>Ga0066656_10001442_pt1 | contig 10403 bp, 7 predicted proteins | sample GraSoiAngelo_105_FD_71411 | JGI IMG/M metagenome (GOLD analysis project Ga0066656, IMG submission 71411) | Grasslands soil microbial communities from the Angelo Coastal Reserve, California, USA - 14_0903_05_40cm | ecosystem: Environmental > Terrestrial > Soil > Grasslands | place: USA... | reverse complement strand
GCATGGCCGTCGCACTCTGACGGGCTCTATGATTACGCGTATCACCGACGTCACATCCGCTGCATTCATCGTCCTGGCTCTGTCGGCCGCGGGCGAAGGAGCCACGATCAGAGTTCCGGCCGATGCGCCGACCATTCAGCAGGGGATCGACGCCGCGGTAAACGGCGATACAGCCCTCGTCAGTCCCGGCACTTACTACGAGCGGATCAATTTTCACGGCAAGGCGATCACCGTCGCGAGCGAACAAGGTCCGGACATCACGACGATCGATGGAGGCCACGCCGGCACGGTCGTGACCTTTCTGTCCCGGGAGGGACGCGATTCGGTGTTGAGCGGCTTCACAATCAGAAACGGCTTCAATGGTTATAGCGGCGCCGGCATTCACGTCGGCAGCTCCTCTCCAACGATCCGCGGCAACACAATCACCCACAACTCCGGGTGCAGCGGCGTCGGGATCTTCAGCGCCTCGAGCGCGCCACGCATCGAAGGCAACAAGGTGATCGCCAACTCGACGGACGTCTGCACGGGTGGGTGGGGGACCGGCATCTACATCCTCGGCACCGCCGGCACAATGGCAGCGGAGATCGTCGACAACGACATTTCCGACAACACCAGCATCGGCTCGACCTCGGGCGGGGGGCTGGGACTCTTCGGATCAGGCGCCGTGCTCGTCCAGCGAAACGTCATCGCCCGCAACGTGACGCTCGGCAACTACGGGTGCGGCTGGGGCGGCGGCATCGCCAGCACGAACTACACGCAGGCCACATTGATCGACAACCTGATCGTCCGCAACAGCGCCTGCTTCGGCGGCGGGGTGCAATGGGACGGCACGACCGGCATGAACCTGTGGGTCAACAACACGATCGCGGACAACGATTCGATGTACTACCCCGGGCTGTACATCTTCGGCTACACGTTCAATCATCTGTACAACAACATCATCACCGCGGCGTCGGGGCCGGCCGTCTTTTGTGAATACACGCAGGTACAGCATTTCTACGCGAACGACGTGTTCAGCTCGTCGGCCGCGTCATGGGGCGGCAGCTGCACCGATCAGACAGGCCTGAACGGAAACATTTCCGGGGATCCCGCGTTCATCGACCCCGCGCACCGTGATTACCGGCTCAAGATGACATCGTCGGCGATCGATGCCGGGGACGATGCCGCTCCACAGCTGCCCGGTGTCGATCTGGGCGGCGGCGCGAGAGTGTTCGACGGAGATGGCGACAGCGCTCCGCGTGTCGACATGGGCGCGTTCGAATACCACAATCATGCGCCGACGGCCAGCGCCGGTCCAGATCAGACGCTCACGCTGGGCAGCGACTGCGCGGCTGGTGTGACGCTGACGGCGACGGCATCCGATCCTGACGGCGATGCGCTGACCTATACCTGGACCAGCTCACTCGGCACGACGACCGGCGCGACGATCTCGCTGACGCCGCCGGTCGGAACCTACACCTCTACGATCACGGTGGACGACGGCAACGGCGCATTCGCGTCGGACACAGTGGTGGTGACCGTGCTCGATGTCGCGCCTCCAACGATCGGCTCCCCGATGGCGAACCCATCGGTCATCTCTGTCGCCGATCATCGGATGGTGCCCGTGGTCGTGAGCGTGTTGGCGTCCGATCAATGCGGGGGATCGGTTTCGTGCCGGATTGTGAACGTGACCAGCAACGAGCCGGTGGATGGCCTCGGCGACGGCGACACGTCGCTCGACTGGGAAATCACGGGCTATCTGACGTTAAATCTCCGCGCCGAGCGGGCGGGCAAACGAACGGGACGTGTTTATACAATCAAGATCGTTTGCGTGGATGCCTCGGGCAACCAGGCAACGTCAACCGTCACGGTAACCGTACCGAAGAGTTGAGGGCTCTTTCTGCGAGCGGTCCGTATGGCGCGCTAGCCATGTTCTGGTGACATTCTTGTGGACGACGGTGTACGCGACCGCGACCATGCCGAGTCCGATAGTCAGTGTGCCGATCGTGGCCGCGGCGAACGTACGGGCGCGCACCAGTCGACGAATCGCGATCTCCGCGTCGCGGCCCCAATTGCCGTTGCGCCGCCACGAGACCGCGGGGCGCACGCGTTCGCCCGGACCGTTGCGCAGCGAGGCCGCGAGCGCGCGCATCCAGACGAGGGCGAGGCGCGGGATCCCACCGCGGCAGAGCGCGTCGCGCGCGCGGTCGCGATACGTCTCCACGACCGTGTCGCCCATGTCGTCGCGAAAGTCGGGCGGATAGAGCCGCTCGAGGAGCCGGAACCAACGCTCGGAGACGTTCACGAGGCGATCGCTGATCATGATTTTGTTGCCTTCGGGAGCAGGCCGCCGAGGCGCGTGTTCCGCGTCAGGGCCTCCAGCCGCCGCGCTTCCGCGATCGCCACGAGGTGACCTGCCTCCGTGATGCGGTAGTAGTTGCGGCGCTCATCGCTGGCGTCTGGCGCCGGTCGGCGCGCGGCGGCTCGGATCAGCCCAGCTTCCACCATGCGCGCGAGGGCTCGGTACATCGTGCCCACGTCAGGCACCGGCGCGTCGCCGCGGTCCTGGATGTCCTGGATGTTGGCAAATCTGAGCTCAGGGCTGCTACGTTGCTCCGGCAGCGGTCGACGCGGGGTTGACTCCGCCATCGTGGTAGAAATCGAGCGGAGGCGGAGGGAACATGGACGCGATCCGGAGTGATCTGCGACACGCGGCACGCAGCCTACGGAAATCGCGTGGCTTCACACTGGTCGCCGTGCTGACGCTCGCGCTCGGCATCGGCGCAACGACTGCGATCGTCAGCGTCTGTGACGCCTTGCTCCTGCGCCCGCTACCGTATCCCGATTCGGATCGCTTGGTCGCTCTTCGATCCAGCCACGTGTCATCCACGTCGGACACAGGACTCGCGTCGCCCCTGGACCTCGCTGAATGGCAAGCGCGGACGACGTCGTTCGAGGCCATAGCGGGCTATCGATGGAGAACGTTCGACTTGACCGGCGGCGTCTCAAGCGAGCGACTGCATGGCTTGTGGGTCACGCCGGAGTTCTTCAACGTGTTCGGCATCACGGGTCTCAACGGCCGCACGTTCACGCCGCGAGCCGGAGCACGAACACGATCGTCCTGAGCCGGGGCGTCTGGAAACGTCGCTTCGCCGCCGATCGGGCCCTCATCGGCTCAATGCTCAACGTCAACATGATCAACTTGAGCCGGGTCGGCGCCACGCCGCACCTGGTGCTGGGCGTGGTGCCCGTGGATGTCCATTTCCCGCCGCTTACAGCCGACTTCAACCGTGGCGCCGTGACTGGCATGGTTGTGGGCCGAGTCGAGGATCAGGTCGATTTTTGGCTGCCGTTGTTTCTTGGTGAAGATCCCCGACGCGATGACCGTACGCTCGACGTCGTCGCGAAATTGCGCCCAGGTGTCACGCCTGACTGCAGGAGCGGTCGTTGGATTGGGTGTCATGATCGCGACGGCGCGTCTCCTGTCGGCGATGCTTTTTGATACCGGTCCATTCGACCCGGCGACATTTGTTGCGGCCACGGGATTATTCATGGCAGTTTCCGTCATCGCTGCATTTCTTCCGGCTCGCCGTGCGACCAAGATTGATCCGCTCATCGCACTCCGATGCGAGTGATCGGCCTTCCTTTAATGTGTGCGGTTGGGGGGCACTTCTCGCAAATCCTCGATCTTTTTGGGAGGGAAGTTGGCGTCGTGTTTATGCGGGTAAACTCGAAGTGCGCCCACCAGGTGCGCCCACCACTGAGCCGGATTCAGGGAAGATCACGTGTCCAGCTGTTGATAAACACTTCGCGACAAGGGAGGAGCTATCCTCCGCGCGGACGCTGTTTTTTCGCGTCGGGCTGCCAGTTCATCAGCAGCGTGTCGGCGCAGCGGCGCTGTCGAGTTCCGTGTTGATGCGGAACCGCCCGGCGGGGGCGACGTCGTATTTGCCGGCCTTGTTGCGCGTCGCCGCCGCCTAGATGCGCGTGGAAAACAGCACCACCGGCGCGCCCAGTTCAAACGGGACCCGTCACGGTGGCGGTGCCGCCATCATCGCGCCCGCCCGGTTGAGGTAGTACAGCTCTTTGCCGCCGGGTCGCCAAACACCGGCATGATGCCGCCTACCGCGGAGACCCGCCAAAGGGGGTCTATCTATCTCTCGCGCGATTCCCCAGCTCCAAGTCCCCACTGCGCTGGAGGATCACCACGACCCCGGTCTTTTCGAGAGTGCTGGCGCCCAATTTGAGCAGAAGCTGGGCTGTTTCCTGCCGGTATCTGCGCGGGATCTGAAGGCGGCGAGCCCCAATATCCTTGGTGAGGACGGACAGGGAAATGCTCAAGGGCGTCTGCCCGAACTCGTCCTTCTGATCGATCTTCGCGCCCTTGCTGACCAGGTATTCGATGACGTCATTCATTCCCTGGTAGGCGGCCGCGTGCAGTGCGGTCCAGCCGTACTGCCCGGCGGTATTCACGTCGGCGCCGTGTTCCACCAGGAACTTTGCCGTCTCGATCGCCACGGCCCGTTCCTCGGGCGCTCTTTCCCTTTGCACGTCCGTGCCGGCCCCGGCCGCCATCATCAGCGGCGTCGTGCCCTGCTCGGTGGCAATGAGCGGATCCGCCCCGGCTTCCACCAAGGTCTTGATCACGTCAAGATTGTTGACTTCCGCAGCCAAGAGGAGCGGCGTGGCGCCTTGGAGAATGATTTCAGTAATGGTGACGGCGGTGCGCTTCCCGTAGGTTTGGACGTTGCCGTTTCTGATTTCCTCGGCAGCCTTTTCCTTGTCCTGGCTGAGACGGACATTCGGATTCGCGCCGTGCTTGAGAAGCGACTTAACAATGGTCAAGACGGCGTCTTTCGAGTCCAGGTCGATTCCGTAATCGGAATCCCGCACGACGCGGTGCAACGAGGTGTAACCGTTCGCATCGACGAGGTTGGGATTGGCGCCATTGTCGAGCAACAGGTCGACGGCCTTCGCGTGACCCATGGCGCTGGCGATCATCAACGGCGTCAACCCCGTTTTCGGCTGGGCGTCATTCGGTTTCGCGCCGGTGCGGAGCAGAATGCTGGCGCTGTCCACATCGCCTTTCTGGGCGGCGAACATCAGCGGCGTGAAGCCGGTTTTTGAACCGGCGTGGACGTCGGCGCCGTGCTTGAGCAGTTCCTCGACAACCGCGGACTGACGTTGCGAGAGCGCCCACATCAAGGCGGTTTGTCCGCCGTTGAATTCCCGCGCGTTGGGGTTTGCTTTGTTCGATAGCAACGCACGCACCGTCGCGAGGTTGCCCCGGCCGGCCGCTTCCATGAGCGGCGTCTCGCCCGACATCAGGGGCGTATTGGCATCAGCGCCTGCCGCCAGCAGCTTTTCGGTCATGGCCGGATCCTCGTGCGCCGCGGCCGCATACAGCGCCGTTGCGCCGAGTTCGTTGGCAGCCTTCGCGTCCGCGCCTGCGCGCAAGAGAAGATCGGCCATCGCCAGGTCATTGCGCGTGGCCGCCCAGACCAACGCGGCCGTGCCTTCGGCCCCGGCGACATCTTGCTTCGCGCGGCCGTTCAACAGGGACTGCACGGCTGCGCGGTCCCCTTGCTTCGCGGCGGTCACCAGCGACATGTCGCCCGCGCCGGCGGCAAGCGCGGCGCCCGCACAAATCGTCGAGCCCATGAGTGCCGCCAGAATCGTTGCTCTCGTGTTCATCGCCATTCTCCCGCTTGGACCGACAAGGTCCCGCTTTCGCGGGAACCTTTGCCGAATGCCGCGCTAGGTGGTCGGCAATTCCAACCTTCCCGTGCTGTCGCCCAGCTTGTCCACGTGCGGGACATTTGCCTTGTCCAGCATGGTGAGGAGCAGATTAGCCATCGGCGTGCGGTTGGGATAGCGGACATGCTGTCCGCCCTTGATCCCGCCAACACCACCGGCGACCAGCAGAAGCGACAGATCGGTATAGAGATGCAGATTGGCGTCGCTCAGGCCAGCGCCGTAGAGGATCATCGAGTGATCGAGCAGCGAGCCGTCGCCGTCCGAGGTGGCGCGCAGCTGGCTGAGGTAATAAGACAGCATCTTCGTGTGGAGGCCGTTGATCTTCGTCGTCTTCTCCTGCTTCACGGGATCGCCCTGGTGATGCGTGCAGGGGTGATGGGCATCGCCAAATCCCAACTCGGGATAGGCGCGGCCGCTCATTTCATGGCCCATCTGGAACGTGATGACGCGCGTCATGTCGGTCTGCCAGGCCAGAACCATCAGATCGGCCATCAACTTGAAGTAGTCCGAGAAGACCTCCGGGGCGCCGACGGGGCTTCCGACGATGGGCAACTCATGGTCGCCCTGCTTCTCCGCCAGTTCGATGCGCCGCTCGACATCGCGGATAGCCTCCAGATACTGGTCGATCTTGCCGCGATCCGTTCCGCCGACCTTCAGGCGCAGCCCCTTGACGTCCGAGTTGATGGCATCAAGGATACTGCGGTCTTCCCGTCTGAGGGCCAGACGCGCCTTCGGATCGGTGCCCGCTTCGCCAAAAAGGCGCTCGAAGATGGCGCGTGGGCGGTTCTCCATCGGAAGCGGCGTGGTCTCGTTGCGCCATGAGATCGTATTGTAATAGGCGCAGCCATAGGCGGACTCGCAGGCGCCCACCACTTCGGACGCCTCCAGACCAATCTCAAGCGAGGCGAGCTGAGTGTGCTTGCCGAACTCCTTCGCGGCGATCTGGTCGACGGATATGCCGGCGCGGAGGTCTGCGCCGGAGGTCATCTTCGCGTGCGTTCCCGTCAGCCAGGCGGTGCAGGCGCGTGGATGGTCGCCGCCCACTTCGCCATTGAGGCCCGCGGCTTGCTGATTATCGAGCCCCGATATCACCACCATGCGGTCTTTGAAGGCCGCGAGGGGCTCGAGCGTCCGGGTCAGCTCCCAGTCGCCACCCACGCTCTTGGGCGTCCACTCGTTCCTCAAGTTAAAGATCCCGTTCGGGGTTTGCATGAACGCCAAGCGGATCGGCCGTGTTGTGGCGGCGCCAAACGCGGGCGTCATGGCGTCGAGCACGGGCAAGGCAAGCGTAGCACCCATTCCGCGCAGGACAGTGCGCCGGGGAATAGATTTCTTAAAGAGCACCATCGCTAACCCTCCTCATTTGAAATGGTGTGCTTTTGACGATGCCAAGAATGATTGATGACCACTTCTGATCATCCGCGGCTGCATCGCGCGTGATCTTGCGAATAACAGGCTGGTCGTACTCTTCCAGGCCACGACCCAGCGCATAGGTCAGCAGCCGCTCGGTGAAGGTTTCAACGAACAGGTCCCGTTTTTTCATCAGGACATCGCGCAAACCCGCCGGCCCGTTAAACGAAGTGCCGTCGGGCAGCGCACCGGACGAATCGATCGGTCCCGACCCGGGTGCCGTGGAGACGCGCCAGCCGCCAAGTCCATCGTAGTTCTCCAGCGCGAAGCCGACCGGATCCATCAGGCGGTGGCAAGCGGCGCAGGTGGGACTGGCCCTGTGCTGTTCCATGCGTTGGCGCATCGTCAGCTTCTGTGTGGTCGCATCGTCTTTCAACGATGGAACGTTGGGCGGCGGAGGTGGGGGAGGAGTCCCCAAGAGCTGCTCCAACACCCACTTTCCGCGGATGGTCGGCGCCGTCCGGTTGGGATAGGAGGTCACCGTCAATATGCTGGCCTGTCCGAGCAGTCCGTATCGGTTCGGGTCTTCAAGCTTGACGCGGCGGAACTCATTGCCGTAAACACCCTTGATCCCATAGTGCTCGGCCAGGCGCTGATTAAGGAACGTGTAGTCCGTACTCAGCAGGTCGGCGACGCTGCGATCCTCCCGCACCTGACTTTCGATCAGGAGCTCGGTCTCCTTCGCGAGGGCCTGACGCAAATTCTCGTCGAAATTCGGATAGGCCGTCGTATCCGGCGATATCCTTGCGATATTGCGCAAGAACAGCCATTGGCCGGAGAAGTTCTTCACCAGCGCCTGCGAGCGTGGATCGGCCAGCATGCGCTTGACCTGGCCCTGCAGGACCGACGGCTCGGGGAGGCGCCCGCTCTCGGCAACCGCGAGCAGCTCGTCATCGGGAATGCTGCTCCACAGGAAGAAGGACAGGCGTGAGGCAAGCTCGACATCGCTGATCTTATAAACGGTCCCGGGAGCCGCGCCCGGCGGATCGACTTCCGCACGGAAGAGGAACCCGGGCGACACCAGGATCTTCTGCAACGCCAGTCTCACGCCCGACTCGAAGCCGCCGTTCTGTGCGCCCGCATTGTAGAGCGCGAGCAGTTGCGTCATGTCGCCGTCACCTAACGGACGCCGATAGGCGCGGTGGGCGAGGGTGGACAGGATTTTTTTCGCGCAAGCCTGCTCCTCGGCGGCCCCGGACGGATGACAAACGAAGATCTTGTCGCGCGTGACTGTTTTACCCGGCCCTTGCACATTGAACGGACCGGCAACCGTAATGCTGCCCACACCTTCGAAGTACGTGGGCACCGCGTCGTCCCGGACCCTTTCAATAATGCCTTCCTTAAGCAGCGTATCTTTCAGGAATGTCGCAGCAAGCTCTCTCGTGCCGGCCTTCACCGGCACGCGGATCTTGAGATGCGCATCGGGGGGAGTTCCGCCGCCGAGCACGACCTTTTTTGCGCTGGCCGCAATGGCGAACAGTTTGAGCCTTTGATCATCGAGCCTGAGATCGAGCTTGCGTTCACGCTCGAGGCCCAAATATTGGTCGTCTCTGCTCCTTTGCAGGGTCACCGAAATCTCATATTCGCCGTCCACCGGGAACAGGTGGCGCACGATGGTGCCGCCGCGCGAGCCGACCGGCGCGGCTTCGCTTGAACGATCGAGCTGAATGAGCCCATGAGGAATGGTATAGGTCTGATAGGACACGGGCATCGTGGTATCGCCCACGGCGGCCCGGCTGATCTTGCGTGCCGCCGAAAGGTACCGTTCCAGCAATACGGGCGATACCTGCAACACGTCTCCGATGTTGTCGAAGCCGTAGCCGATGTCGTCGGCCGGCAACAGTTCCGTGACGTCAATCTCCAGCGCCAGCAAATCACGAACGGCATTCCCGTACTCCGTTCGGTTCAGCCGATGGAGCGTGGGGCGTCCCGGATTGGGCTTAACCTCCGCCAGGCGATCGCGCCCGGTCTCGACATACTTGACGAGCGCATCGTAGGTGGCTGCATCGGGCCGCGGCACGCCGGGAGGTGGCATCTCGCGGTTGCGCAGCTTGCGCGCCAGCTTCTCCCAAGTGACGCCGTTGGTTTCGAAATTGGCGATGTCCAAGGTGTCCAGGTGCAGCCCTGCAGATGGCGCGGGACCCCTATGACAGCCGATGCAATATTTATCCAGTGTCGCGCGAGGGGCGGTCGCGGCCGCGGAGGGGGAATTTTGCGCCGGCAGTGTTGCCGCGGGAAAGAAAATCGCGCCCGCGAGTGCCATGCTTATTGACGTCAGGGGTCGGGTTCGAATCATGTGTCGCTCCCTCCCACGCGCAAACACGTCACATAACAGCGCAGGTTATACCAATGTATGCCTTGCGCCAACAGGTTTTTCGTGATTTCCTGGTACGGTCCAACGGCTCGGCCCCCGCCGTCTCGCGCTATCGGTGCCTCTCGCAAATCCTCGATACTCTTGAAAGCATCATTTTTCTGGCGGCTTTTCGCGTTTCGTCTCGGGAGGCGGCCTCACGCCGCAGGCGTTCGACGAAGGGCTCGGCGAGCAGGTGACGGTTTTATACTGAGTGCCCGTTGGTCGGTAAGAGGCGCCTACTGACGAGGCGGATCGCGCGCTGAGCGGGCGAGATTAGATCGTCGATCACCGCCGCGCCACGACGTCCGCCAGATGACGTCGCAAACGCGTGGATGCATGTCCGCCCATTGCGGTTCGTGCGAATGCGCAGCTCGTGGTTTGGCCTGGAAGCGTTCGGGGCACGTTTACCTGTCCGCGATGCCTGAACGATTCTGCGGCCCTCGGCGATTTGGAGACTGCGACGTGGTCGTCCTATTCGCGCCGTGGGATCACGGAAGTTCGCGCCGTGGGATCACGGAAGACCACCAGGCGACGGGTCAGTGGTGGCTGAACTCTCACAGCCTCATTCAACTCTCAACACCATGTCCCACGTCGCGTTGGTGACGACCTTGTCCCGCGCGGCGATGTAGACGTACTTGAGGCCGAGGACCGCCTTCTCTGGGCCGGGATACCACTTCGCGATGCTGGGGTACCCGTTCGCATTCATCCAGGCGATCGCACTGTCGGGATCGAAGCCGCGATCCCATAAGTCGAAGTACCGGAGCATCTCGATGTCAGGACTTTGAAACGACACGTTGCCGGGCACGTAGTGCAAGGTCTGAACATTCCAGCCGACGCCCCTCGTGCGGTCGTCGCCCATCGTCGCGTGGCCCGGATTCCCGGATGGCTGCATGCCCGGCCAGAG
>Ga0066656_10001437_pt1 | contig 10421 bp, 9 predicted proteins | sample GraSoiAngelo_105_FD_71411 | JGI IMG/M metagenome (GOLD analysis project Ga0066656, IMG submission 71411) | Grasslands soil microbial communities from the Angelo Coastal Reserve, California, USA - 14_0903_05_40cm | ecosystem: Environmental > Terrestrial > Soil > Grasslands | place: USA... | reverse complement strand
GTTCCAGGTTCCACGTTCCACGCGGCGCGTCCAATTCAGGACCATGTCCACCAGCCCCTCGGTTTCCGGCCGCGGGATGAGCGCCCGCCGGTCGAGCTGCAGCTCGAGCCGGCGGAAGGCCACCCGCCCCACCGCGTAGGCGAACGGGAGGCCGCTGGCCCGGCGCTCCACCGCTTGCCGGAATCGCTCCTCCAGCTCGGCCGGGGGCTCCTGGTCGCGCCGCAACCACACGTCGCCGGGCTTCGTCCCCGCGCCAGCGACGGCCGCCCACAGCATGGCGGCCTCGCGGCGCGGGCTAGGCAGGTCCAAAGGCGTGAGCCGCCCGACCGCCTGCTCGAGCGCGCTGGCGATCGACGAAGCAGGCGCAGCGCGCTCAGGCACTGAGGCGCTCCTTCTCTCCCGCCAGGCGCAACGCGTTGATCAGCTCGTCGAGCTTCCCGTCCATCACCTCGGCGAGGTCATGCGTGGTGAAGCCGATGCGATGGTCGGTGACGCGGTTCTGCGGGAAGTTGTAGGTGCGGATCTTCTGCGACCGATCGCCCGTGCCCACTTGAGCACGCCGCACCCGCGCCCGCGCCGCCTCCTGGTCGGCGAGCATCCGGTCGAGCAGCCGCGCCCGCAGGATCTCCAGCGCCTTGATCTTGTTCTGGAGCTGCGACTTCTGATCCTGGCACTTCACCTCGAGTCCCGTGGGGAGGTGGGTTACCCTCACCGCGCTGTCCGTGGTGTTGACGCTCTGGCCGCCCGGGCCGCCTGAGCGGAAGACGTCGATGCGCAAGTCCTTGTCCTCGATCTTGACGTCCACGTCTTCCGCCTCCGGGAGGACCGCCACGGTCGCGGCCGAGGTATGTCGCCGGCCCTGGGTCTCGGTCTCGGGAATGCGTTGCACCCGGTGCACGCCCGACTCGTAGCGCAGCGTGCCATACGCCTTAGGCCCACGCACCGCGAAGATCGCCTCTTTGAGGCCGCCGAGGTTGCCTTCCGAGAGCGCCAACACCTCAACCTTCCACCCGCGTCGCTCGCAGTAGCGCGTGTACATGCGGAACAGGTCGGCTGCGAAGAGCGCCGCTTCGTCGCCACCCGTGCCGGCGCGGATCTCCACAATGGCATCACGATCGTCGAGGGGATCGCTCGGCGTGAGCAGGTCCGCGAGCAGGGCTTGCGCCCGCTCGATCTCGGGGCGGAGGCGCTCCACATCGGTCCGCGCCAGCTGCGAGAGCTCGGGGTCCTTGTCCTGCAGCACCTCGCGCGCCTGGGCGAACTCGTCCTGGAGCTGCTCGAGGCGGCTGTGAGCCTGGCGGATGGCGTCAAGCCGCGCGTGCTCGCGGCCCAGCTGCTTCAGCTGGGCCGGATTCCGCGCGGTCTCGGGGTCGGCCAGGGCTCGGGCGACCTCCTCCGCCCGCGCGAGCGCCTGGCGGAGTCGGGCCTCCATGGATCAGCTGGCGGTCTTATCCGTGGCGTATCTCTGGCGGAACCGCTCCACGCGCCCGGCCGTATCCAGGAGTTTCTGCTTCCCGGTGTAATACGGGTGGCACTTGGCGCAGATTTCGACGTGGATCACGGGCACCGTGGACCGCGTCACGAAGCTGTTCCCGCAGGCGCACTGCACTTGAGCGCGCCGATAGGCGGGGTGAATACCGGATTTCACTGCACTGTATCCTTGCGTAGATGTCGGACGACGTAGAAGGTCGGAAATATAACTGGCATCGTAAGTTGGCGGCAAGGCGCCACATTGACACCGGCCACGCCAACACGTAAGCTTGCGCCACCAAGAGCCCTCAAGCCCTGGAGAACGCCTGCGTGTCGGTGACCGCCATCCTCCAGAAGGTCCCGCTGTTCGGCCAACTCTCCCCCACCGAGCTCGAGCGCGTGGCCGAGATCACCCGCGAGCGCAGCTACCCCCGCAATTCCGTGATTTTGTTCGAGGATGATCCTGGCGACGCCTTGTACGTCGTGGCCAAAGGCCAGGTCAAGGTGGTGCTGATCGGGGAGGACGGGCGTGAGGTCATTCTCTCCGTCCTGGGCGAAGGGGACTTCTTCGGCGAGATGTCCCTCATCGACGAGGAGCCCCGCTCGGCGCACGTGATCGCGATGGAGGACTCGAATCTCCTCGTGATCCGGCGCGAGGACTTCCAGAGCATCCTGCAGCAGTCGCCCGGCATCGCGATGGGGCTGTTGCGGGAGCTCTCCCGCCGGCTGCGGCGCGTGGACGAGAAGGTCGGGAGCCTGGTGCTCCTCGACGTCAACGGGCGCGTCGCCCAGCTGCTCCTCGACCTCGCGGACGAAGCGGGGTCGAATCACATCACCCGCCGTCTCACCCACCATACGATCGCCCAAATGATCGGCTCGAGCCGCGAAACGGTGAGCCGCACGATGCGCGAGCTGGTCGAAAAGGGTCACATCGAGATCAGTCGCCGGGAGATCCTGATTCGCGACCGCGCCGCGCTGGAGGCGTCGGCAGGGCGGTCGTGAATCGCGTCACCAGTCGTGAGTTGGGTCACGCACGAGGGGTGAGCCCGCGGCTTGTTCTACGTGGCCGATTTTCCTTAACTTAGCCAAGGGTACGGCGTGCGGGGACCATGGCCTACACGGTGACGTTCTGGGGAACGCGGGGCTCCATCCCGACCCCCGGCCCGCACACCGCACGCTACGGCGGCAACACGCCCTGTGTGGCCGTGGAGGACGCCGCAGGTCGGCTGGTCATCCTCGATGGCGGCACCGGCATCCGCGCGCTGGGACTCAAGCTGGTGGAGCGCCAGAACGGCGCGGTGCAGGCGGAGATCCTGCTCTCGCACGCGCACTGGGACCACATCCAGGGCCTGCCTCACTTCAAGCCGTTCTTCGCCCCCGGGAACGCGGTACGGATCTGGGGCTCGCGGCAGGGTACCACATCGCTCGAGGCAATTTTGCGCCAACAGATGGACCCGTCGGTGTTTCCGATCCCGCTCGACGCACTGTCAGCCAAGTTGACGGTGCAGCAGGTCGAGCCGGGAGAGTTCACCGTGGGCGCGTTCCGGGTGCGGGCGATGCGGTTGCGGCACCCCGGGACGACGCTGGGGTACCGGCTCACGCCGGTCGTCGGGGGGCCGAGCATGGCGTACGTGACCGACAACGAGCTGGGCTCGGGGGGCCACTACGACACGCCGGCGTCGTGGCGCAAGGATCTGGTGGCGTTCCTCGCGCACGTTGAGCTCCTCATCCACGACGCGATGTACACGCCGCAGGAGCTCGAGCAGCACCGCGGGTGGGGCCACTCCACGTTCCAGGAGGCGGTGACGCTCGCAGCGGACGCCGGCGTGCAGCGGCTCGTACTGTTCCACCACGAGCCCGAGCACGGCGACGCAGACGTCGACGGCATGCTCACCGCTGCGCGCCGCGAGGCGAACGCGCGCGGCAAGCCGGCCGAGGTGATGGCGGCACAAGAAGGGACGACCCTGACTCTCTGATTCGAGGAGCACGCTATGGTTGCGCGTTGGCCCGTTTCGCTCTTGGCCCTGGCCCTGCTGTGCCCCGCCCCCGTCGGGCTGGGCGCCCAGGCGCGGGGGCAGGACACTCGCCCCGGGATCGCCGTCTTTCCGTTCGATAACGGCGGCTCCTACGGGCAGAACAAAGACAACTTCGACGCCCTGCAGAAGGGGATCGCTGGGCTGATGATCTCGGATCTGGCCGCCAATCCGGCGGCCCGCGTGGTGGAACGGGAAGAGCTGCAGAAGCTGCTCGACGAGCAGAACCTGGGGACGGCGGGGCGAGTGGATCCGCAGACCGCGGCGAAGATCGGCAAGCTGGTGGGGGCGCGGTACGTCGTCACCGGCGTCTTCATCGATTTCTACGGCGACTTCCGGCTCGACGCGAGGCTCATCAACGTCGAGACGGGCGAGATCGTCAAAGTCGAGTCGGATCGGATGCAGCGCGACCATCTGTTCGATCTGATTCGGACGGTGGCGGCGAAGCTCATGAAGGATGCGAACCTGCCGGCGCTGCCCCGGCAGGCGTCGGACCAGCGGCTGGGCCGGCAAGTGCCGACCGAGGCGCTCACGTACTACTCGCGCGCGCTGCTGTACCACGACCGTGGGCAGAAGGACAAGGCGGTCGAGATGTACCAGAAGGCGCTGCAGGTGTTCCCCGATTTCGCCGAAGCCTCGGACGGGCTCAAGCGCGAGAAGACCTCGTAATCGTGCGGTGAGCGATTAGGTACGTCCTGCTCCATACCTCCACGTGGCGGCCGGCGAGCGTGGCGCCTGCGCTCGAGGGGGCGCAGGTCGAAGTGCGTGAGGTGCGCCTGCCGCGCGACCTCACAGTGGACGAGCGGCCGACGGTGCTGGTGCTCGATGCCGAAAGCCGCTCGGCGCTCCCGCTGGACGCGCTGCGCGCTTTCGTGGACGCGGGCGGTGCGATCGTGGCGCTCGGGCGCGACGGCGAGCCGGACGTCCCGGCCGCGATACCGTCCGAGCTGCTCTCGGGCTTCGTGCGCCACCCCGCAGGTGCGCGACAACTGCTCGTGGCCGTACGGTCGGGATATCGCGAGGCCGCCGCCCGGGCGGAAACGGCGCGGGCGCGGGCCGAGGCAGCGAGCCGCGGCCGCGAGATCGGTGAGCTCACGCGGATCGGCGTCGCGCTCGGCACCGAGCGCGACCTCGATAGCTTGCTGGACCTGATCCTCACCCAGGCGCGCCGCATCACGTCGTCCGACGCGGGCAGCCTCTACCTCATCGAGGGCGAGCCGGGCCAGAAGCGCTTGCGGTTCCGCCTCGCCCAGACGTATTCGAAGCCCGAGGCACCGTTCGTCCAATTCACGATGCCGATGGACCGGACCAGCCTCGCGGGCTACGCCGCCGTGACCGGCGAGCCCCTCGTCATCGACGACGCGTATTTCCTGCCGCCCGACGTCGAGTACACCATCAACCGCTCGTTCGACGAGCGCTACGGCTACCGCACCAAGTCGATGCTCGTGATCCCGATGAAGGACCACCGGGAGCAGGTGATCGGCGTGCTGCAGCTGATCAACCGCAAACGCAATCTCGAGGCGATGCTCGCGACCCCGGCCGAGGTGGAGCAGCACGTGGTCCCCTTCTCGAAGCGCACCGTCGAGCTGGTCACGGCCCTGGCGGGCCAGGCGGCGGTGGCGATCGAGAACGGCCAGCTGTACCGCGAGATCGAGCGTCTGTTCGAGGGGTTCGTACAGGCCGCCGTGCGCGCCATCGAGCAGCGCGACCCGACCACGTTCGGCCATTCCGGGCGCGTCGCCGACATGACCGTGCGTCTGGCGACCGTGGTGGACCAGGCGGCGGAGGGCCTTTATCGCAGCCACAAGTTCACCCGCGAGCAGCTGCGCGAGATCCGCTACGCCGGCTTGCTGCACGACTTCGGGAAGGTCGGCGTGCGCGAGCAGGTGCTCGTCAAGGCCAAGAAGCTCTATCCGCTCCAGCTCGAGCTGATCCGCCAGCGGCATGACTTCGTGCGGCGCAGCGCCGAGCAGGAGTTCTGGCGCAAGCGGGCGGAATTCCTCGAAACCCACGGACGCAAAGGGTATGAGCAGTTCCTGCGAGGCCTGGAGCAGGAGCGCGCGCACGCGCTGGCCGAGCTGGATCGTTTCATGGCGGCGGTGGCCCGGGCGAACGAGCCGACCGTACTCCCCGCCAAGCGATTCGACGAGCTGCTCGACCTCGCCGGCCGCACGTACGCGGACCTGGCGGGCACCGCGCGCCCCTACCTGACCGACGAGGAAGTGCGTTATCTAACCATCCCGAAGGGCAGCCTCGACGAAACCGAGCGGCTCGAGATCGAGAGCCACGTCAACCACACGTACAACTTCTTGAGGGAGATCCCCTGGACGCGAGAGCTGCAGGATATCCCCCTGATCGCGTACGGGCATCACGAGAAGCTCGACGGGCGCGGCTACCCGCGCCACGTGACGGGCGACGCCATTCCGATCCAGACACGCATGATGACCATCAGCGACATCTACGACGCCCTCACGGCGGCCGACCGCCCCTACAAGGCGGCCGTCGTGCCCGCGCGGGCGCTCGACATCATGGACGAGGAAGTCCACGCCGGGCAGCTCGATTCCGAGCTGTTCCGGCTGTTCGTCGCGGCCAAGCTGTTCGAGAGGAACGCCTAGCTCAGGATCAGCCTCGCCGACACGAGCAGCAGGAAGGCCCCGAACGCGCGACGCAGCACCACGTCGCTCAGTGACCCCGCCAGCTTCGCGCCCACCAGCGCTCCGACGAACAGGCCCGCTGCGAGGATCGCGGCGTAGGGAATGTTCACCTGGCCCCGCTTGTAATACTCGAGCGTCCCGAGCAGCCCGACCGGCAGGAGCAGCGCGGCGAGCGAGGTGCCGCTCGCCGTGTGCTGCGGCAGCTTGCCCAGTAACACGAGGGCCGGAACGATGATCACGGCCCCCCCGATGCCGAACAGCCCTGACACGACGCCGCCCGCGAGGCCGATCCCAGCGACCAGCATCCAGTTCATCGGTCGTCTCCTTGTTGCGGTGTGCCCCAACCACCGCCGCCCGGTGTCTCGATGCGCAGTACGTCCCCCGGCTCGAGCAGCGTGCTGACTTTGGGCGCGAGCGGAGTGCCGTTCAAGATAGTCCGCCCCACCGCACCCTGCCCCCCGCCGGCCGCACCGGCGGGGTGGTGTCGGCGTCGCTCCGCGAGTACGCTCAGCTCCATCGACGCGAGCGCTTCGAACTCGCGCGTCACGCCGTCGCCACCCGCCCACCGCCCGGCTCCCCCACTGTCCCGTCGCAAGGCGTAAGTCCTCAGCCGCAACGGATACTCCATTTCCAACACCTCGATCGGCGTGTTGCGCGTGTTGGACATGCCGACGTGCACGCCCGATGGCCCGGGCGCGCCCTGGCTCGCTCCTTGTCCCCCACCGATCGTCTCGTAGTAGGTCCAGCCGCCCACCTCCCCACCACCCCGTTGCCCGTCACCCATTGCACGTTGCCCGCCGAACGTGATGTTGTTCATGGTTCCCTGGCCCTGCGCCGGTACACGGATCCCGCCGCGCGCGAGCGCCAGAAACAGCGTGTCGACGATGCGCTGCGACGTCTCGACGTTGCCAGCGGCGACCGCGCTCGGGTAGCGCGCGTTGACCAGACAGCCGTCGGGCGCGGTGACGCGGATGGCGCGCTGCACGCCGCCGTTCGTCGGGACGTCTTCGGGGAGCAGCGTGTGCACCACGAACAGCACCGCCGAGCGCGCCACCGCCAGCGGGCAGTTGATGTTCCCCCGCACGGCCGGCGCGGTCCCCGTGAAGTCGGCGTGAAACACACCGTCGCGGATGTCGATCCGCACCGTGATGGGCACATCCACGTCATCCACGCCGTCCCCCTCGAGCCAATCCGTGGCGGTGAGACCGGTGGCGCTGAGTCGTGCCAGCACTTCGCGAGTGCGTCGTTCGGCGTAGTCCATCAGGTCGCGGCCAGCCCCCTGCACCGCGGGCCAGCCGTAACGGCCGGCGAGAGCCCGCAGGCCGTCCGCACCGCGCTCCACCGCCGCTCGCTGCGCCGCGAGGTCACCGCGCCGCGTCTCGGGCGTGCGCACGTTGGCGAGCAGGACGCGCTCCACCGCCGGCGTGAGCGGCAGCGGCGGCAGGATCACCCCCTCGGCGAAGATCTCGCGGGCACCGGCGGGCATGCTGCCGGCCTGGATTCCTCCGACATCCGAGTGGTGCGCCCGGACCACGCTGTACCCGCCGACTTGACCTGTTATGTCGATCGCACCGATGAGGGTGATGTCGGGGAGGTGTGACCCGCCGGTGTAGGGATCGTTCAGGATGAAGACCTCACCCGGCGTGGGGTCGAGCGCCCGCACCGCGCCGACCGATTCCGCCATCGCGCCGAGGTGGACGGGGATGTGGGCCGCCTGGGCGGTCATCGCGCCCTCCGCGTCGAACAGTGCCGCCGAGCAGTCGCGCCGCTCGCGGATGTTGGGGGAGAGTGCCGAGTGAATTAGGACGAGCCCCATCTCCTCCGCGACCGACGCGAAGGCATGCCACATCACCTCGAGCGCGACCGCGTCGAGCGTCATAGCCGCTCCACCAGCACCGCTCCGGAATCGTGGACCGTGCCCCGCCACCCCGGCTCGATAAGCCCCGTCGCATCGCGACCCGCCAGCACGGCGGGGCCCTCCAGGGTGACCCCGGCCGCAAGCTCGTCCAACGCCCACAGGGACGCCGTAGCGGGCGCGCCGCGTAACGTGACGGCGCGCGAGCCGTGGGCAGCCCCGTTTCGGCGCCTCGTTCCCGTAAAGCGAGGCAGTGGCGCCTCCCGGACGGCCACGACCCGTAGGGTGACGAGCTCGACCGAGCCACCGCCGGAGTGGCCAAACCGGGCGTGGTGCGCGGCCAGGAACGTATCACGAATCTGGCGCGGATGGTTGGTGGTGACCGGCACCGTCACCTCGTATCCCTGGCCCGCAAAACGGCAGTCCGCGTATCGCCAGAGCGCGCCCTCGGGCAGCTGCTTGCTCCCCTCCCGCAGCAGGGGGCTGAAGGCACTCTCCAAATCGCCCGGCTGGAGCCGATCGAGCTCGCGGTGATAGGACGTGAGCAGGTCCACGCGTTCCGCGGCCGCAGCGAGGCCGAGGGCGGACAGTACTCCCGGGTGCGGTGGGATGACGATGCGGCGTATGCCGAGCGCGTCGGCGAGCGCGCAAGCGAACAGCGGTCCGGCACCCCCGAACGGCACCAGCGCCATGCGCCGGGGGTCGAGGCCGCGCGCCACGCTCACTCGGCGGAGCGCCCGCGCCATCACGGCGGTCGCGACCGCGACGATTCCCGCGGCGATCGTGGTGGCATCGCGTCCCGCGGTGTCGCCCAGCGCCGCCACAGCGTGCGCCGCGGCACGCGGGTCGAGCCGCACCTCGTCCGCCAGCGGGCTCGCGGCGTCGAGCCAGCCCAGCACGAGACAGGCGTCGGTGACGGTGGGTCGAGCGCCCCCGCGGCCATAGCACGCCGGCCCCGGCACCGCTCCGGCGCTCTCCGGCCCCACCTTGAGAGCGCCGCCCTCATCGACGCGAGCGATACTCCCGCCCCCCGCGCTCACCGTTTCGATGAGGATGGAAGGAAGCGCCAGCGGAATGCCCGCAACCGCCCCAGCAGCGTCGTGCACGGCCGCCCCCCCGGTCACGAGGCTCGCGTCGGCGCTCGTGCCTCCCATGTCGAGGGTCAAGAGCTCCGAGAGCCCGACCGCCGCCCCGACGAGCCGCGCCCCCACGACACCGCCCGCTGGACCCGACAGCGCGAGCGCGGCGGTCCGACAAGCGGCCGCCGCCGGCGCGAGCGTCCCACCGGCGGACGTCATGATCCGGAGCGCGGCGACGCCGCGCGAGCGCGCGTCCCGATCGAGCCCGGCCAAGTAGGTGGCGACCTTGGGTCGCAGGTAGGCCTCCGCGGTGGTGGTGCTGACGCGCTCGAACTCGCGGAATACGGGTAACACTTCGTGGCTCGCGGCGACCGGCACGCTCTCCCCGAGCGCACCCCGCAGGGCCGCGGCGATGCGCCGCTCGTGCTCGGGGTGGCGAAATGCGAACAGGAAGGCCACGGCGACCGATTGGGGAGCGAGCGCCTGAACCTCCGCCACCACGCGCTCCACCTCGGCGTCAGCGAGCGACTGCAGCACGCCGGTCGGACCCATGCGCTCCGCCACGCCGAGCACGTCGCCTCGCGCGACCAGCGGGGGTGGGTGGTCCCGCGCCAGGTCGTACAGCGCCGCGCGGTCCTGTCGCCTGAGCCACAACAGGTCCTCGAAGCCGCGCGTGGTTACCAGCACCACCCGCGCGCCGCGCCGCTCGAGCAGCGCGTTAGTCGCGATCGTCGTGCCGTGGACCAGGATGTCGACCGGAGCAGACAGAAGCTCGATCGCCCGAAACATTCCCACCGCGGGATCGTGCGGTGTCGTCACGACCTTGCGGACCGCGATCTCGCCGTTGTCCGCGAGCGCGACGAGGTCAGTGAAGGTGCCACCGACGTCGACGCCGACCCTCACCGCCACTGCCCCACGCAATTGCGGATTGCGGATTGCGGATTGCGGATTGTCAGGGTCGGCGCCGTCACGCACGACCTCCCCCTGCAAATCCGCAATCCGAAATCCACAATCCGCATTTTCACGCCCCGCGCCTCGATCTCCAGCGTTGCACCACCAACGCGCCGGCGAACCCCAGGGTGGCCAGCGCTGCCAGCGTCCCCACCCAGTCGCCGAGGCGGACGTAGAGCGTGCGCACGTCGCTCGTGACGAGCCTGCTCGCCTCGGCCGTCCGCACCTCGAGGTTGGTCACATCGTGCGCATAACCCAGCGGGTCCACCGTTTCCGAGATACCGGAGTTCGCGGCGCGGGCGACCCCCATGCGTGTTTCGATGGCCCGCATCACCAGGTGGGAGGAATGTTGGTAGGGGCCGGCGGTGCGCCCGTACCA
>Ga0066656_10001434_pt1 | contig 10430 bp, 10 predicted proteins | sample GraSoiAngelo_105_FD_71411 | JGI IMG/M metagenome (GOLD analysis project Ga0066656, IMG submission 71411) | Grasslands soil microbial communities from the Angelo Coastal Reserve, California, USA - 14_0903_05_40cm | ecosystem: Environmental > Terrestrial > Soil > Grasslands | place: USA... | reverse complement strand
TGCGCCGCCTGCTCGTCGATGAACGCCTGCTGAATCGGATGCGGGCGCTCGGAGGTTCCCAGTCCCTCCAGCGTCGTGATGTCCGCGCGGTTCAGCGTGCCGACTGGCGTGACGCAGGAGCGAACCGCGCGGCCTCGCACGATGACGGTGCATGCGCCGCACTGCCCCAGGCCGCAGCCGAACTTCGGCCCGCGCAGCTCGAGGTCGTCGCTGAGGACGTACAGCAAGGGCGTGTCGGGATCCACGTTCAGAGCGTGTGACCGTCCGTTGACGGTCAGAGAGATGGTGGCCATGGTGACTGCCATAGAATAAACGATTCGGCGGGGCTGGAAGCTATCTCATAAACCGAGGCGGTCCTTGAGGGGCAGATCGCGGAGCTCGACGCCCAGCAACAGGCCGCCGTGACCACCGGTGGCTTTCTCGTGTACGTTTTCCGAACGCCGACTCGACGAGCAACGTAATTAAACCGTCCATGGGATCGGATCAAGCACACGCTGCGCACGGTAGTGTGTAGGGTCGCTCCATACGACCGCCACAGAGAAGGTGTTGCAGCACTCGTGTCTGGAGTGGGACTGAATAGTCTCCGGGGGCCGCGCGATCCGCGCGAGCCCGGATAGAAGACGAGCGCTGGGTCACGCACCCAGGCTTGACCCGGACCGGCGTGAGGAGAGCCAGCAGCGCAGCGCTTGGACGCTGCCGCCGTGTCGCGAAGGACGCGCCGCAGACAAGCGTTCTCATTCGACGGCCGCCTACGCCGGCGCCGCGCCGCGGCGGGCGAGGCGTGCGGTGCAGGCCGCGCGCGTCGAGCGTCTCTGTGTCTCAGTCTCTCCGTGGCTTGTCCAAATCAATACGTCGGCGTAAGCACGAAACTCTGTACTTAGTTCTTGGTCCTTGGTCCGTTCCTGGTCCGTGCTCCGCTGGCTCCTCGTCCATGGTCCCCGCACGAAGGACTGCGGACCTTGGACGGCCGTCCAACTGACGGATCAGGCACGAAGGACCAACGACTCTAATGTGTCAGACCGTAAATGAGGTAGTTCACGCCGAGCTTGTACGCTTCGTTCGTGTCGTCGATGGGCCGGAGGCCCATGCCCGACCATTCCCAGTACTGCGACACGTCGGTGTTGTAGTTGACAATCATCATCAAACGCTTCGAGGGATCGTTGTCCTCGTAGATCCCGCGGAAGACCGGCTTGCCCGCGTTATAGGCCTGCGGAATGACGTCGAGGTTGTTGATCTCGAAGAACGAGTGAAAAATGGGATGGGACGCGCTCATCTCGAAGAACCGCGCCTCCGGGAGCACTCGCTTCATGTTCGCCTCGAACACCTCCCAGCCCGGGCTCCCGAAATCGCCGTAGGCCTTGAAGTCGTCGACGATGACGAAGCCGCCCTTCTGCATGTAGGTCCTGAGCGCGCCCGCTTCCCGATCCGTCAGCGTCCACCAGCTCACCTCGATGATGTACGCAACCGGATACTTGAACAGCTCCGGATCGTCGAGCGCCAGCGTATTGATCGTTTCCTCGTTCGCGCCGAGATAGCTGACCTCGTTCATGATCTTCATCAGGTTCTGCTCGGCGATCGGGTAGCCGTGCGACCAGGACGGCTGCCCGCGCCACCAGTAGCCGCCGGGCGCGGTCTCGTAGCTGACGCGCACGAACGTAAAGCGGCCATCGTACGGCGCGTTCGGCATGGTCCGAAACCGTCCCCGCGGACCGCCGAATCCGAAGCCGCCGCCGAACCGGCGCCCCTGCGCGAGCGCGGTGACCGCAATCAGCGCCGCCAGCGCCGCCCCGAGCAACACGCGTGCGGAAGGACCGCGACCTCGCATCAATATCCCAGCCGCACCGTGCCGTCCTTCGCTCCGTTCACCGACCCTCTGGTGAGCCACTCGAGCGACGCCCGAAACAGCAGCAGACGATTCTTTTCCCACATCGCGTTGTGCGAGGAGCACGCGAGATCGACGAACAGCTTCTCGGGCGCCGCCAGATCGGCGTACAACTCACGCACCCGGTCGGGCGGCACCTGCCTGTCGTGCTGCCCGGCAACCATCAGCGTCGGCGTCTGCGTCTTCCCCACCATCGCCGCGTTCCAGCCCCAGGTCGCCGTCTGCGGCGCACGCCGCACGCCCGGTCCCCACGTCGCGCCGACCGGATCGGACGCCAGCATCTCCGACCAGACGGCGTCGCTCACCGCCGGCTCGTACTGCCCGGGGCAGCCGACCTGCCGATCCCAGTTCGCCGCGAACTCCTCTCGCGATTGCGTGTTCATCGCCGTGCCGTCCGGGGGCATCTTCGCCGGCGCGGCCGAGGCGGCGCGGTTGTACGCCGGCGCCAGCAGCACCAGCTTCTGCACGTTCTCGGGATGCTGCGCCGCGTAGCCACCAGCACGAGGCCCGCCGAGCGACCACGCAAGCAGGCTCACCTTGTCCACATGACGCAGCGCGCGGACGTAGTCGACGACGGCGCCGATGTCGTTCCAGTCCGAGGCGATGGTCGTCATCGCGTGCGGATAGCTCGGCGCGCACGCGCCGGGAATCAGGCCCGGGACGAACGCCGCCTGGCGGTCGCGCGCGAGGTTGCAGGGATCGTTCATCGCCCCCGGCCGGACCGATCGGCCATAGCCCGTGGTGTCCATCGCGAAGACGTCGAAGCCGGCGCGCGCGAGAAACGCCATCCAACTGTAGTCGGGCTGCGGCACGTCGAACGCGACTTCGGCCGGAGTGCCGGCGCCGTGCACGAAGATCGCGACGCGGTCGGCATTCGACGCGCGGCGCAGCGCCGTCCCGGCCTGCACGCGCTCCCGTACGTAGATCGACACGTCCTGGCCGGCGATGGCCGGCACGGTGGACTTCACGCGGACGTAGTGATCGAGAGTCAGCAGACGCTCGCTGTCGTCGGCGAACGAAACGACCCCCAGCCCCAGAGCCAGCAGTGCAAAAGTCACGTTTCGCATACGCACGTATCTTATAATGCGCTCGCGCTACGTTGCTGGGCGAAGGCTTCAGCCGAGCCAAAAAGGAGCATTGATGCGATACCCACGTCTCGCAATACTGACGATGTTGGCGCTCACTCCGGTGATGGCCGGTGCGCAGAGCGACCAGCCGACCAACGACGCGCCGAACCCGTACAACACCGTCAGCAATTACTTCAAGCTGCCGGAAGGGCGCACCTGGGGATCCACGAGCGCAGTCGACATCGACAAGGACGGCAGGTCGATCTGGGTCGCCGAGCGCTGCGGCACCAACAGCTGCCTCGATCGCGCAACCGGCAAGATGTCCGACCTGCCGACCGTGCTCAAGTTCGACGCGTCCGGCAAGCTCGTGAAGAGCTTCGGCGCCGGACTGCTGATCTTCCCGCACGGCATCTACGTCGACAAGGACGGCAACCTCTGGGTGACCGACGGTCAGGACGATGCGCCGGTTCCGGCGCGCGGCGGCGGCGCCGGTCGTGGCGCGGCAGGAGGGGCGGCGGGCGGCGCGGCCGGCGGCGGGCGCGCGGCGGCGCCCTCGGGCCCGATCGGCCCGCGGCCCGGCGCAACGCACGGCAACCAGGTGTTCAAGTTCAGCCCGGACGGCAAGGTGCTGCTCACGCTCGGCAAGCCGGGCGGCGCCGCGGCGCCCGACTATTTCTATCAGCCGAACGACGTCATCGTCGCACCCAACGGGGACATCTTCGTCTCCGAGGGGCACGGCGCCGGAAACAATCGCATCCTGAAGTTCGACAAGACTGGCAAGTTCATCAAGGAGTGGGGCAAGCTGGGCCCCGGTCCGGGCGAGTTCGATCAGCCGCACGCGCTGGCGTTCGACTCGAGGGGACGGCTGTTCGTCGGCGATCGCAACAACAACCGGGTGCAGGTCTTCGATCAGGACGGCAAGTTCATCGAGGAGTTCCGTCAGTTCAGCCGGCCGAGCGGGATCTTCATCAAGAACGACATTCTGTACGTCGCGGACTCCGAATCGGAATCGGTCTCGCAGAATCACAACGGCTGGAAGCGCGGCATCCGCTGGGGCAGCGTCAAGGACGGCAAGATCGCCGGGTACATCCCCGATCCTGAAACGCGAGGCCGTCCGGATTTCACCGGCACGAGCGCGGCCGAAGGCGTCGCCGTCGATTCGCAAGGCAACATCTACGGCGCAGAAGTGGGACCTAAGGCGGTCAAGAAGTACACGAAGAAGTAATTGGTGAGTTGGTGATTTGGTGATTTGGTGATTTGGTGAGTTGCCTTGGGAACGTCATTCACCAAGTCGCCAATTCACCAACTCGCCAACTCTCGAGGAGGGCGTATGCAGAGCCGTCTTGTGCTGTTCGCGGCGCTTGTCATCTCCAGCCCGATCGTATTTGCGCAGGCGCCCGTGGCGCCGGTCAACGACCGGCCGAATCCGTATCAAACGATCGAGAACTATTTCAAGCTGCCCGAAGGACGGACGTGGGGCTCGACCAGCGCGGTCGAGATCGACAAGGATGGCCGCTCGGTCTGGGTCGCCGAGCGATGCGGCGTGAACAGTTGCGCGGATCCGGCGACGGGCAAGATGTCGCCGCTGGATCCCGTGCTGAAATTCGACTCGTCGGGGAAGCTCGTGAAGAGCTTCGGCGCCGGGATGATCGCCTTCGCGCACGGCATCTACGTGGACCGCGACGGCAACATCTGGGTGACGGACGCGAACGACAACCGGCCGCGGCCCGCGCGCGGCGCGGCCCCCGGCACACCGCTGCCGGCGGCGCCGGCCAGGCTGGTCGGGCACCAGGTGATCAAGTTCAGTCCGGACGGAAAGGTCCTGATGACCCTTGGCAAAGCGGGCATGGCTGGCAATCCGCCCGATGCGTTGACGGAGCCCAACGATGTCGTGACGGCGCCGAACGGGGACATCTACGTCGCGGAAGGACACTCCGGTCAGAACAACAATGCCCCGCCCGACACGGTCGCGCGCATTTCGAAGTTCACCAGGGACGGCAAGTTCATCAAGTCGTTCGGAAAGCTCGGCTCCGCACCCGGTGAGTTCCGCACCCCGCACAGCCTGGCGTTCGATTCGCGCGGGCGCCTGTTCGTCGCCGACCGCGGCAACGTGCGACTGCAGATCTTCGATCAGGACGGCAAATTCATCACCGAGACGAAGGCCTTCAGCCGCCTGAGCGGGATCTACATCGACAAGAACGACATGTTGTATGGTGCCGACTCGGAGTCGAGCGAGACGTCGCACCCGGGAGGCTGGAAGCGAGGGATGCGCATCGGCAGCGCGAAAGATCTGACCGTCCAGTACTTCATCCCGGACCCGGAAAAGAACGCGACCGGGACCAGCGCCGCCGAAGGTGTCGCGGTCGACGCGCAGGGCAACATCTACGGCGCGGAAGTCGGGCCCAAGGCGGTCAAGAAATACGTAAAGCGATCCGGGACGTAGCGCGTCAGGCGATCCGGAACGGAGCGGGAAGGCTTCATCCGAGCGACGCGTCCGCGAGACGCAATTTGGAATTGTGAATCTGGAATTTGGAATGCGTGTTCGGGTTCCAGATTCCTCATGCTGACTTTCGCCTGGCCAGTTGTAGCGCGAAGGCTTCAGCCGGATCCGATGCGCTACAATAGGTTCGCTGTGAACACAACGCCACGGACTCGCAAGACGTTTGCGGTGCTCTGCATCGCCATCGTTGTGGTCGTGGCGTTCGTGCCGGCCCTTGCATCGAGTCTCGGCAGCGCGATCCTGGTCCCGCTGTGGCTGGTGGTGCCAGCGGTCGCCGTCACCGTGATTCGTCGCGACGCTCTCCGCTCCGACGAAGAACCGGTATCGCTGCTCGCCGTTCTCGCCTCCCGCGCACCTCCGATCCTCGCCTCGCTCACGTAACCCAACCATTCCCGTCTCACCGTGATCCCGGTATGTGGCTCGAGCCGCAATCGGAAGGGTGTCATGTCCCTTGCGAGCAGGCTTCGTGTGCTTGTCGTGTGTGTCGGCTTGGAAATGGGTGTGAACAGCGGCGTGCCCATGCGACCAGACGAAATCCAGGATCTGATGCACCAGATGAATCAACCGAAGGTGGCGCGCCAGCTTCCTAGCGAGGACGACGAGGGTGACAATCCGGGAAGCGAACCATGACGTGGATCACGTTCGGCGCACTAATCAGCCGGCGCGATACCAGCTAGGAGCCCGTCTCATTAATGCCTCTCGGGCTCCTAGTAGCCGCGCTTCGCGCGGAACGGCCCGCGAATTCGGGCTGTTTTCGCCGGCGGAGCCGGCCTGCTAGGAGCGTGTTCACATTTCTCGGACACGCTCCTAGCGCAGCGCAAACGCGATCTCCATCGTCACGCGCACCGGCACCGGCTCGCCACCGCGCGTGCCGGGCCGAAACCGCCACTGCCCGGCCGCCTTGATCGCCTCCTGATCGAGCCCGAACGCCGGATCGAACGATCGCGTCACGTGAATGTTGGTGCACACGCCGCTGGTCTGCACCACACACTCGACGATGATCGAGCCCTGAATCCGGGCGCGCATCGCGTCTGCCGTGTATTGAGGCGTGCCTTTTCGGATTTCGATCGGCTGGGTTACACCATTGCCCGGCCGAAAGCCGCCGCCATCCGTCCCGCCGTCTCGTCCCGGACCAAGACCAGGTCCTCGGCCCGGACCGTCTCCCGGCCCGGTTCCGGTTCCTGCGCCGCCGTCGCGCCCCGGCCCTTGTGACAGCGTCGGCGGACCGGGCGGCGCTTCAATTGCGCCAGGCAAGGACTCCGTTGCGGCAGCCAGGGTGGCGACGGGAATCGCCAATTGCTGCACCGGTTCCTGCTCGTGCGTGGCCGGCTTCGATACGTCGAGTGCGCGCGGCCTCGACGCTCGAACCGTGATCGTGTCGTTCCCCGGCAGCTCCGCTCGCCGCGGCGGATCCGTCATGCGGTTCCCGCCACCACCGCCTCCTCCCCCCGGACCGGGATCGTTCAGCCACACCATATGCGTGATCGTTCGGTCGGGCAGGACCGTCGCGGACCGAACCGGCCGCGTGGCGGCACGGGTCGCCAGCCACAGCATCGCGACGATCGCGATGTGCCACGCGAGCGAGGCCAGGAAGGCAGGGCCGAAGCGCCGGCGAATCGACACGCCATTTGGACGACGCCGCAGCGAGAATGGACGGAGCGACGAACGGGAGAGAGCGGATCGCCGGTTTCGAAAACTGTCCAGGCGGCAAGGGCTCAACGAATCTCGATATCCTCGGACAGCGCGAGCTCCCTCAGTGCCGTCTTCGTCTCATCTCCTTTGCTCTTGGCCTGATCGCCCTCTGCCGGCGCTTCAAACGAGATCTCTCGTTTGAGTCCCGGTGTATTCACGAAGCGGCTCAGAAGAATGGGTTTCGATACCGTGTCGCGGGCGCCGCTGAGCGCGGGGGAGGGCCGCGGCGATCGCGGCTTCAAACCCGCGTTCGCGAGTATTGTCGAACGCGCTGCCCGAAGACGTGATTGGCCGCTTCCAGTAGAATACGCGACGTGATGACCCGAAGAGAATTCCTCGCCGCAACCGGCGCCGCCGGGGCGCTGGCGCACGCGCGGCCCGCGATCGCGGCCGACGCGGACGGCACCGCTGAAGCGGCGCCCCACGAGACAAACGGCACCGCGCAAGCGGCGCCCTACAGGATCGGACAGCAGCCGCTGAAGCTGGGTGACGATCGGGACGGGCTGCTGTATGTCCCGCGCGGATACAAGGCGGGCGTCGCCATGCCGCTGATTCTGATGCTGCACGGCGCCGGAAACACGGCGCTCTCGGTCACATATACGTTCGAGATCGCCGACGATCTCGGTTTCATCGTCCTCGCGCCCGACTCGCGCGATGAGAGCACCTGGGACATGCTGCTGCACGGATTCGGCGAGGACGTCGAGTTCATCGGCGCGGCGCTCAAAGACACCTACGCGCGGTGCGCGGTCGATCGCAGGCGAATGGCGATCGCTGGACACTCCGATGGCGCGTCGTATTCGCTGTCCCTGGGTCTGGGGACCGGCGACACGTTCGGCCACATCCTGGCGTTCTCGCCGGGCGTCATGCAGCCGGCGGAAGTGCACGGCAAGCCGCGGATCTTCATCTCGCACGGCGTGAGCGACCCGATCATGCCGATCGACGTCACCAGCCGCCGGTTCGTGCCGCGATTGAAGGGACTGGGGTACGACGTGACGTACCGGGAATACGAGGGACGTCACGGCGTACCGCCTGCGATCGCGCGGGAAGGATTTCAGTGGTTCATTTCTTGAGCGCCGGATTCGTGTACCCCGCTTCGAGGACCCGCGCCGACGGCCGGAAGCTCAGGTAATCCACGTGATCGCCGATGTCGGTCCATCCGTGCGGCACGCCCGCGGGGATGATGATGATGTCGCCGGTCTTCACGACCCTCTTCACGACGTCCGCGCCGACGGCTGGCCCGCTGCACGACGGCCCGTTCAGCACCCTGGTCACTTCGGCCTCCGGCGCCGACTTCCGGCCGTTGACGATCTTCCCGCCGGTGACGAGCGTGCCGCCGCCCGAGATGATCAGATAGCCTTCGGTCTGCTGGTCGTGCGCGATCATTCCCGGCGTGCTGCCGGAGGGAGGCGCCGTCGACTGTTCGCCGCACGGCGCCGCTGGCGCTGCCGCCGTCCCCGCGCCGGCGCCTCGACCGGCTCCACCGCCGGCTCCCGCGCCACGAGCGGCCGCGCCGCCGCCACCCGCGGCCGCGCTCGCGCCGCGATGGATGACGCCGATGGCGAAGTTCTCGGGCCCGATGTCGACGACCTTGATCGTCCGATCGACGCCCGGCAGCGAGTTCACCTTCTTCACCTCTTCGTCGGTGATGTAGGTGGCCGACGTCGGCTTGCTCTGGGCGAACCCGACGCCCGGCAACAGCGTCGCCACGACCGCCACTGCCTTCAGGACTGTCTTCGTCATGTGCAATCTCCCCTTTCGCCGCATACTATACAGCCGGTTCAAAACCGTAGGGCGATCGTTCTCGTCGACGCCGAAAGCGTCGACCTGCACCTCTTCCTGCGAATGCAGGCTCGCGAAGGGAGCGTCGGGCCCCGCGCTACACGATTTGAAACGAGGGAGCAGATCATGAGATCACGATTCCTGAGCGTTGCGGCGAGGGCCGCCTGCGGAGTGTTCCTGGCCTTGATTCCGGCGTTGATTCCGATGGTGTCCGCCAGCCGGGCCCTGGACGAATCGCGCCCACCGAGAAACGCCGCCGAATTCGACACGATGTTCCAGCAAATCAAGAACTGGGGGCGCTGGGGCGCGGACGATCAGCTCGGATCCGCCAACCTGGTGACCGCCGCCAAGCGAAAGCAGGCGGTCTCGCTGGTGAAGACCGGAGAAACGGTCTCGCTCGCGCACAATCCGCTGACGGAGAAGGCGGACGACAATTCGAACCCCTTCGAGCACACGATGCTCCGCGGCTACAGCATGGATCGCTACGCCGTCTCGTACCACGGCTACGCCCACAGCCACATCGACGCGCTGTGCCACATCTTGTACAAGGACCAGACCTACAACGGCTATGCGCGCGCCGACGTCAACACCGAGAAGGGTTGCACGAAGCTCGGCATCCAGAACCTGAAGAGCGGCATCGTCACGCGCGGGATTCTGATCGACATCCCGCGGCTGCGCAACGTGCCGTACCTCGAGCCGGGCACGGCGATTTACGTGGAGGACCTCGAGGCGTGGGAGAAGAAGGCCGGCGTGAAGATCGCGTCAGGCGACGCGGTGCTCTTGCGCACCGGCCGGTGGGCGCGGCGCGAGAGGCTCGGCCCGTGGAACGTCGGTCAGAGCGCAGCGGGGCTGCACGCGTCGGTCGCGCCGTGGATCAAGGCGCGCGGGGTGGCGTTTCTGGGCGGTGACGCCGCCCAGGATGTGACCCCGTCGAAGGTGGAAGGCGTCACCCTGCCGATCCACACGCTGATGATCACGGCGCTCGGGATCAACCTGCTCGACAACCAGGATCTGGAGGTGCTCGGCGAGACCGCGGCGAAACTGAATCGCTGGGAGTTCATGCTCACGATCGCGCCGGTACCTGTCACAGGGGGGACCGGCTTCCCGCTCAACGCGATCGCGATGTTCTGATTGGCGGCAGATCCCCGCTCGGCCAAAGAGCTTGTGAAGATAAAGCCTTCGCGCTCCGTCGCTATTGACTCGACGCGGGCCCGTCAACCGTGACCGTGACGTCGGCCGGCGCACGCAGCAGGCCGTCGTGGCCGTAGGCGCGAAGCGTGTAGATCCCCGGTTTCGTGAACGTCGCCTTCACTTCCACCTTGCCGTCGACGACCTTCACGTACCCATCGGGTTCGAATGAGACGTGCGCCGGGCCGCGGTACACCAGCCACAGCACCGACAATGCCCCTTGCACCGGACGCGGACGCGCAGGCAGCGGGACGTTGACCGGCGACGGCGGCGCGCCGCGCAGCGTCGGCTCCTGCTGCCGCTGCGGCCGCGGCTTCTGGTT
>Ga0066656_10001425_pt1 | contig 10449 bp, 4 predicted proteins | sample GraSoiAngelo_105_FD_71411 | JGI IMG/M metagenome (GOLD analysis project Ga0066656, IMG submission 71411) | Grasslands soil microbial communities from the Angelo Coastal Reserve, California, USA - 14_0903_05_40cm | ecosystem: Environmental > Terrestrial > Soil > Grasslands | place: USA... | reverse complement strand
CTTCGACAGGGCGACCTCACCTTTGATCGTGACCGCGGATGGGACGGTGGTGCGAACGCCGGGCAGCGCGTCGACGGCGCGCGTGATCCAGTCGGGCTGAAAGCGCAGCTGCGTCGAGACGCCGCCGATGAATCCGGAGGACGGCTCGAACCCGAGCGGCGGCCGCGTAAACGCGCTCTGCTCGTTTTGGAACATCCCCGTCAGGTTAACCTGGCCGTGGGCACCGAGATCGTACTTGGCAGCTAAGCCGTAGATCGTGGTCGGGGCGATCGAAAACGCGGCGCGCTCCTCGAATTGCGCACGCACCTGCGAAGCGCCGGTCACTCCCTGGAACAGCGAGTCGGGGTTCCTGAATTGCACCTGTCCCGTCGTGTAATCGATCGTGTAGTCCGCGTTCCGGCTCAGCAGGTTGTTGCGTACATAGATCCGCTCGCTGCCTTCGCGAATCTGAAAGCTGTTCAACGACAGGACGCTGCGATCGGCGGACGCGTTCGCATCGAGATGAATGCGCACCGCGAAGACGGACGGTGGACCCTGCGTGGCGAGATAATTGCGCGGCGTGCGATACAGCGAGTCGTTGCGCTCGACGGCGGTCAGTTTCGTCGAGTCGGCGAACGGCGTCAGATGTGGGAACACGATGAACTGATCGCGCACCGGATCGCCCTGATTGGGATCGCGCGCGCGCGGAAACAGCCGGTTGTACTGATCGAACGTCGTCGGATCGTTGGCGAGCGCCAAACCCAACCGGGCGAGATACGTGTCACCCGCCGCCGAGCGCTCGCGTTGATTCACGCTCAGCGCCACCGTGAGGCTGCTGCGATCGATCTCGCGCCCGCCGACGCGATACGTGTTGCGGATCTCGAACCGAAACGACGGAGATGCGGCGGTGACGCCGGGCTTGGGATCGTAAACGAGCCGCAGCGTGTCCACCTTCGACGTGTCGGGATTCGCGTCCACCGGAAACGTGCCGACCGAGTCGAGCTGGCTCGCGGAGATGTAGGAGACCGCCAGGTAATCGCTCTGATCGAGACGGTTGGCGAGCGCGAACCATGTCCCACTCGGGTCGACGTAGTAGTCTTTCCCTTCCTGTAGCGTCTCCCAATCGAACGGCCCCTCACGTTGGACCGTGCAGTCGATCGCCTTGCGACCCGGTCCGCACGCGACCGCGCGTACGCCGCCGGCGTTCTGGTTGCCGCTCGACGTCGGTGCGACCGCTCGGCGCCTGAATACGCGCAGCGCCCCGACCGTGAGGGAGTCGGGGCGTGAGACCTGATCGAGCTGCAGGATGTCGATGGCCGGGTACGCGGCCAGCGCGGCCGGATCGATGACGAAGAAGAATCGGCCCGTCTCGTAATCGAGGTCCCGCGCCAGTCGATCGAGCGGCTGGCTGGTGACGGCGCCGACCGTGTAGAAGCGATCCTGCACGACGTTGCCCTTCTGCTGGGCCAGGATGCCGCGGAACTCGACCGGACCGAGCTGCGCGATCGCCTGGATGCCGAAGTTGTTGGCGGGAATCGCCGCGGTGATGAATCGGGACGGCGGCGCCTGAAACGTGACGTTGCCGGCTTCCACGCGCCGCAGAACCTCGTCTTCCAGTCCTTCATACCACACGTGCAGGTTGTTATTCGCGTCGAACTCCCGCTGGCTGTCGAAGTCGACGTCGACGTGCAGGCGCTGTCCCACGATGCCGGCGGTGCGAATCGCATACTGCGGATTCGGGCTGATCGTCGGGAATCCGGCGCTGCAGCCCGAGATCGCGAGCTGCCGTTCCTGCGACGTGCACCGGAGATTGCGGAACTGATCGGCTTTCAGCTCGAAGCGCAGGTTGAGCTGCATCGCGAGATCGGCGTATTGGCCGAAGACGCCGCGGTGCGCTCCGGCGGCCACACCGACGGACGGCACGCCGCCAGGAGCATTCACAGGGGATGGCGTCGCTGTGACGGCGGCGGAAACATTTTGCGGTCCAAAGAGCGGCAGGCGGCGAGCCAGCACGCCCGCTGCCCACGCGTGCGCCAGCAATGCTGGCGGCACGCGCGAGCCAAGCCGCCCGCCCGGCGCGAGCGCCGGATTGCGCGGCGCAACGAGCGGCGGCACGCCGAACGTGTACACAGGAGCCTGCGCATGTACCTGGGGTACGACGAGCGTGGCAGCGAGTAAGACTAGCTGGGCGTGAAGCCGCATCCCTTGTAGAGACTTGGGGTTCCGAATATAATGGCGCGACCGACCGTGCGCATCCTCAGCCGTTACATCCTGCGGCAGCACCTCCCGCCACTCGGATACGCGGTCGCCGCGCTCACGTGCGCGATGCTTGTCAATCAGGTCGCCAAGCAATTCGGAAATCTGGTCGGCAAGGGATTGCCGTGGGGCATCATCGTCGAAGTGTTCGGCCTCTCCATTCCGTTCATCGTCGCGATGACGCTGCCGATGGCGGTGCTCGTCGCCGTGCTCTACACCTTCAGCCATCTCGCCGCCGACAATGAGATCACGGCGATGAAGGCAAGCGGCATCAGCATCGGACGGTTGCTCCTGCCGTTGCTGGGCGGCGCGACGGCGGTCACGGTGATCGCATTCGCGTGGAACGATCAGCTCCTGCCGCGTTCCAACCACGCATTACGCACCCTGCTCGTCGACATCCAGCGCAAGAAGCCGACCTTTCAATTGAAGGAACAGGTGATCAACGAGGTGGTCGCGGGTCAGTTCTTTTTGCGCGCCGCCCGCATCGATCCCGCCGCCAACACGTTGACTGACGTGACGATTTACGACCTGGAGGACCCCGACAGGCGCCGCATCATCACGGCCGACTCGGGTCGCATGGCGTATACCCCGGGCGGAACGGATTTGTATCTGACGTTGCGGGACGGCGAGGTGCATGAAGTGAAGCGTACCGATCCCGAGCACCTCAATCGCACGTTCTACTCGGTCAATCGCATCAAAGTCGCCGGCGTGAGCAACCAGTTCGAACAGACGCAGAAGGACGAATATCGCGGTGACCGTGAGATGACGATTTGCGCCATGGAAGAAGTGGTCGCGCAAGCCCGCATCGATCAGCGGCGGGTGCGGCACGAATCGGTCAGCGCCATCGAGGCGGAGCTGCGACGAACCCTGAAGCTCGCGCCGCTGCCGTACGTGCCGATCGATTCCACGCTGCCGCCGCCCTCCGTCTACTGCCGCGTCCTCGCCTCGCTCGAGCGCTTGGTGGCTCCAACGACGGCGTCGGCGGCACAGGTCCCGCAACCGCGACCGACGGCGACCAGTCTTCCGTTCGTCTCACGGCCGTCGCCGAACTACATCGCCTACGAACAACGCGTCCGGTCGGCCCGCCAGCGCGCCGCCGTGTATGAGGTCGAGATTCAAAAGAAACTGGCGATTTCGGCCGCCTGCATCATCTTCGCCATGCTCGGCATGCCGCTCGCGATCCGCTTTCCGCGCGGCGGGGTGGGACTCGTCATTGGCACCAGTCTCGCCGTATTCTCGGTCTACTATGTCGGCCTGATCGGGGGCGAGGAATTGGGCGACCGGTTGTTCGTGCCGCCATTCTTCGCGATGTGGACGCCGAATCTCATCTTCCTGGCGGTTGCGCTGCCGCTGCTTCGGGCGGTGCGCAGTGCCGGCAGCACCGCGCACGGCGGTGACTGGGATGAGGTGAAGCAGGCGCTGTTTGGCTGGATTCCGAAAATGCGAAATGCGAATCGTGAAATGCGAAATGGTCCATGAGATTTCATTTCCCATTTCGCATTCCACATTTCGCGTTTCGCACACTGGACCGCTACGCCGTGGGCGAGTGGCTGCGCGTCTTTCTGATCACGCTGCTCGGCTTCCCGATTCTCGTGCTCGTCATCGATCTGACCGACAAGCTCGATCAGTATCTGGGCCGCGGGATCAAGCCCGCGGCGGTTGCGCTCTCATACGTGTTCTATTTCCCTGAGCTGATGTTTCTCATCCTGCCGGTCGCCGTGTTGTTCGCGACGGTGTTCACCGTCGGCGCGCTGGACCGTCATTCCGAGCTGACCGCGGCGAAGGCATCCGGGATCTCGTTTCATCGTGTCGTGCGGCCGCTGTTCCTGGCCGCGGGAACGGCCTTCGTGGTCGGCCTGCTCCTGGGCGAGATCGCGCCCGTGGCGACGTCGCGCCGGATGGAGCTTCTGGGCGAAAAAGCCATCCGCTCGACCAGCTCCAGATACAACTTCGTGTACCGCGCCGACGGCGGCTGGGTGTACGCGATCCGCGCGCTCGAGCTGCGCTCGCGTGAGCTGATGGACCTGATGCTGGAGCGCGAGGGCACGGGCGCGGACTACCCCACGATCGTCCTGGCCGCCGAACGGGCGAATTACAGCGACAGTGGCAAAGTCCGGAAGAGAGTAAGGCCCTCGCACTGGACCCTGCACCGCGGCACGCTGCGGTATCTCGCCGGGACCGAGCCGGTGGAGGAATACGCATTCCAGTTCGATTCCCTGCACTCGCGCACGTTGACCGAGCGGCCGGTGGACCTACTGGCCGAGCCCAAGGCGCCGGACGAGATGCGGTACGGCGAGCTGCGGAGTTACATCGATGCGCTGGTGCGGAGCGGCTCGAACGCCAAGAAGCTGCAGGTCGAGCTGGCCCTGAAGATCGCCATTCCATTTATCTGCCTGTTGATCGCGTTATTCGGGGCGCCGCTCGCGATTTCGTCGCCGAAGAGCGGCGCGGCGTGGGGCGTGGCGGCGAGCCTCGCCACCACCTTCATCGTGCTGCTGATGTTCCAGCTCGCGAAAGCGGTCGGCGCGGGGGGTGTGCTGCCCCCGGCACTCGCGGCATGGACACCGAACATTCTGGTCGGTGTTGCCGCATTCTATTTGCTGAAAAAAGCGCCGACGTAGCGCCTTGACGCGCTTTCCCGCGCGGACCACTTTCTCCCCGGTCCCATGGGCACCCGTACAGTTCCGCAGACTCCTCGAAGGAGAGGTGCACTCATGCATTGGATCGTTCGCTCAAGCCGCGCCTTCGTGGCAGTGGCCGTCTTCTCACTAGCATCCACGGGTCCGTTGCTCGCCCAAGGCGTGACCACCTCTGCCGTTGCCGGCATCGCCACGGACTCCTCCGGCGCGCCGATCGAGGGCGCGCGCGTGGTCGCCGTGCACATACCCTCTGGCACGACGTACGCCGCGATCACACGCGCGGACGGCCGGTTCACGATCCCCGGCATGCGCGTCGGCGGACCCTATCGCGTGAGCGTGGCGCAGGTTGGTTTTCGCCAGGAGATCCAGAACGGCATCAACCTGTCGCTGGGCGTCACGTCCGACCTGCGGTTTGTACTGGGCCGCGTGACCGTGGAGCTGGCGCCGATCACGGTCACAGCGACCACCAGTTCGGTGTTCAGCTCCGAACGCACCGGCGCCGCCACGACGGTTACCACGCAGCAGCTCGCGCATTTGCCGACGATCAGCCGGCGCGTCGAAGACTTGCTGCGGCTCACGCCGCAGTACACTGCGACCCAGCAGCCCACATCGTCGGGAGCGCTTTCATTCGTCTCGTTCGCCGGTCAGGACAACCGCTTGAACAACATGACGGTGGACGGATCGTACTTCAACAACTCGTTCGGGTTGGGGGGCGAACCGGGCGATCGCACCAACGTCGCACCGATCTCACTGGATGCGCTCGAGCAGGTGCAGGTCAACGTCGCGCCCTACGACGTGCGGCAGGGCAATTTCGTCGGGGCCGGAATCAACATGGTGACGAAGAGCGGCACGAACGATTTCAGCGGCACGGCGTTCTACAGCACTCGTGATAACTCGTTCGTCGGCACGCAGGCAGGACCAAGCAAGTTCAACCCCGGCACTTTCAAATACCACAACATCAGCGGTTCGATCGGCGGACCGATCATTCGCAATAAATTGTTCTTCTTCGGGAATTACGAGAACGATGGTCAAACGAACCCGGGAACCACCTTCCGGGCATCCACGGGCCCCGCGGATACCGGCTCAAACGTGACGCGAGTGCTGGCATCAGACCTCGACTCACTCAGCCGCTTCCTGAAGAACAGCTTCAACTATGTCACCGGTCCGTATCAGGGATACGACTTCAAGACCCCATCAGAACGCTTTCTTGCGCGGCTCGATTACAACCTGAACGAGCACAACAAGTTCAACCTGCGCTATACACTGCTGAATTCGACCACCGACGTGCTGGTCTCAAACTCGAACTCGCTGGGGTTCGGGAGCCGCAGGACCAGTCTGAATGCGTTGAACTTCGCGAACTCGAATTACGCCATTCAGGAAAACCTTCGCTCAGTCGTCGGCGAATGGAACTCGACGCTGGGCAACAAGTCCAACAACCTGATCCTCGGATACAACACCAGCAACGAGAGCCGGAAGAATGTCGACGGGCCGTGGTTCCCTGAAGTTGAGATTCTTCAGGGCGGCCAGCCGTACACCACATTCGGGTTCGAGCCCTTCACCCCGAAGAACAAGCTGTTCTACCACAGCTATCAATTGCAGGACAACTTTACGTTCTATCTCCCGAAACATTCGGTCACGTTCGGGGTGAGCGTGGAGAAGTATCACTCGACGAACGTGTTCTTCCCCGGTGCGCAAAGCATTTACGTCTTCAATTCGCTGGCGGACTTCTACGCCGCCGCCGACAGTTTCCTCGCGAATCCGGCACGCACAACGTCGCCGGTCACGCTGCGACAGTTTCAGTATCGCTACTCGAACATCCCAGGGCAGACGGAGCCGGTCCAGCCGCTCGATGTTCTGTATGCCGGCGCGTATGCGCAGGATGAGTGGAGGCCGGGTCCCAATCTCACGATCACCGGCGGATTGCGCGTGGATGCGCCGAAATTCAAGAACACCGCGTATGACAACCGGGTAGCGGACACGATGACGTTCCGCGATGCGAGCGGTGCGCCGATTCATTACAACAGCGGCGCACTTCCCGGAGTCAACCTGCTGTTCTCGCCGCGTTTAGGCTTCAACTACGATGTGCGTGGCCAGCACAACACGCAGATTCGCGGCGGCACGGGCATATTCACCGGACGTCCCGCGTACGTGTGGATCTCGAACCAGATCGGGAACACGGGGGTGCTGACCGGTTTCATCTCGGCGCCCAATACCACGGCGTATCCGTTCAATCCCAATCCGGACGCCTATAAGCCGGCGACCGTGACGGGAGCACCCGCTGCCAACTTCCAGCTCGCGCTGACCGATCCCGACTTCAAGTTCCCGCAGCTCTGGCGCAGTAATCTCGCAATCGATCAGCGCCTGCCCTGGGATCTGACGGCGACAGCCGAGTATCTCTACTCCAAGGACGTGAACGGGATCGCCTACATCAACGCAAACCTGCCGGCTCCGCAGACGTCATTCACGGGTCCCGACGGCCGCCCACGCTGGCTCCCCAACTCCAACCGCATCTATCCGAATGTCAGCGACGCGACGGTATTGACGAACCAGGGAATCGGGCACTCGTGGAACGTCGCTGCTTCGCTCGAGCGCGCATTCCAGGACGGCCTGTTCGCCAAGGTCGGGTATAGCTATGGCGAGAGCAAGAACACCGTCGATGCCGGCTCGATTGCGTCGGGCTCATGGTTCGGTAACCCGATCGCGATCGACCCCAACAATCCGGTCGCCGGGTACTCGCAATTCTCCCCGGGCCACCGGGTGTTCGCTGCCGTGAGCTATTCGCGCGATTTCCTCCGTATCGGGCCGACGAGCATCAGCGTGTACTTCGAGGACCGCAGCCCCGGCAACGGCAGCTACGCCTACAACGGCGACATGAATGGGGATGGAGCGTCGGGCAATGATTTGATTTACATCCCGCGCAACACGAGCGAGATGAACTTCGTCAGGAAATTCGTGCGATTCAGCTCAGTGCCGGCGGACACCATGGTCTGGACTCCCGCGCAGCAGGTTACGGCGTGGGACGCGTTCATTAACCAAGACTCCTACCTCAAGAACCATCGCGGCGAGTACGCGCGGCGGAACGCGATATTCCTGCCGATGGTGGCTCGCGCCGATCTCAGTGTCTCGCAGGACGTGAGCCGGAACATCGGCGGCAAGGGGAACAGTCTTCAGATTCGTTTGGACATTTTCAACTTTTCCAACTTGCTCAAGAGCGACTGGGGTGTCTCACAAGGGTTTGTGACAACGCGGCCGCTGACCTCGACCGGGGTCGACACCTTCGGCGCACCAACGTACACACTGGCAAACGTTGGTCATAGTTTGATTTCTCGTTCGTTCCAGAAGAACGCGAGCACGCTCGATGTCTGGCGGATGCAGCTCGGGGTCCGCTACATGTTCAACTGGTAGCATCGGACGGACCGACGGCCTCACGGTCGGGCGGCTGAACCAAGGGGCGCGGGAAGCCACGCCCTTTTTGTTACAGTGGCAGAACCGGTCGCGGCAGTCGGTGCGCGCGCTGCCAAATCACATACGCCGGAATGCCCGTCAGGATGATGCCGATGTCGATCGCGAACGACTTCGGCTCGGACACGAGGTAATTGCCGAGCAAGAACAGCGCGCCCGCCAGAAACACGAGCGGGACGAACGGATACCCCCACGTTTTGTATGGCCGCTCGAGCCCCGGCCGCGTGCGACGCAGGACAAAGACACCCGCGACGGCGAGCGCATAGAACGGCCAGATGCCGATGATGAACTGGTCGGCGAGCGCCGTGAACGTGCGGATCAGGATGAAAATCATCCCCATCACCGTCATCAGGACGATCGCGCCCGTGGGGGCGTGATTCTTCGGATCCACGCGCGCGATAACCCGCGGAAACAGCGCGTCCTCCGCGGCCGCGAAGAAGATGCGCGGGGCGGTCATCATCGAGCCGTTGAGCGTGCCGAACGTGCTCACTGCAATGGCGGCCGACACGACGACCACGCCGGCGGGACCGATCACCAGCCGCGCGACGTCCGCCGCGACGAGCTCGGCGCCCTTCATTTGCTGAATGGGAATGAGGTAGAGGTAGACGAGGTTCGCGCTCATGTACAGAACGACGACGATCGACGTCCCGATCAACAATGCGCGCGGCAGCGTCTTCTGCGGCTGGAGCACCTCACCGCCGACGAACGCCAGATCGGCCCAGCCGTCGTAAGCCCAGAGAATCGAGACCATCGCCAGCAGGAACGGCGACAGCCCGACGGCGGCACGCTGTGAGAAGATGCCACCAGAAATTTCCTGAGCAGGATGTCCCAGCGAGAATCCCACCAACACGAGTAATCCGAGCGCGCCGACCTTGAACGCGGTGCTCACGTTCTGCAGGACGGCGCCGCGGTGAATCCCGAAAAAGTTCACCGTCCCGACCAGCAGGATATAGCCCGCGCCCAGCAGCTGCTCGGCGCGAATATCCAGTGGGAGCAGAGAAAACCACGGTGACGCCGGCGCGGAAGCCGACCCGATATGCGCGACGATGGCGGCGGGCGAGAGTCCCAATGTGCGTAGCGTGTACGCGGACGCGGTTATGCCGATCGCCCCGAAGGCTCCCGGCCGGATGACCCACAGCTCCGCCCAGGAAAAGAGGAAGGCGGGTAGGCGGCCGAAGGCCTCGCGCACGAAGACGTAGACCCCGCCCGAGCGCGGGAACGCCGCGGCGAGCTCCGAGTAGGTGAGCGCGCCGCACAACACCACGATCGCGCCGAGCACCCACGCGAACAGAAACAGCGGTACGTCGTCGATGCGTTGCGCGACGCTCGCGGGCGTGCGAAAAATGCCGCTGCCGATCGTGGAGCCCACCAGCACCGCCACCGCGCTCCACAGGCCGAGCCGCCGGATCAACCGCTCGCCCCAGCGGTCGGCGGGCATCAGAGGTACAGACATGAGGTTCGGGAATATACATTTCGCGACCTATGACGCGACGCTTTCCGTCACTCGCCTGGGCCGCAGCCGTCTGTACCTATCTACTCATCGTGCTCGGCGCCGTCGTGCGAATCACGGGATCCGGACTCGGCTGCGGGGAACACTGGCCGCTGTGCAATGGCCATCTGTTTCCACCGCTCAACGACATCGGCACGGTGATCGAGTGGAGTCATCGGCTGGTGGCGGGCTTGGTGACGATACTGGTTGTAGCCCTCGCAATCCCCGGGCTTGCGCCCGGGGTTAAAAAATCGAAGGCGCCCTACGTTGCCCTCGGACTGCTTGTCATCCAGATCCTGCTCGGCGCAATCACCGTGAAACTCGCGTTGCCGGCCTGGACCGTGGTCTTGCATCTCGGCACGGCGATGCTGTTGCTGGCGACGCTCCTGATAATTGCGACCTGGCGCCCGTCCTCACCCCCTGACCCCCTCTCCGCGCTGCGGCGAGGCGGTACGGGCGTTCTAGTCCCGCTCGCGTTTGTGACCGTACTTTTCGGCGCGCTCACCGCGAATCTCGGCGCGGCGTCCGCGTGCGGCGGCTTCCCGCTGTGCAACGGGCAGGTGTGGACCACGGCCGGCCAACTCGCCGTCATGCACTGGACGCACCGACTGCTCGCGTACTCGT
>Ga0066656_10001419_pt1 | contig 10457 bp, 8 predicted proteins | sample GraSoiAngelo_105_FD_71411 | JGI IMG/M metagenome (GOLD analysis project Ga0066656, IMG submission 71411) | Grasslands soil microbial communities from the Angelo Coastal Reserve, California, USA - 14_0903_05_40cm | ecosystem: Environmental > Terrestrial > Soil > Grasslands | place: USA... | reverse complement strand
ACATGGCTGCCAAGCGCAGCCGGGGGCGGCGTTTCCATGCACTGTATGACCGGATTCGCCGGGGTGACGTCCTGGCGGAGGCATGGAGGCGCGTGCAGGCCAACGGAGGGGCCGCCGGGGTCGACGGAGAGAGCGTGTCGGCCATCGAGCGGCAAGGCGTGGCGCCGTTTCTGGAAGCCGTGGCGCGATGCCTGCGGGACGGACGTTACCGACCGCAACCGGTACGGCGGCGGTACATTCCGAAGGGTGACGGGAGTCAGCGGCCGCTGGGGATACCGGCGGTGCGCGACCGTGTGGTGCAAGCGGCAGCGAAGCTTGTGCTGGAGCCCATCTTCGAGGCCGATTTCCGGGAGTGTTCGTACGGATTTCGGCCACGCCGGGGGGCGACGGGCGCGCTGGAGACGATTCGCCTGCATGGGGGTCGAGGCCACCGGTTCGTCGTGGACGGAGACATCCGTCAGTTCTTCGACCGGCTGGACCGGAAGAGGCTGATGGAACTCCTGAGACGACGGATATCGGACCGGCGGGTCCTGAAGCTTTTGCGGCAGTGGCTCGAAGCGGGAGTGATGGAGGACGGGACGGTGAGGGAGACCCTGGCGGGAACTCCGCAAGGGGGCGTCATCTCGCCGCTCCTGGCCAACATCTACCTGCACGTCCTGGATGAGACCTGGGAGCGCGAGTGCCGGCACCTGGGCCTCCTGGTACGCTATGCGGACGACTGCGTCGTGCTGTGCCGCACTCGAGCCCAGGCCGACGAAGCGCTGCGGCGCGTGCGGGAGATACTCACCGGGATGGGTCTGGAGCTGCACCCGGAGAAGACGCGCGTGGTCGAGCTCGGTCTCGGCCGAGACGGCTTCGTCTTCCTGGGGTGCTACCTGCGGGTGGTGCGCTCTCATTTCAAGGGGCGCACGTACCTGTTTCGGTGGCCCTCCCCGAAAGCGATGAACCGTGTGCGCGCACGTATCCGGGAGTTGACGGACCGTCAGCGCAGGGCCGGGATGAAGGACATCCGGGAGGTGGTCCGGGACCTCAACCCGGTGCTGCGCGGCTGGGGGAACTATTTTCGGACGGGGAACGCGTCGCTGAAGTTTCGGCAGATGGACCGGTACGTCACCGAGCGCCTGGTGCGGCTCGTGGACCGGGGCCATCGGGCGCGACAGCGAGCGTTCGTCAACCGGACGTGGCCCGCGGCCCGCTTCGTGAAGGAGTTCGGCCTGCATCAATTGGCCGGCACCATCCGCTACCCCGGAGGCGCGCACGCAGCATGAGAAGACGATCCGTAAGCCGTGTGCGGGAAATCCGCACGCACGGTTTGAAAGGAGGATTCAGGAACCCGGGCCCGCAAGGGCACCGCGCCTGAGTTCTACCAATGCAGGCACCCCGGCATGCGTAACCTCAAAATGATCGTGTCGTACGTCGGCACGCGCTTCGCCGGCTGGCAGGTGCAGCCGGGACGAGCGACAGTGCAGGGGATTCTGGAGGAGCGGATCGCCCGCATGCTGCAGGAGCCGGTCCGGATCGCGGGAGCGGGCCGGACCGACGCCGGGGTGCACGCCCGCGGGCAGGTGGCGAACGTCGCGATTTCTTCGCGCATTCCGATCGCGGGGCTGCTCCGCGGCCTGAATGCACGCCTGCCTCCGGACATCGCGGTGATGCACGCGGAGGAGGTGCCGGAGTCGTTCCACGCGCGCGCCGACGCGCGGGGAAAAGAATACCTCTACCGGATCACGCGGGCGGAGCGGGTTTCGCCGTTCGACGCGCCTTTCGTCGCTCCGGTGCACGGTCGCCTGGACGTCGAGGCGATGCGCCGGGCCGCGCGCGACCTCCTCGGGACGCACGACTTCACGTCGTTCTGCCCGGCGGATTCCGAGCTCGAAGACAAGGTCCGCACTCTGAGCGCCTCGGAAGTGACGGAGAACGGAGTTGAGGTGCGCTACCGCGTCGTGGGGAACGGGTTCCTTAGGCACATGGTGCGCACGCTCGCCGGAACCCTGATTCTCGCCGGACGCGGCCGGCTGGATCCCGGTTCGATTCCGCATATCTTGAAGGCCCGGGACCGACGGCAGGCCGGGCCGGTCGCCCCGGCGTGCGGGTTGGTTCTGGAGCGCGTCCTCTATGAGAAGGAGGCATCGTGAGGCTTCTGGTGACGGGGGGCGCCGGTTTTATCGGCGCGGTGACGGTGCGGCGGCTGTGCGAGGCGGGGCACGAGCCGATCGTGCTGGACGACCTGAGCGCAGGACACCGCGAGGCCGTCGCCGGGATGGAACTGGTGGTCGGGGACTTCGGAGAGCGCGCCCTGCTACGCGACCTCCTGGGATCGAAGAAGATCGACGCCGTCGTCCACTTCGCGGCCTCCTCGCTGGTGGGGGAATCGGTGCAGCGGCCCGGGGAATACTACCGCAACAACCTCGAGCGCTCCCTGGCGCTTTTGGACGTCCTGCGCGAGCGCGGTGTCATGCGCCTCGTGCTCTCCTCCACCGCCGCAGTGTACGGCGAGCCGGTGGTGATTCCGATGGATGAGGAGCATCCGACCCGGCCGACCAACCCCTACGGCGAAACCAAGCTGGCCCTCGAGAAGGCCCTGCGCTGGTACCATGCGGCCTATGGATTCGCTTCCGTGTCGCTCCGCTACTTCAACGCCGCCGGGGCGAGCGCGGACGGCTCGCTGGGGGAGGTCCACGATCCCGAGACGCACCTGGTCCCGAACGTGCTCCGGGCCGCCCTCACCGACGATCCGGTGCCGGTATTCGGCACCGACTACGCCACTCACGACGGGACGGCGGTGCGCGACTACGTCCACGTGGAGGACCTGGCGGACGGCCACGTGCGCGCGCTGGAGAGCCTGGAGAGAATGGGCGGGGCCTCGGTGCTCAATCTCGGGAACGGCGCCGGCTTCTCGGTCCTGCAGGTGATCGAGGCGGCCCGCCGGATCACGGGCAAGCCGATCCCGATCCGCAAGGCTTCCCGCCGGCCCGGGGACCCCGAGAGCCTCGTGGCCTCCTCCGGGCGGGCGCGGCGGGAGATCGGGTGGACGCCGCGCTTTCCGGGACTGGAATCGATCCTGGAGACGGCCTGGCGTTTTGCGCGCACGCACCCGCACGGGTACCGGTCGTGACGGCGGATCCGTCCTTGCTCCCTCTATCGCGCGTGTGTTACGATTTCGGCTCACTCCGCGTGGGAGCAACGACCCCCGCCATGTCCCATCCGGCAAGAGATTTGGAAGGACTCATCGCCAAGGGATCACCCGAGGAGCAGTTCCTCGCGCAGATCGATTTCGCGCGCCTGCCGCGGCACATCGCGATCATCATGGACGGCAACGGCCGCTGGGCCCGGATGCGCAGCCTGCCCCGCGTCGCCGGGCACCGGGCCGGCATCGCCGCCGTGCGGGACGTGGTCGAGACCTCGGCCCGCCTCGGCTGTCAGGTCCTGACCCTGTATGCCTTCTCGGTCGAGAACTGGAAGCGGCCGCGCCGGGAGGTCGATACCCTGATGGGCCTGCTGCGCGAGTATCTCAAGAAAGAGCTGGACACGCTGCAGAGCCACAACATCGCCTTCAACGTCATCGGCCGGAAGGACGAGCTCAGTCCGACCATCAAGCGTGAGCTGCAGGAGGGAATGGAAGCGACGCGGGGGAACACGGGGCTCCTCTTCAATATCGCGTTGTCATACGGGGGGAGGGCGGAAATCGTGGACGCGGTCAACCGGATCCTTGCCGACAGGGGCCCATCCGGGTCCCCTGAGGCGCCCGTCGACGAAGCCTCGTTCTCACGATATCTGTACACGGCAGGACAACCCGACCCCGATCTCCTGATCCGCACGTCCGGCGAGCTGCGGATCAGCAACTTCCTCCTGTGGCAGATCGCCTATGCAGAGATCTGGGTCACCGAGACCCTGTGGCCCGACTTTCGCAAGAGGGAGCTTCTGCAGGCCATCGTCGATTACCAGAAGCGCGAGCGGCGTTACGGCCGGGTGGACGGCTCCGAGCCGGAGCCGGTCAGCCTGTCGCCGGGCAAGGTCACGGTCTGAGCCCGCCCGAGTGAGCGCGCCCCCGGTTTCCTCATGAAGCGGGTCCTTTCCGCGGCCGTCTTCCTTCCTGTCTTCTGGGTGATCGTCAAAAAGTTTCATCCGGGGGTCTACGAGATCCTGGTGACGGTCACCGCGCTGCTGGCGCTGCGGGAGCTCTACCGCCTGGCCGCGGCGCGCGGTCATCGCTGCCATCGTCTTCTCGGGGCCCTGGTCGCCGTGCTCGTCATGGCCTCCTTCGCCTTCGCGGAATTCGACATCCGTTACGCCCTCGCCCTCGGCCTGATCGCCCTGCCCCTGGCCTCGTTGTGGCGCGGCGGCGACTGGGGATCGGCGCTGGCGGACATCGGCACGACCTTCTTCATCGCGACGTTCATCGGCGTGTTGTTCGGATATCTCATCGATCTGAGGATCATCAACGACCTGCCGAAAGGGGACGAGACAGGGTCCGACCTCGTGTTCCTGCTGTTCTTCGTCGTGTGGAGCAGCGACACCGCCGCGTACTATGTCGGCACGACCTTCGGTCGCCGGCCTCTGGCGCCACGCGTCAGCCCCAAAAAGACGGTCGAGGGCGCGGTGGGCGGTGTCGTGGGGGCGCTCCTGGCGGGGTTCGTGGCGAAGGCCTGGTTCATCAATCGCCTGAGCGTCACCGACTGCGTCATCCTGGGTCTGGCGTTGGGGACGATCGGTATCCTGGGAGACCTCGTGGAGTCGATGCTGAAGCGGGGGGCGGGGATGAAGGACAGTGCCGCACTGGTCCCCGGCCACGGCGGCATTCTCGATCGGGTCGATTCCCTCCTGTACGCCGGTCCGGTCCTTTACTACTATTACCAATTCGCCATGAGGACGCACTGATGGGTGATGGCGCGCGTCGCGCGGTCGCCGTTTTGGGATCGACCGGGTCGGTCGGGGTCCAGGCGCTCGACCTGATCGGCCGCTTTCCCGAACGCTTCGAGATCGTGGCGCTGGCGGCGGGCAAGAACGCCGAGCTCCTGGCCCGGCAGATCGAGACGCACCGGCCGCGCCTGGCGGTCATCGAGGAAGAGGCCCGGCGCGCCCTCCTGGAGCCGGCGGCGAGACGGGCGCGCTGCGAGATCGTGACGGGGAAGGAAGGGCTCCTCGCGGCCGCCTCGTACCCCGCCGCCGACCTCGTCGTCGCGGCCGTGGTCGGGGCGGCGGGGCTGCCCCCGACCTACGAGGCGCTGAAGGCCGGCAAGACCGAGGCGCTCGCCAACAAGGAGAGCCTGGTGATGGCGGGGGCGCTCCTGATGCAGACGATAAGCAAGACCGGAGCGCTCCTTCTCCCGGTGGACAGCGAGCACTCGGCCGTACACCAGTGCCTGCGGGGCAGCCGGAGCGAAGACGTGCGGCGGATCGTCCTGACCGCTTCCGGCGGCCCGTTCCGGACCACACCGATCGAGGAGCTGGCGCGGGTGACGCCGGAGCAGGCGTTGCGCCACCCGGTATGGGACATGGGCAGGAAGATCAGCATCGACAGCGCCACGCTCATGAACAAGGGGCTGGAGGTGATCGAGGCGCGGTGGCTGTTCGGCCTCGAAGCCGATCGCCTGGACGTGGTTCTGCATCCGCAAAGCATCGTGCATTCGATGGTCGAGATGGTGGACGGTTCGGTGCTCTGCCAGATGGGCGTTCCGGACATGCGGGCGCCCCTCCAGTACGCCCTCGGGTACCCCGAGCGCTTCGCCGGGCCGGTCGCCGCCCCCGACCTGGCGGCGCAGGAGCGGCTGGAGTTTTTCACGGTCGACCGGCGGCGCTTCCCGAGCCTCGATCTGGCCTACGGCGCACTGCGGGAGGGCGGGACCGCGCCGGCCGTGCTGAATGCCGCCAACGAGATCGCGGTGAGCGCGTTCTTGTCCTGGCGCCTCGATTTCCCGGGCATTCCGCGGGTGGTCGAAAGCGTGCTCCGGCGCCACCGGCCCGTCCCGGTCACATCGCTCGAGAGCGTCCTGGAGGCGGACGCCTGGTCGCGCGGCGCAGCCGAGGAAATCCTATCGCGGGGAGGTGCGAGTTGAGCTTCATACTGGAGCACATGAGCTGGATCTGGCAGTTCGCCCTGCCGTTCGTCGTGGTCCTGGGCGTCGTGGTCCTGTTCCACGAGTTCGGTCATTACCTGGTCGCCAAGTGGCTCGGCGTGACCGTCGAGGTCTTCTCCGTCGGCTTCGGACCGCGCATCTTTGGATTCCGGCGCGGCGGCACCGACTACCGCGTCTCCTGGGTGCCGCTGGGAGGTTACGTCAAGCTCAAGGGAGAGACGCCGGAGGAGACCAGCGGCAGCCTCGACCCGGGCGACCTCATGTCCCGTTCGCGCTTCCAGCGCTTCCTGGTGTTCGTCATGGGAGCGGTGTTCAATCTGATCACGGCGTACGTCCTGACCGTGGCGATCCTGATGATGGGCATTCAGGAGCCGATTTATCCCTCCCAGCCGCCGGTGGTCGGCGAGATCGATCCCGACTCGCCGGCTGTCGCGGCGGGTATCCAGCCCGGGGACCGGATCCTGAGCATCGGAGGACAGCCCGTCACGACCTGGAAGGAACTGGAGTGGGCCATCCTCCTCAGCCCGGGGCAGACGAAGGAGGTGGTGCTCGAGCGCGCGGGTCGGCATCTGACGGTGCAGCTTCCCATCCAGGCGGACACGCGCAACAGCGTCGGTATCCTCTCGTTCGGCCCCGCGACCGGCGTGATCGTCAGCGACCCCCAGCCCGGCCGCCCGGCCGAGAAGGCGGATCTGCGTTCCGGCGACCGGATCGTGTCGATCGACGGTGTTGCGATGACGACCATCGGCAAAGTCATCAAAACGATCCAGGCGTCACCCGGCAAGCCGCTGCATTTCGTGATCCAGCGCGGCGGGGAGACGCTCGAGAAGGTCATCACCCCGGTGCGCGAGGGGAACAAGGGGGTGATCGGCTTTCTGCCGACTCCGCCGATGACGACCCGCTCGTACGGCTTCGTCGACGCCGTGGGCGGGGCGATGCGCAGGAACCTCGACAACGCGTCGCTGATGTTCCTGACGCTGAAAAAGCTGTTCCTCGGCGAGCTGTCTCTGCGCTCGTTCTCGGGGCCGATCGGGCTCTACCTGGCGTCCGGCGTGACCGCGCAGGAGGGGCTGTCCCACTTTCTCGAGTTCATCGCCTTCGTCAGCCTGCAGCTCGGCATCATCAACCTGTTCCCGATCCCGCCCCTGGACGGCGGACACGTCTTCACTCTGATGATCGAAGGAACGATTCGACGGGATCTCTCGGTTCAGCTCAAGGAACGGGTCATGCAGGCGGGGCTCGTCCTCCTCCTCCTGTTCATGGCGACGGTCATCTACCTCGACATCAGCAAGCTGTTCCCGCGCTGAAGGAGAAGGACGCCGTGCCCGCATCGAAACGGGACCACACGGTCCTCTTCACCCCGGGCCCCACCGAGGTCGCCCCGGACATCCTGCGCGAGATGGGCCGCCCCATCATCGGGCACCGTGGAATCGAGATGCAGGATCTGATCCGCGACCTGGTGCCGCGGCTGAGGGGCCTGTTCGGGACGCGCGGGTACGACGTCTTCCTGACCGCCTGCTCGGCCACCGGGCTGTGGGAGGCGGCGCTGCGGAATTGCGTGACGCGCCGTGTGCTCGTCCCGGTCTGCGGCGCATTCTCGGAGCGCTTCTACGAGGTGGCCGTGGCCTGTGGGCTCGAGGCCGACCCACTGCACGTCGAGTGGGGAAAGGCGGTGCGGGCCCAGGCGGTCGCCGACCTGCTGGCCACCGGGCGGTACGACGCCATAGCGCTCGTCCACAACGAGACCTCGACGGGTGTCGTGAATCCGCTGCCGGAGATCGCCGAGGCGGTGCGCCGCCAGAGCGACGTGCTCCTGCTCGTGGACGCCGTCTCGTCGCTCGGAGGGATCCCGGTCGAGGTGGACAGGAACGACATCGACGTCTGCCTGGCGTCCGTGCAGAAGTGCCTGGCCCTGCCGCCGGGCTTCTCCGTGTGCGCGGTGTCGCCGCGCGCCCTGGAGCGGTCGGCCCGGCGGGTGGGGAAGGGGTATTACTTCGATTTCATCCGCCTGAAGAGCTGCTTCGACAGGAGCACGCCCATGGCGACCCCGTCGGTGAGCCACATGTTCGCGCTTCGGGCGCAGATGAAACGGATCGAGACCGAGGGGCTGGACGCGCGCTACGCCCGCCACCGCGCCATGGCCGACCTGACGCGCGCCTGGGCCGCGGGGCGGCTCGGCCTGTTCGCTGAGGAGCGGGCCCGCTCGAACACCGTCACCTGCGTCGCCAACACCCGCGGCATCGACGTGGCCCGGTTCGTCGCCGGCCTGGTCGCCCGGGGCTTCGGAATCAGCAACGGCTACGGCAGGCTCAAGGAGGCCACGTTCCGCGTCGGGCACATGGGGGATCATACGGTCGAAGAGATCCGCGACCTGCTCGCGGCCATGGATGAGGTCCTGAAGGAGATGGCCGCGTGAAGGTCCTCATCGCCGACACGGTCCTGCCGGTGTGCGCGGACGTCTTGCGGCGGGCCGGGATCGAGGCCGACCACCGCCCCGGGATTTCCGGCAACGATCTTCTGAAGGCGGTCGCCGACATCGAGGGGATCGTGGTGCGCTCGGATACGCGTATCACCGATGAGGTGATGCGCAAGGCTCCCAAGCTGCGTGTCGTGGGACGGGCCGGGGCGGGTGTTGACAACGTGGACGTGGCCGCGGCCACCAAGCGTGGCATCGTGGTGATGAACGCGCCCGGCGAGAACACGATCTCCGCGGCCGAACACACCCTGTCGCTCCTCCTGGCCCTGGCGCGGCAGATCCCGCGAGCGGACCGCTCCATGAGAGCCGGGCGCTGGGATCGGGGCCAGATCCTCGGGGTCGAGCTGTGCGGCAAGACGCTCGGCGTCCTGGGTCTGGGAAAGGTCGGCCGCGAGGTGGCGGCGCGAGCCCGCGCCTTCGGCATGGACGTGATCGGTTACGACCCGGTGCTGTCCGAGGAGGTGGCCGCTCGCCTCGGCGTGACTCCGGTTCCCATCCGCGCCGTCTATGAGCGCTCCGACTTTATTACCCTGCACCTGCCGCTCAGCGACGCGACGCGCCACCTGATCGGCGCCGACGAGCTGAGCCGCTGCAAGAAGGGTGTGCGCATCCTGAACGTGGCGCGCGGCGGTATCATCGACGAGACGGCCCTGCACGGGGCCCTCGTGTCGGGCCATGTCGCCGGCGCCGCCCTCGATGTCTTCGAGAACGAGCCGCCCGCCGGCAGCCCCCTCCTGTCTCTCGACACGGTCATCCTGACGCCCCACCTCGGCGCGTCCACTCAAGAGGCGCAGGAAAAGGTCGCCGTGCGTATCGCCGAGCAGATCGCGGCCTACCTCAAGGACAATCTGGTCATCAACGCGGTCAACGTGGAGGGGATCGATCCGCGGCTCCTTCCGATCCTGCAGCCATACCGCGATCTGTGCGAGAGGCTCGGGAAGCTCCTGTCGTCCCTGGCGCGCGGGCCGGTCTCCGAGGTGAACGTGGAGTACTCGGGGAGCGTGCAGGAGTATCCGATGCGTCCTCTGACCGCCTCGTTCCTGAAGGGCTTCCTGCAGGCCAAGCTCTCCGATCCCGTCAACGTCGTCAACGCGCTCGTTCTGGCAAGGGACGCCGGTATCAGGGTGCTGGAGACCCGTGCCGCCGAGCCGCAGGACTTCACGGCGCTCATCTCCATCACGTTGCGCGGCCGTGACGGGACGCGTGTGGCGGCCGGGGCGCTGTTCGGCAAGCGCGAACCCCGCCTGGTGCGCCTCGACGAGTTCCACCTCGACGCCCTCCCCACGGGCGACATGCTGATCGTCAGCAATGACGACCGACCCGGGATGGTGGGGCGGATCGGAACCGCGATCGGCTCAGCCTCCGTCAACATCGCCTACCTGTCGCTCGGCCGAGACCGCTCGGGCGGCCACGCCATCGCCGTGTTCAATCTGGACTCTCCCGTCCCCGACGACCTGCTGCGCCAGATCGGTGCCATCGACGGTGTGCTCTGGGCCGAGCGCGTCACCCTCTAGAATTCGAACTGCATGCCGATCTGGAAACGACGGCCGAAGCGGCGCTCGGCGTTGATCGACAGCGGGTTTCTCGGGGTGGGGTTCTGCACGCTGAATTTCAGGTCCGCAGGCCGTTTTCCCCCAGGCCCCCGTGCAGCTGCGGGTCGTCGATCCCGGCTCCGTCCCCGTCCAGCACCAGCCCCCGCCAGAAAAACTTGAACGTCCCCTTGAACTCGTTCCCCCCTGATTTCATGATGATGTTCGCAAACCCGCCTTGCCCCCGGCTGAACTCCGCGGTCACTCCCGACGTCTTCACCTCGATCTTCTGGATCGACTCGAACTGGTAGTTCCGCCCGAGGATCGGCAGCGCCTCGATGAACTCCGAGCCCAACCGGGTCTCGGTCGTGGTGT
>Ga0066656_10001416_pt1 | contig 10461 bp, 6 predicted proteins | sample GraSoiAngelo_105_FD_71411 | JGI IMG/M metagenome (GOLD analysis project Ga0066656, IMG submission 71411) | Grasslands soil microbial communities from the Angelo Coastal Reserve, California, USA - 14_0903_05_40cm | ecosystem: Environmental > Terrestrial > Soil > Grasslands | place: USA... | reverse complement strand
TCGCCGAAGCGCGTGTCGTGCGCCTGCGCATCGAGCGGCGCGAGCAGGTCCTGAAGGGCCGGCCCTTCGGCGCGGCGGGTCCGTACGAGAAGTTGATCGGCAGGGTCGACTTCGGCCTCGACCCGAGCCTTCCACGCAATGGCGACATCGTCGATCTGAGGCTCGCCCCGCGGAACGCACGCGGCGAGGTCGAGTCGAGCGCCGATTTCTACATGCTGAAGCCGGTCGACCCGCGCCGCGGCAACGGACGATTGTTCTACGAGGTCGGCAACCGCGGCGGAAAGGCGATGCTCGCAACCTTCCAGCGGGCCACCGGCTCGGCCGATCCAACCACCGACGCCGAATACGGCGACGGCGCGTTGATGCGTCAGGGATTCACGCTGCTCTGGATGGGATGGCAGTGGGACGTGCCCGAGCGCCCCGGCACGATGCGGATGGAGATGCCCATCGCGACAGAGGACGGCCGCCGCATCACCGGCCTCGTCCGCGGCAATTTCATTCTCAACGGGCGCGTGGACACGGCGTCGGTCGCGGATCGCAACCACAAGGCGTATCCGGTCCTCGATGCCGACAGCGCCGAGAACGTGATGACGGTGCGCGACGATCCGGTCGCGAGGGGTCAGGTGATTCCACGATCGCGGTGGCGCTTCGTCGACGGCGGAACCGTGGCGCTCGACGGCGGCTTCGAGCCCGGGCGCATCTACGACGTCGTCTATCGCAGCGCGGATCCACGCGTCGTCGGGTGCGGGCTGGCGGGCACGCGCGATCTGGTCAGCTTCCTGAAGTACGACACGTCGCCCGGGAATCCGACGCCGGGTATCCACAGCGCGCTCGGCTGGGGCGTGTCGCAGAGCGGCCGGTTCCTGCGACACTTCCTCTATCAGGGCTTCAACGAAGACGAGCAGGGACGGCGTGTGTTCGACGGCGTTTTCGACCAGGTCGGCGGCGCCGGCCGCGGGTCGTTCAACCACCGCTTCGGCCAGGCGTCACGGGACGCGCTCCAGCACTTCAACATCCTGTTTCCCGTCGATCTGTTCCCCTTCACCGACGGACCGTCGACGGATCCTGAAACCGGCGTGGTGGACAGCCTGCTCGGACGCGCGGAGCGCACCGGCACCGCGCCGAAGACCTTCCACCTGCTGACGAACTCGGAGTACTTCAACCGCGCCGGCTCGCTCGTTCACACGGACGCGACCGGCACGAAGGACGCCGGGCTTCCGTCGAGCACGCGCATCTACATGATCGCGTCGGCGCCGCACGGTCCGGGTCCGTTTCCACCGGGATCGAATGTCGGGGGCGGCATGGTCGGCCGCGCGGCACTCAACCCGCTCGACTACTCGCCCGCCGTTCGCGCGCTCTTCCGCGCGCTCGATCGCTGGGTGACCGACGATGTGGCGCCGCCGCCGAGCGCGTATCCGCGGATCGCCGACGGCACGCTGACATCACCCGATCGCGCCGGGTGGCCCGCCGTGCCCGGGTTCGCCCTCCCGCGGCAGCCGTTGCGCGCGTTCCATCTGAATTTCGGTCCAGACTGGTCGAAGGGGATCGTCAGCGTCGAGCCGCCGGAGATCGGCAAGCCGTTCGTCGTCAGCGTGCCGGCCGTGGACGCCGACGGAAACGTGCGGGCCGGCATCCGGCTCCCGGACATCGCCGTGCCGCTCGCGACGCAGGCCGGCTGGAACTATCGCGACGCGTCCATCGGCGCGCCCGATCGGCTCGCCGGGGAAATCGGCTCCTATATTCCGTTTGCGCGCACGAAAGCCGAACGCGATAAGACGAGCGACCCGCGGTTGTCGATCGAGGAGCGCTACAGGAGCCTCGACGAATACGTCGGAAAGTTCGCCGCCGTCACGCTCGATCTTGTCCAGCACGGCTACCTGCTGCAGGAAGATGTGGCGGATCTACTGAAACACGCCGTCGAGCACTACCAGTGGGCTACGCAAGTTCGAGCGACGAATCCAGAGTAACGACGCAGATCACGAAACCACGAAAACCCACGAAAACCACGAAAGCCACGAAAACCACGAAAACCACGGAAAAGAAGACGCTTCGTGGGTTGCCGGTCGCCGAGGCGCTCGCCATCGCGCGGCAGATCGCGGACGCGCTCGACGCGGCGCACGTCAAATCGCGATTTGAGGCCCGGCGGCGTGACGCCGACGCGGGACGGCCCGGTCACGGTGCTCGACTTCGGGATGGCCAGGGCGAGCGAACCGCCAGGCGCGGCAAGGAGGCGCTCGACCGTACAGAATGGAATACGGGGAGGCGTTGCACATGGGCACTGTTCACACGCGATGCAGCATTGCGAACCCGAACCGGCGCACCAAATCGGCGGCCATCCCGAAGATCCTCGTGGACACCGGCCGCGGATACACCTGGGTTCCCGCGCCGACGCTCGAGCGTCTCTCCATTGGTCGGGAGAAAAAGGACTGCGCTTCGTGATGGCCAACGGCGTGATGATCACCCGCAGTGTCGGGTTCGCCATCATGGTCGCAGCCCTCGGCGTTGTTTCGGGGCGGGTCGAGGGTCAGTCTTCGACCGGCCCGGACGTCGTGGCCGAAGCGGTCGCCCATCTGTCGGGCCGCGAGATCGTGTTCCGGGACGCCGGCGGCAGCGGCGTGCCGATCGTGTTTCTGCATGCGGGAACTGGCAGCAGCATTGTCTGGCAGCATCAGATCGCCGCAGTTCGCGCAGCAGGCTACCGCTTTGTCGCCTACGACCGGCTGGGGTCCGGCCGCTCGGTTCTCGATCCGCGGGCCGAGCCTGGCTCGGCGGCGGACGACCTGCAGGGCCTGATGGACCATCTGAAGATCGAGCGCTTCCATCTGGTCGGAACGGCAGCGGGCGGCATCGTCGCCCTCGATTACGCGTTGTCCTTCCCCCAGCGCTTGCGATGCCTCGTTGTGGCGAACAGCATCGGCGGAGTGCAGGACGACGACTATCTCGCGATGGGACGCCGGATGCGTCCCTCTCCACAGTTTGATTCCATGCCCGCCGAATTCCGGGAGTTGGGTCCGTCGTATCGTGCCGCCAACCCGGCGGGCACCGCGCGGTGGATGGAGTTGGAGCACGAGAGCCACGCGACGACTCCGCTGCCGTCGCCGCAGAAGAGCCGCAATCGCCTGACGTTCGCGCTGCTGGAGACCATCAGGGTGCCGACCCTGCTTCTGACCGGCGACGCGGATCTTTACACGCCTCCCTTCGTGCTTCGGCTGTTCTCGGCTCGCATGCGGGGCGCCGAGACGCTCATCGTCCCGGAGGCGGGCCATTCGGTGTACTGGGAACAGCCAGAGATCTTCAACCGGGCGGTGCTGGCGTTCATCGGGAAACACTAACGACGAAATCACGAAAACACGAAAACACGACAAGAAAACGTTTTTAACGCAGAGCCCGCAGAGCACGCAGAGGTACCGCGTGCGACCGGCCCGCGACGCGGGCCTCGCTGACAAAAAAAGCCGGCGCAATCACAAACCCTGGCGTCGAATGTCTGTGTTGCGGCGGCTTTTTCCGTCAGCGCGACGGCCGGCTACGCCGGCCGCTGGTCGCACGCGCTGCTTTCGTGTGTTTCGTGGCCTTCGTGTTCTTCGTGGTGAAGTTTTTGGCTCTGCGGTCTCTGCGTTCAACGTGATTCGCTACGGCTGTTGTGAACTCCTGGTGCCAGTCGCCAGACTGCCGCAGTCGAGCAATGTCGATTTGTACGGCGTGCCCTTGCCGGCTGTGACGAGCGCGTCCGCCGCCCGGTCGACCTGCTCGATGAGGAAGGCGTGGAAGCGCGCCGCACGCTCGAGCCCTTCCGCCGGCACCGCTTCGTACACGTCGCCGGACGAGTGATAAAACGTGCCCGACTGGATCATCTGCGTCATCGGGACGCCGAGCGTGCGGTATCCGCCGAGATCGCCCGGCACGCCGGCGCCCGCCGATTGATAAGTCGCGACCCCGTAGCAGCGCGGCGCGCGCGACCAGAGATCGATCAGGAACGGCGACTCGTTGGTGACGCCAACAGCTTTGGCGCTTTCGGTCACGCTCGTTTCCCAGACCATGCCGGTGTTGTTCACCGCCCGTGTTTTGCCCCGTACGACATCGAGATACGCCACGTGCTCCAGATTGAGGACCAGCAACGTGTCGTCCTTCAGCTCCGGATGCGCCGCGACGAGCGACGCCGGACCGTTGCCCGGGCCGTGGTGGCCGCCGCTCGCGACGAACATCAGCGTGTGCCTGGGCTGCGGCTGCCTCGCAAGATATCTGGCCAGCCCCACGAGCACGGCCAGCCCGCTCGCGTTGTCATCGCCGCCCTGGAAATAGCCGTCCGCGTGCGCGTTGAGGATGATTCGCTTGCCGGACTGGCCCGGGATGATCGCCACACCGTTCGCGGACGTCAGCCCGCTCTTCTCGTCGGATGAGAGGCCCACGTTGATTTTCAGCCGATCCAGCACACCCGCGCCGGCCGCCTTGCCGATCACCTGCTCCAGGAACCAGCCGTCCTGACCGCCAACCATGAAGCATGGCGCCTTGCCGCATGCGAAGCGGGTGTCGAAGTACAACGCGTTGCCCGGGCCTTCGACCGCGTTGATGACGCCGACAGCGCCCCGGTCGACCATCCTGCCAGCGACGCCCTGCTCGGCCGATCCGAACAGCGACGGCTCGGGACGGATGTGGACGACCGCGATCTTCCCCTTGACGTCGCGTCCGGCGAGATCCGCGTCGGTACCACGTCCGGCGAAGACGACGGGCGCCGTGAGGCTGCCTCCGGGGATCGTCGCACCACCGGGCTGAGGAAACGCGGACTGGAGCGTCACGGTCTGCGTGCCGGAGCCAAACGCCGGATCGCCAACGACCTGCAGCTGCCAGGACCGCGGCACCCACATCGTCGTCGGCACGGCGTAGCGTTCAACTTTCGTGTCCCTCAGACCCGCGGCTTTGAACTCGTTCACCGTCCACTCGATGACGTGCATGAACGCAGGCGTCGCCGCGCGCCGGCCCCACACCTTGTCGCCGGCATCGAGGCTCTCGAGCGAGAAGCCGACGATTCTCCTGTGATCCTTCTTCAACGCCGCGCCGTCGAGCAGTTCGTCGCCGCGTCCGGGGCGGTGCGCGAAATCGACCGGCACCGGCGCAAACACGTCGTCGTACTTCATGACCGGTTTCCGCGGATCGCTCGCGCCCGGAGGAACGGGCGTGCCGAACCAGGCGCCGTCATCGGCCGCAATCGGCATCGCAGCGGCGGCAAGAGTGAGCAGGAACAGGATCAATCCGTTGCGCATGTACAGCTCCCCGGCGAACCTTACTCGATCTCGCCGGCCTTGAATTGCGCGTGGCGATCTCACACACTATGACCATCTCGCGAAGATCTCAGGCCTTCACACCCGACGGATCGAGGTCACCTGAGCTCTCGAGTGCCCCATCAATCTCGTCAATGATTCGACGCGCCGCCTCACGCGGGTCGGGGTCCTTCAGAATCGGCCGACCAACCACGAGATAGTCGGCGCCGAGCCGGATGGCCTCCGCGGGCGTGGTGTGCCGCTTGTGGTCGTCGGTCGACGCGCCCGCAGGCCTGATTCCCGGACTGACGATGATCGCCGGCCGAGGAAAGGCCTGCCTGCAGATCTGAATCGCCCGACCCGAAGCGATCATTCCATCGCAGCCCGCTTGAATGGCCGCGTGAGCCCGCTTCAGGATGAAGGTGTCCAGGTCCGTTTCGCCGGCTGCGACAGCCTCGAGATCAGTTGCGTCAAGACTCGACAGGAAGGGGACGGTCAGCAGTTTCGGATCGCTGCCGTGCCTCGCGTTGCGGGCCGTACGTGCTGCCGCAATGGCGGGCAGCGGCATCGATTCGCTCAACGTCAACAGCGTCACGTTCATCGTGACACAGAAATCCACGACAGCAGAGACGGTATTCGCAATATCACCCGGAATCTTGAGATCGACGAACACCCGCTTCTGCCGAAGCGACTGCAACAGCGTCGGAAGGCCACCGGTGATGAACAACTGCAACCCGACCTTGAAGAACGAAACATTGTCGAGCTGTTCGACAGTCCTCAATGCCTCGTCAACCGTCGGCACATCCAGTGCGACAATGAGGCGATCTTCAGCCGTCAGTGGTGGCACGAGTCCTCCGCGTGAATTGGTTGGCGAGTTTAGTACGTTCGAGATCGGAGTGCAACAAGGGAACGCGCCTCAACAAGAGCCGGGACGGGAACCACAAACTAAGTGAGCCGCCTGATTCGTCGCCAATGGCGGCGCAGACGCCGTACGGCCGGGAAGACGGTGGTCACCGTCGATGCGATTCCACCGATACTGAGCGCAATCACGATGATGTCCCAGGTGGGCCGGTGGTAGTACAGGAACGGGAAATCAAGACTATGCAGCCCGTGGTACAGCCATCGCTCGGTTCGGCTCACGCGCTCTTCCTTCTGAACGACCACACCACGATCTGGATCGAAGTACAGCGACGTGTCGGCGGCATCGCCGTACCGGACCCGAAGTACCGGGAGTGGCAGCCGCGCATCGCGATCGTAGTAGTACGAGTCGTACCGATCGAGCCAGATCGCCTCGCGAACGGCAGCATGCGGCATCGCCGCGCTCGCCGCGGCGACCATCGCCTGGTCCTCGAATCGCCTCAAGGCCCCGCGTTCGGGCGCCGCCACGGAAACGATCAGGTGATCGGTTGTCGAACCGGATGCACGGAACACGGCCGCGTCGCTGCCCGCCAACTGGCGATCGTCCACCGGGGCCGGCGGGCCGTAGGCCAGAAGGTACGGGTCGCCGCGAAATTGAACGACTTCCACCTCTTTGACCGCAAGTGACGATGAAAAAACGTGAAAACCCGCGCGCAGTCGATCGAGTGTCAGCAGGTCCACTCGTAATGGACCGCCCGCCACGGCTTCACGTTGCGCCCGCGTCGGAGAGTTGCCGGGACTCCAGTCCCACGGGTCCATCGACAACAGGCCGCTGAAAATCCAGGTGAATGTCGTCAACCCGAAGAGGAGACCCGCGTAATGATGCCATTTCATCATGCCTGCGTAGGGCGAGTGCGACTGGACGCGCTTCAGTCGATAGCGCGCAATCGGCGAGTACCGCCAGACACCCCACACCAAGCCTGAGAGGCACATGACGCAGCCGGCGATGGAGAGCCAGATGATCATCTGGGCCCACCACGAGGCGTGACGCCGGAGCGGTGTGAAATAGATCCAGTGCGGAATGGCGCCGGCGTAGGCCCACCGGCGCTCGCTTCGCGTCGTTTTCATGATCGGCTCGCCCGTTCGATCGGAAATGTAGACTTCTGTGTCCGCCCGGTCGCCCAGCGCGACCCGATGCAGGGGCAACGACGCGCGATTCTGAAGGGTCCACTGATCCGGCTCCGTCAGATGCTCGACGTACCAGGGGGCAGACGCCTGTTCGGACGCGAACTCCCGGGCGATCCCGACAGCCTGATCGGGACTGAGGCTCTCCAGGGTCTCGCCGGTATCACCGAAGATGGCGGTTCGTTTGCCGCCGGCAACGAATCGATAGACTGGCCGGTCGCGGAGCATGCCGATGCTCACGCGATCGGGCGCGCGGCGTGTCGCCAATGCGGCTTCGGCAAGCCCCACGCGCAACGTGCTCACGTCCAGAGGTCGCGACCGGACCAGGCGGTCCGCGGACGTCAGCTCCGGCATGCGCGCGTACATCATGACGATGCCCGACGCAAACCAGACCACGAAAAACACGCAGCCGACGATGCCGAGCCACCGGTGCGTGTAAATGACTGCCCGGCGCCAGTCGAGAAAGAGCAGCGAGTCCGCGGTCCTCACGGTCGCTGCTGCGGAGGTGCGTGGGAGGCGGAGAAATCGATGGCCCTCACCGATTCCGGCAGAACGAGATCCTGGATTCCTGCGTTGCCGGGCTTTTCGTTTCCGGTGTACCTGAAATCAACGGTCGTGGCCACACCGGCCCTGACACGCACGGTTTGCACGAGCGGTCCGTAGCGTTCCTGCCAGGCCTGGATCCTGTGGGTACCGGTGGGAACGTTCGCGATTTCGAACTGGCCTGTTCCACCGCTCACCGCGAAATACGGGTGATTGACGACGCCGACATACGCGGTCATCCAACTGTGTATGTCGCACTTCACCCGCACCATGACTTCTTCATCCTTCAGGTGAAACTGCTGGACCATCCCGGCTCTGGGCTCGCTGATGTTGAACCCGTTGCCGTGCGCCGACAGGCCGTGCACGTTGTGCAGCAGGTCGTCGCTGTTCCGGACCTGCAGCGTCTGGCCTGCCCGCACCCCGACGACGCGAGGCGCGTAGATGCATCCGCGCTGATCGAGGGTAACCGGTTCAGCCGGCGCCGGCGCCGGCTGAAATGATCCTTGTACCGTGACGAATACGTTGGCCAGGCTGCCGTCCAGGCCTGCGGCGACAAACTCCTGAACCGTTCGCTTTCCGCTGTTGATGCTGGCGCACATCGGATCCCTGCCCATTCGGATGACAGGGTTGCCGGGCAGCTTGCCGGTCAGCCGGATGTGCCCCTTGATCGTTCCGCGTCCGGAGGCCTGTGCCGCCGCTGCTCGGCCATGCCCGTGGGATGTCAGGCTGACGGCAAGCACACACCCCGCGAGCGAAAGAAGAATCCTGCTCATCGGCATGGCATTGTTACTGCCTCCCGGCGGCGGCCGCCTGCTTTGACGGCGGATACCAGTACCTCAGATGGCAGTTCTCGCACGCCGTGTCGATCCTGCCTCCAGCGTCGAACAGGCCTTCCCCGTTCTTCGCATCGATCGCTTTCAATGCCGGCACGGCGGCATCGTGAAGGCCGCGTGCGAAATTGGTCCAGGCCTGTCTGTCGCCGTTGATCAGCGTTTCGATCTCTTCGGGGCCAAGTTCGACTTTCGAGTCCTCCGCCCTTTCGCCTGGTCTTGCCACATGGCGGCCGGGAATCAGCAGAAGGTTGGTCGCTTCGATCAGCTGGACCGCACTGCGTCGAACGGTGAGCCATTCTTCCTCGGTGCGAGGCCGCTTTTCTTCGATGCCCGCAGCGCTGACGATCGTGACGACCGAGTCCCAGAGCACGTCGGCCGAGGGATCGACGATCGAATCCATGATGTCCTTCACAGTCGCCGTCGGGCGGTACTCCGCCGGTGGTTCTCGATCCTTGCAGGCGGCAACGAGAACGAGCGAGATCCCGGCGCCACACACCCAAGCTGACCGTCGCATCGGATCGCCTTTCGTGAGTCGATTGATTTTCGTCGATCGCAGGCGGCCGGCAACTGAAGACTTTCTGAATCCCTGGTCAGGAAGCGTTATGTCGACAAGCACGCGCGGTCGCTCCCAGGCTGAGCTATCGTATCGGTCAGAATCCGGCGGCCGAACTGTCGGTGCACGGACAGGAAAAGGTGGCTCGTCGAGCGGCCGGCCATTCAGATAACATCACCACTCACAGGAGCTGAACCATGAGATTCTCGCCGGCCGTCCTTGCAGGAATCCTGTTGTGCGGTGCCGTGGGCGCGGCCCAGCAGCCTCCCACCGCGGGCCCAGCCCTCGACCCGAAAACCCTGGAAGGCGCGCTGGCGGCCAAACCCCAAGGCGCCGAGGCTGAACGTCTGGCCGATCGTGTCCGGAGCAACTTCGGAGGCCGGGACGCACTGTTGCGAGGCGCAGCGCCGAAGATAGACGAATTGAGCGTGGCCTGGGCGCTGGAGCTCGCCGAGCCGTCGCCACCCAACGCGGGGGCTCCCAGGGTCGCTCGCGACACCGGCAACACCAGCTATCCGATGGTGCAGGTCGGAACGACCGGGGTCTATGCCCTTGTCAGAACACTTTCGCATGGAACGGCTTACACATGGCACTACGAGGCCGGCAATCGCCGCCTTGGCGGATCGCAGCTCGAAGTGTGGGAAACGCATCCCGACAGCCGCGAGCATCCCGGCGTGCCGAAGGGCATCGTCACACAGATGCCGCCGTGGGAGAGCAGGATTTTCAACGGCACGAAGCGCGACTGGTGGATGTACGTGCCGGCGCAATATCGTCCGGAGAATCCCGCGGCCGTCATGGTCTTTCAGGACGGCAACGGGCCGAGAACCTGGGCGCCGACTGTCTTCGACAATCTGATCGCAAAGCGAGACATGCCGGTCACCGTCGGCGTGTTCATCGAGCCGGGCGGAACGAAGGCGCCGAGGGACAATCGCAGCTTCGAGTACGACACGCTGTCGGATCAGTACGCGCGGTTCCTGCTGGAAGAGATTCTTCCCGAGGTGGAAAAAACGGTGAGGCTGCGCCACGACGCGGCAAGCCGGGCGATCGCCGGCCAGAGCAGCGGCGGCATCTGCGCGTTCACCGTGGCGTGGGAACGCCCGGGCGCGTTCAGCAAAGTGATCTCGTGGACCGGCAGCTTCACGAACATCGCCGCAGGCGACAACCTCCGGAGCGGCGGGCACAACTACGAAGCGCTGGTTCGACGGGTGCCGAAGAAACCGATTCGCGTGATCCT
>Ga0066656_10001413_pt1 | contig 10465 bp, 10 predicted proteins | sample GraSoiAngelo_105_FD_71411 | JGI IMG/M metagenome (GOLD analysis project Ga0066656, IMG submission 71411) | Grasslands soil microbial communities from the Angelo Coastal Reserve, California, USA - 14_0903_05_40cm | ecosystem: Environmental > Terrestrial > Soil > Grasslands | place: USA... | reverse complement strand
GGACCTCCGGCTCGAGGCGCTCCCTGCCCTGCCACCGCGCCAGCCGGGCCCGGAAGACGACGTCGGCGCGCTGCCCCGGCCGTACAGCGGGAGCCCTCCCGGAGCGTAGCCCGATGGCGGGCAACGTGCGACCGTCCTGCCCGGAGCCGCAGGCGGAGGTGCGGGCGGGTCGGGTCCACCCGGCGCGCGAGGAGCACCGGCTCGGGACTTCCGGGACCGGACGGCTCGAGGGTCGCCAACGCCTCGGCGGGCGCGGGCGTGATGATCCCGAAGGGCGTCTCCGCGTCGATCTCGAGCAGCGGCTCCGGGTCGGCGGGCTTCGTCTGGCCGCGGAGCGCCTCCTCGAAGCGCGTCGCCGGCTCGCGTCAGCGCCGCGCCTGCCGTCCCTCCAGATAGAGCACCACGGGACTCGCCACGTAGATCGACGAGTACGTGCCCACGATGAAGCCGACCAGCAAGGCGAAGGCGAAGCTGTGGATCACCGGGCCACCCAGCACGAAGAGCGCCGCGGTCACCAGGATCGCCGTGCCGCTCGTGATGAGCGTCCGCGACAGCGTCTCGTTGATCGAGATGTTCATGATGGTGGCCAGGCTCTCGCGCCGCATCTTCTTCATGTTCTCGCGGATGCGGTCGGAGACGATGACGGTGTCGTGCACCGAGTAGCCCACGACCGTGAGCAGCGCCGCCACCGTGGTCAGATCGAACTCCATGTGGGCGATGGCGAGCGCCCCGATCGTCATGAGCACGTCGTGCACGAGGGCGATGGCGGCGCCGATCCCGAAGCGCAGCTCGAAACGGAGCGCGATGTAGACACCCATGACGAGCGTCGCGGCGAGGACCGCCAGCGCGGCGCTCCGGCCGAGATCCTTGCCGACCCTCGGCCCCACCGTCTCGACGCGCAGCACGTCGTGCGTCCCCTCGCCGAACTTCTCGCGCAGGGCGGCCCGGATGGCGTCCGCCACCGAGCCGCTGCCGCCCTTCTCCGCCCCGCGGACCCGGATCTGGAACTCGTTGCCCGCCCGCCCCACGTCCTGGACGAGGACCTCACCGATCTCCGGCTTCGAGAGCGCCGCGCGCACGTCGCCGATGGGGGTCGGTGCCGCGAACTTGACGTGCACCATCGTGCCGCCGGCGAAGTCGATGCCCCAGTTGATGCCCCTCGCGTAGGCCCACGCGAGGCCGATCGCGATCACGGTCCACGAGAGGACGAGCATCTTGAAGCGCAGCCCGACGAAATCGATCTTCGTCCCGGGCGGGATCAGCTCGAAGAAGCGGTGCTCGACGGGCGCGGGCTCCGCCGCGCCCCGGACCGGGCGGCTCGTGGGCATGGTGCTCGTGTCCCCCTTCATACGCTCACCGTCGCGAGCCGTCGGCGCGAGGTCAGGAAGTCGTAGACCACGCGCGTGCCGAACACGCCGGTCGCCAGACTGGTCAGGATGCCGAGGCAGAGGGTGATCGCGAAACCCCGCACCGGGCCGCTGCCGAACTGGAACAGGATGAGCCCCGAGCAGAAGGTGGTGACGTTCGAGTCCCGGATCGCATACCATGCCCGCTCGTAACCCGCCTCGATCGCCGCGCGCGCGGTCTTTCCCAGGCGCAGCTCCTCGCGGATGCGCTCGAGGATGAGGACGTTGGCATCGACGGCCATGCCGATGGTGAGCACGATACCGGCGATGCCCGGCAAGGAGAGCGTGAAGCCGAAGGCGGCGAAGGCGCCCACGAGGAGGAGGACGTTCAGCAGGAGGGCCCCGTCCGCGATCACCCCGCCGCCGCGGTAATAGACCAGCATGAACACGATCACGAGCGCGCTCCCCACCACGAAGGAGAGCACGCCCTTGCGGATCGAATCCTTCCCGAGCGACGGGCCGACCGTGCGCTCCTCGATCAGCTTCAAGGGGGCGGGCAGCGCCCCGTTGCGCAGCACGTTGGCCAGGTCCTGCGCCTCGGTGAAGTCGAAGCGGCCGCGGATGAGCCCCCGGCCGCCGGTGATCGGCGTCTCGATCACCGGCGCCGACTCGACCACGCCGTCGAGGACGATGGCGAGCTGGCGGCCGACGTTCGCGCTGGTGATCTCGCCGAACTCCTTGGTGCCGCGCGCGTCGAGCACGAAGTCGACCACCATGCCCTCGGTGGCCGCGCCCTGGGAGACGAACGCATCCGTCAGCACGTCGCCGGTCATGAGGGTGCGCCGCTCGACCGCGACGGGGCTCGCGCGGCGACCCTTCTCGCTCTTGCCCGGCAGGTAGTGCACGTTCGGCCCGGGGTGGTCGGGAGTCCCCGCGTCGCCCGCCCGCGCCACCAGCTTGAACTCGAGGAGCGCCGTGCGCCCGATCAGCTCCTTGGCGCGCTGCGGATCTTGGACGCCGGGCAGCTGCACCACGATCTCGTCCGTCCCCTGCGCCTGCACGGTCGGCTCCGCCACGCCGAACTGGTCGATGCGGTTGCGGATGATCTTCAAGGCCTGCTCCTGGACGTTGTCGCGCAGGCGCTGCACCTCGCGCGGCTCGAGCGTGTAGGCGAGGTCGCCCGCCTCGACGTCCGATTCGGGTACGGCGACCAGGCTCGGGAAACGGTCTTTCACGAGCGCCTCGACCTGCGCACGCTTGTCCTTGTTGGCGAGCCGCAGGTGGACGGTCCGGCCCTCCCGCTCGACCGAGGCGGCGCCGATCTGCTCCTCGCGCAGCGTCCGCTCGAGGTCCTGCATCTGTCGATCGACCGTGTTGTCGACCGCCTGATCGATGTCGACGCCGTAGAGGAGGTGGGTCCCGCCCTGCAGATCGAGGCCAAGCCGGATCGGCTGGCGCCAGGGCCAGAACGCCGGCGCCGGCCGCACGAAGCTCGGCACCAGGAAGACGAGGGCGGCCACTGCCAGCGCCGCGTAGAGCGCCCCCCGGGTGAGAACCGATCGGCTCACGACTTCTCCCGCTCTTTCTCCCGGACCTCGAGGGCCGGGCCCTTGGTGACCGTCTGAATCGAGCTGCGGTCCACCTCGACCTGCACGTTGCGGGCGATCTCCACGGTCACCACCTTCTCCGTCACGCCCGTCACCCGGCCGTGGATGCCGGAGGCCATCACCACGCGGTCGCCCCGCTTGAGCGCCGCGACCATCTGCGCGTGCTCCCGTCGGCGCTTCTGTTCGGGGCGCAGGAGGACGACGTAGAAGACCACGCCGAGCAGGAGAAGCGGCAGTATCTGGAGCACGGGCGGTGCGCCCCCGTCCGTCCCCTGCGTGAAGAGCCCCCCCACGCTACGCCCACGCCCCGGCTGCAGCCGCCGCCCGCGCCGGGAAGCTGCCCTCCGTGAGCGCGGCGCGTACCTCGCGCATCAGGTGCAGATAGAAGTGCAGGTTGTGCAGCGTGGCGAGCTGGGCGCCGAGCATCTCGCGGGCCAGCACCAGGTGCCGGAGCGCGCCCCGGCTGAAGCGCGTGCAGGTGTAGCAGGGGCAGCCGTCCTCGACCGGACGCGCGTCGCGGGCGTGCGCGGCGTTGCGGATCATCAGCTTGCCTTGTCGAGTGAAGAGCGTCCCGTTGCGGGCGTTGCGCGTGGGCAGGACGCAATCAAAGAGATCGTATCCCATCGCCGCGAAGCGAAGCAAATCGCGCGGCGTGCCGACGCCCATCAGGTAACGGGGTCGCTCGGGCGGAAGGAGGGTCACCGTGGCGGCTGCGACCCGGGCCGTCTCGTCCGGCGGCTCGCCGACCGAGAGGCCGCCCACCGCGTAGCCGTCGAAGCCGAGTCCGGTGAGCGCCCGCGCGCTCTCGGCGCGCAGCGCCGGGTCGAGCCCGCCCTGCACGATACCGAAGAGCGCCGTCGCCGCGCGCGTGCGCGCCGCGAGGCCGCGCGCCGCCCACGCGCTCGTGCGCGCGACGGCGTGCGCCACCTGCGCGCGTCGCGCGCCCGCCGGGACGCACTCGTCGAGCGACATGGCGATGTCGGCCCCGAGCGCCTCCTGCACGGCGACGGCGTCCTCGGGGGCGAGGCGTCCGGCGCGCCCATCCACGTGCGAGCGATAGTGCAGACCGCCGTCGTCGACGCGCACCAGCTCGCCGAGGCTCATCACCTGGAAGCCGCCGCTGTCGGTGAGCAGCGGCCCGTCCCACCCCATGAGCGCGTGCAGCCCGCCCAGCGCCCGCACCGCCTCGACCCCGGGCCGCTGGGCCAGGTGATAGGCGTTGGCGAGGAGGATGGTCGTCCCGAGCGTGCGGAGCTGCTCCGGGACCACGCCCTTCACCGCCCCGTGGGTGGCGACCGGCATGAACACCGGGGTGTCCACCACCCCGTGCGCCGTGGTGAGCCGGCCGAGCCGCGCCCCGCTCGGGTCGACGCGCACCACCTCGAAGCCGAACGGCGCGCTCACGTGATGAGCATGGCGTCGCCGTAGCTGTAGAAGCGGTAGCCGAGTCGCACCGCCTCGGCGTAGGCGGCGCGGACGCGCTCCCACCCGGCGAACGCCGCCACCAGCGCGAGCAGCGTCGAGCGCGGCAGGTGGAAGTTCGTGAGCAGCGCGTCCACCACCCGGAAGCGATGGCCCGGGCGGATGAAGAGCGCCGCCGCGCCCGGGCCGGCGTGGAGCGCGCCGTCCGCGCCCGCCGACTCGAGGGCGCGCACGGTCGTCGTGCCGACCGCGACGACCCGTCCGCCCGCCGTGCGGGCCGCGGCGATCGCCTCGACCGTCGGCGGCGGGATCTCGAAGCGCTCGGGCACCATCACGTGCCGGTCGAGGTCGGCGGTGCGGATGGGGAGGAACGTGCCGGGTCCGACGTGCAGCGTGAGGGTCGCGACCCGGACGCCCGCCGCGGCGATGGCGCCCAGCAGCTCCCGGGTCAGGTGGAGCCCGGCCGTCGGTGCCGCCACCGCGCCCGGCGCGCGCGCGTACACGGTCTGATAGCGCTCGCGATCGGCCGGCGTCGGGGCGCGCCGGACGTAGGGTGGCAGCGGCACCTCCCCCACCCGCTCGAGCCAGGCGAGCGCGGGCTCGTCGAGCGCCAGGCGGAGCCGCCAGCGGCCGTCACCGAGCGGCGCCACCCACTTCCCCTCGTCGCCCGCGAGGTGGACCCGCTCGCCGGCGCGCGGCGCGCCGCGCACGAGCACTTCCCACTCGCCCTCTTCACCGAGCGGCGCGACGAAGAGGACCTCGAGCCGCCCGCCGCTCGGCCGCCGCCCGCGCACCCGGGCCGGGATGACCCGCGTGTCGTTCAGGACGAGCACGTCCCCGGCGCGGAGGAGGGCGGGGAGGTCGGCGACGCGCGCGTGGCGGAGGGCAGCGCCGCCCCGGTCGAGCAGGAGGAGCCGGGCCGCCACGCGCTCGGGCGCGGGCTGCTGCGCGATCAGTGCCTCCGGCAGCGGGTAGTCGAGGTCCGCGAGCCGCATCCGCCCTTCAGGTCGAGCGCGTGCCCCGGACCTCGAGGAAGGGTCTCAGGATGTCGATCGGCACCGGGAAGATGGTGGTCGAGTTGTTCTCCGAGGCCACCTCGACCAGCGTCTGCAGGAAGCGGAGCTGGAGCGCGATCGGCTCCCGCGCCATGATCGCCGAGGCGTCGGCGAGGCGCTGCGCCGCCTGGAACTCGCCCTCGGCGGCGATCACCTTGGCCCGCCGCTCGCGTTCGGCCTCGGCCTGGCGCGCCATCGCCCGGCGCATCTCCTCGGGCAGGTCGATGTGTTTGACCGCCACCTGCACCACCTTGATGCCCCACGGCTCGGTGTGCTGGTCGATGATCGACTGCAGGTGGGCATTGATCTTCTCGCGCTCGGCGAGGAGCTCGTCGAGCTGGGCCTCGCCGCACACGCTGCGCAGCGTGGTCTGCGCGAGCTGCGAGGTGGCGAAGAGGTAGTTCTCCACCTCGACCACGGCGCGGTTGGAGTCGATCACCCGGAAGTAGAGGACGGCGTTCACCTTGAGCGAGACGTTGTCCTTGGTGATGACGTCCTGCGAGGGGATGTCCATGGTGATGGTGCGGAGATCCACGCGCAGCGCCTTCTCGACGGCGGGGATGACGTAGACGAGCCCGGGGCCGCGCGCTCCGACCAGCCGTCCCAGGCGGAAGACGACCGCCCGCTCGTACTCGCGCAGGACCTTGAGCCCGCTCAGGAGGAACACGACCACGATCGCTACTGCCCCCAGCAAGCCTGGCATCGGAGCCTCCTTTCAGCCGCCCCCGCGGCGGGCGCGCCGCACCCGCAGCCGGAGCCCGTCCACCGCGGTCACCTCGACCCGCTCACCCGCGTCCACGACCTCGTCGCTCTCCGCCACCCAGTACTCCCCGCGTATCAGCACCGGCCCGGCGGGCGCCAGCCGGCCGCGCGCCACCCCGATCGCGCCGACCATCCCCTCCGCCCCTTGCGACGGCCGCGCCCGCTGCGAGCGGGCCACCAGCGTCGCCACCACCAGCATGATGCCGGCGACGGCCGCGCTCACCCCGAGGATCAGGCTCCTCGGCACCACGACCCCGGTCTCGGCCGCGTCGAAGAGGAAGAGCGCGCCCAGGACGAAGGCGATGAGCCCACCGGCACCGACCACGCCGAAGGTGGGCAGGAACGCCTCCGCGACGAGCAGCGCCACGCCGAGGAGCAGGAGTGCGAGCGCCGAGGTGTTGACCGGCAGCACGTGGAGGGCGGCGAGCCCGAGGATCAGGCAGATCGCACCCGCCACCCCGGGGAACGCGAGCCCCGGGTGCGTGAACTCGACGTAGAGCCCGAGGAGCCCCGCCATCATGAGGAGCGAGGCGATGCGCGGATCGGCGATCACGTTGAGCACCCGCTGCGAGAGCCGCATCTCGTAGGGGTGCACGCGCACGTGGCCGTCGGCGCCGCGGACGGCCCTGCCGAGCGCGAGCTTCCGGCTCTCGCCCGCCACGTCCACCGTACGCCCGTCGGCGCGCGCCACCACCTCGTCGAGGTCCTTGGCCACGAAGTCGACGACGTTCAGCTTCGCGGCCTCCTCGGCGGTGATGGAGACGCTCCGGCGGACCGCCCTGGCGGCCCACTCGACGTTGCGGCCCCGCTTGTGCGCGATCGCCTCGCTGAACGAGGCGGTGAAGTTGACGATCTTCCGCCCGAGGGTCCCCTTGATGTCCTCGCCCCCCCCGCCCACGGGGTGCGCTGCGCCGATGCTCGTGCCCGGGGCCATGGCGGCCACGTGCGCCGCGAGGGTGATGAAGACGCCCGCCGAGCCGGCGCCCGCGCCGCTCGGGGCGACGTAGACGATCACGGGCACCGGCGCCGCGAGGATGTCCTTCACGATCGCCTGCATCGAGGGCAGGAGCCCGCCCGGCGTATCGAGCTCGATCACCAGCGCCGGCGCGCCCTCCGCCCGGGCACGCGCGATCGACTCGTGCACGAAGCCGGCCACCGCCGGGTTGATGGAGCCCTCGATCACGATGCGCGCCAGCGCGGCCGCCGCCGGGGCTTCCGCTCGTACCGGCGCCGCCGCCAGCAGGAACGCGCTCAGCGCCGCCGCCGCCCGTCTCACGGGCGCCCGCCCGCGATGCCGAGCGCCCGCATGACCTTCTGGATGTCCTCCCACACCAGGCGCTTGTCGCCGGGGTTGCGCAGCAGATAGGCGGGGTGGAAGGTCGGCATCAACTTGATGCCGTGGTAGTCGTACCAGCGGCCGCGCAGCCGCGTGATCGGGGCCTTCGTCCGGAGCAGCGTCTGGGCCGCGAACTTGCCGAGCGCCACGATCACCTCGGGCCCGATCAGCTCGAGCTGGCGGAGGAGGAAGGGCTCGCAGCTCGCCACCTCGTCGGGCTCGGGATTGCGGTTCTCCGGCGGCCGACACTTGATGACGTTCGCGATGTAGACGTCGGTCCGGTCGAGCCTCATCCCCTTGCTGATGATCTCGGTCAGGAGCTGGCCGGCGCGGCCGACGAAGGGCTCGCCCTGCAGGTCCTCGTCGCGGCCCGGCGCCTCGCCCACGAACACCAGGCGCGCGCGCGGGTTGCCCACGCCGAAGACCAGGTGCGTCCGGTGCGGGGCGAGCTTGCAGCGCTGGCAGTCGCCGATGTGGCTGCGCAGCTCCTCGAGGGTGCGCGTCGCGCCGAGGCCGGGCGCGCCGAAGAGAGCCCCGCTCGACGCCGGCACGCTCGCCGGGCACTCGCCGGGTGCGGGCGCGGCGGGCGCGCGCGGCGGCGGCGCCGCCCGCGGGAAGCCGAGCACGCCGAGCTCGCGCTGGTACTCGACGTAGGCCCGCACCGCGGCCGCCAGCGCCGCGCGTTCAGCTTGAGACGGTGCGTCGCGCATTGTACGATCCGGTCGTGCTGCTCGTCGGACTGGTTGCGGCCCTCGTGCTCGCCTGGCCGCACGACGCGCTCGCCTGGGGTCCCGTGACCCACCTCGTCCACGGGTCGCAAGTACTGGACAGCCTTAGCATCCTCGGACCGGCGCTTCAAGAAATTCTGGGCGCCCACCGCCTCGCCTACCTCTACGGCTGCGTCGCCGCCGACATCGTGCAGGGGAAGAAGTACACGCGCAGTCTCTACACGCACTGCCATTGCTGGCCGGTCGGCTGGCAGATCGCCGAGGCCGCGCGCGGCGAGCGCGAGCAGGCCTTCGCCTACGGCTACCTCTCGCACCTGGCGGGCGACGTCTACTCCCACAACCACTTCGTGCCCGTTCAGATGGTGGTGAGCTACCCGTCGCGCACCGCCCGCCACGTCTACTGGGAGGCGCGCTTCGACGCCGCGCAGGCGCGTGACCGCTGGCGGCTCATGCGCACGGTGTTCGAGCACCGCTACCCGGACTGTGACCGCCTGGTCGAGCAGGTGGTCGAGCGTACCCTCTTCTCCTTCAGGACCAACAAGCGCATCTTCAGCTCGGTCATGGCGGTCCAGCGGCTCGGCCAGTGGCAGCGCCTGATGCGGGGCCTCTCGGCTCGCTCCCGCTATCCCCTGCCGCGCGGCGAGGTCGAGCGCTTCAACTCGCTCTGCATTCGCGCCGTGCAGGACCTGCTCGCCCGCGGGCGGAAGAGCGTTTGCCAGCACGCCGATCCGACCGGGCGCGAGGCGCTCGCCCGGGCCGACGTGCTCCGCCGCAAGCTCAGGGCGCTCAAGCGCCGCGGCCAGATGACGGAGGCGATCGCCGCGGAGCTGCGCGCCCTGGCACCGGCCGCAGCGTAGCCGTCCCCGCGCGGTGCCGATGCGCCGCGACCCAGTCGAGGACCCGCACCGCCACCTCCTCCTTGTCGAGGACGGGCAGCGCCTCGTCGAGGCCGCTCGTGTCGAGCAGGCGCACCGCGTTGGTGTCGGTGCCGAAGCCCGCGCCGGGCGCGGTCACGTCGTTGGCGACGATGAGATCGAGGTGCTTGGCGGCGAGCTTCCGCCGCGCCTCGGCCGCCACGTCGCCGGTCTCGGCCGCGAAGCCGACCAGGAGCCGGCGTCCCTTGCGGGCGCCGAGCCCGGCCAGGATGTCGGGGTTGCGCTCGAGCTCGAGGGTGAGCCCGGCGGCGTCCTTCTTGAGCTTGCGCGCGAGCGGCTCGCGCGGCCGGTAGTCGGCGACCGCAGCGGTCATGATCACGACGGTGGCGCTCGGGAAGGCTTCCTCGACGACGGTCGCCATCTCGCGCGCCGTGCCGACCGGCACGACCCGCACGCCGGGCGGGGGTGCGAGCGCGGTGGGCCCGATGACCAGCGTCACCTCGGCGCCCCGGCGGCGTGCGACGCGCGCCACCGCGCAGCCCATCTTCCCGCTCGAGTGGTTCGAGAGGTAGCGCACCGGATCGATCGGCTCCCGCGTCGGCCCCGCGGAGACGAGGACGCGCTCGCCCGCGAGATCCCGCGCGGCCAGCGCGCAGCACACCTCCTCCACGATGTCCGCGGGCTCCGCGAGCCGCCCCGTCCCCTCGTAGCCGCAGGCGAGCGCGCCGCTCGCCGGACCGACGACGCGCGCGCCGCGGCCGATCAGGCGGGCCAGGTTCTCCTGCACGGCGGCGTGCTCCCACATATGGACGTTCATGGCCGGCGCGAGCACGAGCGGCGCACGCGTGGCGAGCAGCACCGTGGTGAGGAGATCGTCGGCGATCCCGTTCGCGAGCTTCCCGAGCACGTTCGCGGTCGCCGGAGCGATGACGATCGCGCCCGCCTGGTCCGCCAGCCGGATGTGCCCGATCTCGGACTCCTGGGTCAGGCTGAAGGTGTCGGTCGCGACCGGCTGCCCGGAGAGCGTCTGCAGGGTGAGCGGGGTCACGAACTGCTGCGCCCCCGCGCTCATGATGACGGGCACGCGCGCACCGGCGGCGGCGAGGAGCCGCACCACCTCGCACGCCTTGTAGCAGGCGATGCCGCCGGTGAGGCCCACCACGACCGTGCGTCCCTCGAGCCGCACCGGCCTAGCTCTCCGCCCCCGCCGCCGGCGCCGGCGCCTCGCGCGAGGCGAGCCGCAGAAGCCGCGCGAGCGGCAGGTCCTCGCGCGCCAGGAAGATGCCCCCGGTGGCGATGTTGACCGCCATCTGGATGACCCAGGTGAGGAGCGA
>Ga0066656_10001406_pt1 | contig 10485 bp, 10 predicted proteins | sample GraSoiAngelo_105_FD_71411 | JGI IMG/M metagenome (GOLD analysis project Ga0066656, IMG submission 71411) | Grasslands soil microbial communities from the Angelo Coastal Reserve, California, USA - 14_0903_05_40cm | ecosystem: Environmental > Terrestrial > Soil > Grasslands | place: USA... | reverse complement strand
CGTCAGGCTGCTGGAACAGCGCGGTGGGCCGCGCGTCGACGGTGAGAACCGGTGCGCTCCTCGCGCGACGGCCGGACCGCCCGACGGCGGTGGACACGGAAGCGAGCCAGCCCAGGAAGCTGCGCCGGTCCGTCATCTCCCTCGGCTGGCGCGACGGTGTCCCAGCCCGAAACCGCCTGTCTCCGGCATGGTGGGCCTCCCTGTGGCGCCCGTGCCCTGGTCACGAGCCATCGGGCGAGGCCCCGAATATACGCTGATGTGGCGCGGTCTTGACTCCGAAGGGGTCACCGCTAGCTTATGCCGCGCGCACACCCCGCTGCAACGAGCATTCTCTTATCGTGAGGTCGTCCGCATGAAGCGCATCGCATTCGTCATGGCCGTCGTTGCTCTGGCCGGGTGTTCGAAGGGCGAGCAGAAGCCCGCCGCCTCGACCGCCGACACATCGCATCAAATGATGATGATGGGCGACACATCGAAGCACATGATGATGGACACGTCCAAGAAGATGACGCCGCCCGCGGCGCCCGCCACGAAGAAAAAGTCGTAAGCGCGCGCCGTTTGTGGCGCAGACGATGCCCGGGACCGCCAGCTGCCCCGGGCTTTTCGTTTCCCCTCAGGCGGGAGCAATGAACGGCGTCGCGAATGGCAGCTCGACGACGCGCGCGTCGCGCCCGCCAGCGCGTACGATGGCGCCGGGCCCGACCTCCCGGCGGAGGATCGCGAGCCCGACCCACCGCCCGCCGCCCGCGATCCGGGGCTCGGGCGCCCACATCACGCTCGTCACGCGACCCGCCTCGCGATCCAGGTGGACGACGCCGGTACTGCCGTCCGCGGGCTCGGCATCGAACAGCAGACCGCGCAGGTAGCGATTCACGTGGCCGCGAAAGTGCAGCCGCGACACCGTTTCCTGCCCCGTGTAGCAGCCCTTCGTATAGGACACGCCGTTCAGCTCGTCGAAGCGCACCTCCTGCGGGATCGTCTTGTCGTCCACTTCGGCGCCGAGCCGCGGCCATCCCGCCAGGATGCGAGCGCATTCGAGCGCCGCGGCGCCGGCGGCGAGTGCGCCTGCCGCGGTGAGGCGCTCGGTCACGCGGGCGGCCTCCGACGCGGGCGCGGTGATCTGGAGCGTGAACGGCGCCTGCTCGCTGGCGCGCGCCACCGCCCACGCCGGCGCGCCTGCCGCGGGGCGCGTGACGCGTCCCGGTGCCGACGGTAGGACGAGTCCCGCGGTTTGCGCGACCACCAGCGCCTGCGGCCCCGCAAGCCGGAATACCGCGACCTCAGGCGACTGGTCGCGGGGCTGCGCGAGCCGCGGCGGCAGCGCGCGCATGAAGATGGCCAGCGCGCGCTCCCTCGCCTCCGCCGGAACGGTAAAAGTCACCGTCGTTCCCTGCCGCGCCGCCCACCCGTCTACCACGATCATGCCCTTCGGCGTGAGCAGCGCGCCGTAGACGAACGCATCGTCGCCCGGCTTCTCGATGTCGTTCGTGAGGAGCCCCTGGATACACTGCACCGCGCCGGGACCCGATACGGCCAGCACGCCCACGTCCGCCGGCCCGATTACGGCTCCCGTCTGGAGCGCCGTGAGGAGGACAGGGGTCACCTCCTGCGGATCGAGGCGCTTGAGGCCGTCAGGCATAGTAGCCTGCCGCCCGATACGAGTCGTCGAGCAGCTCGACCGGATGTCGCGTGCGCGCAGGGATGCGCGCCGCCCGCAGTCCCGCACCGAGCTGCATCAGGCAGCCGGGGTTGCCGGTCGCGACCACCTGCGGGGCCGCCTCGCGCAGCGACGCGACCTTGGGCGCCAGCACCGCGCGGGACATGCCGGGCTGCACCAGCGTGAACAACCCGGCGCTGCCACAACACTGCGCGGCGTCCGGCGTCGCGACCAGCTGGAGCACCGGAATGGCGCGGAACATCTGGAGCGGTGGCTCCGCGATGCGCTGGGCGTGAAGCAGGTGGCAGGGGGGATCGTACGCCACCCGCGTGTCCAGCGGTGCGCCCGGCACTGGGCCGCGCGCGGCCAGGAGCTCTGTGACATCGCGGACGCGGGCGGCGAACCTTGCCCCAGCGCTCGCTGCGGGGGTAAGGTCGAGCAGGTCTCCATACTGTTTCAGCAGCGCTCCGCAGCCGGCGCTGTTGACGACGATCGGCTCGTCCCCCTCACCGAACGCGCTGAGGTTGCGGCGCGCCAACGCCCGGGCGGCGTCTCGCAGCCCCGCGTGCACGTGTAATGCCCCGCAGCACACCTGCCCGGGGACATCCGTGACCTCGTAGCCATTCACCGTGAGGGCGCGGACCGTGGCATCGTGCACATGGGAGAAGAGGCCGTCCATGATGCAGCCGCGGAACAGCAGGGCGGTAAGGGGCGGTAAGGGGCGGTCAGAGGCGGTCGACGCGGCGTGACTCCTACCGCCCCGTACCGCCCCATTCCGCCGCTTACCGCCCGTCGGCGCCGTACTCGCCAGCATTCCCATCGCAAACCCCACCCGCCCCCATCCCGCCAGCCAGCCCGGGATCCCCGTGACGCGCAGCGCACGGGCGAGCGCGTACACCAACCCCGAGAGCCCGGGCGTGGTCAAGGCGGCGAGCGCCGCGCGTGCGAGCCAGGGGAGGGGCCGCGTGGCCGCGATCAGCTCCCGCGCCGCTTCGAGGCCGTGGCCGTAGCCCACGCCCGAGGGGCACACCGGCTCGCAGCCGCGACAGCCGAGGCAGCGATCGAGGTGCTCGACCACGTAGGGGTCGTCGGCCGTGAGCTCCCCGCGCTCGAGGGCACGCATGAGCTCGATGCGGCCGCGCGGGCTGTCGGCCTCGTCGCCCGTTGCGAGGAACGTGGGGCACGCCTGGAGACAGAAGCCGCAATGGACGCAGGAGTCGAGCGCTGCGAATCCGCCGCGCGCCTCCGCGACGGCGTCAACCGGCACGGTCCTCGCTTTCGACCGCGACCGCGATCGCGTTTCCGGGATCGAAGGTGTGCCGCAACCCCGCGACGAGGGGGCCCACGCCTTCGCGGTAGGCGCCGAAGTGGCCCACGGCGCGGCGCAGCGGCCAGGCGGCGCGTTCCACCGTGAGGGGGACCTCCTGAGCGGCGAGCGTGCGACGCAGCCGCCGCAGCCGGTCGACGGTCGTCTCGCCCGTCCAGCGCAGGGTGCCGGCGCCGGGGCTCGCCGATACCCACTCGTCACCTACCTGATGCTGGATGAGGTCGAGCAGGTCATCGCTCGAGTCGGGGAGCCCGCCGACGCGGAAGGTGACCGGTCGCGTGGCGAACGCCTCCGCCGCTCGCATCCAGAACGCGTGCGCCTCGTCGGCGCGCAGCGCCGAGAACTGGCCCCCGGTCGCCGACCGCAACCCGGCTTCCTCGGCCCCGACGAGGGCGGCGGAGCCCGCGAGACGCACCGCGAGGACCCAGCGATCGCGGCGGGCGAGGGCTGGTGAAAACAACTCCAGCGCCGCCAGGGTGAGGCCGGCGGCCGTGATGTCGTCGGCCACCCGCGACAGGTCCTCGCGCGATCCCTCGAGGACGAGCGTCTGATCCACCCGCGGAAGCGCGCGCAGGCGCAGGTGCACGAGCACGATGACGCCGAATGCGCCGAAGCCGCCCGCCTGCAGCTTGGTGAGGTCGTAGCCCGCCACGTTTTTCATCACCCGGCCGCCGCTCTGAACGAGGCGGCCATCGCCGGTCACGAACGTGACGCCGACGAGATGGTCGCGCACCGCGCCGAACCCGTGGCGCAGCGGTCCGGCGGTCGCCGTGGCCACGACCGATCCGAGCGTGCGGCCGGCGAGTCCGGGAGGATCGAGCGCGAGCCAGGCGCCGCGGTCGGCGAGCTGCTGGCGCAGCTGGTCGCACCCGATGCCGGCTTCGGCAGTGGCGGCGAGGTCCTGCGGCTGGATCGACGGGACGCGGTCGAGGCGCCGGGTGGTGAGCGCCAGGTCGGCGGCGGCGTCGGCCGGCATCCACGTGCCCGCGCCTTCGACGCGGACGCGCCAGCCTTCTTCGCGCGCGGTGCCGAGCAGCAGCGCCACCGCGTCCGGCGAGGCAGGGGCCACGCGCGGCAGGCCGTCCGGCGCCCCCGTATCCTCGAGCACGGCGTCGCGGCCTAGCAGCGCCTTCACCCGTTCGACGATCTTCATGATCCCACCGCGGAACTCGGAACGCGGAGCGCGGAACTGCTCACGCCGTCTCCTCGCGACGCGCTCCGCGTTCCCACTTCCGCGTTCCGCGCTTGGAACTCCGCATTCCGCACTCCCGCCCACTCCCGGCACGCGTGCACGGGCACCACCTTCCCCGGGTTGACCCGCTCCGCGGGATCGAAGACGCGTCGCACGCCGCGCATCGCGGTGAGCGAGTCGCCGTCGAAGATGAGGGGCATGTAGCGCAGCTTGTCGAGCCCAATGCCGTGCTCCCCGGTGATGGTGCCCCCCGCCACGATGCACGCGGCCATCATCTCGCCGCTCGCAGCATCCACCCGCGCCCGCAGGCCGGGGATGCGGCCGTCGAACGAGATGTTGGGGTGCAGGTTTCCGTCCCCGGCGTGGAACACGTTACTCACGGTCAGGCCGTAGCGCTCGCCGATCCGACCGATCGCCTCGAGCACGTCGGGGAGCGACGACCGCGGCACCACCGCGTCTTGGACGACGAGGTCGCGCGACAGGCGACCCATCGCGCCAAACGCTTTCTTGCGGCCCTGCCACAGCCGCTCCCGCTCGCGCGCGTCCACCGCGGTCCGCACCGAGCGCGCCCCGTGGTCCTTGAGAATGGCTTCGACGCTGGCCGCGTCCGCGGCGACGGAATCGTCGACGCGTCCGTCGAGCTCGACGAGCAGCACGGCAGCGGCGTCGCGCGGGTACCCCGCCGCGTACACCGAATCTTCCACGGCCTGGATGCAGGAGTGATCCATCATTTCGAGCGCGGCGGGCACGATGCCGCTCGCGATCACCGCGGAGACGGCCTCGCCCGCCGTCCGCAGCGCCGGGAAGTCGGCGAGCAGCGTCCGCACGGCGCGCGGCACCGGGAGCAGGCGGACGGTGATCCGCGTGGCGACCCCGAAGTTGCCCTCGGATCCGACGAACAGGCCGACGAGGTCGGGCCCCCAGGCCTCGCCGCCGGGGCTCCCGAGCTGTATCACCTGCCCGTCCGCCAGCACGACCTCGAGCGCGAGCACGTGGGTCGCGGTGACGCCGTACTTGAGGCAATGGGGACCACCTGCGTTTTCCGCCACGTTGCCGCCGATGGTGCACGCGCTCTGGCTCGATGGATCGGGAGCGTACAGCAGGCCATGCGGGGCGGCCGCCACCGAGAGCTTGACGTTGACGACGCCCGGCTCGACCGTGGCGACGCGGTTCCGCGGATCGACCTTGAGGATGCGGTTGAGCCGGGTCAGCACGAGGAGCACGGCATCCTGGTCGGCGAGCGCCCCGCCCGAGAGCCCGGTGCCCGCGCCCCTGGGCACGAACGGCACCCCGTGTACGGCGAGTAGACGCACGACAGCGATCACCTCGTCCCGGCTGCCGGGGAGGACCACGACCGCGGGGAGCCGTCGGTGTACGGTCAGACCGTCCTTCGCGTAGGTGGCGCGCTCCGCGCCGGCGGTGCGCACGTGCCGCTCGCCGACAATCTGCGTCAGGGCCTCCACCAGCGCGTGGTCGATCACGAGGCGCGCTCGATCTCCGAGTGGGCGCCGCCGCGGCCGTTCCGCTTCGCGCGCTCCCGCACGACGGCGCGGCGCGTGGCGTCCTCCGCGAGCGGCTTGAGCAGTGCCGCTAGCTGGCGCAGGCGCGCCGTAGTGCTCCGCCCGGCCTGCAACGCCCGCTTCGCCTCGGGCTCGAGCTCGAGCGCACCGGCCACGCGAAACGAGAGCGCGGTCGGATCGGCAGGCAGCGCGGCCGGCTCCTCGAAGTCGCGGCTGGTCAGCGTGTTCAGGGCGGCGGTCAAGCGCTCGAACTCCGCCCGCACGTCCGCCGCCAGCGTGCCCGCTTCAGCGGGGTCGATGGGATCGTCGTCGAACTCCTCCACTCGCGCGCGCCGGTACAGGCGCTCGCTCGCGCACCAGTCGAGCAGCACGAACCGGCGCTCGCCCTCCGTGAGGATGTTCGAGCGCCCATCGGGCAGCTCGTGCGCCGTCCGGATGACCGCGACGCAGCCGACATCCCCGGCGTTGGGCGCCGGCTCCCCCGCGTGCTCGTCCCTGGGGGCGACGTAGGCGACGCCGAAGCGGCGGTCGCCGGCGAGGCAATCGGCGACCAGTTGGCGGTAGCGCGGCTCGAAGATATGAAGCGGCTGGGGAGTGCCAGGGAACAGGACGATCGGCAGCGGAAACATCGGCAACTCGCGAGCCATAGAAAATAGTATAGACGGATAGACGGGTAGACGGGTAGGAGTGAGCAGCAAAAAGTGGTCAGGAGAAGGCTCTCCTGACCACTTCGTCCTAGCAACCGCTACCCGTCTACCCGTCTACCCGTCTGCTCGTCACGCTGCTCTCCAGAACCCTTTCAGTGCCTTTCCGTCTGGGGATTCGCGCAACTTCTCGAACGCCCGCTCCCGTATTTGCCTGATCCGCTCCCGCGTGACGCCCATCAGCGCTCCGATCTTTTCGAGCGTCATCGCCTCGCTCCCCTCCTCGAGGCCGTAATAGAGGTACAGGATCTTGCGCTCGCGCGGCGTCAGGTACTTCTGGAAGATGCGGTCGATGAACTCGCGCATCAGGCGGCCGTCGGTTTTCTCCTCGATCTCCCCGCCCTCCTGCCCGGCGAACCGCTCGCCCAGCGTGGCGGCATCGCGATCGCTGCGGTCCACCGGCGCATCGAGCGACAGCTCGGCGGCCGTCATGCGGCGCGCCGTGCGCACGTTCTCTACCGTGTCCTGGAGCGCTCGGGCGATCTCGTTGTCGGTGGGTTCGCGCCCCAACTCCTGGGACAGGTAGGTCTCGGTGCGGCTCATGCGAATCAGCTGCGAGTTCTGATTCAGAGGGATGCGGACGCTGCGCGTCTGCTCGGCGAGCGCCTTCAAGACGGCCTGCCGCACCCACCATACCGCGTATGAGATGAATTTCACGCCCTGGTCGGGGTCGAACTTCTTCACCGCCTTGAGCAACCCCTCGTTGCCGATAGCAACCAGCTCGGAGAGGTCGAGGCCGTGCCCCTGGTACTTCTTGACGTAGGAGATGACGAATCGGAGGTTGGCGGTGACGAGCCGCTCGGCGGCCTTCTCGTCGCCCCGCTGGACCCGGCGCGCGAGGCGGCGCTCTTCATTCGGGTCTTTGATCAGCGGCAGCTTCTGGATGTCTTGCAGGTACTGGTCGAACGCTCCGGATGGATTGGCTCGAAAAAACGCCTTGGGCTTGCCTCCACTCGACCGGGCCATTCGAGGGACTCCCACAGGTGTACGGCTCACGTTGTGGATGGAGACGGGCCGGATGCTCCCGCCAACGGACCAAATTTCAACGGCGCCAATATAGGAACCACTTGTAAATGGTGCAAATCTGCACACTTATCAACATCACAAAGTGTTCTCGCAGGTGTGATTCCATCGTTTTTCCACTATCCACAGACACTGTGGACAACCCTGTCGCAAGGATCGGGACCGCGCGGCTGTGGAGACGTGGGAACCGTGTGGGGAAGTTGTTGGACGGCATGTGATTAGTCGGCGGCCGCGAGGGTTTCCCGCACCAGCTGCTCCGGCGCGGTCACTGTCCACCCTGCGCCCGCGTCGCCATGCATCACGCCAATGGCCCGCGGCAGCGAGAACCGCACCGTCCCCGAGCGCGCCTTCTTGTCGACTTGCATGACGCGGAGCAGCTCGTCCACCGAAGCACCCGCGGGCCGTTCCAGCGCCAGCCCGCACCGCTCGAGCAGCCGGCGGACGCGCTGCGCCGTGCCCGGCGCCGCGATGGTGAGCGCTTCCGCCAGGCGTGCCTCGCACGCCATCCCGATCGCCACGGCCTCGCCGTGCAGCACGTCGAATCGGGACGTCGCCTCGATGGCGTGACCGACCGTGTGGCCGAAGTTGAGGATGGCGCGGCGCCCCGCTTCACGCTCGTCGGCCGCGACCACCTCGGCTTTGATCTCGACCGAGCGGGTGACAGCGCGCTCGAGCGCGCCCGGGTCGCGTGCGAGCACGGCGGCGTGCGCCGTCTCGAGAAAACCGAAATAGTCGGCGTCGGCGATGACGCCGTGCTTCACCGCCTCCGCCATTCCGGCGGCGAGCTGTACGGGCGGGAGCGAGCCGAGGACCTCGAGGTCGGCGACCACGAGGCGCGGCTGGTGGAAGGCGCCCAGGAGGTTCTTGCCGCTCGGCACGTCCACGCCGGTTTTCCCGCCGATCGACGAATCGATCATGGCGAGCAGCGTAGTGGGCACCTGCACGTAGGGGACACCGCGGAGATACGTGGCGGCGACGAACCCGGCGACGTCGCCGACGACGCCGCCGCCGAGCGCGACCACAGCGCAATCGCGTCCGAGCTGTGCGCCGAGCATCTGGTCCGACAGCGTCGCCCAGGTCTCCCGCGATTTGTTCCACTCCCCGGCCGGAAAGACGAACAGACGCGCGGGCAACCCACCCTCCACCAGCCGGGCGACCAGGGGCGCGCCGTAGAGCTCCGCTACGTGCGAATCGCTGACCACCGCGTACGCGACCGCGGGAGCGGCCGCCCGCAGGAATCGCGGCAGCTCCGCCAGAAGGCCGCGGCCGATCACGATGTCGTACGACGCGTCGCGGTCTTCGCGCAGCGGGACGCGGATCGTCACCACCTGACGTCGGAGCGGCCGGCCGCCGCGTTCGCCGCGCGGGCGAGCAGGAACAGCAGGTCCGAGAGGCGGTTCAGGTAACGCACCACGGCTGGCGGCGCGGCGCCGTCTCGCGCCAGCGGGACCACGGCGCGTTCGGCGCGGCGGCACACCGTGCGGGCCAGGTGCAGCGCCGCCGCCTTCGGCGTTCCGCCGGGGAGGATGAAGTTGCTGAGGGCGGTGAGCTGCGCCTCGTGCGCGTCGATCGCGCGCTCGAGCGCCGCGATCTCCGGGTCTCCGATCGGCTCGCCGGGTAGGGCCTTCGCGAGGCGCGCCCGATCGGGGGTCGCGAGCTCGGCACCCACCGTGAACAGGTCCCGCTGGACCCGCTCGAGCAGGTCGCGCGACTGCTCCTGCGGTTCGAGCGCGAGCGCGAGGCCGAGGGCGGCGTTGAGCTCATCCACGTCCCCGTAGGCCGCGACCCGGGGATCGTCTTTGGGAACGCGCTCCCCCCCGAACAGCCCCGTCTCGCCGGCGTCGCCGGTTCGCGTGTAGATCCGCGCCACTTCTTCTACGCTCCTCCCCCCTACCGTCCCTTACCGCCCCCTGTCAGATTCGCCCCCATGCAAGACGTCAAAGATATCACCCTCATCGGCGCCGGCCCCACCGGCCTGTTCGGCGCGTTCTACGCCGGCATGCGCGGCGCGTCCTGCCGGCTGATCGACAACCTCGATCAAGTGGGAGGGCAGCTCACCGCCCTCTACCCGGAGAAGTACATCTTCGACGTCGCGGGATTCCCCAAGGTCCTCGCCAAGGACCTGGTGAAGGGAATGGCCGAGCAAGCGCTCCAGTTCAAGGCGCCGCTGCATCTGGGGGAGAAAGTGCTGGGATTGCGGCGCGAGTCGGACAACGGCCGGCCACGTTTCATCGTGGTCACCGACCGGGACGAGTATCCCTCCCTGACGGTCATCATCGCGGGCGGGATCGGCGCGTTCACGCCGCGCAAGCTGCCGCTCAAGGACGTGGACCGGTGGTACGGCCGCGGCGTTTTCGACCGGGTGCTCGATCCCCAGTCGTTCGCCGGCAAGCGGGTGCTGCTGGTCGGCGGGGGCGACTCCGCGTTCGACTGGGCCGTCAACCTCCAGGGAGTGGCGCACTGGATCCTGATGATCCACCGGCGGGACGGCTTCCGCGCGCACCACGCGACCGTCGCGCAGGTGCAGGCCTTGTGCGCGGCCGGGAAGATGGAGTTGCGCACCTTCTGGGAGGTCAAGGCCATCCATGGCGGCGACTGGGTGGAGGGGGTGACGATCCACAACAGCAAGACGAAGCAAGAGGAGCACGTCGCCGTGGACGCCGTGATTCCGCAGCTCGGGTTCCTCTCTTCGCTCGGCGCCATCGCTGAGTGGGGGCTCGACATCGACAAGGGCGACATCAAGGTGGCCTCGACGATGGAGACGAACATCCCCGGCATCTTCGCCGCCGGGGACATCACCACCTATCCGGGGAAGCTCAAGCTGATCGCGACCGGGGTCGCCGAGGCGAGCATCGCGGTGAACCACGCCGTGCACTTCATCAACCCCGCGGCCAAGGTCGCCCCGGGGCACTCCAGCAACATGGCCCTGTTCGGGCAGAGCGAAGACTAGGCACTAATCCCGTTTTCAGGTGTCGAAAAGGTTGACACTCCCTGACGGGCGAGCCAACGTACGGGAGCCGCCCGACCTCGTCCATTGCGTGCCGGTCTGTTTGCCGTGTTGG
>Ga0066656_10001402_pt1 | contig 10492 bp, 10 predicted proteins | sample GraSoiAngelo_105_FD_71411 | JGI IMG/M metagenome (GOLD analysis project Ga0066656, IMG submission 71411) | Grasslands soil microbial communities from the Angelo Coastal Reserve, California, USA - 14_0903_05_40cm | ecosystem: Environmental > Terrestrial > Soil > Grasslands | place: USA... | reverse complement strand
CGGCGAGGAGTTGAAGGTCGGCGACATCGCGGTGTTCCGCGGCGAGCGCTATCTGACGATCCACCGGCTGGTCTGGAAGGATCACACAGACGGCGCGGTGCGCCTGGTCTTTCGGGGGGACTACAACCGTCTGCGCGAGCGGGTCGACGCTTCCGCCGTCATCGCCCGGGTCGTGGCGGTCGAGGTCCCCGGCATGAAAAGGGGAATGGAGCGGGTCATCGCGATCGAACCGGACATCCTGGCCTACTTTTATCGTCTGAGCTTTGCCTTCTTCCGCCTCTTTCGTCCAATTCTCCCCAAACCCACAGCACAGGACGGCCGGATCGGACCCATCGGGCGCGCCGCCCGCGCCACCTTCGCCGCCGCAGAGCGGTTCCTCTCCTTTTTTCTCCCCGAGAGGCGCTAGGAGCCTGTCCGGGTATCTGGACGGGCCGCGTGCCGGACGCCGTGGAACAGGCTCCTTGCGCAAGTGCGTGCTGGCGCCATCGTTTAGAGCGACGTCAAACGCCTGACAAGAACATCTCCGATCGTCGGGGCCCGGAGCCCGAATCGATCCGAAAAATGCGGCTCGCTTCCTTGACTCTCGATCTTCGAAATTTATATTAACCCGTTGTATTGAGCATGACTTCCAGCACGATCCGCGCGGAGGAGCCGGAGGCATGAAGAATATCCTGGTTGCCGAGGACGACAGGAGCCTGCGCGACGGCCTCGTCCAGTCGATGAGCCGCAGCGGGTACAAGGTCCAGGTCGCCCAGACCGGGAAAGACGCCCTCGAGAAGATCGAGAAGCAGGTGTTTGACCTGGTGATCGCCGGACATCGCGTCGGCGGCGCGGACGGTCTGGAGATCCTTCGCAAGGCGCGCTCGACCAACGCCGGCACCCTGGTCATCGTTACCGGCGAGAACGGCTCCGGGGCCGTCGAGGCGATGAAGTCGGGCGCCTTCGACTACCTGCAGAAGCCGTTGTCGCTCGAGGCCTTCGAGATGAAGATCCAGAGGGCCATGGAGCACCAGCGGCTGGTGGTGCGTCTCAGCTCGATGACCGAGCCGCTCGCCGATCCCTCCGATCGCTACGGCCTCGTCGGCAATTCCTCCTCGATGCGCGAAATCTTCAAGGTCATCGACAAGGTGGCCGCCTCGAACGCCACCGTCCTGATCCAGGGCGAGACCGGCACGGGGAAGGAGCGGGTGGCCGAAGCGATCCACAGGAACTCGCCGCGCCACGACGCGGCCTTCGTGCGGATGAACTGCGCCTCGCTGCCGGATAACCTGCTCGAGAGCGAGCTGTTCGGGCATGAGAAGGGCGCCTTCACCGGCGCCGACCAGATGCGCATCGGCCGCTTTGAGATGGCCAACGACGGCACGCTGTTCCTCGACGAGGTTGGGAACATGAGCGCCAACACCCAGGCCAAGGTGCTGCGCGCCATCCAGAACCAGGAGTTCGAGCGCCTCGGCGGCAGCCGCACGATCAAGGTGGACGTGCGCATCATCGCGGCCACCAACATCAACCTCGAGGCCGCGATCAAGGACGGAAAGTTCCGCGAGGACCTGTACTACCGCCTGAACGTGGTCAACACCATGGTGCCGCCGCTGCGCGAGCGGGTCGAGGACATCGTACCTCTCGCGGAGTACTTCCTGAAGCGCTTCGCGCGGGAGCTGCGCCGTCGCGTGGCCGGCTTCTCCGCCGAGGCGGTCAGGAGGCTCCAGGAGTACCGCTGGCCCGGCAACGTGCGCGAACTCGAGAACACCATCGAGCGCGCCGTCCTGATGTGCGAGGGCGACTCGATCCGCCCCGTCGACCTGACCCTTTTGGATCGCGAGCACACCCTCGGCATGACACCGGCCCTCGCCGTCGACCTGCTCAACCTGGAAGCGCTCGAGAAGACGGCGCTTCTGGAGGCCCTCAAGCGCAGCAACTGGATCCAGAAGGAGGCCGCCAAGCTCCTGGGGGTCAGCAGCCGGGTGATGAACTACAAGGTGCACAAACACGGCATCACCCACGACCGCTGGAGCAAGAACCGCAACTAGGCCCCTCCCTCCACCCACGCTTCGCCCATCAAGCGCCTCAGAACGATCTCGTTTCGCCCGGCTTCATGACTTGAAGCCGCCTTTCGTCCTTGAACGCCGCGCGCACGTCCGCCTCGCTCGCCAGAGCCGGGAAGGTTGCGAAGTGCATCGGGACGATCGCCTCGGGGCTGAAGTATTTCCGGACCGCCAGCGCGGCGGTCCCGGGGTCCTGCGTGTAGGGACCGCCCCCGACGTTCAGCAGGATCACGCTCGGCCGGTAGATCTCCTGGATCAGGGCCATGTCACCGAAGATCCAGGTGTCGCCCGTGTGATAGAGCGTCCGGCCGTCGGAAAACGACAGGACGAAACCCAGCGGGCGGCCGCCCGGTTCGCTCGAGTGCATCGCCGGCACGAGATGCACCTTCACGTCTCCGAAGGCGAACGTGCCGCCGACGTTGCCCCCCACCGCCTGCTTGTCGGGGAGCCCGAGGCTGCTGATGAAGTCGAAGGTGCCGACCACGGGCGCTCCGCTGGCCTTCGCAATCTCCAAGGCGTCCCCCGAGTGATCGAAGTGCGAGTGACTGACCAGGATCGCGTCCGGCTTGTAGCGCGACAGGTTCTTGAACGCCTCCGGTGTCGCCGGGTTCTTCGTCAGGAACGGGTCAATCAGGAGGCGGGTGCCTCCTGGCGACACCACCTCGAAGGCCGCGTGCCCCAGCCAGGTGACCTTGAACTCCTTCTTGGCGCCCCCGGCCTCGCCTTGCTTCGTCTGCGCCTGGACGGCGGAGGACCCCGCGAGCGCCATGACCAGGCCCAGGGAGGCCCATGCGTTGAGACTGTTCATCGACTTTCTCCTTGCGTATGGGACGTTGAGCCGCTCGCGCATCGAGCCTTCATCCCGCCCCCACCATGGAGCTCCGGCGCTCGAGCAGGATGACGTCGCGCCAGGTCCCGCCCAGCTTTCCCAGCCGCTCGCGTCGGCCCACCTCCCGGAAGCCGCACCGCCTGTGCAGCGCGAGGCTCGGCACGTTTTCTGGAAACACGCCTGCCTGCAGCGTCCAGATCCCTTCCGCCTCCGAGGAACGGATGAGTGCTTGGAGCAGGTCCCGGCCGACGCCGCGGTTGCGCGCCGCCGCGGCCACATAGATGCTGACCTCCGCCACGCCGGCGTACACGCAGCGGCCGGACACGGGGCAGAGCGCCGCCCAGCCGAGAACAGCAGGGCCGTCGCGCGCCACGAGACGCGCCTGGCGCAGGTGATCGGAGTCCCACGTCTGCCAGGGTGGAGCCGCGGTCTCGAACGTCGCATGCCCCGTCGCGATCCCCTCGTCGTAGATCGCCCGCACCCGCTCCCAGTCCTCGGGACAGAGGGCGTCGATGGCGTGCCTGCCGCTCATGCTTCCAGGATCTCCTGGAGCCGGTCGAGCCTGCGCCTCCAGTAGGTCTTCATGCGCCGGGCTTCTCCCCGAGGCCGAACGGTGGATTGCGGATTCTAGGACCGTTCCCCTGGAGGCGTCGAGGATGACGACCGGCGAAATCGTGCCGGTCGATTATGCCGTGACTGCGTCCGGTTCGACGACCACGGCCGTGCCGTAGCACAGGACCTCCGTCACGCCCTGCATGACCTCATTGGCGTCGTACCGGACGCCCACCACTGCGTTTGCCCCCAGCTCCTCGGCATGCTGCAACATCTGCTGGAAGGCGTCCGCGCGGGCCTTCTCGCACAGCTCCGTGAACAGGGTGATGTTCCCACCGACGATCGTTTGCAGCGACGCGCCGATCGTGCCGAACACCGAGCGCGATCGGACCGTGATCCCGCGCACGACGCCGAGCGTCTTCTTGACCCGGAAGCCCTCGAGGGTGAACCCGGTCGTGGTCATGGAGAGCCGCATCGGACCCTGCTCTGTGCTTTCGATCCGGCGGCGCGGAACGCTGCCTGGATCCTCGGAATTCCGCCACCGTCCATGTCGTGTCCGTGGGAGGTCTCGAGGCCGCACTATACCTCACGCTCCCGGCGAGCGACAAACGGTTCCGGGCGTGTCCGCGGCCGGGGGGCGGGAGGTGAGGACATGGGCTAACATCTCGTGACCATGGCGCTCTATCTGACCGAGGGAGACGTGGGGCGGCTGCTGTCGATGGAGGCGTGCGTCGAGGCGGTGGAGACCGCGTTCCGGCAGTGGGCGGACGGGCGGGCGGACAATCGACCGCGGGCGCGCGCGTCCGTGCGGGGGGCGGTGCTGCACGCCCTGGCCGCCGGATCGGAAGCGTGGGGGAGGCTGGCGGCGAAGGTGTACGCGACGTCGCGGGAGGGGGCGCGGTTCATGGTCCTCCTGTTCGACGCGCGGACCGCAGGACTCCTGGCGGCCATCGAGGCCGACCGTCTGGGGCAGACTCGCACGGGCGCGGCCTCAGGGGTGGCGTCGCGGTGGCTGGCGCGAAAGGACGCGCGATCGCTGGCGATCATCGGCACGGGCTGGCAGGCACGCAGCCAGGCGAAGGCGATCGCGACCGTGCGGCGACTGGAAATCATCCGGGTCTTCGGCAGAAGCCCTGAGCGTCTCAGGGAGTTCTGCCGGGACGCCGAGGCGGCGTGCGGCGTGAGGGTCACCCCGTGCGCGTCGGCGGAGGAAGCCGTGCGCGGGGCCGACATCATCGTCACGGCGACGTCCGCGGCGCAGCCGGTGCTGCAGGGCGCCTGGCTGCGTCCCGGCGCGCACGTCAACGCGGTGGGGAGCAACAGGGCCGAGCGGCGTGAGCTGGACGACGCCGCGGTCCGGAGCGCCGAAACGATCGTGGTCGACTCGCTCGAGCAGGCATGGCTCGAGGCCGGCGACCTGCTGGCGGTCGACGGCGGCACGCCGCTCGGCCGGGCCGTGGAGCTGAAGGAGATCATCGCGGGTCGCCATCCGGGGCGGAGCGGCGACCCCGCCATCACGCTCTTCAAGTCACTGGGCATCGGGCTCGAGGACCTGGCGGCGGCGTCGCTCGTCTACGACCGGGCGGTCGAAGCGGGAGCGGGCAAGCCTCTCCCTTCCAAAGGAGAGCGCGACGACTGACGATGCGCGTCCGGGACGGCCCGGAAAGACGGGAGCGAACTCGAAGATGCCGGGCGTGCGCGAGCGTATCGAGGCGATTCTGCGCGGGCGCTTCGAGCCGGCCCGCCTGGAGATCCACGACGACAGCGCCAGGCACTCCGGCCACGCGGGAGCCACTTCGGGGGGCGGTCACTTCGAGGTGCTGATCGTTTCCGCGGCGTTCGAGGGAACGTCGCTCCTTCATCGTCACCGTATGGTGAACGAGGCGTTGCGGGACATGATCGGCCGCGACATTCACGCCCTGGGGCTCAGGACGCTGGCCCCATCCGAGGAGCCCGGGGGGAAGAGGCGCTCCCGCTGACCGGACCCGGCGCGCCGGCCGTCACTCCGCGAACGCCTGGAGCGACTTCAAGTGCGCCTCGACGGCGGAGCCGAGCGCCTTGAGGTCGTATCCGCCCTCGAGCAGCGAGACGATCCGTCCCTCGCAGTGCCTGTCGGCGGCTTCCTTCAGGATCGTGGTCATCGCGCCGTATCCCTTCTCGGTCAGCGCCATGCCGGCGAGCGGGTCGTCGCGGTGGGCGTCGAAGCCCGCCGAGATCAGGATCGCCTCCGGCTGAACGCGGTCGATCTCGGGGCGCAGCACCTCCCGGAAGACCTGGATGTATTCCTCGTCGCCCGCGCCCGCGAGCATCGGGTAGTTCAGGGTAAAGCCGGCGCCCCGGCCCGTGCCGGTCTCGCGGGCCGAGCCGGTGCCGGGGTAGAAAGGATACTGGTGGGTGCTGAAGTAGAACACGGTGTCGTCGTCCTCGAACATGTGCTGCGTGCCGTTGCCGTGGTGCACATCCCAGTCGACGATCAGGACGCGCCCGAGTCGGTGCCGCTCTTGAAGATAGCGCGCGGCGATGGCGACGTTATTGAACAGGCAGAAACCCATGGCGCGGTCCGCTTCGGCGTGATGTCCCGGCGGGCGGGTGCAGACGAACGCGGCGGCCGCCCTGTCCGACACGACGGCGTCACACGCGGCCAGGGCCCCGCCGGCCGAAAGCAACGCGGCCTCCCACGAGCCGGGTGAGACGGCGGTGTCCGGGTCGAGCTGCGCGGGGGCCCGTTCGCAGATCCTTCGGATCGACTCGATGTAGTCGCGGCTGTGAACGCGGGCGATCCGGTCGAGCGGGCAGGGCTCGGGCCGCAGCTCGAGCAGCCGGTCGAGGAGCCCGCATCGTTTGAGGTGATCGCGGATGGCCGCGACGCGCTCCGGCCGCTCCGGGTGGCCGGGTCCGTTGCTGTGCCTAAGACAGTCTTCGTGGAAGATGAAGGCGACCGGCGCGTTCTTCTTCACCGCGCCTCCCAGATGATGCGCGACGCCCTGCCTACTTCTCGAACAGCTCCTGCGCCTTGACGACGCGCACCCGCTCGCGGTTGATCGGGAGGGGAAACGACTCGATCTCCCTGTCCTCCTTGAGCAGCGCCTCGCTCGTAGTCGGCGTCTGGTAGGTGATCGGCGTCGGCTTGCCGGACAGGAGCGTCTCCTTCATGGCAGAGGCGTTCTCGGTGACGATCGCCACCGCCAGGTTCACCGCCTGGAGGTGGCGCTTCACGGCGGCGTTCACATCCTCGAGCTTCAGGCGGGGCAGCTCCTCCTGGATCCGATCGATGAAAAACTTCGTTCCGTAGAACTCCGAGTCCATCTTGGTGCCGAGACGCCGGCTGAGGCCCTGCGTCCACAGGCGCGAGTAGTTCAGGAGGAACTTGCGGGTCGCTTCGAAATCCTGCACGCTCAGACCGCCGTCCACCAGCATCTTCAGCTCCCGCACCGCCTGGCGCAGGGCGAACAGGGCGTTGGGGTGCGGCACCGGCCGGATCCAGATGCTGAAGTACTGCTGCCGCCGAGCGATGTTGGGCACGGGAAACGTGCTGCCGCCATCCTGGATGAAATTCTCGATGTACGAGTAGTCGCCGTAATTGAGCCCGCGCTCGCCGCGCATCTTGTTCATCAGGCGGCCGTTGAACGTGCGGTGCTCGCCGAGGTAGGAGTTCGCCACCATGAGGGCGTAGAAGTCCTTGTCGGCGCGCGTCACGCCGATCGGGAAGCCGATCGAGATGGCGGTCGCGGGCGCGGGCTTCTCGACGAACATCACCTCCACGCCCGAGAGGGCCCGCGGCTTCTCGAGCTTGACCTCGGGCGTGCCGCCCCGGGGCAGCGCCGCGAAGTCCTGCCTCAGCGAATCGACCATGCCCATCGGAAAGCCGCCCGCGACTCCCAGGACGGCGTTCCCCTGCGCGGCGCACCGCCGGTAATGGGCCTTCATGTCGTCGAGCGTGATCGACTTCAGCCCCTGCACGGTGCCGATGTCGAGCTTCTGGTACGGATGGCCGTCGTACATCAGCCACTGGAGCGCCGCCTTGCCGAGCCCCTCGTCGTCGTTGCCCCGCAGGTTCGTTTCGATGGCGGCCAGGAGGATGTCGCGGCTCCGCTTGAAGTCGCTCTCGTCGAAACGCGGCTGCAGAAGAATGCCGGTGAGCAGATCGTAGTAGGCCTTCAGGTGGTCGCGGTGCACGTTGCCTATGAACGTGGTGAGCTCCTTGTCGGCCTGCGCGTCGATGGTTGCGGCCATCGGATACAGACGCTCGGTCACCTCCTGGTACGTGAGCTCCCTGGTGCCACCCTGCGCGATCGTCATGGCCGTCAGGGCATTCAGCCCTTCCTTCCCCGGCGGGTCATTGATCGCTCCGCAGCGGAACTGGATGCGGAACGCGACGAGGGGCGAGGAGGGGCTCGGCAGGAGGCTCATCCTGATCGGAGCCTCCGCGCCCTGGTTCGACGTCGGCTTCATGGTCTTCTTCTCCTTCGTGTCCGCGGCCCCGATCGACATCAGGCTCAGAAAAGCCGCGAGGCCGCAGGCGACAGGAAGCGGTCGCGGGGTCATCGTGCCGTCACCCCGGCCGCCGCGGCCATGGCGCCGGCTCCACCCTGTGCCCCCGCGGGCGCGCCTTCCTTGTGGCTCAGGATCACGACCGTCCGGCCGGTGCGCGCGAAATACCTGCGCGCCGCGTTGCGCACGTCCTCCGGCGTGATCCGATCGTAGATCGCGTACACGCGGTTGACCGCCTCGGGGTCGGAGGTCAGGGCGATGTAGTGGGCCAGGCTGCGCGCCACCGAGCCGGCCGTGTCCAGGCCCATCGCGTAGGAGTACTTGAGGTGCGACTTCACCTTGCCGAGCCGGTCGGCCGGAATCGGCTTCGTCTTCAGATCCTCAAGAGCCGCGGTGATGGTCGCCTCGACGTACGCGACGCGCTCGGGCTTCTTGACGCGCGCGACGATCTCGAACAGGTAGGGGTCGCGATGGTCCGCCGCGCCGCCGATCAAAAGGTCAACCTCCTGCTCCACGACCACCAGCTTCTGGTACAAAGGCGCCGCTTCGGAGAACAGGAGCTGTGACACGAGGTCGAGCGCAGGCAGGTCCACCTGCGTGTCGGAGAACGCCGGCCCGTGATAGCCCATGTCCAGATACGGTTGCGTCGGATTCGGCCAGTCCACCTCGACGCGTTTCTCTTCCGTTTGCTGGGGCTCGGCCGGGATCTCGACCCGGTAGGTGCCGCGCTTCCAGCCCCCGTAGAACTTGCGCGCCAGGTCGACCAGCCGCTTGGGATCGACGTCGCCGACGACCAGGAGCGCGCAGTTCTCCGGCCGGTAGTAGCGGTCGAAGAACTGGAGGCTGTACTCGTACTGGTTCGGCATGTCCTTCACGTCGCGCAGGAAGCCGATGGTCGTGTGCTTGTAGGTGTGCGCGGTGAAGGCGGCGTCGCGGATCTTCTCGTTCAGCGTCTGGAACGGGCTCGAGGCGTTCTTGTTGTACTCGCCCAGGACCGCCCCGGCCTCCTTCTTGAAGTCCTCCACCGTGTACTTCAGGTTCATGAACCGGTCGGACTCGAGCGTCATGATCGTCTCGAGTCCCGAAGCCGGCGCGAGCACGTGGTAGGCGGTGTAGTCGTCGGTCGTGAAGGCGTTGTGGTCGGCGCCGAGCTCCTTCAGGATGGCGTTGTAGCGCTCCCGCGGGTAGGCGTCGGTGCCACGGAACATCATGTGCTCGAAGAAGTGCGCGAAGCCCGACTTGCCCGGCTCGATCTCGTTGCGCGAACCGGCGCGTACCACCGTCCAGTAGGCGACCAGGCCGGGGTTGTCGAACGGCACCGCCACCACCTTGAGGCCGTTCTCGAGGACGGTGACCTGGACGGGATACGGAAAGACCTTCGAGCCGCCCCTCGGCGTCTCCTCGCCCCAGGCGGAAAAACGCGTGCCCAGGATGACCAGGACCAGTGCGGCGACCAGCTTCAGCGGGTCCGTCATCGGGGATCTCCTGAGTTTGAGGGGCGACATCTTAGCACAGCGCGATCGCCTTCATCGCGCCGGTCCTTTGGGCGGCGGCGCGCGTCGTACGATTCCGATCACGTTCGGGACAGGCCAGGCGGCGTGGTTGTCATCGTCCTCGTTGAAGCCGGACTCGTAGCTGCCGACCCACTCGTACTCCCGCCCGCCGCTCGTCACGTAGAGCTGGGCCTCGGGCCCGCCCTCCACGTACAGGGCGCGCTCGATCCCCGCCGGCAGCGCCATCAGGATGTCGATCAGGTCGTGCGTGCTGTAAGGCGAGCGCACGTGGACGAACAGGACGCGCCCCTGCGCGTCCCGGCCGATCGCCGCCGTGCTCCACCGGCGCGGCTGCGGGCTCCAGACATTCCTCCCCTTGCAGGAGATCATCCGGATGCTCTGCACCAGGGTGCCGTACCTGCCCCGCAGGGCCTCGAAATCATCGCAGTCGCGGTCGATGATCGTCACCGGCGGCACGGAGGCGTCCAGACGATCGAACGCCAGGATGGCCCGATCCTTCGAGAGCCGAGAGTTGTTGGTGTGCGTCCCGGTCTTCATGAGCGAGACGCTGGTACGATGATCGATCTGGTACATGCTGGCGTTGATGGCCGCCACCAGACCGGCCCGCGCGCACCACGCCTTCGCCGTCAGCGGCCGCCCCTGTCCCGACGCGGAGGCATTCATGAGACGGAGGTCGAAGCGGGCGGGGTCGACGCGCAGCAGACGGACGATCGAGTCGCCTCGATCGGACGGCCGGGGCGATGGGAACTCGCCCAGATCGAGACCGGGCTCGAGGGCGCGCCAGGCCTTCGCCTCCTTCCTGGCGGGCGGCGCGGGACCGTCCGGCCGCGCGGGCGCGAGAGCCGGAGCGCCGTCCGCCGCGACGAGCATCACGAGACCCGCCACTGCAACCGTCATCACGAGGCCCGCCGCCGCGGCGCCTGCGGGCGCTCTCACGAGCCGCCCCCCGCGCCCGCGGACAACGTGCGCCTGGTCTCCGATCATGACCCGACGTACCTGCTCTTGACGCGCAGGTCGCGGTCGCGAAACGGCCCCTGGCCGAACTCGTGCACCTCGACCTCGAC
>Ga0066656_10001383_pt1 | contig 10550 bp, 7 predicted proteins | sample GraSoiAngelo_105_FD_71411 | JGI IMG/M metagenome (GOLD analysis project Ga0066656, IMG submission 71411) | Grasslands soil microbial communities from the Angelo Coastal Reserve, California, USA - 14_0903_05_40cm | ecosystem: Environmental > Terrestrial > Soil > Grasslands | place: USA... | reverse complement strand
CCGGGATCGCGGCCATACGCGGGCCATTCTCCCGGTGCCTGCAGGCTAACGATGAGCAGCAGAGTCAGCATGGATTTCCCTCGTAATGGTTTCGCGCAAGCGCTGGAACTCGGTCTCTCCGCCGAACCCGAAGATGCGCTCGATTATGCGTCCCCGCTTGTCGAGCAGCACCGAGTACGGCAGCCCCCGGTAGTGATAGATCTCTTTCATGCGGCCGCGGCCCACCAGAATTGGGAACGGCGGCCGGAACTCGGCGACGAACGCGCGCATCTTGCCTGGGTCCACGTCGTCGGAAATCGCCGCGATGTCGACCTGGTCGCGTGGGAAGCTCTTGTACAGCTCCGCCATGTGCGGGAACTCTTCGCGGCACGGCCCGCACCACGATGCCCAGAAATTGACGAGCGTGATCTTGCCGCGATAATCGTCGAGCCGCACCGGCTTGCCTGCGAGGTCGGGCAAGGCGAAGGCGGGCTCGAACAGATCGCGCCCGAGTGTGGGGGTCTGCGCCAACAGACGCTCGGGGTCGAGGACGCGGATCGTACCACGGTGGTCCACCGCGACGGCCGTCGCCCGCGTCCCGAGGGCGCGAGTCGTGACGATGCGGCCACTCGTCGGGTCCAGCACGTCGAGACGCAGGCGCGTCGCCGCCGAATCTTCGGCCCCGAGCGCGTAGAGACGTCCATCCGGCCCGACCGACACGGCGATGTTCACCATGGCATACGCGACCCCAATCTCGCGCCGCTTCGGAGGCAGGAAATGCGGATCAGGCTCCTCACGGAACAGTCCACGTTGGGTGCGCCACACCGTCGCGCCGGTCGCGTCGAGCTTCAGGATCTCGTCGCGCACCAGGGGGGCGAAATAGATCGAGCCGTCCGGCGCGAGCGCGACGGCTCCCGCGTTCGCGAGCTGGGCCAGGTAGGCGACCTCGGGGACGTGGGTGACACCCAACCCGCGGCTCGGGCGGCCGAGCGTGTCCAGGAGCCACAGCAGCGGTTGGCTGCCATCCTCGCCGACGAACTGAACCAGGTAGGGAGAGCGGGCGGCGATGATCCGATCATCTCCGGTGGCGTTCAACGAGGCGGGAAACGGGCTTGGCCACTCCCGCACCGGCCTACCCGAGGTGTCGAACACGACCCCTTCGCCGGTGCGCTCCGTGACGAGCAGCCGCCCATGGAGCGCCGCGACGGCGATGGGCGTCGCGAGTCGCGGATCGGCGATCGTGCGCACGACGTGCAGCGTGCCGTCGAAGCCCACGAGCCGGCTGTGGTCGGGGTCGGGCGCCCACGAGAGGGTACCGACGCGGGCCGCGGGGGAACGGCCCAGGAAGAGGAGGGTGAATCCGCTGGGGGCGGGATGACAGGCGGTGAGGGCCACTAATCCGAGCGCCGCCGCTGTCCCCGCCCCCGGCGGGCCGCGCATCAGGTGGCGGCTGCGATCGTCTTGATCTCGATCGTGTGCATGCCGTGTTCCATGCGATGGACGCCGGTGACTTTCACCTGCGTCTCGGCGAACGGCTCGAGGCGCGCGTTCTGCGGGTCCGCGGCCTTGGAGCTGACCGGCATGTAGATCGTGCCGTCCGAGCTCAGAATTGCGAGCGCGACACCCACCTTGGCGCACGCGGCGGCGCACTGTTTGTGTCCGGCGCCGGAGGCGCCCATGGTGGTGTAACAATTGACGTCGATCACCTGGCCGGTGAGCGTCATGTCGTTGCCGGCGGTCGCCGCGGGCTTCGGCTGTTGGGCTGCGAGCGGCAGCGCGCAGATCGCGAGCAACGCCCCAGTTGCGAGAGTTCGCTTCAGCATCGTGCACCTCCGTGATAATGGTAAGGACATTACGTCCGAAGCCTGATACCCGGAACGGCTATATTGGGGCCCCATGAATGAGACCTTTCGAGTCCTGATCGACACATTCGGCAAGGGCTGGGAGCGGGGCGACGTCGAGGTCATCTGCTCTGTCTTCACGGAGGATGCCGTCTTTCTCGAGACGCCATTCAGCAGTCCTGACCGCGGGATGGCGGCGATCCGGGCGTATTGGAAGGACATCCCGCTGTATCAGGCTGAAACCGACTTTTCCTCAGGGGAGATCTACGCCGCGGGACCGTGGTTTGCGACGGAGTTCCGCTGCACGTTCCGACGCCGCAGGACAGGGGAACAGGTCGATGCGCGGGGCGCCATCTTTTGTGAGACGAAGGACGGGAAGATTTCGGAGATGAGGATGTACTGGCACCGATATGCTGGCGGTCGGGAGGAACCCAAGGCTTAGGACATGCAAAGACTAGGCAACAGACGCACCGCGGTTCACGGTCCACCGTCAACGGGACAACCCGCTCGCATACCCCACCGCGATCTCCATGAGCTCAGCGCTGCGCAGGCCAATGCTCATTGCCAAATCCACTGCGTCCTCCTGCTCCATCTTTTTGTCGATCATCAGGTAAGGAATCAACGCTGCCGACGTTCGGTTGCCGCTCGAGCAGTGCAGTAGCGCCCTTCGTCCTTCCAGTTTCTTCAACGCCTCATGCATCTGTTTCATTGTGTCGGTCGTGACGGCCCCGTGCACGATCGGAACGCTGATGTATTCGAGCCCAGCCGCGCGCACGGTGGCCGGCTCGTCGAAGGGCCTGGGCTCCATCGGATCGCGATTGTCGAGCACGACCTGCCCACCGGCGGCCTTGAAGGCTCTGAGCTGTTGCTCGGTCGGCTGACCGCCGGTAATCCAGCCCGACACAGGCTCGGCGGCATTTGGAAGACCGGCAACCGCGTCGAGCAGCGCAGACACCTAGGGAAGCCATCCACCAGTAAACCCGGCGCGCTTGAGTCCTCGAATGATGTGCGGATTCGTCCGCATCACGCGCCACACGAAATCAGTCCGGAAGTTCTCGACCATCGCCAGAATCGGTCCCTGATCGATGCCGAGGTAATCGACGTCGAACCAGCCAAGATTCGGATCCACGCTGCCGACCTCCTGCTGGCCGGCGGCGGTGAACGTGGGATTGAAGGCGTCGAGGAAGCCGTAGGTCGAGAAAAGATGATTGCCGTACGTGGTGCGCATCGCGAGCAGCGCCGGAATCGTAAACTCGGGTGCAAATGGCACAGCACCGCCGACGGCGGTCGCGCAGATCGTGCCATCGTCGCGCTCGTCGCCGAGGGCGACGCCGCGGGCTGAGTAGGTGTGGAACTGCCGGCTGCGGCCGGCGAGCGTGAGCGTCTTGTTCGCCGGACCGTCGCAGGCGGTCAGGCCCCAGACGTTGCGGGTGTAGCCGCGCCAGCCGCCCGGGTTGGCGATCGCGTACGCACGTTGAGAGAGCGTGGCGCGGCGGGAGTTCTCGAAGTAGTCGATCCCGCGGTTGCGCATGTAGTCGTCCGCGATGCCCCGGAAATCGATCCACACGTGTGAGTACTCGTGACCGAACAGCGGCGCGAACTGGACGAAGCTCTGGCCGTAGTACGTGCCCCACTGATAGCCACCGACCCAGGCATTCCAGGTTGTGGTCGAGTCCACCGGGTGTGTCGGTGACGCAATCGCGAGGATGTTGAGGATCATGCCCTCGTTGTAACCGATCCACCGGGCGTTGAGAAAGCCGCTCTCCGGATGCCAGCCCATGGTGACCCCAGGCGCACCGGCCTGAGCCCATTGCCAGTCCACGCGGAAGTAGATCGAATCGGCGAGTGCGCGGATCTGCTGCTCGGTCGTGTCGCTGTGATCGTAATAGCTCTGCGCGAACAGGATGCCGGCGAGCAGCAGCGAGGTGTCGATCGTCGACAGCTCGACCGTTTGGAAGCGGCGGCCGGTCTGCATGTCGAGGAAGTGATAGAAGAAGCCGCGATAGCCGGTGGTGTTCGGGCCGGCCGAGTCCTGCGGCGCGGTCCAGAAGAACTGCAGCGTTTTCAGCGTGCGATCGGCCGCCTGCGCGCGGGTGATCCAGCCGTGCTCCGCGCCGATCGGATAGGCGGTCAGCGCGAAGCCCACGGCGGCGATGCTCGAGAATGAGGGCGTGGGCCAGCGGTCGGGGGTGAGACCGTTGCCGGGCGGCGTCAGGTCCCAGAAGAAGTTGAAGGTGCGGTGCTGCAGGGTGTCGAGAAAGGCGGCCGTGTCTGGCGTGACGCCCGGGCCCCCGGAGTTACCGGCACAACCTCCGAGGGCCAGGGCGAAGACGACGGCGGAGACGCGAGCGTGGTTACCGATCAGAAGCCATACTCGGCGGCAACCTGCAACCGGCGTGCGTCACTGTTCACGCAATGCGCGAGCCCGAAATTCGCGACATCAGTCCGGTCGTTGGTGTTGTAGCAGCCGAGGTTCTGAAAATTAAATGCGTTGAACAGGTCGAGCGTAAAGGCCATCGTGGTGCCCGAGACACTCGGGAAGGTCTTACGCAACCGCAAATCCACCTCTCGAAACGCCCATATCTTCGCCGGAATGAGAAACGCGAAGTGGTCGGGCGTGAACCCACCCGGCTCGTACATGGCCGGGTTGAACCGTCCAGCGACATCCAGTCGCGGCCCGGTCCCCAGGGTAATCAGGCCGCTGAACTGCACGCCGTAGGCGTACGGAACGTCCGTGACCCAGTTCGCGACAAGGTGCGCCTTCTCGTCATTGATCGGGTGCTTCGTGATGAGATATGCCTGCGGGAACGCGAACTCGTCATCCGAGGCATCGATGCCTTGCATCGATCGCGTCGAGTAGCTGAAGCTCATTCCACCGCCCCAACCGATGCCCCGCGTGCGCTGTTGGTACGGCCGGGTTACCTGTATCTGGAGCGCGTCGTACCATGTCTTCACGCTGTTCGTCGTGAAGACGATGTTGTTGAAACCGTGGAACGGGCTGGCGCCGACGCAACACGTGCGCGGGTTGTTGCTGTTGAAATCGAAGTTCGCCCAGTTGAACACCAAGCCGTTGACGCCTCGGACGCCGGCATACGCCACCGAGACCACGTAACGTCCAAGCTGGCGTCGCACGCCCAGACTGAACTGTGTGGATCGTGGCGGCTTGGTGTGATTGCCGATCAGCCAAACTTCACCCAGCGCCGCCCCACCGCTGTCGACCGCCGCGCGCAGCACCGATGTGTCGGTGGTCAGGTACGTGTCCTTCCACGGGATCTGGCCGGCACCGGGCGTCGTCGAATCTCGCGGCGCGAAGTACACTGAGTACTTGGGGTAGGTGAGCTTCTGCATCTCGTCAATCGACAGATCGAAGTACGAGCGGTCGTAGTAGATACCGATTCCGCCGAACAGCGTCGTCATGTTGTTCTGGTCGAGCGCGTACGAAAAGCCGAGCCGGGGCTGGAAGGCACCCAAGAACCGCTTTCGCTGCGTCCCATCCGTGAAGTATTCCAGCGTGTCGATGGGATGTTGGAGCTGAGCGTTGTACAGGCGAATCGTGTCGCGGACGTTCTGCGGGGTCACGTAATCGTAGTTCAGCATGTGCGACTCGTAATCCCACCGAATCCCCAGGTTGAGAGTGAGCCGCGACGTTGGGCTCCAATCATCTTGCGCGTATGCACCCAGTGTCATGTTGTGCGCTGTGAGGAACGGGTTGCCGGCCGCCCACTCGAGTTTGAAGGGGTTCTTGTACGCGTAGGACACGTCGCCGGTACAGTTCGGATTGCAGTTGACCAGGTTGCCATAACGGAAGGTCGGGAACTGGTTGTTGCCCTTGTTCACGTCGTAGGTCAGTCGATCCAATGCGACCCCGACCTTGATCACATGCTCTCCACCCGAGCGGAACCCCGTGTAGGTGAGGTCATCGCGGAACCCTAAGCGCTTCTGGGTGAAGTCCTGATTGGTCTCATAACTCCCCAGGACGGCGAAGCCGTAATCCCGCTGAGGAATCCCGGGCGTCTGCGGGGTTTGCGTGCGGCGGAAGCGAGAATACGTTAGCATCGCTTCATTAAGCCACGGGCCCGTGACGGACGTGTGCTTGAGACTGCTGAAGTCGACATCCTGGCCATAATGGACGGCCTTCGCGTAGGCCGCGTTCCCGCCGAAGTCGCGGATGTCGTACTCGTGACGCAGGCTACCGCTCCACTCGAGAGTTGAATGAGGCGTCGCGTCGTACGTGAGCTTGCCAAACAGCAGTGTCTCGCGGAACGGAGACGTAAAACTGCGATTGAAGCTGGTGAACGGGATCGTGTCGACGGCAGGGCCGAATCCCGTAGGCGGCGTGATGGCGACGGTCGCCGCCCGGTTCTGATAATTGCCTTCGTAGGAGCCGAAGAAACGCAGGCGATCGCGGATCAGCGGACCACCTGCGCTCAGACCGACCTGATAGCGACTGTAGTCGGGCTTGGCGGATCCTAGGCTGAAGCTGTCCAGGGCGACGAGACCCTTGTTCTGGTAATAGGTGAACGCATTTCCTGTCCATGTGTTACCGCCCGAGCGCGTTGTGGCGGTGATAATCGCGCTTGAGGCCCTTTGGTATTCCGCCTTAAAGTTCTGCGTAATGATGCGGTATTCCTGAATTGCACTCCGCGGAAACGGGTTGCCGCGGCTGTTGTCCTGACCGGCAATACCGGAGTTCGGACCTTCGCCACCCGTCAGGTCGTTCTTCAGACTCGCGCCGTCGACGAAGACGTTGACCTCGCCAGGCCCTTGGGCGCCTGCCGTGAAGTTCCTCGGCCTGAGATCGGTGCGATCGGGGCTGACAATTACGCCCGGGGCCAACGCCGCGAGATCGAGGAAGTTCCGACTCGGCGTAGGTAAGTTCTGCACCTGCTGTTGTGAGATATTGGTCGCGACCTCCGACGTCCGTAGCTCGACCGCCGGAGTCCCCCCCTCCACCTTCACCGCCTGGAGCTCGACTGCCCCGGCCTGCAACGTGAAGTCAGCGAGCAACGTGGCGCCGATCTGAACTACAACCCGGCGCTGCTGTGGGGAGTGGCCGATACTTCGGGCGACGAGGTCGTACGTACCGGGCACGAGGCCTGGCAGGATGTAGCCGCCATCCGCACGAGTTGTAGTCGTTCGCTGCACGCCAGTCTCGATATTCTGCGCCCGGATCTCGGCATCTGCCACAGGCGCCCCATTCTGATCCTTCACGTACCCGCGGACGGTGCCGGTAGTGGTCTGTGCGCTGAGTGACAACGGGGAGGCGAGCAGCGTGAGGCAGGCGAGCCACAGAAAACGATGACGCGACATGGATCATCTCCCGTGAGTTGGGCCAGTGGCAGAAAATTGACAAGACGATCCCTGCCCGCGCTAGGGCTTCGCGCTGTCCCGTTTTGAGCCGTAAGTTTGCTGAACTTTCCTTGGCCTAGAGAGCGCAATCCTATGTCGCATGTTCGCCACGTCCTGATCCTCACCGTCCTGCTCGCCGCACCCGCTTCCGCACAGAGTCTTGACTCACTCCTCAGCCGCATGACCCTCGAAGAAAAGCTCGGCCAGTTGAATCTCCTGTCGGCCGGCGGGCGCGCCTCGCCCGAGCAAATGCAGCTGGTTCGCGCGGGCAAGCTCGGCGGGCTGTTCAACGTCATGGGCGCCGAGAACACGACGCCGGTGCAACGCATCGCCGTGACGGAGTCCCGGCTCAAGATCCCGCTGCTGTTTGGCCTCGATGTGATCCACGGTTATCGCGCGATCTTCCCGATCCCACTCGGCGAAGCGAGTTCGTTCGATCCGGAGGCCGCTGAAGCAACGGCGCGCGCGGCCGGTCAGGAAGCCGCCGCCTTCGGGATCAACTGGACGTATGCGCCGATGGTGGACATCGCCCGCGACCCCCGCTGGGGTCGCATCGCGGAGGGCTCGGGCGAAGATCCGTATCTCGGCTCGCTCATGGCTGCCGCGCGCGTGCGCGGTTTCCAACAGAACATCTTCGCGACGGCAAAGCACTTCGCCGGCTACGGCGCGGCGGAGGCGGGCCGCGAATACAACGAGACCGAAATCTCCGAGCGCACGATGCGCGAGGTGTACCTGCCGCCGTTCAAGGCCGCGGTCGATGCGGGCGTCGCGAGTCTGATGTCGGCCTTCAACGACGTCGCCGGCGTCCCGGCTTCCGGCAACGCCTGGCTGACGGATACGGTGCTGCGGCGCGAATGGCGCTTCCCCGGCTTCGTGGTGAGCGACTGGACGTCGGTCGCCGAGCTGATCAACCATGGCATCGCGGGCTCGCAGGCCGAGGCGGGGCGGCGCGCGCTGACCGCCGGCGTGGATATGGACATGCAGAGCAGCATCTACGTGGACTCGCTCGCCGCCCTCGTGCAGAGCAATCGGATCCCCCTGGCGGTGGTCGATTCGGCGGTGATGCGAATCTTGCGCGCCAAGCAGCGGCTCGGCTTGTTCCGCGACCCCTATCGAGCTCGAACTGCGCCACCCGCCACGGAACTTCGCGCATTGGCGAGGAGAGTTGCTGGCGAGTCAATCGTCTTGCTCAAGAACGAGCGGTCGCTGTTACCGCTCGCCAAAGCCGGCACCATCGCCGTCATCGGACCACTCGCCGACAACAAGGAAGAGCCGCTCGGACCCTGGCACACCCAGGGCCGCGCCGAGGATGTCGTCTCGGTGTTGCAGGGGATCAAGACAAAGGTGCAGACAGTCTTGTACGCCCAGGGGTCGGGCATCGACGACACGTCAAAGGCGGGCTTCGCGGCTGCGGTCGCCGCCGCCCGTCAGGCCAAAGTCGCGGTCCTCGTGCTCGGCGAGCGGGGAGACATGAGCGGCGAAGCTGCGAGCCGCTCCTCGCTCGGCTTGCCGGGCGTGCAGGAGCAGCTGCTCGAGGCGGTCGCCGCCACTGGCACGCCGGTCGTGCTCGTCCTCATGAACGGCCGGCCGCTGATCCTCGAATGGGCCTCCGACCATGTGCCGGCGATCGTCGAGACGTGGTTTCTCGGGATCGAGGCAGGGAACGCGACGGCCGACGTGCTGTTCGGCGACGTCAACCCGAGCGCGCGCCTGCCCGTGACGTTCCCGCGTGTGCTGGGCCAGGTTCCGCTGTACTACAATCATCGCAACACGGGCCGCCCACCTGACGCCAACAACAAGTACACGTCGAAGTACATCGACGTCCCCGTCACGCCCAGGTATCCGTTCGGGTATGGGCTGTCGTACACGACATTCGGATACAGCAACCTCAAACTCAGCGCCGCCCGCGCGCGCGTGAGCGACACGATCACCGCGACCGTGACGGTCACAAACAGCGGCGGCAGGGAAGGGACGGAGGTCGTACAGCTCTACGTGCGCGATGAGGTTGCCAGCGTGTCACGGCCAGTCCGTGAGCTGAAAGCCTTCCGGCGGGTGACGCTAAAACCTGGCGAGTCACGGGCTGTCGATTTGCGGGTGGCGGTGCGCGATCTCTGGTTCATTGGGCTCGACATGAAACCCGTCGTGGAGCCGGGAACGTTCCGCGTCTATGTCGGCCCGAACTCGGCCGAGGGTCTCGAAGCGACATTCGAATGCATCCCCTGATTCTGCTCGCACTGCTGCAGGTGGGGAATGTAGGGGCGCAGCATGCTGCGCCCCTACCTCAAAATGCCGCGCCCCCCCAGTCGCACCCCACCACCTGTTACGAGGTCTTCGTCCGCTCGTTCTACGACAGCAATGGCGACGGCATCGGCGATCTCCCCGGTCTCACGCAGAAGCTCGATTACATCTCCGGGCTCGGCGCCGATTGCGTCTGGCTCATGCCCATCGCGGAATCGCCGAGTTATCACGGCTACGACGTCACCGACTATTACAAAGTCGAGCCGGACTACGGGACGAACGACGATTTCAAAGCGTTCGTCGCGGCGGCACACCAGCACAAGATTCGCGTGCTCGTCGATCTGGTTCTGAACCACACCTCGAGTGAGCACCCCTGGTTTCAGGAAGCGTTACGGGACACGACGGCGCCGCATCGCGGCTGGTACCGCTGGGCGCCGACGCAGGGCGGGGCGTGCCCGAACAATTGGCATAAGTCACCCGTCCGCGACGAGTGCTACTTCGGTCTCTTCTGGAGCGGGATGCCGGATTTGAATTACGAGAATCCCGCCGTGCTCGACGAGATGAAGCGCGTCGCTAGGGTTTGGCTGGACTCGATGCACGTGGACGGATTCAGGCTGGATGCGGTGCGTCACCTGGTCGAGGTCGGGAACGAGGTCTCCAACACTCCCGGTACCCATCAGGTGCTGCGCGACTTCGGCCAGTACGTCCGCGGCATCGCGCCGCAATCGTACACGATCGGAGAGGTGTGGGATAACCCGGACGTCATCCTCACCTACTATCCTGATCAGCTCGACGCGTACTTTGCGTTTCCCATCTCTGAGGCACTCATCGAAGCCGTGCGGACCGGGAAGGCCGGCGGGCTGCTCCCGACGGTGGAGCAGTTCCAGCGCGCCGAACCGGCGTATCGCTGGGCGCCGTTCCAGCGCAATCACGATCAGACCCGAGCGATGACGGCGCTCGCCAATGACACAGCAGGTGCCAGGCTCGCGGTGACGATCCTGCTCACGCTGCCGGGCGTGCCGTTCGTGTATTACGGGGAAGAGATCGGGATGACGGGCGACAAGCCCGACGAGCGGCTGCGCACGCCGATGCAATGGACCGCCTCGTCGCGGGGATTCACGAGCGGGAAGCCGTGGGAGACGC
>Ga0066656_10001382_pt1 | contig 10551 bp, 9 predicted proteins | sample GraSoiAngelo_105_FD_71411 | JGI IMG/M metagenome (GOLD analysis project Ga0066656, IMG submission 71411) | Grasslands soil microbial communities from the Angelo Coastal Reserve, California, USA - 14_0903_05_40cm | ecosystem: Environmental > Terrestrial > Soil > Grasslands | place: USA... | reverse complement strand
ACTCCTACGAGTATGGATAGTTCGCGGTGTTGAAGTCTGTTATACGCCATTCCGGCCAGTTTTCCAGATAGGTTCCCCTGACTCCGTGGGTTCTTATCGGTTGTTCTATCATTTCTCGAAAACTGGGTAAACAATGGCCTCTGCGATTCTATCTGAATGTCGAAAAATCAGGTAAGAGATAGAAACGTCTAGTTTGGTTTCTTGAGCTCTCTGAGACTGTCCTCAGCCGCGCTCAAGATCGATTCAACATCATTCTCATCGTGGGCTGCAGTGATCATCATTCTCTCTGACCCATCAGGGTGGAAGTACACTCCTCGCCGCAGCATTAGATTCCTGAATCTACGAAACTTTTCGAAATCACTCTGCAAGGTGTGGCGGTAGTTCTGAATTTTTCGCGCGGCGGTGAAGTAGAGCTGGAACATCGGACCCATGCCTTGGACTATGCCGTCGTGATCATATTGTGACATGAGTTCTCGCAGACCCTCCATAATTTCCGCACCGGTCAGGTGCATGTGCCGGATCGCGGCCGCTTCATCTCTCAAGAGTTCGTCCAGTGTAGCCTTGGCTGCTGCGAGACACATCGAGTTCCCATTGTATGTGCCGCCGTAGCCGATCTTGCCAGGGCCGATCATTCCCATCACGTCCCGTCGACCCGCGACCGCCGCGATCGGGGTGCCTCCGCCCAGTGCTTTGGCGTAGCATGCGAGGTCGGGTTTGACTCCGTAGAATTCTTGGGCGCCGCCTGGGGCGATTCGGAAGCCGGTCAGCACCTCGTCGAAGATTAGTAGGGCGTCATACTTGTCTGCGAGTTCTCGCATCAATTTGAGATAGTCGTCTTTCGGTGGGATGACTCCTGCGCTGCCCATTACGGGCTCGGTGATTATTGCGGCGAGGTCGCTCGCGTTCCTTTTCAAGACCTTTTCTAAAGACACGGGGTCGTTCCACTGGGCGACGACCACGCTCCGAGATATTCCGTCGGGTATGCCTGGATAGTAGGGCAGCTTCGACGGCGCCTGCTCGAGGCCTGCCACGACCGAGGGCGATTCTACGCTGAATAGGACGTAGTCGTGGTGTCCGTGGTAGTGTCCTTCGAACTTTACTATTTTGTCTCGGCCGGTGAAGGCGCGGGCGATGCGAATAGCCTCCATTGTCGCTTCTGTTCCGGTGTTGGCGAAGCTGACCATCTCGGCGCATGGGACTGCTGATTGGATCTTCTTCGCAACCTGAATCTCGAGCTCGGTGGTTGTCCCGAGCATTGTCCCATTTCGTATCTGCGCGTCTATCGCGTTGAGGATTGCGGGATGAGCGTGTCCGAGGACGACTGCTCCGTAGCTTGACAACAGGTCGACGTACTGGTTGTTGTCGACGTCCCAGACCCTTGACCCTTGGCCCTTCCGGAAGCTGATTGGGAAGGGCTCGTGGGCGTATACCCTGACGTTGGACGAGGCTCCTGAGGGGAGGTGTTTCTTTGCCTCTTCGTAGAGTGCGAGTGATTGGGAGAAGTTGGTTAGTAGGGTTGGGAGTTGTCGGGCGGTTCGTTTCTCGATGTCAATCTTGGCCTGGTTGAGGGCGGATTCGGCTTCGACTTGTGTGAACAACCATCATCCCAGCCTTGATAGTCATTTAGGCTATGGAGCTATATAAATCTGTATTTTTCCGGTGATTTTGTTAGGGTTTCGAACTTTTTATTCGTCCGCCGCAGTTTCGAAGAAGTCTGAAAGGAATGACCTCCAAGCTGACACTCTAATCCCGCGTTTTGACCTCCACCAGGCAAGAATCACCCAGAACAACCCCATTTCCCTATCTTATACCGCAGATCTAACGTATCCCTTTTCTGCTATCTTTTCTTTTTCTGTTAACTATTGTTTTCTGTTATCTTATTCTCGACCCCCCAGGGGCTATCTCAGAACAAAAAACTCCTTCACACTTTCAAAATACGGCCTTCGACTTTTTCCAGGTACCCCTCCAGTCCCGTCAAGTAAGCAGATTCGGCAATTTTGCCTGAAAGTCATTTTTACAAGAGCCCTCCCTAGACTATCAGGTATCATTGCGCGGGAAGCCCTTAGCCACCATAATATCGGCCGGCGTATCCAAGTTCGGCCGGCGAGAAGGGGTCTACGCCCGCGAACTCTTCGCCGAAGCAGCGTTGTCGGCGTTCCATAGAGTCGAGAAACTTGATCCCAGCAAGGACATCAAAGCAGCCTTCATCGGACAGATGAGCGAAGCCTACGAACACCAGGCCCACACCGCTCCGATCGCAGCCAGCTGGGCTGGACTCTTCCCTGCTCCTGCAATGAGGATCGAGAACGCCTGCGCCTCATCAGGCTCCGCACTGCGCTGTGGCATAATGGCCATAATGTCCGGCCTCTACGACATCGTCTTAGTGGGTGGAGTAGAGAAGATGACCAACCAGCCGACTCCTGAAGTTACAGGAATTCTTGCAACAGCCTCTGACTATCCTTTCGAACAGTGGAACGGCATGACCTTCCCAGGACTCTTCGCGCTAATGGCAACGGTGCACATGCACGAGTACGGCACAACAGAAGAACAGATGGCCGCTGTCGCGGTCAAGAACCACAAGAATGGAGCGCTCAACCCAAACGCTCACATGCAGAAGGAAGTGACCATGGACGAGGTCCTAAAGTCGCGCCTAGTCTCGTGGCCTTTGAAACTGTACGATTGCTCACTGATCACAGATGGCGCGAGCGTTGTCATACTTACGAAGCCGAAGCTTGCCAAGAAGCTATCTGACAACTATGTGCACATTATCGGGACTGGTCAAGCCCAAGACACGTTCTGCCTGCACGAACGGGAAAGCCTGACTACTGTCAAGGCTGCCAAGACAGCGGCCCAGGAAGCCTACAAGATGGCCGATGTTCGACCAAAGGACATCAACGTTGCAGAGCTCCACGACTGCTTCACCATCGCAGAAATTATCGGTTACGAGGATCTCGGATTCTGCCGCCCGGGACAAGGAGGCAAGTACGTTGAGAGCGGCGCGCCAGATCTCAAGGGGTCTATGCCTGTCAATACGAGCGGCGGCTTAAAGTCGAAAGGTCACCCTGTCGGAGCAACTGGCACTGCCCAGATTCACGAGCTCTACTTGCAGTTGACTGATCAGGCGGATAGACGCCAAGTCAAAGACGCAAAAATCGGTCTAGCCCATAACTTGGGAGGATCGGGTGCGACAGCAGTGGTCCACATCTTGAAGGGGAGCTAGACTGTGAGCGAGCTGCGAGATCCGACCATCGAGGAATTCTACAAGTACTGTAGCGAGCGGAAGCTCATGGCCGTCAGATGCATTCGATGCCGACAGGTCATGGTCCCCCCCAGAGCCATCTGTTCCAACTGTCGACACAGCAGAGTCGAATGGGTCGAACTGACCCAGAGAGGAAAACTCGTCACCTACACAATCGTCCACGTCTCACCGCCCCAGTTCAAGCACATGACTCCATACGCTGTCGGAATTGTCGAAATGCCTGAGGGAGTCAAGATTCCCAGCATCATACGGACGGCTAGACTCGAGGATCTGAAGATTGGTATGCAACTCGAGGCTGACTTCAGTCCGAGACCACAGGAAGGTGGATGGCCCAATTGGCCGCGGTACTTCTTCAAAGAAACCGAATGAGAATGTAGCTTTCGCATTATAGGCCAGTTCTTAAATAACCGATTCAAGATCGCGTTCTTCGACGGGGAGCTGGGATAGGACCCGGCTGAGAGGATGGCTTCGTCGCCATCGACCCTTTGAACCTGATCCGGGTAATGCCGGCGGAGGGACGAGACGAAGATCTTCTTCTCTGATCCAATCCTACTCCTCGTGGCAAGGAAACAAGTGATGAACACTCAACCAGGGTCCGTAAGCGAGCCAGCGGCAGAATCAGTTGCCCTGAGCCCCAGAAGAGAAACTGACCGTGTCAGAATAATTACCGAGACTATCGTTATGGTGGCACTAGCCGGAGCATTGTACCTGATCAAGATCTTCACCCTTCCGCAGGGCGGCTCGGTCACGCTCGGCTCGATGGTTCCGATCTTCTTACTCGCACTAAGAAGAGGACCACGGATCGGAATCATCGGTGGTGTTGCCTTTGGGCTTGTCGCCCTTGTCGAGGATGTCTATTCAGGAGTTGAAGTAATCTTCTATCCTGCTCAAGTAATTCTTGATTATCCTTTAGCATTCGGTCTGCTGGGACTCGCAGGGTTCTTCCAGAAGATTCCAATTCTGGGAGTGGGGGTAGGTATCGCTGGCCGTTTCTGTTCACACTTTGTCTCTGGTGTCTTGTTTTTCGCGAGCTACGCGCCTGCTGGCGTGAGTCCATTTATCTACTCAGCGGTGTACAATGGAGGGTATCTGATTCCTGAGTTCGTCATAACCGCGGCCCTAATGATAGCATTGGTTAAGGTAAGAGCACTGGAACGTTATCTTTGACTCATTTCCGATCACTAATAATCTGACCAAGCTATTCTGGCGGTTAGAGAACCTTGCGATTAGGCAAGCCTACCTCGGACGTGATGAGGGAAACCATATTCAGATTCAGAGGGCTTGAATCGCGGAAAATAATAGTTGGACCCCAACCCGGAGTCGATGTTTCCGTCGTCGACATCGGTATGGGGCGAGTGATGATAGCTAGCTGTGATCCGATTTCATTCATTCCATCTTTGGGACCGAAGGAGTCTGCTCGCCTGAGCGTCAACGAAGTCGCGTCCGATGTCGCAACGAGTGGAATCCGGCCTTCATTCGCAATGTTTGACCTGAACCTGCCTCCCCAACTTTCGAACAATCTGCTGACAGCTTATTGGAAGTCTATTCACCAAAGCTGTAAGAATCTTGGTTTATCGATCGTCGGGGGTCATTCGGGACGGTTTGAAGGATGCGACTACTCTGTCATTGGAGGCGCAACAATGTGGACAACAGCCCGGAAGAATGATTTCTTGACGTCCAGCATGGCACAGAGCGGCGATGATCTGATTTTCACTAAGAGCATTGCCTACGGGGCAACCTCAATATTGGCAAGAGCCTTTCCTCGGACTGTTCGTAAATATCTTGGGCAACCTCTTTTTGAAAAAGCTTGGAAATATTTGCAAACAGCCAGTACAGTCAAAGATTCTCTATCCGTCGTTAAGGCAGGAATCCACCAGAACGGTGTTACAGCAATCCACGACGTCACAGAAGGCGGTAGCCTAGCTGCAATTATAGAGCTGACGGGCGCTTCAAACCTCGGAGGCGTCATGGATGTGGAGAGCATCCCCATATCAGAAGAGACTGAACAAATCTGCAAGCTATTCCATCTGGAGCCTTTGACTTCGCTGGGCGAGGGGAGTCTGATGATCGCGTCGAGACCAAATCGAACAAGACGTGTTATTGACATTCTTCACTCGATCGGTACAAAGGCTACGGTAATCGGACAATTATCTTCCGAGACTCGAGGCATTTTCGGAGTCTCTAGGCAAGGCCGATTCAGGATTCGTTACCCTGATCGAGACCCGTATTGGAATGCTTACTGGCGGGCTCTGAGAAAGGGCTGGTCTTGACTGATGAGTCTGTGTAAGGTCAGAATTCTACTTTGAGTTGTTCGTTATCGTGAGAGTAGATGTACACAGGATTCTCGATTCTCCTTAGCATGTCAATGGATTCTAGACCCTGTGAGCCGCTATATATCATCCCGGTTATGTTTCGCTTCTCGATGTTCTCAGGAAGAGGAGCTGCGTCACCGGCGTATACGACGTTTCTCCCCTTCCACTTCACGACAAGAGACTGGTGGCCGATAGTGTGTCCAGGTGTAGGCAGAATCTTCACCCCATCCTCAATCTCGTATTTTCCACGCACCGGCAAATAGTCGCCCTCAACGTCGAAGAAGGGTCGCAGGTAGCTGACCCTCATGAACCGGTCCGGGAAGTAGGCATACCTGATTTCGTCTATCTGAACCAGGAACTTGCTATTCGGGAATAGTCGGTTGTTGCCGCAATGGTCGAAATGTAGATGAGTGTTTACGACCATGGTAATGTCCTCGGGACGTAAACCGTTCTTCTTGAGTGAATTGCTGAGCTCTTCCTCACGGTTCCTGATCACGTCGTGAAACTTCTGATAGTTGGGCGGGAGGTTTCCGACGCCCGTGTCTACGATTATGTTCTCCTTCTCAGTCCGGACGAGCAGAGGTTTCAGCGCAGCCTTGTACTTTGTGCCCTGATATTTTCCGAAGACGAGAAAGCTCTTGTCCAGCGTGAAGTAGCCGTCGCTGAGCAGTCTCACATCAATAACAGCCAATTCGAGATCATCTCAACTAGATTCTTGAGGGGCTATAAGTTATCCCGGATCGGAACGCGCTTTGCGAGGAGTGTCGACAAGTTATCAAGGTCTATTTGGCCACGTTCAACCAATATCAGCAGGAGAACGTGCCGCAAGTGAGACCGCTCTGGGTGCCTTCTGAGGATAGAAGCCGCGAGGCGAATCTCACCAAGTTCCTTGCGTTTGTTAATGGAAAGTACCTGCTCAAGATCAAATCCTATCCTGAGTTGCATCGATGGTCGGTTGACAGGGTCTCCGACTTCTGGTCAGCAATCTGGGACTACACTGGAGTCGTCTGCTCCCGTCGGTTTGAAACGGTCGTCGATGACCTTGCCAAGTTTCCTGGAGCCAAGTGGTTTCTTGGAGCTCGGCTGAATTTTGCCGAGAACCTACTTAGACAGAGGGATGAGAAAGTTGCCTTGGTCTCAAGAACGGAAGAGGGTCGCTTGTCACAGACAGCCTATTCTGACCTTTTCCAAAGAGTGGGAAGCCTAGGAAATGCCCTCCGAAAGATCGGCGTCCTTCCAGGAGACCGAGTGGCAGGTTACATGCCTAATATTCAGGAAACGGTTGTCGCGATGCTTGCCGCCACCAGCATCGGTGCGGTCTGGGCTTGTTGTGGCACAGAGCTGGGTTCCGGAGCGGTCTTGGATCGTCTCGTTCAGATCGGACCGAAGGTGCTGTTTGCCGCCGATGGGTACATCTACAAAGGTAACAGGTTTAACATTCTTCCCAACGTGGAGAAGGTTGTCGATGGAGTTCCTTCACTCAAGAAGGTCGTGCTCACATCACATATTGGACTTGAGCCGAAAGCTGGGAATCTCTCTAGCTCGGTTGCGTTTGACGACCTCATCAGGTCGGAACCAGGTGAAGCCCGGTTCGAGCAGTTGCCACCCGATCACCCCGTCTACATCATGTTCACATCAGGCACAACGGGGAAGCCAAAGTGCATGGTCCAGGGAGCGGCCGGGGTCTTAGTAAATCAGCTGAAGGAGACTATGTTACACGCGGATCTGAAGAAGACCGACTGCATCACTTACATCGCCTCGCCCAGCTGGATGATGTGGAACTGGTTGATGAGTTGCCTTGCGGCGGGAGCCAGGGTTGTCTTGCATGATGGAAATCCTCTCTCTCCCGATTGGGGAACCATGTGGAAGATTGTCCAAGAGGATAAGATATCCATCCTCGGTTGTAGCGCCAGCTACATCAACTATCTAAGAAGCATCGGTGCGAAGCCCGGAAGTACATACGATCTCTCATCCCTCCGAGAGATTTCTCAAACGGGTTCACCGCTCTCGGCAGATGGGTTCGAGTGGGTTTACCGGGAGGTCAAGGAAGATTTGCACTTAAATTCTATTTCAGGAGGCACCGACATAAACGGCTGCTTTGCCGGAGGAGTGCCGATCCTTCCAGTTTATCCGGGCGAGCTGCAGGCACCTGGACTTGGAATGAAGATCAATGTATACGATGAAGATGGTAGGCCAGTTGTCGACGTAATGGGCGAGCTGGTCTGTGAGGCCCCAGCTCCATCGATGCCCCTCCGCTTTTGGAACGATCCCGGAGACCAGAGATATCGAGAAGCCTACTTCGAATATTACAGGCTGAAAGGGAAGAACGTGTGGAGACATGGAGATTATGTGATAATGCACAGGAATACGGGGGGACTGACCTTCTATGGCAGATCTGACGCGGTGATCAAAGTCTCGGGAGTCCGGGTTGGCACCTCGGAGATCTACAACGTGGTCGAGAAGATGCCCGAGATCGCTGACAGTCTTGCGGTAGGCCAGAATTTGGGAGAAGACCAGAGAATTATCCTCTTCGTCAAAATGGCTGCCGGCCAGCGATTGTCAGAGGATCTGAAGGAGAAGATCAGGAAAGCATTGAGAGCAGAGGCTTCCCCAAAACATGTTCCCGCATTGATTCTTGAAGTTCCTGATATTCCTTACACTCTCAACATGAAGAAGGTGGAGACAGCTGTCGCGAATATCGTGAATAACAGGCCAGTGACGAACCGGGATGCTCTTGCAAACCCCGAATCCCTACATTTCTACACAGAAATCCTCACATTGATCCAAAGTCAATAAGAAGTCTCAGAGGGCCTTCATCCGGATTCATCGTCAGCTTACCAGGCATAGTTTGTCGCCAGCCTTTACGAGGTCCCCATGTTTGACATAGAGTTCTTTCACGGTTCCTGTCTTAGGTGAGGCGATCTCGTTTTGCATCTTCATCGCTTCTAAAACCATTAGGGACTGCCCCTCTTCGACCTTTGAATCCACGGAGGTTCTCACTGAGGCGATCTTGCCTGCCATGGGCGAGTTCACAAGAGCCGGTCCATCGAAAATCGTTGACTCGCTAGTACGGCCAGACGTTGAATCCTCTTGAAGATTGACGGTGAGTGGCCTCCCGTTAACCTCCACGAAATAGACGCGTTGACCCTCCTGTCTTTGCACGGACACGCCGATTACGCTGCTCCGGGCTCGTACGAACAGGGTTGCTGGTTGCGCTGAAGATTGCCCTAATACTTCGAGGCCTATCGTCTTTTCATCGACGAGTACACTCCAGAACGGATCCTCGTCTGTGATGTTTCCTATTCGATACTTCTTTCCTTCGACGATCAGGAGCGGCATCAGAGTCCTTCTACATACAGCGCCTGTCTACCCAGTTGCGGTTCTTCGAGTCTAGATCGCCAGGGGCTTCGTGGGCTTGTATTGGGATGGTTCAAGGTGGGGGCAGCAACTATCGCTCGTCGGATTGCTAGGAAGACCGCTGCTATCTCGTCAGCTGTTGTTTCCGCTTTCGGCCTCCAGCCAGAGAGCATTTTGTCCAAGAATTGAGCGTGATAATCGCCTTCGAGAAATCGCCTATCTTCCAGGATGGTTTGATGAATTGGAATAGTGGTCTTTATTCCGGCAACAACCGTCTCACCGAGAGCAACCTTCATCCTCTCTATGACCTCTATTCTGTCGAGGCCTTGGGCTGCTACCTTGGCGACGAGTGAATCGTAGTATTCTGGTACGAACGCTCCGTCGTAGAGTGCGCTGTCAACTCTGACTCCTGGACCTCCTGGCGGAACAAATTTGTCGACTCTGCCAGGAGACGGTATGAATCCGCGGGCAGGGTCTTCAGCGTTTATTCTGCAGTTCATTGCGGCACCGGTGAACTCGATTTCCTCCTGTGAGAGATCCAAGCGGCGCTCGCTTGCCATCCTGAGCTGTTTTTCGACGATGTCTACTCCGGTTACCATCTCGCTTATGAGATGCTCAACTTGGATACGCTTGTTGGTTTCGAGATAGTAGAATTCTCCCCGCTCTGACATGACGAATTCAACCGTGCCCGCGTTCTCATAACGAGTGGCCCGGATCACCTTGAGCGCTAGCGAGATGAGTCGTTTTCTTTTCTTAGAATTGAGAGCCGGGGACGGAGTCTCCTCGAGAATTTTCTGATATCTGCGTTGGAGAGAACATTCTCGTTCGCCTAGATGCACTATCTTGCCTCGTGGTCCCGCAAGAATCTGGACTTCGATGTGCCGTGGTTTCTGGAGAAATTTCTCCACATAGAGTTCCGGGTGTCCAAATCCCGTGTTCGCTTCCGCGCGAGCCGTCTCGAAACCTTTCTCGAGTTCCTCTGCGGTTCTAGCGATCCTTATTCCTCTGCCACCTCCGCCAAAGGCGGCCTTCAGAAGAACGGGGAATCCAATCTTTCGAGCCTCGGTCACGGCTTCCTTGGCCGATTGAACTTCCCTGTTAGCCCCAGGGACAACCGGGACTCCTGTGGCCTTGGCCAACCTTTTGGATTCGAACTTGTTCGCGACGTTGCCAAGGACTTTGCTACTTGGACCTATGAACACAAATCCAGCCTCTTCGCAGGCCCCAGCGAAGTCAGCGTTCTCTGCGAGAAATCCGTATCCAGGATGGACGGCTTCGACGCTGGATTCTTTGGCTGTTCTTACGATCTTCTCTATGTTCAGATAGCTTTCAGTAGGCGGACCAGGACCTATCAGATAGGCTTCGTCTGAGCTCGTGACGTGTTTGGATTCTAAATCGAATTCAGAGTAAACAGCAACGGTCTTTACTCCGAGTCGCTTGCACGTGCGGATTATCCTGAGGGCGATCTCGCCGCGGTTCGCGATCAGGATTTTCCTGAACATAGACGAGCCGTCTATAGGGGAATGTTTCCGTGTTTCCGAGGCGGGCGTGCTTCTCTCTTGGTTTTGAGAGCTTCTAGATAGTTGATTAGAACCTCCCTAGTCCTGCTGGGTTCTATTACGT
>Ga0066656_10001380_pt1 | contig 10555 bp, 8 predicted proteins | sample GraSoiAngelo_105_FD_71411 | JGI IMG/M metagenome (GOLD analysis project Ga0066656, IMG submission 71411) | Grasslands soil microbial communities from the Angelo Coastal Reserve, California, USA - 14_0903_05_40cm | ecosystem: Environmental > Terrestrial > Soil > Grasslands | place: USA... | reverse complement strand
CGTCGTGGTCCACGGGTGGCGCTCAAACACCGGCGCAAGCGTCGCTGAACGGATCGCGGCGCTCGCGCCCTACGTCGGTGGGTTTCTCTTCACCCAGGTCGAGTACGAAGGCGCGATGGACGGATTCGACTTGGAGGCCGTTCGTGGCGTCGTCGCGGCGGCCGGCCCGGCACGCGTCACAGCGGCTGGTGGAATTACCACAGCGGATGATGTACGGGCGCTCGACGCGCTCGGTGCGGATGCCCAGGTCGGCATGGCGCTATACACGAACCGCCTGTCAGTCGGCGAGGGGCTGGCGGCTTCGCTTGCCAAGCCACTCGACGGTGGCGTGTGGCCCACCGTGGTCTGCGACGAGCTGGGACAAACGTTGGGACTGGTCTGGAGCTCCCGAGATTCGTTGATCCGCGCCGTCGGCGAGCGACGGGGAATCTATTGGTCGCGATCGCGCCAAGCGGTCTGGGTGAAAGGCGAAACCTCCGGCAACACGCAGAAGTTGCTGCGTGTCGAGCTCGACTGCGACCGCGACGCGTTGCGCTTTACAGTCCGTCAACAGGGAGTCGGTTTCTGCCATCGGGAGCGTCCTTCGTGCTGGCCGGACGCGTTCGACCTCGGCGCGTTGGAGCGCGTGATCCACGCACGCGCGGGCCAGGCGACGCCCCCCCCCGAATCGGGCACCGCGCGCCTGTTGGCCGACAGGACTCTGCTTGCCGCAAAGCTCAGCGAGGAGGCAGCCGAATTGGCCGCCGCCGAAACCCCGGCGGAGGCGGTCGGTGAAACGGCGGATCTACTGTACATGGGGCTGGTGGCGCTGGCGCGGTCGGGCGGTTCGCTGACCGATGTGCTCGCCGAGCTCGAGCGGCGCCATGGCGCCGTGACTCGCCGGCCGATGGTGGCGAAATGACGGCATTGCTGCCACCGCGCACCGTCGACGAGATCGTCCGGCGGCGTCGTAGCGCCGTGCCGGCAGAAGCGCTTGCAGCTGCTGCCGAAATTGTCGAAGCCGTGCGTCGTGACGGCGAGCCCGCCGTACGCCGGCACGCCGAGCGATTCGGTGAGCTCCAACGGAACAAGGCGATCGTGACCGAGCGCCCAGCACTCGAACAGGCGCTTCGCTCGCTGAATCGGGCGGATCGAGAACGGCTCGAACGAGTCGCGGGCCGCATCCGCGCCTTCGCCGAAGCACAGCGAGCCTGTTTGAGGGAATTCGCGGTCCTTGTTCCGGGGGGGGAGGCGGGACATATGGTTGCTCCCGTCGAGCGCGCCGGGTGCTATGCACCGGGAGGACGATACGCCCTTCCATCGTCTGTCCTGATGACCGCGGTGACTGCCCGCGCCGCCGGCGTGCGCGAGGTGTGGGTCGCGAGCCCGAGGCCGACGCCGCTGGTTCTCGCCGCAGCCGCTGTGGCGCATGCGAACGGCTTCCTCCGGATCGGCGGGGCGCACGCGGTCGCTGCGCTCGCGTACGGCGCGGGCCCCGTTCCCGCCTGCGATGTAGTCGTAGGTCCCGGCAATCATTACGTCACCGCCGCCAAGCGGATCGTCGCGGGCGACGTCGGCATCGATCTCCTCGCGGGGCCATCCGAGCTCATCGTCTTTGCAGACGCGAGCGCGGATCCCGCGCTGGTCGCAGCCGATCTCCTCGCACAGGCCGAGCACGACCCGTGCGCGCTTCCTGTCCTCGTCTCGGCCAGTCCGTCGCTGTCGGCGCAGGTCGAACTGGAAATCCGCCAACAGCTGAGCGACCTGCCAGGGGCCGACGTCGCCCGAGCGGCGCTCGCGAACGGCGGAGTAATTACCGTCGACACAATCGACGATGGGGTCACGGTCTGCGATGCGATCGCGCCAGAACATCTGCAGTTGCATCTCGCTGACGCTCCCACCGTTGCGCCGCGCCTGGCGCACTATGGCGCGTTGTTCATCGGAGCGGCGGCAGGCGAGGTACTGGCCGACTATGGCATCGGACCCAATCACGTCCTGCCGACGGGCGGCACCGCGCGACGGACCGGAGGCTTGTCGGTACTGACGTTCTTGCGCGTGCGGACATGGGTGCGGATAACGGACGCCTCGGCAGCGCGTGAGGTTATGGAGGATGCTGCGTGGTTTGGTCGCGCGGAAGGACTCGAGGCGCACGCGCGCGCCGCCGAGCAGCGCGTTCTTGCCCGCTCTTCGGGGAGCCGCTAGACTTCGGCCACGAAAACGCAGCACCAATCGTGACCACTCCCAAACCCCGCGTCCGCTTCGCTCCTTCGCCCACCGGCTACCTGCACGTCGGGGGCGCCCGCACTGCGCTTTTCAATTGGCTTTTTGCTCGCCGTGAGGGCGGCACGTTCCTGCTGCGCATCGAGGACACCGACAAGGCCCGGTCCACTGACGAACATACTCAAGTGATCTTGGATGGATTGTCGTGGTTGGGGCTGGATTGGGACGAGCAGCCGATCTTTCAGGGCGCGCGGCTCGCGCGACATCAGCAAGTCGCCGATGACCTGCTCGCGCAGGGCAAAGCGTACATGGAGGAAGACGCGATCCGGCTGCGCGTGCCGGCGGTCGAGCTGGCGTGGGACGACGCCGTGCACGGGCACATCAGCTTCAAGGGTGAGGACATCCGCGACTTCGTGATTCTGCGGAGTGACCGATCGCCGCTCTACAACTTCGCGGTGGTGGTCGATGACATCGACATGCAGATCACGCACGTCTTGCGCGGCGACGATCACATTTCCAACACGCCCAAGCAAATCGCCGTCTATCGCGCCCTCGGCGCCTCGCTTCCGATCTTCGGCCACGTGCCCATGATTCACGGGCCGGACGGCAAAAAGCTTTCAAAGCGACACGGCGCCACGGCCGTCGGCGACTACCAGCACCTAGGCATTCTCCCAGAGGCGATGCGCAACTTTCTGGCGTTGCTTGGATGGAGTCCCGGCGGCGACCGGGAAATCATGAGCATGGAGGAGCTCCGCAGCCTCTTCTCGCTCGACGGCATTTTGAAAAAGCCCGCCGTCTTCGACACGACGAAGCTCGAGTGGATGAACGGGCAGTATCTGACGGCGAAGTCGGCGGAGGAGCTGTACCCGCTGGTGCAACCGGAGCTCGCGAAGCTCGGTCTCAATGGCGGCAAGAAGGACGACGTGTTGCGCGCGATCACGGCGGTCAAGACGCGCTCGCGCACGACGCTCGATGTGGCGCGCCAAGTCGCGGTTCGGCTGGACGGCAAGTTTGTGACGCTCGACGACAAGGCGCAGAAGGAAATCGCGAAGGACCCGGCCGGGTACCATGCAGCGCTCGCGGCGAGTATCGTTGCATTGAAGAACGCCGAGTGGACGCCGGCGGGATTGGAGAAGGTGTTGCGCAATCTGGCGGAAGAGCGGAATGTGGCTGCGGGCAAGATCTTTCAGCCGATCCGGATCGCGTTGACCGGAGGGACGGTGTCGGAACCTGTGAACGAATTGCTGGCGGTGGTTGGCAAGGAGGCGGCGGTGCGCCGTCTCGAGGCTGCGGCTCTATCATGAGGAGACTCGCTGCATGCTCCAACGTCGTCCGATCGCAGTGTTCGTCGCCTGCATCGCGCTCGGTTCTGCGGGGATCTCCGATGTAACCTGCGGCCAGTCCGTCCTGGAGCGGCCGCCCAATTTGTCGGGCGGCTGGCTGGGCGCTCCCGGCACGCTGCAGTTCAACTTCGTGCACCGATTCGGAGTGGGCGATGCGCCACTCCATAAGGTCACGAATTCTCCGACGTTCCTCCTCGGTTATCGGCTTCCCATCCCTCTTCTCATCGGCTTCAACTACGCAACGTCGTCCGACGTCGCGGCGGCGTTTCCGAACGAGTGGGAAGTTTTTGCACGGTACGCGCGCTCCGGCGTAGCGCTGCAGGTCGGCTACAACCAGGCTGCTGGGAGCGGCGACGCTGAGCTGACTGCGGCGAGGGTCGTCGGCCCGCTGCGTGCTATGGCCGTCGGCAGATTCCTCTCGAACGGCTACCACAGCGACACGGCGCGCTACGCCATCGGCGGCGGCGCGACGCTGCGGCTGCACCGCTGGGTCGCGCTCGCGGGTGACGTCACGACGCTACTCGACAAACGCCCGGGCGAGAAAGTTGCCTGGGGCGCGGGGCTGCAGCTCGCGATTCCCTACTCGCCGCACACGGTGTCGCTGCAGGTCACGAACACGAATACCGCCACACTGCAAGGCGCCTCGCGCGGCATCGACAGAGTTCGTGGTGGATTTGAGTTCACGATTCCCTTCACGCTGAGCAGGTACTTCGGGCGGCGCAGTGAATCGGCGGCGAAAAACGGCGGCGGCGAAGGGGCGGCGAACGCCACACAGGCCGAGATCCGAGCGATGAAGTTTACGCAAGAGCGCATCGAGGTCGCCGCAGGAACGACGGTCCGCTGGACCAACAACGATCAACTTCAGCACAGCGTGACGGTGAACGACGGGTCGTGGGACTCCGGTCTCATCAATCCCGGTGGCAGCTGGACTCACACGTTCACGCAACCCGGCGAATACTCCTTCCACTGCACACCGCATCCGTTCATGAAGGGTGTCGTCGTGGTGAGGCAGCCATGACTCTCATTCACAGATCGTTGCTGCTGCTGCTATTCGCAGGAGGTATCGTCGCGGCCTGCTTCTCCGAACGCGGGACTGGGACGAGCATAAATGGCGCCGTGGAGTGCCACGTGCCTGTCTCGACAATCGACTCGACGCATTTTCTGGTCGCGATCCAGAACTTCGCGTTTCACCACGACTCCATCAGAGTCCCGGTGGGCGCGACCGTCACGTGGGTGAACTGCGAACCCGTGGGCACCGAACCGCACACGACGACATCGGATAGCGCCGTGTGGAATTCTCCGGACTTAAGCACTGGGGCTCGCTTTTCTCATACTTTCGCGACGGCGGGAGCATTCCCCTATCACTGCACTCCTCATCCATTCATGCTAGCGAAGATCATTGTCCAATAACCTCAGCCGTCTGAAAGGAGGGCCGAGCTCGTTCCGAAGCCTCGTGCGGTCTCACTTCATCTGGCAGGGCAAGGAGGATGCGATGCGTATAACGCGCATGCTGGCGATGTTTGCCGCAGTCGCAGTCGTGGGAAGTTGCTCCGACAACAACACTACGGGGATTCCCGCCGGTCTCGAGGTGTTCACTGCGTCGCTCAACGGCGCAAACGAACGTCTCACGCCGGTTACCACGACAGCGACAGGCACGGCGATTGTCACGGTTCTCGGTAATCAGCTCAGTTGGAAAGTAGACATCACGTCGGCCATCGACAGCATCATTGCCGGACACATTCATCACGCTCCGAAGGATTCTGCGGGACCTGTGCGAGTGAATTTCAATGTTACCGCTACGGGGGCGGGCTTCACGGGTACGGCAACGCAAGGATCGTTCACATTGACCGGCGATAGCGTTCAGACCTGGCTGCGACAAGGGAACGCATACGTCAACATCCACACGAAAAAGAATCCCGGCGGAGAGATTCGCGGACAGTTGGTGAAGCAGTAGCTACGGAACGGCTTTGACGGTGTCCTGGGCGCGGCGTCGCTGTTCGGCGTCGCGCTCGGCTTGTTTCCGCTCGCGGAGCTCGCGCACGTAGCGGCGGAATTGCTGGAAGGATTCGGCGCGGGCGGCGGCGTGGAGTAGATCGTCGCGCATGTCCTGCAGCTGCCGCGCGCGCATGCTCTCGTCGAAGTTGCCCTGCGGCAGCAAATTGCCGAGCAACGCGAGAGCCATCGTCGGGATCTTGATGCCCGCGACGTGAATGTAGGCGGAGTCGATGCCCCACTCCGGCTTGTCGGGTGTTCCGCCGATCGTCCACGATGGCCGCTGCTTTTCCCGTTGGATCACGTCCAGCACCTGATTGAGCGAGTCGACCATCGCGCGGAGGCGTGTGACCGCAACACTGAGGCGGGCTGTCGTGTCACCATACAGCGCGTCCGCGACCGCTGCGGGCAAGCCGGGCCGCGGACTCACCCAGAGACGTCCATCGCCGACCTGGGGCGCCGGCGCGACTTTGCCGGCGTTGGGATCGTAGGCGGGGAGCGTGACGCCCGTATCGGGATTCGCGGCGGCCACGGGCGGCGAAGGGGCGGCGGGTGGTGGAGGTGGCTCACGGCGCGTGGAAACAATCGTCGGCCCTTTCGCGCGCAGCTCGCGCGTGCCCGGAACGAACTGCAGCGTGTCGCCGATTTCGAGCGGCTGCAGCACCACGTAGTCGGCTTTGCGCCTCGGCGCCTGCCACGGCACGACGATGAACAGAATCACCGCGACGACGTGCAGTACCGCCGTGACGATCCACGCGCGTCCAACGGGCACCTTTCCAACCTGACGCTCAAACAGTGGCGAGCACCTTTCCTAAGCGTTCCGCCGCCTCGATCAGACGCGGAGTCGGAACCGTGAGTGCGATTCGGAAAAACCCTTCGGCACCGGCGCCGAACGCGCTGCCCGGCAGCGTGACGACACCGACGTCCTCAAGTGCGCGCATCTGGAACGCGGCCGACGCGAGTCCCTCGGGCAGCGGCACCCAGAGATATAACGTCGCGCGGGGCGATTCGACATCGAAGCCATTGGCGCGCAACGCCGGCAGTACCGCGTCGCGGCGCTCCTTGAACTGCGCCGCGTAGACGCGGGCGATCGACTCGGCCTGTTTCAGCACTTCGGCGCCCGCGGCCTGCACGGCGAGGAAGGCACCGGTATCCACGTAATTCTTCACGCGAGCGAGCGCGGCGATGCGATCCGACCTGCCGACGGCCCAGCCGAGCCGCCAGCCCGTCATGCAGAAGCTCTTCGACAGCGAATGGAATTCAACCGCGACATCCATGGCGCCCGGAACTTCGAAGATCGATGGCGCAACGTAGCCGTCGAACGTGATCTCACAATAGGGATTGTCGTAGGCGAGCACGATGTCGTGCTTGCGACACGCCGCCACGGTGCGCTCGAGATACGCGCGCGACGCGATCGCCGCCGTTGGATTGTTCGGATAGTTGAGGTAGACGAGCTTGGCCCGCTTCAGCACGGCAGCCGGAATCTCCTCCAGCTCGAGCAGGAAATCGGTGCGCGGAGTCAGGTTGTACAGATACGGCTCGGCATCGGTGAGGATGGTGCCGCCGTGGTACACGGCGTAGCCAGGCACGGGCACGACGGCGAGATCACCGGGATCGAGCACCGCCGCGGCGAGATGCGCGATGCCTTCCTTCGAACCTAGCAGCGGATGCAGCTCGGTGAAGGGATCGACGCTCATCCCGAATCGCCGCGCCATGTAACCGGCCGCCGCTTCGCGGAACGCCGGAAGGCCGAGCTGGAACGCGTACCGGCTCATCGCCGGATCCTGGAGGGCGCGGGTCAGCGCCTCGATCGCCACACGGGGCGGCGGCAAATCGGCATCGCCCGCGCCCACGTCGATGAGGTCCACGCCCTGCTGAATCAGCCGCCGCTTGATCGCCGGCAGCTTCTCCATCGGATAGGTGGGTAATGCGCCGACACGTTTACTGAAAGTCGCCATGCCTAAAATCTAGCTCCAGGATAGCGGACTGCCGATGCTGTGCATCGCGAAGAATTCCTCCAGCTCGCGCCGAACGTCCGGCCAGTTGCCGATCGCTTTGGACGCGGGCGGCAAGCCCTCGAGCATCGTCGCCCCATAGCGCTTAGTGACGACGCGCCGGTCCAGTAGTACTACGGCGCCCACGTCGGACTTGCTGCGAATCAACCGCCCGAATCCCTGTTTCAACTTGAGTGCCGCGAGCGGCACGAGATAATTCGTGAACCCATCCACACCCGCCTCGGTGAGACGCTCCAGCCGCGCGGCGGTTAGCGGCTCGCTCGGTACTTTGAATGGGAGCTTGGCGAGGATCAGCACGCGCAACGCGCGGCCCGGCACGTCCACGCCTTCCCAGAATGAATCGGTGCCGAGGAGAATCGCGGACCCGGCGTCGCGGAAACGGCGCAACAATTGATCGCGCTGCCCTTCACCCTGCACCAGCAGCGGCCAGCGGCCGTCCACCGGACCGCGGATCGCCTCGGCGGTGCGCCGCAACGCCGCGTGACTCGTAAACAGCGCGAAGATGCCGCCGTCGGACGCGTGCGCCAGCTCGACGAGCACGCGCGCGACTGCCGCGCCGTGGCTCCCCGCCGCGTCGACATCGCTGCCCCCCCCCTTGGGCTCGGGGATGTCCGTCGGAATCCCGAAGACGCATTGCGCGGCGAAGTCGAACGGCGACGGCAGCACGGCGCGTGTCGTCACGCGTGACGGAGGCAGCGACAGGCCCAGCCGCTCCTCGAGAAACGTGAACTCACCACCGGCCGCGAGCGTCGCGCTCGTCAGCACCACGGTCTCCACGCGATCGAACAGCGCCTCTTTCAAGACCGGCGCGAGGTCGAGCGGTACGGCGGACAGCGTGAGATTGGGAGTGCGGCGGCCGCGGCGCTCCATCCACCGAACGGCGGGACCAGCGGGCGGCCGGAAGCCGACGGGCTGCAGCGTGCCCTTCAGGCCGTCAGCGGCTGCGTCGAGCCTGCGCACCACGCCGCGCAGCTCACCGACGAGTCGCGTGCGCATCTCGGCGGGATCGTCGATGGACAGGCGATCCGCGATCGTCTCAACGCCGTCGCGCAATTTGCCGAACGCCACGAGCAGATTCTCGAGCGCAACGTCGAGCCCCTCGCGCCAGACATTGTCTTGGGCGAACGAATCGGTGAGCCGCAGGACCGGGGCGTTGCTCTGCTCGCCATCGAGTCGTCTCGCGAGCCGGCCAAACAGCTCCTCCGCCCAGCGGCGCGCGGCCACGAGCGAGTCGAACACGCTGCGGGTCAGCAAGTCGCGGCTCGCCGATGCCATCAAGTCGTCCCGGGTTCCCAGCTCGGCGGCGAGCGCCGGCAGGAGACCGCGGCCATTGCGCTCGAGCCTGCCGAGCAGCCGCTGCACGCCGAGCATGCTGACCTGCGTGCCGAGGTGCTGTGCGGCGACGTCCTCGAGATGGTGCGCCTCGTCGAGCACCAGCCGTCGGTACGGCGGGAGCACGGCCGCTTCCTGCCAATTGTCGGACGCGATGCGCACGGCGAGGTCGGAGGCTAACAGATGATGGTTCACGACCACGACATCGGCTTCGGCGGCTCGGCGTCTCGCAGCAAACACGAAGCACTGATCGAAGTGCGGGCACTTGAGCCGCGTGCACAGATCCGACTCGGCGGCGACCGCATCCCAGACCTCGCTCGACGGCTCTTGCGCGAGATCGGCGAGGCTACCGTCCGCGGTGCGCGACGCCCAGCTCGCGATCGACTCGAGCTCTGTCGCGCGCGCGGCGTCGAACAGCGACTCCTGGCCGGCGCGCGCCTGCTCGAGCCGTGACAGGCACAAGTAGTTCCGCCATCCCTTGAGGAGCGCGAACGTGACGGCGCGCTCACCGGTCGAAAAGGCGCGCGCCAGAATCGGAAGATCCTTGCCGACGAGCTGCTCTTGCAGGTTGATCGTATTGGTCGAGACGACCGTGCGCTCGCCGTTCGCACGCGCCCACTCGAGCGCGGGCACGAGATAGGCAAACGACTTCCCAACCCCGGTTCCCGCTTCGAGCAACGCGATGCCGCCGTCGTTGTAGGCGTCGGCGATGTACGCGGCCATGTCGCGCTGGCTGGGCCGGTCCTCGAACGCGCCCATCGCTTTCGCGACCGGCCCGGTCTCGGCCAGCAGCCCGGCCACGGCGATCGCATCGAGGCGGGCGACTGACCGGGCGCGCGGGCATTCGACGACGACGTAGAGCGTTGTGACGTCGTTGTTGACGATGCCGAAGCCGACGCCCTCATCGTGCAGGCGGGCGGCGACGTGCAGATCCGCGCCGGAGGGTTCGAGGAATCCGCTCGGATGATTGTGGAGCAACATCTCGCCGCGCTGTGCCACACCGGGCAGCGCCAGCACCGCGTCGATCGTCCCCCGCGCGACGACGCGCGCATCCGTGAGCGTGCCGTTGGGATCCGCGCGGACGACGAACGACACCTCGCGCCCATGCGCGGCGGCGATCTCTTCCTGCAGCAGCGTGCGCGCGGTCGCCGAGAGGCGCTCGACGCTCACGTCTTCAGCTCGCGCTTCTTCGCTGCGGGAAAGAGGACGTTGTTGAGAATGAGCCGGTAACCCGGCGAATGCGGATGCAACGAGAGGTCGGTCGGTGGATCACCGATCTGATGCTGCGGGTCTTCGGGATCGTGGCCGCCGAAGAATGTCCACGTGCCTTTGCCCAGATCGCTGTGGATGTACTTCACCCACGGCGCCCCCTCTTCCTCGGCAAGCACCGTGGCACCCGGTTTCAGGCGGTTGCGCATGAACGACGTCGTGAGTCCATAGAAATCGGGAATCACCTGACGATGGTTTTGGACCAGCATCGTGGGCACCGGATCGATCTTGGCGCTGAAGTTAAAGAGCTTGAACGCGCCCAGTGGTTGACGGCGCGAACCGGCGTTGACCTGGTGGCCATCGATGTCGGAGAAGCTCGCGATCAGCGGATTGGGCTCGAGATGCCCGCCGGTGAACGCGAACGCCTGCGACCAGTCGAGCTTCGCATCGGCATCCGGATCGATC
>Ga0066656_10001379_pt1 | contig 10555 bp, 8 predicted proteins | sample GraSoiAngelo_105_FD_71411 | JGI IMG/M metagenome (GOLD analysis project Ga0066656, IMG submission 71411) | Grasslands soil microbial communities from the Angelo Coastal Reserve, California, USA - 14_0903_05_40cm | ecosystem: Environmental > Terrestrial > Soil > Grasslands | place: USA... | reverse complement strand
CTCCTGCAACGGCTGTTGTGCCGTGCGTCTTACCGCGTGGAGCCGGCGACCTCGCCGGCGTGTGCTTCCAGCACCGTGTCCACCATTCGATAGAGCTCACCCATCGCGACGGGCTTCGGCAGGACCGGCCGCCCGGCCTCCTGCAGGAAGCGGTGCGAGCCCGGGGTCAGCATGTCGCCGGTCATGAAGACGACGCGCTCGGCCAGCGCCGGACGATGACGCGCGATCCATTGCCAGACCGCCTCGCCGTCGATGTCCGGGAGCCTGAGGTCGAGCATCACGACGTCGTAGGTATCGCGCGCGAGCGACTCCAGGGCCGCGTGACCCGTCGCGGCCGCCACCGTTCGATGTCCCTGCAGCGTGAGGACCTCGACGAAGACCGAGCGAAGGGCAGGCTCGTCCTCGATCACGAGGATGTCGGCGGGGCGCGCCCGCCCGCCGCCGCTCGGCGTGACCTCGACCGCGCCGACGTGCTGTCCGATCGGCAGCTGGATGGTGAAGCGCGCGCCCGAGGTCGAGACGTTCTCGACCGTCATGCGCCCGTCGTGGGCTTCGATGATGCCGATACAGAGACTGAGCCCCAGCCCGGTGCCTTCGCCGACCGGCTTCGTGGTGAAGAACGGGTCGAACACCTGGCGGAGATGCTCGGGCGGGATGCCGGGGCCGTTGTCCTCGACCACGATCCTCACGCCCTTCCCGCTCTCCGCGGTGCGCACGGTCAGCACGCCGTCACGCCCGCTCGCGCTCATGGCGTGGGCCGCGTTCGTGAAGAGGTTGAGGAGCACCTGCTGCAGCTGGTATGGGTCGGCAGAGATCTTCGGCAGTGTCGACTCGAGCTCGGCGACGGCCCGCACGCGCTTGAGCGCGAGATCGGGCCCGTGGAGCTGAAGCGCGTCCCTGACGACCTCGTTGACGTCGAACCGGCGCCGCTCCGGCGGCCGTCGTCGCGCGAACGCCAGCAGCTCTCGGATGATCCGCGCGGCGCGGTTGCACTCACTCTCGATCGCGCCGGCGCGCTCGCGCGCCGCGTCGGGCAGCGCGCCGTTGGCGCGCAGCAGCTGGGCCGACATCAGGATCGTCGACAGCGGGTTGTTGAGCTCGTGGGCCACGCCGGACAGGAGCGTGCCGAGGGCCTTCAACTTGTCGGCCTGGATGAGCTGGTTTTGCGTCTGCTGCAGCTCGCCCAACCGCGCCTGCAGCTCGGTATAGAGGCGAGCCTTGTCGAGCGCGAGCGCCGTGTGGTGCGCGATGGTGGCGAGAACCCGACCTTCCTCGTCGCTCAAGCGGCGCGGGGCGTGGTAATAGACGGCCAGCACGCCGATGGGCTGATCGCGGACGCCCAGCGGCACGGCCACGCCGGACCGGATGCCGTGGGCGGTGAGGTGCGTGGGGACGGCGAAGCGGCGCTCGACCGCCAGGTCGTCCACCTGCACGAGCGTCTTCTTCACGAACGTGTAGCCCGCGAAGGAATCGGTCGTGGGCAGGATCGTGAGCGCGCCGATGGTGCCGGGCTGCCAGCCCACGCCCGCTTCGAGCCGCAAGCACCCGCCAGCGACGTCGAACAGGAACAGGCCGACGGCATCGGCGCCGAGCGCATCGCGCGTCAGGCGCATCGTCTCGTCCCGGAGCTCGTCCTCGGCGGTGATCTGGAGCAGGTGCTGCGCGAAGTCGTGGAGCTTCTCGTCGTGGCGCGCCCGCCGCGTCAGCTCGTCGAACGAGCGGCCGTTCTCGATCGCGACCGACGCCTGGGTGCCGAAGGCCGAGAGCAGCTCGACGTCGCCGGGCGTGAAGTCGCGCCGCAGCAGATAGAAGACCGACAGCGCGCCGTACACCTCACCGGTCTGGCCCAGGAGCGGGATGGCCAGGACCGACCGCAGGCCCTCGCTCCGCATCCGGGTGACCACGTCGTGGGGAAAGGGCACAGCCGGATCGTCTTCGAGCAGCGAGGTGAAGACGGCGCGCCGCTCGGCGACGGAGACGCCCGAGGCGCCCTGGCCCAGCGGCAACGCCAGACCGGATACGAGCGTGCTGCTGATACTGCCGGCGCGGCTCATCGCGATGAGCACGCCGCCGCGCGCGTCGTAGCGAAACAGGATCGCGCCGTCGGCCCCTGAGACCTCCAGCGCCTTGGTCGCGATCGTGTCGGCGATCTCCCGGAGGTCGAGGCTGCGGACCAGCGCCTGCCCCGCGCGATGCAGGACGTCGAGGTCCCGCTGGCGCGCCCGCGCTTCCCGGTAGAGCCAGACCTGCTCGCGCAGCAGGCCTACGAAGATGACGCCGACGCCGAGGGGCCGAGCGAACCCAGCGAGGTACCACGGAATGCTGTAGCGAAACGGGTGCAGCAGGAAGCCGAGCAATCCGAGGATCCAGAGGAACGCCGCGAGGAGGAAGTACCCACCGAACGGATCGCGCGCGGCGTAGCGGCGCAGACCACCCGACAGCGCCCACAGGCCCGCGGTGGCGAGCACGAAGTACCCGGCGCCGAGTCCGAACGGCGTGAAGCGCCCGCCCGCCACGGGCGGCAGAAGCGGCCACACGTGCAACACGGCGGTCATGAGGGCGCCGCTCAGGACAACCACCCCGGCCCCGATGGCGAGCTGGCCGCGGCCCGTCAGCGCGAAGCTCCGCTCGCCACAGTGCGCGGCCAGGCCGATGCCGACCAGGCCTGCGAAGTAGCTGAGGAAAAAGAAGTATGGCGCGATGCCCGCGTTGACGCCGGGGTTGGCCGGATAGTCGGGCTGGGCGAGGACGTGCGACAGCGCCAGCAGCGCGGTCAACCACAGGGTCGTCCCCAGGCCCGCGGATCGCGCGTCCTGGCGCAGCCGGTGACGCTCGAGACACAGATAGCCGATCCCGACGGCCACCAGCGCGAAGGGCACGTCGAAGATCGGCACCGCGTATGGCGTGGGAAAACGCGGCATCAGCGCGCCCCAGCCGAACCAGACCAGGCTTTCGTAGAGGGCGCCGACGGCCACGTAGAAGAGCACGACGAAGACGCGTCGACCGGGCACCATCGTCAGTTCCTTTCCTCGGCGTGGCCACGCTCGATGAGCTCGGCGACGATCGGGGCGCTCAGTCGGCGCGGCAACCAGGGTTGTCTGGCCGCCACCATGCGAACGGCTTTGGCGAGATCGCGCGACAGGTCACCTTCGGCCAGATGCCCCCATGCGCCGCAGCGCACGGCCTCCAGGAGCAGGCCGGTCGATGCGCGCCGGTGGCCGAGCAGGACTACACCCGTGTCCGGGCTGAGATGCTTCAGGGCCGGCAGCGTCGCCAGCGTGTGACGCGGGGAGCACGCAGCATCGAGCAGCAGCACGCTCGGTCGATAGCGTCGAAGCAGCCGGTGGGCCCCGGCAAGCGAGACGCCCCGGCTGGCGATGTGCTGCTCGGCGAGGATCGTCTGGCAACGCAGACGCAGCGCGGCGCCCGCAGCGATGACGATTGACAGGTTGACTTGGCTGGTCTTCGGGGCGTCGGCTCGCGTCACGGCATAGCATTGATGCCACGAAGCGACGGCCGGGAACAATCGGACCTGGGTCTATCCGACCTTTGTCTGAGGCGTGGTGGAGCGGCCTACGGCGACTGCGAGTTCCAGGCGCGTGGACAGCCCGAGTTTCCTGAAAATGCTCGTCATGTGCGTCTTGACGGTTTTGACGGAGATGGTGAGCCGGCGCGCGATGTCCTTGTTGGCGGCGCCGGCGGCCACGAGGTTAACAAGCTCGCGTTCGCGCGCCGTCAGCTGCTCGCCGCCGGCGAGGCCGGGCGTCGTCGCGGGGCGCAGCGCGAGCTCTTCGATGAGTCGCACCATAACACGCCGGCACACCCAAATCTCGCCGGCCTCGACGAGTTGGACAGCGCGTCGCAGCAGGTCCGGAGGCGTGTCGCGCGGACAGAACCCCGCGGCCCCGGCCTTCAGCGCGTCGACGGCGACGGCGTCGTCGTCGGCACCGGCGAGCACGATCGTTTTCGCCAGGCCGCTCAGCGCCGAGATGGTCGCTAGGCCTCTCTCATCCGGGCTCGGCCCGAGATCGAAGAGGATGACCGACGGCAGCGATGCCGCCATCCGCTTCGGCAGATCGTCGCCGGCGGCAATGGTCGAGATCGGCCGCGAGCCATTTCCGGAACGAAGGCTCTGGAGCAATCGACGGCAGTAGGAAGCGTCGACGCCGGCGATCGCGACGGAACCGCGAGGGGCCCGGAATGCTGTTCCAGCGCTCATCGGACTTAGGTCAGAGCAACAGGGGTGCCACACCGGGAACACCGTATAATTTCGGTCTTCTCGGTTCATGACGGTGCCGATACCGGATAGCTTTGAGCCACGACCCACCAGGAGCCGGTCGGCGATCATCCATCCAGCAGTCGTCCACCCGGCCTGAAATTGCCCTTGACTGCGACCGCTTTCGCCTCGTAGGTGCTGTCTCGTTTTCTAACTGCAACCGTTCGGGCCCGCGGAGCTGCAGGAGACTCCGGCTCGATCCCTCGGCATCAGTTCTCGAAGCTCGCCGCTCACAACTACGTCGACTCTGCCGCGTACACGCGTCTATCGAGGTCGCGTGCCCTCACGGGGAGTGTTTCACAGTTCTGACGCGATTCGGATCCGCCCGGGAGCAAGGAGGCCGACCATGGTGCAGCCGCGGTTCTGGAAACCTGATGTAAAGGTGCGGGAGCGGCGAGCGAACTGGTACATCAGGGGCGGCGTCCCATCGAAAAAGGCGGTGGAGCCGCAGATCGCCCTGTTCAACGCCGGCAAGGGCGTAGGGCATTGGTTCGAGGACGACACGATCTACGGCATGTGGGAAGAGCTGCTCATCAATGACTGGCCCTTCTCCGGCTGGGACGGCGGGGACCTCGGCCACACCTTTCTCATCAGTGCGTGTAAGCAGGAGAAACCCTGTAAGTAGGCGGAGGGCGGGCCGGATACGGATCCCCGGACTCTTCGAGGCCATCAGCCGCCCCACGGATAATCGCGGTTTACATCGGTGAGGCCGTCGGTGTACGAGAAGACCGGGAGGCTGCTGTGGCGAACTCCGTGGGGCCCGGGCCGGCGCAGTGGATCGACGACCTGTCGCCGGTCGGGCCTGCCGACTGGAGCGACGACCGGGCGGCCCACCTGCTCGAGCGCGCGGCGTTCGGCGCTACCTCCGAAGAGGTCGAGCGGCTCGCCCGGATGACGCCCCAGGCGGCGGTCACGTCGCTCGTCGCTTACCAGACGATCGACAACCGCCACCTCAAGCCGTTCGAGCATTCCGGCGTCCACGATCGAAGCCTCGAGCCGTTTCCCGCCAGCCGCCCCGCCGCGACCGATCTCGCCAAGGCCACCGGCGAGGCGCTCGGAGTGCGGGTCAAGCCGGACGGCAACCGACGCCTGCAGGCCGTGACCAACAAGTTTTTCTACTGGCTGCGCGCGAGCCGCCTGGAAACGAATCGGGTCGCGTACTGGTGGGCCGAACGGATGCTGACGAGCCCCCGGCCGCTCGAAGAGAAGATGGCGCTCTTCTGGCACGGCCACTTCGCCACGAGCGAGGAGAAGGTGCGCGACTACCGCAAGATGCTGCGGCAGCTCGAGCTGTTCCAGAAGCACGCCACCGGGAACTTCCGCGACCTGCTCATCGGTGCGGCCCGGGACCCGGCGATGCTGGCGTTCCTCGACGCCGGCGTGAACGTCAAGGGCGCCCCCAACGAGAACTTCGCCCGCGAGATCATGGAGCTGTTCACGATGGGGGTGGGCCACTACAGCGAGGCCGACATCCGGGAGGCCGCGCGCGCCTTCACCGGCTGGAACTTCGCGGACCTCGCCTTCGTGGTCAACCGCGCGCAGCACGACGACGGCGACAAGACCGTGCTGGGTCGCCGAGGCCGCTTCGATGGCGTCGGGGTGATCGACATCATCCTCGCCCAGCCGGTGACCGCTGAGTTCGTCGCCTCCAAGCTCTATCGCTTCTTCGTGCGTGAGGCGTTGTCGCCGGCGCTCCGGAGCCGGCTCGGCGCCGTGCTCCGCGACAATCGCTACGCGATCGCGCCGCTGCTGCGGACCATCTTCCTGTCCCGGGACTTCTATAGCCCGGCCTCCTACGCCACGCGCATCAAAAGCCCGGTGGAGCTGGCCGTGTCGACGTACAAGAAGCTGGGGCTGACCGAGATCCCGGGCGTGCCCGACTTCAACGAGGTCACCTCCTCACTCGGCCAGCAGCTCTTCCGTCCGCCCACCGTGGCCGGATGGGCGCAGGGACGCAGCTGGATCACCCCCGGTCTGCTGATCGAGCGCGGCAACTTCGCGCGCAGCGTCCTCTTCCCGGACATCAACTTCATCCCGCCCGACCGCTATCCGCCCGACGAAACGATCCGGATCGTGAGCGAACGCATCGCCCAGGGGCTCGACGTCACGAGCGCCACGAAGCCCGGCACCAGCAAGACTGGTAGCGGCGAAATGACGGCGATGTCCAACATGCTGGCCGACCGGGACGAGGATTTCAACACGCGCTACGCCAGTTACCGGGGCTGGCAAATGGCCATCGAGAAGGTGAAGCCGATTCCCCGACGGACGGCGCCCATCGACCTGACCGCAATGGTCAGCGCCAACCGACTCCGGACCACCGCGGAGGTCGTCGACTACTTCGGGCGCCGGTTCCTCCGGCTGCCCCTCGAGCCCGATCTGCGCGCGCGCCTCGTCGGCTTCCTCGACGCCGAGCTCGGCACGAGCCAGGTGAGCGTCGCGGCGACGTACATGGAAGACTCGCTGCGGATGCTTCTGCACCTCATCATGAGCACACCCGAGTATCAGCTCGGCTGAGTGCCCGCAGAGGGAGGCCATGGATCACTGGGAATGTTCGCGGCGACAGCTCCTGAAGGCGGGGCTCGGCACCGGCCTGGCCGGCGCCCTCGGCATGCCGGCATTCTTCGAGCGAACGGCGACGGCCCTGGCCGCCGAGGCCCTGGCCAGCGATCGAATTCTCGTAGTCCTCGAGTTGTCGGGCGGCAACGACGGCCTCAACACCCTCGTGCCCTACGGCGACGACGCCTACTACCGGCACCGTCCCACGATCGGTCTACAGGCGCCGCGGCTACGAAAGATCGACGACCTCTACGGCTTCAGCCCCGGGATGGCGGGCTTCGAGCGCCTCTACAAAGAAGGCCGTCTCGCGGTCCTCCACGGCTGCGGCTACGACAACCCCTCCTTCTCCCACTTCTCGTCAATGGCGTTCTGGCACACCGCCGCCCCCAACCATGGCGAGGAGTACGGTTGGGTTGGCCGGCTCGCCGACCGGCTCCGCCCTGGCGGCGCGGCAAATTTTGTGGTGAACATCGACACGACCCAATCGCTCGCGGTGCGGAGCCGGGATCACACGCCAGTCGTTTTCGACGACCCGGAGCGGTTCAGCCGCAAGGGATTCTTCCAGGAGCTGCCGCTATTCCAGCACGTGGCGGCGGCGTCTGGCGACGCGAATCCATCGCGGAAGTACGTGCTCGACGTCGCCCGGAGCGCGCGGGACGCCTCGGCGTTGGTCCGGGAGGCGTGGGCGCGCTACAGCTCGCCGATCGACTACGGGATCGCGCCTGTAGACCTGCCGAAGGTCGCGGCGCTCATCGCCGCCGGATTGCCGACGCGCCTGTACTACGCTTCCTATCGTCACAACGCCTTCGACACCCACGTGCACCAGGGCGACCTCCACGCCCGGCTACTCACCTATGTCTCGGATGCCGTGTCGGGGTTCCTGCGCGACGTCGAGCGGCTCGGCCGGGCTGACCAGGTGGTGATGATGATCTTCTCCGAGTTCGGCCGGCGCGTCCCCGAGAACACGAGTCTCGGCACGGACCACGGCACCGCCAATCTCATGTTCGTCGTCGGCAAACCCGTCAAGGGCGGACACTATGGCCAGCCGCCGAGCCTCACCCAGCTCGACGCCGGCGACAACCTCGTCTACACGACCGACTTCCGCCGCGTCTACGCCACGGTCGTCGAAGGCTGGCTCGGCTACAGGCGGACCGAGGAGCTGCTGCGCGGACGCTTCGAGCCGTTTGCGTTGTTCGGCTGATGCCGGAAGCGTCACTTTTGGTGACATGCGCGATAGACTGGTCATGGGCGGATGAGACGCCCACGCCGGGCTGGTCCAGCGCCATGCGGTGCAGCGGCGGCTCCCGTTAGAATGCCGCGACTGGAGCCACCGGGGGATCTCGGGGGTGGTCTCCGTCTCATCCGCCTCTCAGTTCGGGGGCAAGTCGGGGTTGGTGATAGCGCCGGCGTCCGGTGGTGACGCCGTGTTCACCCTCCCAGGAAGGACACGATATGAGACTCGGCGTGGTGTTCCCCCAAACGGAGATCGGCTCGGACCCTGCGGTGGTCCGCGACTACGCCCAGGCCGCCGAGGGTGCCGGCTACGATCACCTGCTCGTCTTCGATCACGTGCTGGGCGGAAAGCTGGAGCGCTTCGACAAGCTCGGTCGCCGCCCGCCCTACACCGACGAGAGCCCCTTCCACGAGGTGTTCGTTCTGTTCGGGTACCTGGGCGCCTGCACTCAGCGTCTCGAGCTCGTCACCGGCATCGTCATCCTGCCCCAGCGCCAGACTGCGCTGGTGGCCAAGCAGGCCGCTACGGTGGACGTCCTCACCGGCGGACGCTTGCGCCTCGGCGTGGGTATCGGCTGGAACCATGTCGAGTACGAGGCCCTGAACGAGGACTTCCACACGCGGGGCCGCCGCGTCAGCGAGCAGATCGCCGTCATACGGAAGCTCTGGACCGAGCCGGTGGTGACCTTCAAAGGCTCGTATCATCACCTCGATCGGGCCGGCATCAACCCGTTGCCCGTCCAGCGCCCCATCCCGGTGTGGATGGGCGGCATGGCCGAGCCCGTGCTCAAGCGGGTGGCCCAGATCTCCGACGGCTGGTTTCCCCAGTTTCAGCCCGGCGACGAAGCGAGCCACACGCTCGGTCGCGTACGCGCGTACATGAAGGAGTCGGGCCGCCCGCTCTCGGCGGTGGGGATCGAGGGACGCTTCTCGTATGGGATCGGCGGCCCGACCGAATGGGAGAAGCGAGCCCGGGAGTGGCGCGACCTCGGTGCCACGCACCTCTCGGTGAACACGATGGGCGCAGGCCTCTCGCCGCGCGGCCACATCGACGCGATCCTGAAAATGAAGCCGGTGCTCGACGGCGTTTAGCGGCCGGGCTCGATCAGCCGAGCCCGCCCATCTGGCAGACGATCCGCCATTCGGCCGCTGAAACTGGCTGGACCGACAGGCGCGGGAGCCGGGCCAGCGTCATGCCGGCGAGGCGCTTGTCCGCCTTGATCTGGTCGAGGCTGACCGGTGTCGGGACCTTTCGCTGCGCGGCGACGTCGATGGCGAGCCAGCCGGAGTCGGTCGAATCCGGATGCGCCTCCGCGATCACCTTGACGATGCCGACGATCGCGCGCTCCTTGCCGGTGTGGTAGAAGAACGCCTGCTCGCCCTTCTTCATGGCGCGCAGGTTGTTCTGGGCCGAGAAGTTGCGGATGCCTGTCCACTCCGCCCCTTCACGCCCCTTCGCGACCTGCTCGGCCCACGACCACTCGTCAGGCTCGGACTTCAGGAGCCAATACGCCATCGCGACTCCATCCTCGTTGTCGTCCGTCCGGCGAGCTCATGCCTTCAGCTGATCACGGATCGGAAGGCGGCGGATTCTCTTGCCCGTCGCCGCAAAGATCGCGTTGCACAACGCGGGTGGGATCGGCGGCACGCCCGGCTCGCCCACGCCTCCCATCGGCTTGCGGTAGTCGCCGGGAATGATGTGCACGCGAATGTCCCGCGGTGCCTCGGCCATGCGGGTCACCTGGTAGGAGTTGAAGTTGTCCTGCTCGACACGCCCGCCCTTGAAGCTGATCTCGCCCAGTGTCGCGATGCCGACGCCCATCACGCACGCACCTTCCATCTGCGCTCGCACGCGGTCCGGATTGACGCACGCCCCGCAGTCCACCGCCATGTCCACCCGGGGGATCGTCAGCATGCCCTTGTCGTCGACGGCGACCTCCACGACCGCCGCGATGTAGCTGACGAAACTGTAGTGCGCCGCGATGCCGAGGGCGCGCCCTTTCGGCAGCGTCTTGCCCCAGCCGGCTTCGCGGGCGGCGACCTCCGCGACGCGCCGCAGTCGGCCGGTGTCCACCGGATAGCGTTCCGGCGATTCACCGTGATTCCAGGTGTCACTCAGCATTTCCGGGCTCACCTGGCGTGCGGGCCCGATCACCTCCAGGAGGAAATCCTTGGGATCACGGCCGGCGGCGGCGGCCAGCTCGGCGACGAACGACTGGACCGCGAACGCGTGCGGAATGTTCGAGACCGATCGGAACCAGCCGATCCGGGTATGGGCGGTCGCCTCCGGATTCTCGATGCGGACGTTGGGGATGGCGAACGGCACGTTGATGACGCCCATACCGAGCTCGAAGGGCGCCTCGTTCTTCGCCGCGGGATTGAACGTCGAGATGATGGTCGGCGCCACGCTACGGTGCAGCCAGGCGACCGGCTTGCCCCGCGCGTCGACGCCGGCCTCGAGGTGCTCGACCGACACCGTGTGGTAGTAGC
>Ga0066656_10001375_pt1 | contig 10569 bp, 9 predicted proteins | sample GraSoiAngelo_105_FD_71411 | JGI IMG/M metagenome (GOLD analysis project Ga0066656, IMG submission 71411) | Grasslands soil microbial communities from the Angelo Coastal Reserve, California, USA - 14_0903_05_40cm | ecosystem: Environmental > Terrestrial > Soil > Grasslands | place: USA... | reverse complement strand
GGTCTCTTACGGCGAGCCCGAGGATGCCGAACGCGACCGCGCCGACGACCGCTCCGGCGACAGCGCCGTCCGGGAAGGAATCGGGGTCCCGATTAGAAAGGACACCCGCAAGGGCACCCGCCATGGAGCCCAGCAGCGCCGACCCGGCTGCGGAGCCGAGCACGTCCCACCCGGCCGCCCGGGCCCCGACCAGGAGGAGGGCCGGCAACGCGATCAAGAAGGTAACCCCCCACGCGATCATGAGGACGTAGTCGTGGCGGTACATCATCAGCCAGCGTGGCGGTACATCATCAGCCAGATAGAAGCACGAACATTCGCCCCCGAGCAACGGCCGACTGGTTCGTCCGGGCGGCGAAGGCCGGGGGCGTGCCGGTGATCCGGTTCCGCGATGTGCGCCACACCTACGCGATGCTGGCGTTGGAGAGCTGGATGCCGGTGATGATTCTCGCGGCGCGCTTGGGTCACTCGACCCCGGCTCTGACGTTGAACGTCTACTCGCACGCGAAGCCCGCGAAGGATCGCGCGGAGGCCGCTCGCGTCGCGGCGGGACTCGACTGAGCGGCCGAATCTTGCTGGAATCTTGCCAGAAGCCCCGGTCGGGATCGGCTCCTACCGGGGCTTCACGCCGTCTACCGGTGGTCTCTCTCGTCGCGGGGACAGGATTTGAACCTGTGACCTCTGGGTTATGAGCCCAGCGAGCTACCGGACTGCTCCACCCCGCATGAGAAGGCTAGCAAAGCCGCACCCCAACCGGCCAAGTCTGGCCAGGTCTAAAGAACCTGGCCGCACTCGAGACGTACCATCGAGTCATGCACACCGTCCGGTCGCTCCTGAACGGTCAGCCCGATCCGGTCACGCCCGGGGGGGTACGGACGATCGCGAACCCCGCTCGGCTCGACGAGATCGTGAGCGAGGCGCACCTCGGCGACGCCGAGACCTTCCTCCAAGCGTGCCGGGCCGCGAACGTCGCCCAACCAGCCTGGTCCTCGGTCCCCGCGCCGGTCCGCGGCCGTGCGATCCAACAGCTCGGGAGGCTCGTGGAAGACAACGCCGAGGCCCTCGCTCGGCTGATCACCCACGAGATCGGCAAGCCGATCAAGGAGTCCCGAGGCGAGGTCCAAGAGGTGATCGACACCTGCTCGTTCTTCCTCGGGGAGGGGCGGCGGCTCTACGGGATGACGGTGCCGTCGGAGATGCCGGACAAGCAGCTCTTCACGTTCCGGGTCCCGGTCGGGGTCGCGGCCATCATCACCGCGGGCAACTTCCCGGTCGCCGTGCCCTCGTGGTACCTGGTGCCCGCGCTCCTGTGCGGGAACGCCGTCGTGTGGAAGCCCGCGGAATACACGCCCGCGATCGCCGAGGCCTTCGCGCAACTGATCTTGCACGCGGGCATCCCCGTGGGGACATTCCAGATGGTGCTGGCGGACGGGCCCGAGACGTTCGCGGGGCTCGAGCGCGCGCTGGACGAAGGCGTCGTCGACAAGGTCGGCTTCACGGGATCGACCGTGGTCGGCGAACGGCTCGGTGAGCTGTGCGGCCGGCACCTGCAGACGCCGTGCCTCGAGCTCGGCGGCAAGAACCCGCTGGTCGTGATGCCCGACGCCGACCTCGACCTCGCGGTCGAAGGCGCGCTGTTCAGCGGGTTCGGGACCGCCGGGCAACGGTGCACGTCGCTCGGGACGGCGATCGTGCACCGCGACGTCCACGACGAGTTCGTCGATCGGTTCACCAAGGCGGTCGTCGAGGCGCCGATCGGCGACCCGACGCGCGAGGTCGTCTATGGCCCGATGATCGATCAGCGCTTCGCGGATCGGTACGAGGACTGGCTCGAGCTGATCCGGGATCACCACCACGTGCACGGCTCGAGTGCCCTCGGACGGATCACGCGGGCGGCGCCCCGCGAAGGCTTCGTGGGCGACGATCCCGAAGCGGGCTTCTTCTACCACCCCACCATCGTCGATGGCGTCAGGGCGGACGACGACCTCTATCGCCTCGAGACGTTCGGTCCGATCGTCGGCGTCGCGAGTTTCGACACGTTCGACGAGGCGATCGCGCTCGCCAACGGGCACGGCTACGGCCTCTCGTCCTCGATCTACACGACGAACCCACTCCATGCGTTCAGGTTCCGTGAGCGCGTCTCGGCCGGGATGGTCAGCGTGAACAACTCCACCTCGGGCGCCGAGGCGCACCTCCCCTTCGGCGGGAACGGCCGGAGCGGCAACGGGTCGCGGCAATCGGGCGTCTGGGTGTTGGACCAGTTCACACGCTGGCAGGCGATGAATTGGGATTACTCCGGTCGGCTGCAGAAGGCCCAGATGGACGTCGCGGAGCTCTCGGCGGACCTGACGTATCGGGTGCGCGAGTAGCTAGGGAGACGGAGACGCGCTGGCGCTCGGCGAGGCCGAGGGCGACGGCGTTCCGCTCGGGGTCGGCGTCGTTCCGGCGAGCCTCGCCGCCGCATCGACCGCATCCTGCGCCGCCTTGATCTCCGCCTGATACGTCCCCAGGTTGCCGGACTGAAGGGCCGCCTGGGCCGCGGCGAAGTGCTGCTGGGCCTGGGCGAGCAGCGCCTGGATCCGCTGCGCAACGGTCCCCCCGCCGCCTTGGTTCCCGCCCCCGGAAGGCACCTGGCCGGTGACGGCACCCTTGAGCGCGTCCTGCAGGTTGTCGGCGATCGTCACGGCGCCTCCGCTGCCGTTCACGATGATCACGTCATGGAGTTGCGGGATCGGCGTCTGCTGTGCTTGCACGTAGACCGGCTGGACGTACAGGAACGAGTTGTCGATCGGGATCACGAGGAAATCGCCGAACAGAACGTTCGACCCTGCCTGGCTCAGGAGCGTCCGCTCGCTCGAGAACCGGGCATCCTGGTTGATCCTCGCGAAGACCTGCGTGGGTCCTTCGATCGTGCGCCCTTCGGGGAACCGGAAGACGGTGAGCTTCCCGTAGTCCGGTTGGTCGGAGGAGGCCGCCATCCACGCGACCATGTTCTGCCGGTCGGCCGGGACGAAGGGGATCACCAACTCGAATTCCTCCGTGGATGCCCCGGGCAATCGGATCAACTGGTAATAGGGGTGGATCGCGACGGGGGCCGCACCGGAGGCTGAGATCGTCGGATCGCTGGGGATCGCCCAGAAGTCCCGCTTCTGGTAGAAGTCCGTCGGGTCGGTCACGTGGTACGCGGCGTATTGGAACGCCTGGACCTGGAACAGGTTCTCCGGGTACCGGAAGTGCTGCCATAGCTCTTGAGGCGCGCTGTTGATGTCGGTGAATAATCCGGGGAAGGCTCTCGACCAGACCTGCACGATCGGGTCGGCGAGGTTCGCGTAATACGTGATCGTGCCGTCGTAGGCGTCGACCACCACCTTCACCGAGTTCCGGAGGTAGTTCACGTTCCCTTGGAGCAGCGTGGTGGAGGAGTCTTGCCCGGGAGCCGCCTGTGCAAGATCGACCTGCTGCGAGTACGGGTACTCGTTCGTGTAGGTGTAGGCGTCCCAGATCCATACCGGCCTCCCCCCGACGATCGCGAGGTACGGGTCGTTGTCGAACTTGAGGAAGGGAACGGCCTTGCGCACCCGTGTCTGGATGTCGCGGTAGATCATGATCTTGCTACTGCTGCTGATGCTTCCGGAGACCAGCAGGTTGTAGTCGCGGAACTTCCACGCGAACATCGCTCGCCGCAGGATGTTGGAGAGCGGGATGCCGCCGGTTCCCGTGTAGGTCGTGTTCGTCGACGAGTCCTGCTGGAAGTCCAGCTCGTTCACGTTCGTGTTGGTGACGACGAACGGCTCATGGCCGCTCTCGCCAAAGTAGATCCGTGGCTGTTGCGACATGTCGAGCGCCGGATCGCTCGTCACCGGCGGGAGGTTCTGCAGGACGTAGTCGGGCTGACCCTCGCTCGTGGCCGTATTGACCTGTGCCGCCACGGCGCCATACCCGTGCGTGTATGCCAGATGGACGTTCTGCCATGTCTGCGCCGACGGGTCGAGGCCCTGCTGGGAGATCTCGCGCGCGGAGACCATGAGGACCCGCTCCTCGTTGTTGACCGTGTAGCGGTCCACGTCCACGTCGTTGAAGTCGTAATACTGCCGGAACCGCTGCACGGACTGCAGGTTCTCCTTCAGCACCGGTGGTCGCCACACGCGGATGTTCGAGACCGTTCCCGAGTTGTCGGCGATCTGTCTCGCCGTCAGGGGCCCGGTTGACACGTCGCGCTCTTGGGCTTGGATCGCCGCGAGACCGAACGCGGTGTTCGTCGCGACGATGTTGTCTCCGATGTAGTCGTGCTCGTACTGCTGTTCGTTCGGCTTCACCCGGAACTGCTGCACGAAGGCGGGGTAGACGGCACCCAGCAATACGGAGACCAGCGCCAAGAGCCCGACCGCGATGACGGGCAAGCTCCACTGCCGGAGGCGGATGTTGGCGAAGAAAAGGATCGCGCAGATCACGGCGACGATCGTCAGGAAGTTGAGTGCGGGGAGCTGCGCCTTCACGTCCGTGTAGGACGCGCCCTCGACCACGCCTCGGGGAGAGGTCAGCAGGTCGAAACGGCCGAGCCAGTAGCCCCACGCCTTGACCAGCATGATGAGCCCGAGCAGGACCGACAGGTGCGCGCGAGCCGCCGGCGTCACCTTGTCGGCGAACATCGGCGCCTGGGGACGGATACCGCCCCACAGGACGTGGGCGATCCCAACGAGGATCGTCACGCCGACCAAGGTCGAGAACAACCATCCTTGGAGGAAGCGGAGCCACGGCAGCGAGAACACGTAGAAGGCGGGATCGCGATGGAACAGGGGCTCCGTGGTCCCGAACGTCGCGCCCGACGAGTTCTTCCACAGCAGGAAGTTGCTCCATTCCCCCGTCACGCCGAGCGCCACCAAGAACGCCAGCACGGCCGAGCCGACCGGGAGCGCCCACCGCACCAGCGGATCGGTGACGTCGCGGATCCTCTCGAGGACCTCTTGGTCGGGCGAGAGGATCCGCGTCGTCGGCCGGATCCTCCTCGCGATGATCAGGTTCACGTACAGGATCAGGAAGAACAGCAGCCCGAACACCACGGCGAGCACGGTCTTCGTCCGAAGGACGGTCCAGAACACGCCGCTCTGGTTGATCTCCCGGTACCAGAGCAGATCGATCACGAAGCCCGAGAACGCTGTGAACAGGACGATCGCGACCACGACCGCCCCGATGACCACGAGCGGCCACCGGCGTGACCGGCTCGGGAGGCGGATCGTCGACATGGGCTGCAGCCTACTTCACGTCTTCGTTTCGCCAGGCCGAAGCGCTCGCAGGGCGTCGGCGAAGGTCGCGACCGAGATCACCTGCATCGCCCCCGTATCCACATCGGCCAGCTCGGGCATGTCGTCGGCCGGGGCCAGGAAGATGCTCGCCCCGGCGTGCTGCGCGGCGACCACCTTGTCGCGGATCCCGCCGATCGGCCCCACGTTGCCGCGCAGGTCGATCGTCCCTGTGCCCGCGATCGTTCGGCCCCCCGTCAGATCTCCTGGCGTCATCAGCTCGTACAGCCCGAGCGCCCACATAAGGCCGGCGGAGGGCCCTCCGACGTCGCCGCTGTCGATCGTGATCGGGAACGGGAACGCGTCGATCGAGCGGAACCCGACCAGCAGCTGCTTGTCGGGTCCACACGGCTTCCGCGCGAAGGTCGCCCGTTCGACCTTGCCATCCACATCGAGTCGGAACGACAGCGGCTGACCCTCCTTCGCGACGTGCAGGATCCGCCTGACGTCCGCGGTGTCGCCGACCGGGTGCCCATCGATCGCGGTGATGACATCCCCCGGGAACAGCCGCCCGTCGGCGGAGCACTCTGGGACCGTGGATTCGACCAGGGCACCCGCGCCATGCTGCTTCGGGTAGGTCGTCAGCCGCCGGAGCACGACCCCGGTGGCGTCGATCTTGCTCTGGTCCATCTCGGAGATCGATCGCTGGTTCTCCAATGCCACGTTGCCGGTCGGATACAGGTCGGTCTGAGGCACCAGCGCCCAGTCCGGCTCCAGCCAGACCGCGATCGCCTGCAACGGGGTCACCTGGTGGTAGCTCACCGTGGTCATCTCGAGCGCGCCCGTCGGGTCGTAGCGCGGCCGGCCGTCGTACCGGATCTGCGGCGTCACGGTCCGGGCGGGCCCAGGGCCGATCGCGTAGTACGGGAGCCGGATCCATGCGGCAGCCACGAGCACCGTCGAGACGAGGACGAACGCGGCGACACGGACCGGGTGACGCATGGGGGAAGCCATCCTACGGACTGCTTCGCCCCGAAGGTGGTCGGGGTTCCTCGTGCACGGCCGCTCCCGGGAGTAGGCTCGCGTCCGAGGCGATCGATGGCGTATCTGTTGGTGATCGTGGTTGCGGCGGCCGTGGGCGCGGCCGCGTACCTCATGACGCTCCGACAGGGGACCGCGCCCACGGCCGCCGCTCCGTCGCGCGTGAGCCCGCCGGTGGGCGTCCCGGTCACGGGCTCCGGGCAGACCTACCTGACGGTCACCGATACGCGTCCCGATTGGGAGTCCCGGCTGACTGGAGCCCTAGGGCTCGTGATCGCGGTCATCGCGGGCGCCTCCGTACTCGCTTTCGGCGCCTACCTCAGCGTGTCGTTCCTCGTGAAGCTCATCAAGCGTTCCGTCGGCTGAGAGCGCGCCTCACGACACGTCCGGGGTGATGTCCCGGAGCTCCGTCATCAGATGGCGCGACACGAGACCGTCCTCGCGCAGCCGCCCTTCGAGGTTGTACCGGCCGGCCCACTCCGCCAACGCGAGCCGGGTCGGCTCGTCGAACTCGCCGTTCACCGGCCCCTCGTACCGCCCGACCTTCGCCAGACGCCGCTGGAGCTCGCCGACGAGCTCCTCGGTCGCCTCCAGCGGCGGATCGTTGCGGATCAGCATCGTGTCGTCCCACACCGTGAACAGCCGCGCGAGCTCGGCCGGCGCGTCCGGATGATCGTCCACCCGGAGGTCGATGTATCGGTCGTTGCGTCCCTCGTAGCCGCCACGATCGCGGACCACCAGGAGCGCCGCCGACTGCTTCCCGCGGCGATCACCACCTGCAACGTCGCCCGCCAGCACGGCGGCGAGGAGCCGATCGCAGAGCTCGCCATCCCCCGACGCGAAGACACCGGCCATCGCATCGACGACGCCTTCGCCGGCCAGGATGTTGCCCTGCGCCGCGAAATGGTCGCCGGAGACGCCTCCGGCCCATTCGAGGCACCCGGACCCCGTGAAGGTCGCCGCCTCGCCGCTCGCGTCCACGAAGCCGGCTTGGCGCTCCTCCCGGCCCCCATCGCCTTCCAACACGGCATCGAGCGCCGGTCCCGCCGGCATCCCACCCGCCATCAGCCGGAGGCCGTCGGGCCCGAAGTCGGTGTTCGCCCAGGCCTGCGTGGCCACGGCGCCAACACCCGCCTTCGCCCAGGGGACGACCGCGCCCACGCAGGGGAACTTCGACGCGACCGCGACGCCGAGATCGCCGTTCCCGGGATCGAACGCGACGATCGAGAACGTCACCAGGCACTCCCTCCGATCGGGCTCAGCTCCGACCGGCCGGCCGGACGAGCTGGAACGCCGAGCGGTACTCCTCGAGATGCTCCAGCATGTGCCCCGCTCCGATCGCCACCGTTTCCAGCGGCTTCTCCGCGACGTGCACCGGGACCTCGCACTCCTGCGCGAGCAGTTGATCCAGGCCTTTCAACAGGCTCCCACCGCCCGTGAGGAACATGCCGGTCTCGAGCACGTCGTGCGTGAGCTCGGGTGGGGCGTCGCCGAGCGTCCGCCGCGCGCCGTCGACGATGTGCCGGACGGGGCCCGCCATCGCTTGGCGGACCTCGTCCTCGTCGATCTTGACTTCGACCGTGTTCCCCGTCGCGAGCTCTCGGCCGATCACCAGCGCGGCCCGACCGCTCGCAGAGGGAAAGGCGGATCCGATGGCGATCTTGATCTCTTCGGCCGCCTTCTCGCCGATCGCAACCCCACAGGTGGAACGCAGGTGCTCCTGGATCGCGGCGTCCAGGTCGAACCCGCCGAACGGTACGCCGTGGCCCGAGACGACGCCTCCCATCGAGACGACGGCCATCTCCGAGCGCGCCCCTCCGATGTCGACGATCAGATGCCCGATCGGCTCATGGATCGGCAGGCCGGCGCCGATCGCCGCCGCAAGCGCTTCCTCAACGAGCGTCACGTGCTTCCCACCGCTCGACGTCACCGCCTCCACGACGGCGCGCTTCTCGACCTCCGAGCTCTCCGACGGGATGCAGATCAAGACCCGCGGCTTGGGGAAGCGACCGGGGGCCACCCTACGGATCACGGAGCCGAGGTAGCGCTGGGTCATCTCGAACTCGGTGACCGTTCCCTCACGCAGCGGGCGCATGGCGACGACGTTGCCGGAATCGCCGCCGATCAGGTCCCAGGCCGCCTCACCGATCGCGACCACGGAGCCGGTGGACGCGTGCAGCGCGACCACCGTCGGCTCGTCGAAGACGATCCCCTCCCCGAGGCGGTAGACGATCGTGTTCGCCGTTCCGAGGTCGATCGCCAGGTCCCGCCCCATCAGGCTCCCATCACCCAGTGGCCTTCACCGGTCGCGAGGAGCTCCTTCTTCCAGATCGGGACGTCGTGCTTCAGCTGTTCGATCCCCTCCCGGCATGCCTCGAATGCCTCCGCGCGGTGCGCGCCGGAGACGGCCACCACCACGCTCGCGTCGCCGACGCCGAGGTCGCCGGTGCGGTGGAGCAAGGCCACCTTCCGGATGGGCCAGCGATCGCGGAGCCGATTGGCGATCTCACGCAGCCGGTCGGCCGCGACATCGTTCCACGACTCGTAGGTGAGCCCCGTCACGGCGACGCCATCGGCGTCGGAATCACGGACGGTACCGACGAAGATGCACGATCCACCCGACGAAGGTTCGGCGATGAACGCGAGCGCTTCGTCGACGGACAGGGGCTCGGCGGTGATCCGCACGAGCGTCTGGTCGTCGGACACGGCGCCCATCGTAGCGCGAGGGACGTCGTAGGCTGGCCGCGTGAGCGATCCACTCGGCTTCCCGTTCGGGATGGACCCCGACGCCCTTCGAGACGCACCCTTGTTCCGCGAGCTCCAGCGCGTGATGGCCTCCTCGTCCGGGCCGATCAATTGGGAGCTCGCGCGTCAGGTCGGCGTCGCGAGCGCGCTCGAAGAGGGCCCCGATCCCGAGCCGACCGAAGGAGATCGCCGCATGCTCGACGAGGCCGTCCGCGTAGCGGAGCTGCAGGTCGCGGGGTTCACCGGGATGGAGCTTCCCGGCGACATCGTCCATGTCCAGCCGGTGCGCCGGGCCGAGTGGGTCGGGGCCAGCGCGACGAGCCTCCGCTCATTGCTCGAGCCCGCGGCGCAACGGATGGGCCAGGCGCTCGAGGCTGCGATGCGCGAACAGATGCCTGAAGACCTCGGGCCGATGGCCGGCATGCTCACGCAGCTCGGACCGTTGCTGCAGGGGACGCAGGTGGGGCAGGTGCTCGGGTTCCTGGCGACGCGGGTGCTCGGCCAGTACGACGTCGCGGTTCCCCGCCAAGCGGGGTCGGGCGCGCTGCTGTTCGTGGTGCCCAACATCGCGCGGTTCGAGCACGACTGGTCGCTCGACCCGACCGAGTTCCGGACGTCGGTTGCCCTCCATGAGGTCACGCACCGGCTCGAGTTCGGACGGTCATGGACGGCCGCGCACTTCGCCGCCCTGGTGGACGATTTCCTCTCGACGCTCACGGTGGACATCCGCGCGATCCAGGAGCGTTTCTCCGCACTCGATCCGACCGACCCCGAGGCCGTGGAGCGGGCGCTTGGCGGAGATGATGTCGACGCGTTGTTCGGCGCCGTCCTGGACGACGAGCAACGGTTGAAGCTCGGCAGGATCCAGGCGTTCATGGCGGCGGCCGAGGGCTACGCGGACCACGTGATGCACGCGCTCGGCGCGCGGCTCCTCGCCACGCACGCGATGATCGAAGAGGCGATGCTTCGTCATCGCGAGGACGAGGCGACGGACCCGGTGTTCGAGCGGTTGCTCGGGATCGACATGAAGCGGGAGCAGTACGTCGCGGGCCGGCGGTTCTGCGACCTCGTCGTCGACCTCACGGACGAGGCGATCCTCGCGCGGATGTGGGGATCGGCCGAGGCGATGCCGTCACTGCCGGAGATCGAAGAGCCGCGCCTGTGGCTCGCGAGGACGGTCTAGCAACCTCCGAGCGGTATCCTCCCCCGATGGACACCGTGGGGGAGCTCGTCGCCGCCGCGATCGTCGACGAACGCGTCTGGCAGACCCAGGGAGCGTCATCGCCGGACGGGATCTACCTCACGGGTCAACCGGGCCCCGCGCTCCCATTCGTGCTCTTCCGAGCATGGAAGGTCGGCGTCGGGATCGTGCAAGAGGAAGTGCGTCTCTACGGTCCGTCGGGACGGATGATCTGGCGGTGGGGACCGGAGTACCGCCGGATGGAGGGGATGTTCGACCTGACGACGGAGCTCGACGTCGTGACGGACGCCGTCTTCGACGAAACGGGAACCTACGTGGCCTCGTTCATCATCGACGACCAGATCG
>Ga0066656_10001374_pt1 | contig 10570 bp, 9 predicted proteins | sample GraSoiAngelo_105_FD_71411 | JGI IMG/M metagenome (GOLD analysis project Ga0066656, IMG submission 71411) | Grasslands soil microbial communities from the Angelo Coastal Reserve, California, USA - 14_0903_05_40cm | ecosystem: Environmental > Terrestrial > Soil > Grasslands | place: USA... | reverse complement strand
AGCGCAGCGTGCGGTCCCAGGAATCATCCGCCGCCTGCAGCCGGTAGAGGCCATGAATCAGGGCGTCGCTCCCGGTGAGCGAGACGGCGACGAGATCGGCCTGAAACTCCATCTCCCGAGACAGCGCGCGCTGCAGGAGCACGACCCCGTGGAACACGGAGTCGACGAGCGAGCGAATCGACCACACTACCAGGCTCAAGATCCAACCGACCCAGGCGACGCGTAGATCGATCCGCGAGAGCCCCTCGAGGAGCTCATCGAGCTTGTCACGCCGGGCCACGAGGTTGCCGGCGATCTGGTGCGCGATCTGCGACCAGCGCAGTACTGCCATAGACGCTTGCGTGAAATGCCCAAATTCGTGTGCCAGGACGGCGCGGCACTCGCCAAATGTCAGCGCGTTGACGAGGGGCAGCCCGATTTGGAGGTTCTTCTTGGATGGAAACAGCAGGTTGACGAGCGAGAGATCGTAAAACACCGTGGCGTTGACCTCGCCCGAGAGAAACACGCGGTGTGGCCGCGGCGCTTCGGCGCTGTCCGCCAGCGCGTGCAGGAAGGCGAACAACCTGGGCTGCTCGCGCGCCGTGACTTCCAGCATGTGGTCGAGCGTACCGCGCTTCACGAAGAACAGCGGCTTGAGCATGAACACCGCGAGGAATAGGGCGCCCACGCCGACGACCAGGCCGGAGAACGTGAAGGCGTCAGCGACGATGAGGACGCGGTAGGCGGTGTCGAGGAACCAGCCGGCGAGGACGAAATACAGCACCATGAAGCCGACGAGCGCGGTCACCGCCAACCAGACCCTGCGCTTGTAGGAAGCGGGCAGCGGTACAAGCTGGGCGAGGCTCGTCACTGACTCACCCCTAAACCGAGCATACCTCCACCGCCTGTTTCAGCGAGGTCAGCGGGTCACGCGTCGGCACAAATTCATGCGCGACGAAGCCGGTGAACCCCGTATCGGCGATCGCTCGTGCGACGGCGTGATAGTTCAGCTCTTGCGTGTCGTCGAGCTCGTGACGTCCGGGCACGCCGCCGGTATGAAAGTGTCCGATGTGACTCGCGTGCTCGCGGATCGTGCGAATCACGTCGCCTTCCATGATCTGCATGTGATAGATGTCGTAGAGCAGCTTCACGCGGGGCGACCCGACGGCTTCGATGATATTCGCGCCGAACGCCGTGCGATCGCCCTGGTAGTCCTTGTGATCCACTTTGCTGTTGAGCAACTCCACGCAGATCGTCACGCCGTGACGCTCGGCCGCCGGGGCGATGCGGCGCAGGCCCGTGACGCACGCCTCCGTCGCTTGCGCGTCGCTCCGTCCCTGGCGGTTGCCGAACATCGCAATGAGGTTCGGGACGCCGTGCTGCACCGCGAGCGGCAGGGCGCGCTCGAGCTCTCCGACGAGCAAGTCGTGATTCGCCGGGTCGTTGAAGCCACGCGGAATAAAATCGTCGCGCAGCGCGGCGTACCCCATCGAGCACACCAGTCCCTGCTGGCGGACGATCGGCCAATCATCCGAGGCCAGCAGATCGATACCGGCGAGGCCCATGGCTTTGCCGGCCTTGCACAGATCCGGCAGGGGGATGGAGCGGTAGCACCAGCGGCTGGCCGATTGTTTGAGGCGGCTTGGCGGTTGGCCGGTTGGGCGGTTTGTAGGACCGACGGCGAGTCCTGCAAACGTCGCTACCGTAGCCCCGATCGCGTCGCGGCGTGTCACCAACCGCCCAACCGCCGAACCGCTTAAGCGCTTCATTTAGAACTCCAGCTGACTCAGGTATTTGTAGCTCGCCGCAATGTCATCGAAGGGTTGCGGCGGCTGATCGTGCTCGACGAAGAAGTGCTTGATCCCCGCCTGCTCCCGCTTCGCGAAGATGCGCTTCCAGTCGATCTTGCCCTGCCCCACGTCGACTATCTTGTTGTCCGGTGCCCCGGCCGAGTCCTTCACGTGCACTAGCGGAACGCGGCCCGGCCAGCGCGCGAAGTACGCGAGAGGATCCTGGCCACCTTTGGTGATCCAGTAGAGGTCGATCTCGAGCTGCACCAGCTTGGGATCGGTGTTTTGGAGCAGCACATCGTAGGGGACTTGCCCGTCCATTTTCGGGAATTCAAAATCGTGGTTGTGATAGGCGAACTGGATCCCGGCATCGTGCGCGGTCTGTCCGGCGTGGTTGAAGACCTGCGCGAAGTTCTTCCAGTCGTCCAACGTCTTGCGCCGTTCCGCGGGAATCCAGGGCATGACGATGTACTCGTGCCCGATCGTCTTGGCCGCGTCGAGCGCCGCCTTCCATTGGTCGTCGCTCTCGAACGGGACGTGCGTGGAGGGGGCTGAGAGTCCGTGTCGGTCGAGGATCGCCTTCACCTCGGCCGGCGAATGATTGAAGTAGCCCGCGAACTCGACCTCCTTGTAGCCGATCTCCGCCACACGCGCGAGCGTGCCTTCGAAGTCCGCTTTCATCTGATCGCGCACCGTGTAGAGCTGGAGCCCAATCTTGTCCAAGCGTGCGCTGTGCGCCGTGCGCAGTGCGCCGGGAATCAACGCTGCCACTCCCAGACCAGTCATCGTTCCAATGAATTCGCGCCTTGTAGTCCGGCTCACGGCGCACGGCTCACTGCGCGCGCTTCTCGTCATAGCTCTCTCCTTTTCATAGCCTCAACCGCGTAGGCTGCCGCGCGCGCGGTGAGTGCCATGTACGTGATCGATGGATTCTGGCACGCCGTCGACGCCATGCAGGCGCCGTCGGTGATGAACAGATTCGGCACGTCCCAGGACTGATTGTGCGCGTTGAGCACCGACGTCTTGGGATCCTTGCCCATCCGCGCCGTGCCCATCTCGTGGATGACGAGCCCGGGCGGGTTGTTGCTCGTGTACGGCTGGATATCGTGGGCCCCCGCTTCCGCAAGCATCTCGGCGGCGGTGATGGACATGTCGTGGACCAGCGCCCGCTCGTTTTCGCCGTACGCGCAGCTGATCCTGGCGACGGGAATGCCCCACGCATCGACTTTCGTCTTGTCGATTTCGACGATGTTTTCCTCTTTCGGCAGCATCTCACCGAAGCCGTAGAGGCTGAAGCCCCACGGCCCGGGTTTGCGCAGTGACTTCTTGAAATCGGCCCCGAAGCCCGCCTGCTCCATGCCGCGGCCCCAGTCCGAGCGTCCGCCGCCCCCCTGGAAGCCATAGCCGCGCAGGAACGGCGACTTGCCCTTCCCGATGTTGCGGAAGCGCGGGACGTAGATCCCGTTGGGACGATTACCGATGGAGTCACGATCGGGCGGGCCGTCGATGCGGCCACTGGCGCCGCCGCCCATGATGTGATCCATCAGGTTCTTGCCGACTTGGCCGCTCGAGTTCGCGAATCCGCTCCCGGAGTTGAGCAGGATGCGCGCCGACTCGATCGTGGACGCACACAGGAAGATGATGCGCGCCTGGAACTCGATCGCGTGCTTGGTCTGCCCGTCGATCACCCGCACGCCGGTGGCCCGGCCGCGCCGTTTGTCATACGTGATGCTATGGACCACGCTGTACGGCCGCAGCGTCAGGCGGCCCGTGGCCTGCGCGGCGGGCAGCGTCGCGTTGACGCTCGAGAAATACGAGCGCGTGATGCAGCCGCGATGGCACGGTCCGCAGTAGTGACACGCGGCGCGGCCGTTGTGCGCCTCGGTCAGCACGGCGCAGCGCCCGATCGTGACCATGCGTTCGCCTGGCCATGCGCGTCCTACCGCTTCCCGCACCGATTGCTCGACGCAGTTGAGCGCCATCGGCTTCAGGAACTTGCCGTCGGGCAGCTGGGCCAATCCTTCCGCCTGGCCGCTGATGCCCACGAATGTCTCGACATGGTCGTACCACGGGGCGATGTCCGCGTAGCGAATCGGCCAGTCCACGCCGATGCCTTCGCGCGCGTTCGCTTCGAAGTCGAGGTCGCTCCAGCGATAGACCTGGCGGCCCCACATGATCGAGCGCCCGCCCACCTGGCGGCCGCGAATCCATGAGAACGGCTTGTCGGGAGGCGTCGTGTAGGGGTTTTCGAGGTCGTTCACGAAAAACTTGTAGGCCATCTCGTCGCACGCGTAGCACTGCTGCTGGATCGGCTGCTCCTTCGCGAGCCGCTTGCGGTCGCCCATGCCGCGGAACTTCATCTCCCACATCGGCACGTGCTCGACGTAGTCGGTCTCGGGATTGATCGGCCGGCCGGCTTCGAGGACCAGCGTCTGCAGGCCGCGCTCGGTCAGCTCCTTCGCCGCCCAGCCGCCCGACATCCCCGAGCCGATCACAATGGCGTCGTAGGTTTTCATTGCTCGAGGGGGTAGCAGGGTTCGTAGCGACCGGGCACGACGCGGTAGTGCAGCTCGGAGGTCGCGCCGACTTCCGACGTGTAGTAGCCGGTGAGCGTCAGCCACTTCATGCCCTGGAAGAAATTCTTCGACATATCGCTCTTCGTGTCACGCAGGCGCGCCAGCTCGTAGTCCAGATCCTCGAGGATTTCCATCTGCTGCTGGGGCGTGCACCCGATGAAATCCTTCCCGAACGCCGCGCGGCTGCGCTCATCCACGTTCGCGAGGCCAGCCATGAACATCTGACGCTGATCGTCATCACCCCAATCAGCGAGCATGACGTCGATGAACGCCGGCACCCCCGCCTCGCGCGCGCCCGGCGTGTCGGTCTTGGGAATGATCAGCTCGGCAATGGTGGCGACGGTTTCATTCTGGTGGGGATTCAGCGCGCGCAGCGCTCCCGCGCGCGCTCGCTGGTGGACAGTGCGGCCGATCGCGAGCAACCGGTCGGGGAGCGCAGCCGTCCCGGCGAGCAGAAGCAACACTTCACGCCGGTTCATCAATCATCCTCGTGAAGGAACTGCTGTAACTTGGCATGCAAACGGCCCGCTGGCCATGCGGCCAGCGGGCAGCAACTATGAGTCAGAATGGAAGGCGTGTTCCGAAGGTCAGGCCGTGGTGGCCGTAAATGCGACGCAGTTCCAATTGAAACGAACGACGACCGAGCCGGGCTCGCAGTCCCACCCCCAGCGACGCGATGATATCGCCACGCGACAAGGAGCGTTTCGGGCTGGTTTGGAAATACGATGTCGATCGATCTCGGAAGAAGCTGGAACCCTGCGTCCACAACTGCCGGCCGAACGTGCCCAACGTGGCGTACGGCGCGAGCGGCGCATTCGGAATCGGCGAAAGGGACGCACTGAGACCGAGCATGAGATCGGTCCGTTGTTCAGTACCACCAAAGCTGATCGAATTCTGCTCGTAGAAGTACGACTGGGTTGGACCCCACCGGGCGCCACCTTCCAGACGCAGTCCGAGGACGCTATTTGGCCTGGTGAGATCGTACTCGGCTCGCAGCCGCATGCCCCATAACGAAGTCGCCGGCGTCACTCGGCCCCATTCGGGCCCTACCGAGAACGTCCAGCGCGACGGGGTTGGGGGAGTGTCTTGAGCGGCGGCAGTACCGAAAGCGAAGGAAAGCGCGACGGGCAGAACGAGGAATGAGCGCATTGGCCCCTCCTGCAATGGATTCACTGTGAACCTCGCGCCGGGTACCAGATTCCGGTAGTGCCCTCGCACCAAAAGTCACATTCAACCGAGCGGGACCCATTCACCAGGGCGGCGGCGTACCGGGTTGATCCGTTCTCACGCGGCGGCGATCCAGCGCCGCCAGCACCTTATCCACCACCCACACCAGCAGCTCGTAGACGGCCACAGCCGCGAGCACCATGAACACGCCGGCAACGACCGCGGCCCACAGCGGGCTGCCGTTGCCCATCAACTTGTTCCGGTATTCGTCGAAGTTGGCGACGTACTCCTTCATGGTAAGGGCGCGGCCGCGCGCGACATCGCTCGCCATGCTCTGGCCGACTCCGTAGCCCGTCACAATGCCCAGCAACACCGCGACGATCACGCGCGCAACGATCCGGCGTGTTCGCTGCCCCCCCCCAGCCCCCTCAGACATCGGTCGGTCCGAGTTAATAGCCGTAGCCCTCCACTCCTGCTGCTCGCCAGTCGGCAGTATAGAAAACAGACACGGCAGTTCCCCCTCCAGATGCACGCGCGGAGCGTGCGTGACAGGCGTACGTAATCGACGAGCCCAAATATGTAAACCGGAGTGGCGTGATCGTATCGCAGCCGGCGAATGTCCACTGCCGGCCCTCGGCCGTCAGGCCGCGATACCAATCCGTGAGGTCAGCACTGAGGAATTTGCGGAATCGCGGCGTGATCGCCGCGCTGTCAGGTCTGGCCACGATCGCACGGAGCAACAGCGGAATCGCGACCGGCGGTTGCCTGCCGCCGGCAAATGTGACCAGGTGCGGTGCCTGAAGCGTCGGATCGAGCAGTCCGGCAACGCCGTACGCGATCGCGCCCACCTGCGCTTCGGCGAGATTCGCCAGCACGATGACGGTGAGACCCCCCGCCGACTGCGGGTAGCGCGCGATGACCGTCTTGAAGCCCTGCCAGCTTCCGGTGTGTGAGATGCGCCGCTGGGCTCGCTGCGGAAGCAGGTACCAGCCGAACCCGTAGGGATAATTCGCGCCGTCGCTCAGCCGTACCGGTGTCCACGCCGTATCGAGCGCCGCGGCACTCGGCACGCGTCGCTGATTCAGCGCCACAGCCCACCGCGCCAAATCGCGCACGGTGAAGTAGAGCGCACCGTCGGCGGTGGTGTTGAGCGTCGGTGCGACCCACTCCTGATTCTTGAGCGCGCCCTTCTCCAGGCGGTAGCCGGCCGCGCGATTGGGAACGATGTCGGCCTCGGAGATCACGCGAGAATCGCGCATGCCGAGCGGACCGAACACCGAGTCACGCAGCAGATCGCCGTAGAAGCGGCCGGTCACGCGATGAATGAGCGCACCCAGCAACAGGTATCCCGTGTTGCTGTAGCTCCAGCGCTCACCGGGCCGGAAGTCGAGCGGCCGCGCCGCCGCGAACTTCACGAGCTCGTCTTCGGTGTAGTCCTTGCGATAGTTGAACGTAGAATCGGTGTACTCGGCGACGCCGGATGTGTGCGTCAGGAGGTGCCGCACCGTGATTCCCTGCCACACCCCTGCCCCCTCGGGAAACCAGCGCACGATCGAGTCGTCGAGCCTAACTAGATGGCTGTCGACGAGCATCTCGACGAGCGCGGCCGTGAACTGCTTGCCCATCGACCCGGATTGATACACGGTGCTGTCGGACGCGGGCACGTCCAGCTCGACGTTCGCGAATCCATAGCCGCGCGACAGCACGACGCGGTCGCCGCGGAGCACGGCAACGGAGAGGCCCGGGATGTGCTGGCGCGCCACCTCGGCCTCGATATAGCGACTGATCGCCGCGGTATCCGTCTGCACGGCCAGGAACAGCGACAGCAGGACGCAGGTGGTCATGGTCTCTGGCTCAGGCGGAGTCGTGGACGCCCCACGCGGAGCGGAGCACGTCGCTGATTTCGCCGAGGGTCGCGCGCGCACGCACGGCGTCGAGGATCGGCTCCATCAGCGGAGCCGCCGGCTCGCGCGCCGCTCGGTCGAGGGCCGCGAGCGCACGTTTCACGTTTCGCGTATCCCGTTTCCCGCGAAGCTCAGCCAATCGTTTTCGTTGCGCATCGGCGAGTTTCGAGTAGTCGGGCGCGGGAATCGGCGGGATCGGCTCAGCGGTGACGTACTCGTTCACTCCCACGACGACCTGCTGGCCCGCCTCGATCTCCCGCTGCTGTTCGTACGCACTGCGCGCGATCGCTTCCTGAAAGAAGCCGCGCTCTATCGCCTTGACCGAACCTCCACCGGCCTCCACTTCCTCCACCAAGGCGTTGGCCGCGGCTTCGATCTTGTCGGTCAGCCCCTCCACATACCAGCTGCCGCCCAGCGGATCCACCACATCCGGCACGCCCGTCTCGTGCGCGAGCAGCTGCTGGGTTCGGAGCGCCAGCGTCGCGCTGCGCTCGGTGGGAAGCGCCAGCGCTTCGTCGTACGAGTTCGTGTGGAGCGATTGCGTGCCGCCTAGCACGGCGGCCATCGCCTGAATTGCCACGCGCACGACGTTGTTGAGCGGCTGCTGTGCCGTGAGCGTCGCGCCACCAGTCTGGGTGTGAAAGCGCAACCGGGCGGCGGCGTCCGACGCGTTGAACTTCTCCTTCATGAGCCGATACCAGAGCCGGCGTGCGGCGCGGAATTTCGCAATTTCTTCGAACAGATTCGTATACGCGGCGAAAAAGAAGGAGAGTCGCGGAGCGAGATCGTTCACCACCACTCCGGCGTACTGCGCACGGCGCACGTATTCCAAACCGTTAGCAAAGGTGAACGCCAATTCTTGCACCGCCGTCGCGCCCGCTTCACGCATGTGGTAGCCCGAGATCGAAATCGGATTGAAGCTCATTTTGGCGCGCGACGTGAACCGAAAGATGTCGGCGACGAGTCGCAGCGACGGCTCGGGCGGATAGATGTACGTGCCGCGCGCGATGTATTCCTTGAGGATGTCGTTCTGCAGCGTGCCCTGCAGCTTGGTGAGCGGGACGCCCTGCTCTTCGCCGACTGCGACGTACATCGCGAGCAGAATCGCGGCGGTCGCGTTGATCGTCATGGACGTCGAGACCTTGTCGAGCGGAATGCCGTGGAACAACCGCTCCAGATCGTCCACGCTGTCGATCGCCACGCCCGCCCGCCCCACTTCCCCCTCGGCCATCCGATGATCGGAGTCGTAGCCCATCTGCGTGGGCAGGTCGAACGCGACCGACAACCCCGTCTGACCGGCATCCAGCAGGTGCCGGAACCGCGCGTTGGTCTCTTCGGCCGTGCCGAAGCCCGCGTATTGGCGCATCGTCCACAGCTTGCCGCGATACATCGTGGGGTAGATGCCGCGCGTGAACGGCGGCTCGCCGGGCGCGCTCTGGTCAGCGACGGGACGGGGACGCTCCGGCGAATCGTGCGTCACTGCGACGCAAGCACCGATCGCGCGTAGGCGACGTCGCGCTGGGAGCCGATGATCAGCGGCGTGCGCTGGTGCAGCTCGGCGGGCTTGATGTCCAGAATGTCGCGTGCGCCGTCGATGGCCGCGCCGCCCGCCTGCTCGACGACATACGCGAGCGGCGCCGCTTCGTACAGCAGACGCAGCTTGCCCTGCGGTGAGTTCGTATCCGCCGGATACAGAAAGACGCCGCCGGACATCAGGTTGCGGTGGATGTCGGCAACGAGCGAGCCGATGTAGCGCGCGTTTTTTGCTTCCACTCGGCCACCATCGCCGTTCTTGAACGCCGCCACGACGCGTTGGATGCCCGGCGCCCACTTATTCCAGTGACTCTCGTTGACGCTGTAGTACGTGCCGACGTCCGGCGAGCGGATGTCGGGATGCGACAGCAGAAACTCACCGATGGTCGGATCGAGCGTGAAGCCGTGCACGCCCTGCCCCGTCGTGTACACGAGCATCGTGCTCGAGCCGTACAGGATGTATCCGGCGGCGACCTGCGCGCGGCCTTTTTGCAGACAGTCGGCGAGCGTGCCTGGCCCCTTCTTGGTCGCACTGCGCCGATGAATCGAAAAGATCGTGCCGATCGAGACGTTGACGCCGATGTTGGTCGAGCCATCGAGCGGATCGTACATGAGCACGTACTTGCCGCCGCGCCGGTCCTCGCGCACCTGCACGGGGATCGGGTGCTCGTCTTCCTCGGATGCAACGACGCACACCCGGCCCGTATGCTCGACGGCGTGCCGGACGGTCTCGTTGGCGAACACGTCCAGTTTCTGCTGCACCTCGCCCTGGACGTTGATCGCGCCGAATTCGCCGAGGATGTCGGTGAGCCCCGCGCGGCGTACCTGGCGCGAGATGATCTTCGCGGCCAGGCAGATGTCATACAGCAGGTTCGACAGCTCCCCCGTCGCTTCGGGATGGAGCCGTTCCTGCTCCATGATGAACCGCTCAATCGTGACGACCGACGTCGGTGATTGCGAGCGTGCCATGACTCGAGACGGTGAAGGTGATCGTGCCCCGCTGGTCGGTACGGAGCACGGTGACGCCATGTCCTCGCAGCCGTGCCAGCGTTTCGGGCGCGGGATGACCGTAGCGATTCTTCGCGCCCACGCTGATCACGGCATCGACCGGCTGCAGCTCATCGAGCCAGCGGTCCGACGTGGCACCACGCGACCCGTGGTGCCCGACCTTCAGCAGCGTCACGCGCCCGATGCGCCCCGCGAGATGGGCCTCCGTCGGCACGCCCGCGTCCCCCGCGAACAGGAGTCGCGTGGTGCCGTAGGTCACGAGGAGCACGACCGACTCCTCATTGATGTCCGTCTGGCTGACCGCCCACGCCGAATCCGGGCTCAGCACTTCGAGCGTTACGCCGTCCAGCTCCAACCGATCGCCACGTCGTGCCGGGCGCCACTCTGCCCCGTCGCTCTCGACGGCGCTGAGGAACCCAAGATAGCCCGCGTCCGGCACCGGTTGCCCCGGCTCGAGGACGAAGGCCGGATCGAACGCATCGAGCACGGCGGGGAGGCCGCCGAAATGATCGAGATGAGCGTGCGTGGCCACGATTGCCGCCAGCTGCGTGGCACCTGCCTCACGCAAGAACGGCACCACGACCCGGCGGCCGGCATCTCCCTGCGGTCCCCG
>Ga0066656_10001370_pt1 | contig 10580 bp, 9 predicted proteins | sample GraSoiAngelo_105_FD_71411 | JGI IMG/M metagenome (GOLD analysis project Ga0066656, IMG submission 71411) | Grasslands soil microbial communities from the Angelo Coastal Reserve, California, USA - 14_0903_05_40cm | ecosystem: Environmental > Terrestrial > Soil > Grasslands | place: USA... | reverse complement strand
CACCTTGCGGGCAAACGATATCCGGCGCCTGCTCAAGCCCGAGTGGGGTCGCAATTCCCAATAGCTGGGTGATGCGATGGCAGTCGGGATCGGCCGTTACCGGAATATGATGCGCGTGCCATTTCCACCACGCCCCGGTCCTGCCGGCATGCGGCACCAAGCCAACCCGCCGAGAAGCCGCCATCAGCGCGAAAAAAGTCGGCCGGTCACCGGCTTGCGTCGAAACGGCGAGATCGTAATTGCGCCACAAGCGCCGGATGAGAGCGGTCATCTCTCTCGGCGAGGGCCGGAGCGATGTGGTGAGCACCTCGTCAACATCGGGATTACCAGCGAGCATTCCCTCGGTGCCGCGAAACACTAAAGCGGTGATCGAGCTGCCGGGGAAGCCCGCCTTCAGGGTGCGGATGAGCGGCGTGGTGAGCAGCACATCGCCGAGTCGGCGAAGTGTGATCACCAGGATGCGCGGGCGCTCGGGGAGATAAAGATTCGTCATCGTAGCGTCCGTCGAGACGGACAGCTTCGCTCAAGGGTCGCAGTTTTCACGCTGAAACGACTTATAGGACTTCTCCTCGAAGAGCCGCGATCCCGACGCCAGATTGATCGCCTTCTTCAGCCGCGCGCGCTCGTCGTTGAGCCGATAGACGGCGCGCGCGAGCTCGATGAAGGAGCCGCCAAAATCGCCGCGCGCGTCGCAATCGCGGATTGCATCCTCCACGTCCCAGAGCCTTGCATTCACCCTTTTTAGCTCTGCCTTGAGCTTGTCCAGCATCGTGCAATCTATGTCACCGAGAGGAACGGCCCGCAATGCCTCGAGCTCGTGCACGATATTCTTGAGCTGGCTCGGATTGTTGATGCGCTCGGACTTTATTTCGAGAATCGTGAGCTTGTCCATCAACTCGCCAACCGAGATCGGCACCAAGATGTCTTGTAACGGACTGACCTGCGGGACACTCATGCGCTCTCCTGAGCTTTGGCTGCCGCATCCTTGACCCGCAGCACCGCTCCCCCAGTGACGCCGACGCCGAAGACATACAGCCAGCCTTGACCAAAGTCGAACAGGTGCGAGTTGAACAACGAGGAGACGATATTGTAGGTCACAACGAGCAGACCGAGCCATGCAGCCGGCGTGCCGGCGCGAAACAGGGCGAGATGGGCCATCCACATCGCGAGAAGCGCGAGGGCGCCAACGAGACCTAGCTCGGTGGCCGTCGCCAGAATCTGGCTGTGCGGGTTGGTACTTATCAGCTCGGGGATGGTATCAGGCGTCGCCTCGCGCCGGAACAGCATGGGAATTGTTCCGGTTCCATGACCAATGACGGGCGCTTCTGCGATGAATGCCAGCGACCTCTTCCAATATTCGAGCCGTAATCCGACTGGAGTATTGACGTTGTGGGCGCTATAGGCCCGCGCTTCCTCCACCGCAGCGGACACCCGCTGACGCAAATACGGCGACGAGACCCAGACCGCTGCTGCCAACAGGGCACCGATCACGGCAGTCCCGACGGCGCCTCGCCACCCAAATTGACGCACTCCGAACAGCACGAGCATCGCCAGCAAAGCGACCAGCGTGGTGCGCGCCGTTGACACATAGGCGATGTTGGCCAGGAATGCCGCCGCAACGAGGAGTAGGACCGGCAGAAGCCGCGTCCGCGCGCGCCACAGCGCGGCCGCTTCCCCGATCAGCCCGAAGGCACAAATCGCAAACACAGCACTCTGCATGATGTAGTTCTTGACCGGGACGCCCGGCTCCTTGCCGCGCCACGTCAGACCGGGCGTGAGCACAAGCGCCCAGGAGACGACGAGCAACGCGACCGAGGAGGCAAGAAAACCAATGATGGCCCACCTCGCCTGCGTTGAACGGCGGAATTGCGCGAGCAGCAACGGAATGCAAAGCAGCTTGTGAAATCCGCTCAACCCGGCGACACGTTCGCTCCAACTCGCATCGGCCCACAACATGCCGACTGCGGCAAGCACCCAGAGGAGCACCGGCAGGCCCCCGGCTGCCGAGAACAGTTCGCGCCGTACCGAGCCGACATCAAGGGTGGGAACGAGCGCAATGAGCCAGAGGACAATCAGGACGGCAGTCGCAGATGTCGACCACGGCAATGAAACTGCGACTGCGGTGGCCAACCCATCCGCGATCTGCCCGAGTCGCGGAGCGCGCACGGTCTCCTTCACGACGGCTCGCTCAAGACTGCGCTCGGACATGGCCGTTCCCGCCGATCTCGGCGGTTTCGCGCAGCGCCGACAGTCCACGCTGCGCACGCGTGCGCTCGCTTTGCAACACGGCATGGAGCCGCGCATCATTTGCGGCCAATTGTGCGCGGTCAACGTGCGGGTGCCAGAGGTGGATGACCCCGGTTGCAAAGCGGCCGTCCTTGCGGCGCAGGCCGGAACGCAGCAATCGGATCAGCAGGTCGGAATCTTCGCGGCCCCAGCCGGTGTAGGAGGCATCGAAGCCGTCGATCCGCTCCAGATCGCTGCGCCAAATCCCGAGGTTACAAGAGCGCGCGCCGCGCCATTGTCGCGACCGCAGCCTGCGCAGCGGCCCGAACGGCAATCGCAGAAGCGCTGCCAGGCGGTTAACTTCGCCGCGTAAGCGCTGCCCGATCCAAGCACGCACGCTCCAAGCCTCCGGCCGAAGGTGCTCTTCCAATACGGCCGCTGTGAGCGCCGGCGAGAGCAGCACGCGGTTTCCCGTGACGAACCATCCGCGTTGCGCCAGCTTGCGATGCGTTGCGATAAAATCAGGCGGAGCGACGCAGTCCCCGTCCAGGAAGACGCAGTACTCGCCGCGACAGGCGAGAATTGCGCGATTGCGGATTTCGGCGGCGCGAAAGCCGCAATTCATCTGCCAGACGTGGGTGAGCGGAACAGCAAGGCGGCTTCGCCAGCGCTCCACCATGGCCGCGGTCATCGAGGGCGAACCGTCGTCAGCAATTACAACTTCGAATGTTTGATCGCTCTGGCGCGATAACGCCGACAAAACCGCCTCGAGCGCGTCCTCGCGGTTAAAAGTCGTGACGATGACCGAGATGAGATAAGACACGCTGGCACCGCTCCAGTCTTTCGTCCTGCACGTCCCGACCCGCTGTGATAGCGTGCGCAGCCGCCGGGCTCAATAACGAGGAAATATGCAGAAGATATCGGCCTATATTCTGGCCTTCAACGAAGCCGAAAAGATCGCGGATGCTGTATCGAGTGTCTTGTGGGCCGATGAAATCGTCGTGGCCGATTCCGGGAGCACCGATCGCACCGCCGCGATCGCGCAAAGTCTCGGTGCGCGGGTGGTGCAGCTCCCATTCCATGGCTTTGGCGACCTGCGCAATCGTGCCATCGCGGAATGCCGGCACGAGTGGATCTTCAGTCTTGACTCGGACGAGCGCTGCACCGCCGAAGTTCGCGACGAAATTTTCGCCCTACTGTCGTCGCCACCCGATCATGATGCCTACCTCGTGCCGCGCCGCAATTACATGATGGGACGTTGGATCAAGGGCTCCGGTTGGTATCCGAACTTTCGCCAGCCGCAGCTCTTCCGGAAGGGCGCGATGCGGTATGACCATGATCCCGTCCATGAAGGCTATGAACTTTTGACAGAACGACCATTAGGAAGATTGCAAAGCGCTATCTGGCAACTTCCATTTCGCAATCTCGAGGAGGTCGTCAACAAGATGAACCGCTACTCCTCGTTGGGCATGCGTAAGCTTTCAGGAAAGAGAGTGTCAATGGGGGGCGCGCTGGGGCATGGACTGTGGGCTTTCATCAAGCACTATGTGTTCAAGCATGGCTACCGCGACGGCTGGGCCGGCTTCGTCATCGCGCTAGGAAATTTCGAGGGCACATTTTACCGCTATGCCAAGCGCTACGAAGAAATGAAAGCGTGGTCAGCGCCGTCCACCGCGCCGCTACGGCGGCCGCCGCTTTGACGCCCGCTTCAACGGAACCTGCCACGGACCCAGCAGAGCGCCCGGCGCCCACATCGTCGAGCCCGCGATAACGCCGGGTGGTGCGCCTCTATCGGACGAACCGCTCCCGCAACCGATGACGAAGCCGCCGCGAGGCATTGCGCGCAATCCGAAAAGGTAGAGCGAGATAATATTTGCGCGCGATCAGCCAGCGCTCGCGCGGTGACAGGCGGATCGACGCATCGGCCGGAATGTACCAGCCGTTGTTGTCGAATCGGCGGACCAACCGATAGCCGGCGGCCCGCAGAAATCGGTGCTTGCTGAGATTTCCGACGAAATCTTCGAGCAACACCAGACGCGGCCGCCATCGCGCAAAATCAAACCCGCTGAGCACCTCCAGCTCATGACCTTCCACGTCGATCGACAGGAAATCGAACCCAACCGGCGCGCGCGCCTCGATCAGAATGTCATCGAGGGTCCTCACGGGTACCTCGATGACCCGTTCGGGCTGCGCACCGGGTGTCATTCGGTCGCGATCGAGCGCCGACCAGGGGCCAGCGACATGCAGCTGCATGCGGCGGCCGGCGTTCTCCGGGGACGAGCAGGCCACCGCAAACACTTTGGCGGAGCGCGCGCGGCAGAGATCACCGGCAAGCTCGGGCTGCGGCTCGACGAGGATGCCGGTCCAGCCGAGCTGCTCAAGATGCCAGGTCTGCGATAGCTCCTGGGGCCGATTTGCGCCAACCTCGACAAAGAACCCGGACCGCGCACCTCCAAAAAAATTGCGCACGAGTTCTTGCTCGCGCCCATCGGCCAAGGTCGTGCACACAGCTCCGCGAATCTTCAACAGCTCTAACCCGAGGCGGGAACGCGGGAGCGGTGCACGAGCTTGGATGTGCTAAAGCCCGGCACGAGATCGATGAGAATCACCTCGCCGCCTCCGCTTTCGACAAGCTCGTGTCCCACCACCTCCTCGTGCTGGTAGTCGCCCCCTTTAACCAACACCTTGGGACGCACGCGCCGGATCAGCTCCAGCGGCGTGTCTTGGTCGAAGACGACGACGAGGTCGACGGCTTCGAGCGCAGCCAGCACCTCCGCACGCGCGTGCACCTCCTGGAGTGGCCGACCGACACCCTTCAAGCGCGTCACGGACGCATCGCCGTTTAGCCCGACAATGAGCCGATCGCAGGCGGCGCGCGCCTCGGACAAGAGCTTGATGTGCCCGGGGTGTAGCAGATCGAAGCAGCCGTTGGTGAAGCCGACGCGCAGATCCCGCCATTCGGCGAGCCGCTCGTCGAGCACCGACCAGTCGAAAATGATCTTCTCTTCGGGCGCAAGCGAAGCGGCAGGAAGAATGCGCGAGCGCAGCTCCGCCGCCGAGACTGTCGATGTACCGCGCTTGCCCACGACCACGGCAGCAGCAGCGTTGGCCGCGCGCACGGCGGGCTCATAGCCAAGCTTGGTCGCCAGCAGAACTGCGAGCGCGGCAACTACCGTATCTCCCGCGCCTGACGTATCCCTGAGTTTGACGGGATAGGCGGGCACATGGATGGTTCCGCCGTCCGCCGGCACTAGGAGCAAGCCGGCATCACTGAGGGAGACGACGACCGCTTCGGTCCCGAGCAGGCGATTCAATTGCAAGGCCGCCGCGATCAGGTCGGGGTCCGAATCGGCCCGCCGGTGGGTTGCCTCCGAAAGCTCCTTGCGGTTCGGCTTGATGACCGTTGCACCACGATAAACAGCATAGTCGGCGGCTTTGGGGTCGATGATGATCGGTATGCCTGCCTGTCTCGCCGCATCGATGACTTCCCGGATGACCCGCGGCGTCAACGTGCCCTTGGCATAATCGGACAGCACGACGCTCCCCGCTCGCGGCAGTGCCGCAAGCGTGCGATCGATCAGAACCTTCTCAGTCTTAGGATTGATTGCTTTCGCCAGTTCCCAATCGGCGCGTAAAAGATGGGTTGAATGATGCTCGGACACGAAGCGAACCTTGCGCGTTGTCGGACGCTCCGCATCGACGACAAGATGCGGCTCAATCAAGGACTCGGCAGAGAGAGCGCGCATCAGCGTGCGACTGGCATCATCTTCTCCGACGACGCCGAGGAAGATACAGCGCGCGCCAAGCCCGGCGATGTTGCGCGCCACGTTGCCAGCGCCGCCAACCGTCAGCTCGTTGCGTTTGACTGCGAGAATCGGAGCCGGTGCCTCGGGCGAGATGCGCGAGACTTCGCCATAGACGAAATCGTCGAGCATCAAATCGCCAACGCAGACGATAGTCTGCTCGGGAATGAGTTTGAATGCGTCTTCGAAATTGAACATGCCGTTATTGCCTAGATGACTGACGGTGCCGCGAGCTTACCGATACCGGTCCGGCTGGTTCAGGAACAAGGTGACATAGCGATACACCCCCTCTTCAAGCGGGGTGAAGCCCGCGTTGTAGCCTGCCCGCCGCAGATTTTCGACGTTAGATTGCGTGAAATACTGATACTGGTGGCGGATCGCTGGCGGCATATCGACGTACTCGATATCCGGCTCACGCCCGAGGGCACGGAACATAGCGGTGATCAGATCGCGGAAGCTTCTTGCTTTGCCGCTCCCGACGTTGAACATGCCCGATACCGACGGCGTGTCGAGCAGCCAGCGCATCACCGCGACCGCGTCATCGACATAGACGAAATCGCGTTTCTGTTCGCCATCGGCAACCCCTTCGCGATGGGATTTGAACAGGCGCACCGATTTGCCGCTCTTGGCTTCGTCGAAGCGCTTGGCGACCAAGCTCATCATTTCTCCCTTGTGATACTCGTTCGGCCCGAACACATTGAAGAATTTGAGGCCCACCCACTGCGGCGGGAGTTTCGCGCCGTTCGCGAAGCGATCGGCTATCGCGAGATCGAACAGGTGTTTGCTGAAGCCGTACAGATTCATGGGCCTAAGCCGCTGCAAGGCCGCAAGTGACCAATCGTCATCGAAGCCTGCGGCGCCGTCGCCGTAAGTTGCAGCCGAGGAGGCATAGATGAAGGGAGTGCGCGTCGTCGTGCACCAATCCAGAAGCTTGAGCGAGAGGCGAAAATTGGTGGCGAGGACCAGATCGGCGTCGGTGGCAGTCGTGTCGGAGATCGCACCGAGATGAATGACGGCATCGAGCTTGCGGTTATCCAGCCAGCCGTTCAGCTCGCCGGGAGGCACGACGTCGGCGAGTTGGCGCTTGCCGAGATTGCGCCACTTGCCGGCATCCCCGAACGAGTCGTTGACGACAATATCAGTACGTCCGGCCTCGTTCAGGCCGGCGACCAGATTGGAACCGATGAAGCCGGCTCCGCCTGTGACCAACAACATTGCTCACCCGCCGCAATTATTGGCTCCCCTTTGCCCCAGTGCATTCGCACGTGCAACGTCACTGCCCAAAAAGCGTAAAATGGCCCCTCATCGCCCTGGCGCGCCGCGCACACCGCAGAGGCACTACGAGGCACACTAGACAGGCACTAAATGGCAAGCTACCGGGGCTTCCGGCTCATCTGCCACGCTGCGACACGAAGGGGGCCGGACCCTCGCCCCCCATACGTATTAACAAATGAATTTAAATTCGTTTATTTCCTCCCCTCTTGAGAATGCCACGGCGGACATGTCGGCGGCTCGAATTCTGATTATCCCTTACATGTGGATCGGCGACTTCGTTCGCTGCCACACGGTGGTGAAGCTGTTGAAACAACGCTGTCCGGGCGCTTGCATTGACATGTTGACCACGTCGATGGTCGCGCCACTCCTCGACTACATGCCTGGCGTCCGCAAGGGGATCGTTGCCGACCTGCCGCGCCGACAGCTAGCCGTGAAGCAGCGTCATGGGCTCGCCCACAGACTGCGGGCGGAAAACTACGGCCAGGTGCTGATCATGCCCCGGACCTGGAAGGCCGCTCTGGCGCCGTGGCTTGCCGGAATTCCGCGGCGGACCGGCTTCGTCGGCGAGGGCCGCGTCGGCCTGATCAACGATCTCCGCTTCGGCGAGCGCCATCTGCCGCGCATGGCGGACCGCTGTGCCGCGTTGGCCTTGGCCAAAGGTGAGCCCGCGCCGAACCAATGGCCATTGCCCGAACTCAAAGTGCCGGCCGCCGAATGCGTAGGTTGGCGCCGGCGGCTGGGGCTCGCCTCCGAGGATCGGGGCGTTATTGCGCTCGCACCCGGCGCCGTCGGCCCCGCCAAGCGCTGGCCTGCAGCATTCTACGCCGATCTCGCGCGCCGGCTTGCCGCGGAGGGTCACTGCATATGGGTGATCGGCGGACCAAAAGAAAAAGAGATTGCAGCCGAGATTGCTGCCGCTGGCGATATCCGCGACCTGACCGGGCCCGACCTGCGCAATGCCATTCTGGCGCTCGCCGCGGCAGATGTTGCGATATCGAACGATTCCGGTCTGCTGCACGTCGCCGCCGCGCTCGGCACACCGGCGGTGGGAATCTTCGGCCCGACGAGCCCATGGCACTGGGCTCCGCTCAATCCGATCGCCGCGGCGGTTGAAACGACCGACGATCTGCCGTGCCGGCCCTGCCACAAGCCGGTCTGCCGGCTCGGCCATCACCGTTGCATGCGTGGCATTTCCATTGATCAGGTCGCCTTATCAGTCCGCCAGGCGATTGCGCGCGCGCCAGCACCGACGTCGCCATGAGCCCTGCCTGGGCGAGCGCCGCCGATGACATCGTGCACTTGCCGAGGCTATGCCAGCGTTTCGAGCGCGCCCAGGACGTCGGGTACGCTCGCCTGCCTCTGCTTGCTGCCGACGACGGCGATCGGTCCATGCCCGATCGGTCCGGTGCGGCCGGGCTCGCTCCCCGCAAAGATTGCAACGAGCGGCACGCCGAGTGCCGCGGCAAGATGGATGAGCCCCGTATCCACCCCGATCACAAAAGACGCGCCCCCGATAAGCCCGGCCAACCGGTCGAGCGGTTGTCGTTCGGGCACGCGGGCATTCGCGACCGCCGCCGCGATGCGCACACTGCGCGCGTGCTCCCCCTCGTTCCCCCACGGAAGCAACAGCAAACTGCCGCGCGCAGATAGCGCGCGGCCGAGCGCGATCCATGACGCCTCCGGCCATTCCTTTTCCGGCCGTGCCGTCGCATGCACCAAAATGGCGTATGGAGATGATGTCGTCGCGGCAATGTCCTTGCGCGACAGACCGAAATCGACCGCGCCATTGGGGGCGTAGCCGAGCGCCAGCCCAGTGAGCATGCGATTGCGCGCGATGGCATGAAGATCGCGCGCGACGCGATGCTTGACGTCATAAAGGAAGGACGCGGCCGGCTCGCGGATGCTGCTTGCATCGTACCCGTGGCGGTGGCCGCGGGCGAGCCGCGCAATAACCGCCGAGCGCACGAGCCCCTGCGTGTCGATGACATGCTCGTAGCGGCGTGCGCGCAGCGCGCGCCCGAAGCCCGCGATCTCCCGCCACGTCGCGGCTGCAAGGAGCCGTTCCCGCCAGCGGCGTGATGCAACAGGAATCAACTCGGCCACCGCAGGGTGGATCCGAACCAGCGGCGCGAATGCCTCCTCTACGACCCAGCAAAACCGTGCCTGCGGCCATTGCCGTCGCGCTTCCGTCAACGCCGGCATGTGATGAATCACATCGCCGAGCGAGGAGGTTTTGATGAATAGTATGTTTGACATTCTTTTGCTTTGTCGCTCCCCGTCCCTCGCGTCGGCTTGCCCCCAGGCGAGAACCCGTGCATTCACGCCCGGGACGAGAGGTTCATGCGATGCAGCCAGCGCCGCCAATGCACATGAGCGAGCTTCCTGCATGACGGTCCTGGTCACCGGTGGCGCCGGGTATATCGGAAGCCATATGGTTCACGCGCTGCTCGATGCCGGCGAGCGGGTCGTGGTGCTTGACAATCTCACCACCGGTTTCGATTGGGCCGTGGCGCGGGACGCGCCCTTGGTCATCGGGGACGTCGGTGATCAACGGCTCGTGAGCGCACTGATGACCGAGCATCGGATCGACGCCATCATCCATTTCGCCGCCTCGGTCGTGGTGCCGGACTCGGTTCGCGATCCGCTCGGCTACTATCTCAACAATGCGGTGAAATCGCGTGCCCTGATCGAGGCCGCCGTCAAGGGCGACGTGCGCCATTTCATCTTCTCTTCGACCGCCGCGGTTTACGGCAATCCCGAGCGGGTGCCGGCGCGCGAAGACGACCCCACGGTGCCGACCTCGCCCTACGGCTCCTCCAAGCTCATGACCGAGATCATGCTCCGCGATGCAGGGAGCGCCCATGGGCTGTCGCACGTGATCCTGCGTTACTTCAACGTCGCCGGCGCCGACCCGCTCGGCCGCACCGGCCAATCGAGCAAAGAAGCCACCCATCTCCTCAAGGTCGTGACGCAGGCTGCGCTCGGGCTGCGAGCGAAAGTCGATGTCTTCGGCGCCGACTATCCGACCCCGGACGGCACCTGCATGCGCGACTACATTCACGTCTCCGATCTCGTGCAGGCACATTGCGAGGCGCTGGCGTATCTGCGTGCGGGCGGTGGCTCGGTCACGCTCAATTGCGGGTACGGCCGGGGTTTCTCCGTGCTTGAAGTCATCGACACGATCAAGCGCGTCTCCGGGGTCGACTTCAAGGTCGAGTTCGCCCCTCGACGGTTGGGAGATCCCGCGTGCGTCGTGGCGGCTTCCGACCGCGCCCG
>Ga0066656_10001366_pt1 | contig 10585 bp, 7 predicted proteins | sample GraSoiAngelo_105_FD_71411 | JGI IMG/M metagenome (GOLD analysis project Ga0066656, IMG submission 71411) | Grasslands soil microbial communities from the Angelo Coastal Reserve, California, USA - 14_0903_05_40cm | ecosystem: Environmental > Terrestrial > Soil > Grasslands | place: USA... | reverse complement strand
ATCACTTCGTGTCGTTCGAAGGCGTGAGGACGCCGTTTGCGTCGCCGGTCGCGCCCGACACGACGGTCTCGATGCGCGCAGTCGTCGGTGCCCCTCTGCGGCCGGGACGGTACCGCCTCGAGTGGGACATCGTGCAGGAAGGACGCCTCTGGTTCAGCACGGAACCGGGCGCGATTCGCTCGATATCACGCGCGACGGTCACGGCCAACGCGCCGTGGAGCGGCGTCGAGCCGGCGATCATTCCGCCGCCTCATCCGACGGTGCGGCCGGGACGCTTCGTGTTGTGGCGCGCCGCCGGACGGATGATTGCGGCGCACCCACTCCTCGGCGTGGGCCCGGACAACTTCCGCTTGTCGTACGGCGCGTATGCCGGTCTCGCGACCGCCGATCCTCGGACGCACAGCAACAACATGTATCTCGAGGTGCTCGCCGGTGGGGGGCTGCTCGCGGGCGCCGCATTCGTCTGGCTGCTGTGGCGCGCGGCCGGCAGTTTCGCCGCCGTCATGCGCCTCGCGCCGGATGCGGCCGGCGGGGCCGCGCTCGGGCTCGGCGCGGCGGGCCTCGCGATCGGCCTGCACGCCGCCGTCGATTCGTTTCTGAGCTTTGCTCCGACCTACGTGCTGTTCTCGCTGACCCTCGGATGCGCGTCCGCGTGCGTGCGCGACGCGGAGGCCCGGCCGGATGCGAATCGCGTTTGACGGGACGGCGCTTCGGCCCGGGCGGACAGGTGTCGGTTATTACACCGAGCATCTGCTCCACCATCTCGCGCAGGTCGTGTCGAACGACGAGCTGATCGTGATCTCGAACCGCGCGATCGACACGACGTCGCCGCTGCCGCCCGGCGTACGGATTGCGACGCCGTCGCGGCGGGCGCCGCGGCTGGTCTGGATGCAGACGCTCGCCGTCACCGCGATCCGAGAAGTCGAGGCGGACGTCGCGCACTTCACCAACGGCATGATCCCGCTCATGTCGCGCGTGCCGGCGGTGGTGACCATCCACGACATGAGCCTGCGGCTCTATCCCCGCCACCACCCGACGCGTCGCGTCCTGCTGAATCGTCCGCTGGTCGATCTCGCGGCACGCCGCGCCAACGCCATCATCACCGTCTCCCAGAGCGCGAAGCGTGACATCGTCGGCGTCTACGGCCTCGATCCGGGTCGCGTGCACGTCGTGTATGAAGCGGCGGCGCCGTCGTTCAAGCGCGTCCTGGATCCCGCGGAGCTCGAGCGTGTTCGGCGCCGCTACGGGATCGACGACCGCGTGATTCTCTATGTCGGGACGATCGAGCCGCGGAAGAACCTGCCCCGGCTGGTCGAGGCGTTCGCGTCTCGACGGGGCACTGGCGAGTTGAGCCACCAACTCGTGTGCGTCGGCCCGTACGGGTGGCTGTCGCGCGGCCTCGAGGATCGCATCGCCCGCTTGAACGTCGCGCACGCGATCAACTTCACCGGCTACGTGCCGTTCGAAGACCTGCCTGCGCTCTACAGCCTCGCCGAGATGTTCGTGTACCCGTCGATGTACGAAGGCTTCGGCCTGCCGGTGATCGAAGCGATGGCGTGCGGAGCGCCCGTGATCACCGGACGCACGCCGGCGCTGGCCGAAATTGGCGGCGGTGCCATCCAGCACGTGGACCGCATCGAGTCCGACGAACTGGGCCGGGCGATGGTGGCGCTCGCGCGGAGCCGCGACCGGCGCGACGAGCTGTCGGCGGCGGGTCTGGCTCGCGCGAGCACGTTTTCGTGGCGACGCGCCGCGAGCGAGAGCCTGGAGATCTATCGGGATGTGGCCACCGCACGGAGCCGCGTCAGAGCCGAGCCTGGTAGGCCCGTGCAGATGGCGACGCCGGGTGGGCCAGGCAGGTCAAGCGGGTCGGCCAGGCCGGATGGGGCAGGTAGGTCAGGTAGGTCGGGTGGGCCAGGCGGGTCGGTCAGGTCAGGTGGGTCAGGTAAGTGGGGTAGGGCAGGTGGGTCGGGCAGGTGGGGTACGTGGGGTAGGACGGGTGGGTCAGGTGGGTCAGGTGGAACCGGTGCGGCGCAACCGTCGGTCGGTGTGGCGCACACGTCCACCGATGTGTTGTTCGGACAGGCGTACTTCCTCCGGTTCGATCCCAAGCTGTGGGAAGCGCGCCAGCCGTACGCGCCCCTTGGCGCTCTGTACGCCGCAGCCTGCGTGCGCGCGCGGGGTTACTCCGTGGCCTTGTTCGATGCCATGCTCGCGGCCTCCGAAAGCGAATGGGCCGCCGCCCTCGATCGCCATCGTCCGCGCTTCGCCGTGATCTACGAGGACAATTTCAACTACTTGAGCAAGATGTGCCTGCTGCGCATGCGGCAGGCGGCGCTGACGATGATCGATGCCGCGCGCGCGCGGGGGATCACGACGATCGTCGCCGGCGCCGATGCGACCGACCATCCCGCCACCTATCTCGAGCGCGGCGCGGACGTCGTCGTCGCGGGCGAAGGCGAAGTGACGCTGGTGGAACTGCTCGACACGATGTCCGGGGCAAGTGGGCGGGGTGGGTCGGGTGGGGCAGGTAGATCCACGGCGGAGGGGACGGGAGATCGGACCGGCGGGTTGAAGTCGGTTGCCGGCCTCTGGATTCGAGACGACGACGGCCGGGCCGTACGAACGGGGACGCGGCCCATCATCGGCGACGCCGACGCGCTGCCGTTGGCCGCGTGGGATCTCGTCGACGTCGAGCGCTACCGGTCGATCTGGCGAGCGCGGCACGGCTACTTCTCGATGAACGTCGTGACGACGCGCGGGTGTCCGTATCACTGCAACTGGTGCGCGAAGCCGATCTACGGCCAGCGCTACACGGCGCGGTCACCAGAAAAAGTAGTCGACGAGATGGCGTGGCTGAAAGCGACGTATCAGCCGGACCATCTGTGGATCGCCGACGACATCTTCGGCCTCAAGCCCGGCTGGATCGAGCGGTTCGCGGCGCTGGTGCAGTCACGGGGCGCGGCCATTCCGTTCAAGTGCCTCCTCCGCGCCGATCAAGTGACGGACAGCGTGGCGCGCGCGCTTCGGGCGGCCGAATGCCGCACGGCCTGGATTGGCGCCGAGTCGGGCTCGCAGAGGATTCTCGACGCGATGGAGAAAGGCACGCGCGTCGATCAGATCGCCACGGCGACGCGGCTGCTGCACGAGGCGGGCGTCGAGGTCGGCTTCTTCCTGCAGTTCGGCTATCCCGGCGAGATACGCGAGGATATCGACCGGACGCTCGCGATGGTGCGCACCTGCGCGCCCGATGACATCGGCGTGTCGGTCTCGTATCCGCTGCCGGGGACGACGTTCTACCAGCGCGTGCAGGCGCAGCTCGGGCAGAAACGGAACTGGGTCGATTCGAACGACCTCGAGGTGATGTACCACGCGACTTACGTGCCGGACTTCTATCGCGCGCTGCACGCCCTCGTGCACTCGGAGTTCCGCGCGCGGAGGGCCGCTGACGCCTTGGCCCAGGTCGTCGCGCGGCCGTGGACGTTCACCCGGCGGCATGCGCGCGCGGCCGTTCACGTCGCGTATCACCGCGTGCAGGTGTCGCTGCTGCGGCGCCGGCTGAGCCGTCTCGCGGGGCTTACCGCGGCGGCGCCGCCGACGGGGCTCATCCCGCTGCTCACGCCGGATGCCGCGGCCGTGCCCACGGATCAGTCGTCGCTGAAGTGAGAAGCATGCGCAAACACCACATCGTCCTGTACAACCCGCGGGCGCCGTTCTTCACGATGCCGCTTGCGCTCATTGCGGTGGGGTCCGCGCTCGATCGATCGCGGTACGAGGTCACCCTCGTCGACGGACGGCTCGAACCGGATCCGGTCGCGCGCGTCCTCGATGCGACGGACGGGGCGTTGTGTCTCGGCGTCAGCGTGCTGACCGGCATCCCGATTCGCGACGCGCTGGGGGTGACGCGAGCCGTACGCGCGCGGCATCCGCGATGCCGGATTGTCTGGGGGGGCTGGCATCCGTCGCTGTTTCCACGCGAGACGCTGAACGAGGCCGGTGTGGACGCGGTTGTCGTCGGCCAGGGCGAGGAGGCCTTCGCGGATCTCGTCGAGCGGTTCGCGGCCGGCCGCACAGGACAAGACGGGCGGGACGGACAGGAGGGCGAGGACGGGGAGAACGGGCGGGACGCGACGGGCGTCATTGCACGGCGGCCGGCGCGCGACATCAACGACTTTCCCGAGCACGACTACGGCTTGATCGCGGTCGAGCGCTACTTCGCGCTCAAGCGCGAGCGGCAGCTCGATTACACCACGTCGCAAGGGTGCCGCTTCCGCTGCACGTTCTGCGCCGATCCGACCGTCTACGGACGCGCGTGGTCCGGCCTCGAGCCCGCTCGCGTGGCCACCGAGCTCGATCGCCTCTGGCATCGCCACCACTTCACCGACGTCGGCTTTCAGGACGAAACGTTTTTCACCCACGCGAACCGTGTAGGCGCAATCGCCGAGGAGATTCTCGGTCGCGATCTCCACTTCACCTGGATGGCGACGATGCGCGGCGATCAGGGAGCGCGCCTGGACGAGCACGTGCTGCTGGCGTGCCGGCACGCGGGGCTGCGTCGCGTGATGATCGGGCTCGAATCGGGCTCGCAGCAGATGCTCGACTGGATGAAGAAGGACCTGAAAGTGGAGCAGGTCTTCGTCACGGCGGAGAAGTGCCGCCGGCACGGCATCGCCGTACTCTGCAATCTCATCGTCGGGTTTCCGGACGAACCGCCCGAGAGCGTGGCGGCGACGCTCGATGCGGCGAAGGCGCTTCGTGCGCTCGGCCCCGACTTTCAGGTCGCGCTGTTTTATTACCGGCCGTATCCCGGGACTCCGATCACCGACGCGCTCGCGCGGCGAGGGCATCCGCTGCCGCGAAGCCTGGACGAGTGGGCCGCCATCGAAGAGAGCACGTCGCACAGCCCGTGGGTGGACGCCGGGAAGCGGGCGCTCATCGATCGGTTCAGCTTCTACCAGCGGATCGGCTGGGCGCGGCCGGACGCGTGGCGCGTGCCGCTGCAGGCGATTGCCCGGTGGCGCTGTCGCCGGGACGTGTACGCCTTCCCCATCGAGAAGACGATTGTCGAGTGGGTGCGACAGGTGCGCGCATGACTCTGTCCGTCCTGGCCACGTCGGCGCTCGTGCGGCTCGGACAGGTGACGAACCGCACGTTCGTGCTGCCGCTGCTCATCTTCTATCCCACCGGGCGCTGCAACAGCCGGTGCCTGTCGTGCGACTGGTGGAAACAGAGCGGCGGCGACGATCTGACGCTCGACGAGATCCGGATCGTCGCCGCGTCCCTGCCGGCGCTCGGCACGCGCGTGGTCGCGTTCTCGGGCGGCGAGCCGCTGCTGCGTCCCGAGGTGTTCGAAGCGGCGGAGATCTTTCGCGCGCGCGGCCTGACGCTGCACCTGCTGACGAGCGGGGTGCTGCTGGAGCGGTTCGCGGAGCGCGTCGCGCGACACTTCGCGCGCGTCTCGGTCTCGCTCGATGCGACCACCGAGCCGCTGTACGAGCGGATTCGCGGGGTGGACGCGCTGGCGACCGTCCGGCGGGGCATCGCCCGGCTGCGGCGGTTGGCGCCTGAGGTGCCGCTGTCGGCCCGCGCCACGCTGCACCGCGCGAACTTCCGCGAGCTGCCGCGGCTGATCGACTACGCGAAGTCGCTGGGCCTCGACGGGATTTCGTTTCTGCCGGCTGACGTGTCCTCGCTCGGCTTCGGGCGCGACGCGCCGCCGAGCGCGGCCGCGCTCGCAAGGCTCGCGCTCGAACGGGCCGACATCGTGGACTTCGAGGCGATCATCGAGCGGACAATCGCGTTGTACGCCGGCGATTTCGATTCGGGGTTCGTCGCGGAATCACCGGACAAGCTGCGCCGGCTGCCGCGGTACTACGCGGCGGTCGTCGGCGACGAGCCGTTTCCGCAGGTCTCGTGCAACGCGCCGTGGGTCTCGGTCGTGATCGAAGCGAACGGATCGGTGCGGCCGTGCTTCTTCCACGGGTCGATCGGCAATATCCGGAAGGCGCCGATCGCCACGATCGTGGCCGAGAACCTTCGTGTGTTCCGGCAGACGTTGGACGTCGGCGCCGACCCGGTGTGCGTGCGCTGCGTGTGCTCGCTGAAAACCACCTGGAGGAGCGCCCCATGGCTGATGTAGGGCGGGCGTTTCAGGCTCGCCTCGGCGACCTTGAAAGAGCCGCCCTGCGCCGCGCCGAACGGGATACCCAGCGCGCCTTCGACGGCGTTGCGGCGGGCTACGCCCGATCGAATGAAGGCAACCGCCTGCTGCGCCACATGCGTGCGCGCGCGTGGGAGGCGGTCGAAGCCTTCGTCCCCCGCGGATCGCACATCCTCGATCTCGGGTGCGGTCCCGGCTGCGACGAGGACCATCTGGCCCGACGGGGCTACCGCGTGACGGCGATCGACTGGTCCCCGGCGATGGTGGACGAGGCGCGCCGGCGCGTGCTGGCCGCCGGGCTCGCCGATCGCGTCGACGTCCTGCACGCCGGCATCCAGGAGATCGATCAGCTCGCGCCCGTGCAGTTCGACGCCGCCTACTCGAACTTCGGCCCGCTCAACTGCCTCGTCTTTCCGGCGGCGGCGGCGCGTCTCATCGCCGATCGACTGCGTCCGGGCGGCGTGCTCGTTGCGTCGGTGATCGGCCGCGTGTGTCCCTGGGAAATCGCGATCTATCTCGCGCGCGGCCGCTGGTCGCGCGCAGCGACCCGCTTCCGGCGCGGGCTGGTGCCGGTTCCGCTCGGCGGCGGGACCGTCTGGACGCGCTACCACACGCCGGGCGGATTCGAGCGGATCTTCGCGTCGGCCGGCTTCACCCGCGTCTCACTGCGGAGTCTCGGGCTGTTCGCGCCGCCGCCGTATCTCCAGGCCTTCGCCGACCGACACCCGGGGTTGATCGCGGCGCTCCAGCGCGTCGACGACCGTGCCGGCGCCTGGCGCGCGATCCGCGCATGGGGCGATCACTTCTTAATCGTGCTTCGAAAGGCGTGAGGTGTGTGGCTGCCGCGTTTTGTCTGCCCGGAATGCCACGTGGATCTCGATGAGGCGGGGGACGTGCGTGCGTGCGTGCGGTGCGGGCGATCGTACGCGCGCGAGAACGGCGTCTGGCAGTTTCTCCCGTCGGCTCGCGGCCTGCGGCTGGAGCCGTTCGCGCGGCAATACCGCGCCGTCCGCGACCGGGAGGGCCGCGTCTCGGCCTCGCCCGAGTACTACCGCCGGCTGCCGTTGGTCGCGTCCGACGATCCGCACGCGGGCGAGTGGCGCATTCGCCGCGAAAGTTATCGCCATCTTCTGCAGCACGTGCTGGCCGCAGGGCCGCACCCGGTGCAGGTCCTGGATCTCGGCGCCGGCACCGGCTGGCTGTCTCATCGCCTGTCGGCACTCGGGCACGACGCCGTCGCCCTCGACGCCCTCGACGACGAGACCGACGGCCTCGGCGCGACGCGCCACTACCCGACCGAGTTCGCGGTCGTGCATGCCGACTTCAACGCGCTGCCGTTCGCGCCGGGCCAATTCGATCTCGTGGTGTTCAACGGGTCGCTGCATTACGCGACCGACACGGCCGCCACGCTCGAGACTGCGTATCGTCAGCTGGCGCCAGGAGGTGTGATCGCCGTGATGGACTCGCCGATGTTTCGCGCCGACCGCGACGGGGCGGCCATGGTCGACGACAAGATGCGGCACTTCATGCTCGAGTGCGGCCTCCACCAGGCCGTGCGGCAGGGTCTCGGGTATCTCACGTTCGCGACGCTCGCCGCGATCGCCGAGAAGCTCGACCTGCGGCCGCAGTTCCTGCCGTCGCACGGCCCGCCCGGCTGGCGCCTGCGGCGGAGCCTCGCGAGAATCCGGCTCCGGCGCGCCCCCGCCGCGTTCGGCTTGTGGGTGGCGCGATGATCCTCCTCTACAACCCGCTGTCGACGACGCCGGGGAAACAGCCGCTGCCGCTGTCGCTGATGGCGCTGGCGGCGGTGCTCGAGACCAGGGGTGAAGCCTGGGCACTCGTCGACGGCAACGTCGTGCCCGATCCGGCGGCCGAGATCGTCGCGCGCCTGTCCGCCTTGACGCGATCGCGCTTCGCGCTGCTCGCCGTCACCGTGATGCCGGGGCCGCAGCTGACGCAGGCGGTGGCCGTCTGCCGCCGCGTGCGCGAGGCACTGCCGCACGTGTCGATCGTGTGGGGAGGGTACTTCCCGACGCAGCACGCCGACACTGTGCTGCGATCGCCATACGTCGATTTCGTCATCCGCTCGCAGGGCGAGCGGGCGCTGCTGCAGCTCGTCGACGTCCTGCGATCCGGCGGGCTGCTGAACAGCGTGGGAGGACTCTCCTGGAAGGGTGGGTCGGGTAGGGCAGGTGGGTCGGATAGGTCGGATGGGTTGAGTAGGTCAGATGGGTCGGGTAGGTCGGGTGGGTTGGGCAGGTCAGGTGGGTCGGATAGGTCGGGTGGGTCAGGTGAGTCGGGTAGGTCAGATGGGTTGAGTAGGTCAGATGGGTCGGGTAGGTCGGGTGGGTTGGGTAGGTCAGGTGGGTTGGGTAGGTCAGGTGGGTCCTGGAGCGCGAGCCTTTCAGACGAGCGAAACGACCAGGTCGTGAACAACCCGGTGCAGCCGCTCACGACGCTCGACGATCTGCCCGACTTGCCGTATCACCGCGTCGACATGCGGCGGTATGTGCAGAAGAACTACCTGGGCCACCGCACGGTGGCACACAACTCGTCGTTCGGCTGCCCGTTCGCCTGCAGCTTCTGCGCGGTCGTCGCGATGTCGAACCGGAGGTGGCTGGCGCAATCGCCGGCGCGCCTGGAGCGGGTCATGCGGCATCTGGTCAAGACGTACGGCGTCGACGCCGTGCAGATGCACGACATGGACTTCTTCATTTCCGAAGCCCGCACCGAAGAGTTCGCCCGGCGGATCGACGGGCTCGGGCTGCGGTGGTGGGCGCTCGGCCGCGTCGACACGCTGATGCAGTACAGCGATGCCACCTGGGAGCAGATGGCGCGCGCCGGGCTCGCGATGGTGTTCTCCGGCGCGGAATCGGGCACCGACGAAGTGCTGGCCAGGATGAACAAAGGTGGACGGGCGTCGGCGGCGCTGACGCTGGAGCTCGCGCGCCGAATGCGCCATTACGGCATCGTGCCGGAATTCTCGTTCGTCCTCGGATGCCCGCCCGATCCGGAACAGGACGTCGCCACGACCTTCGAGTTCATCCGGCGGATCAAACGGATCAATCCCTCGACCGAGATCGTGCTCTACACCTACACGCCGGTGCCGCTCGACGGTCGCCTGTATGCCGAGGCCCGGCGGCGCGGGTTCGCGTTTCCGGAGACGCTCGAAGAGTGGGCGTCGCCGGATTGGGAGCAGCTGTCAATGCGCCGCGGCGACGGGATTCCGTGGATGGAGGGCACGGGCGCCGACATCCGCCGCCGCATCCGGAACTTCGAGCGCGTCATCAACGCGTACTACCCGACGGTCACTGACGCGCGGTTGACGGGGTGGCACCGCGCCGCGCTGAAAGCGGCCAGCGCGTGGCGGTACGCGTTGAAGTGGTACCACGCACCTTACGAGCTGCGCGTGCTGCATCGTCTGATTCCGTATCAACGTCCGGAAACCACGGGGTTCTGAGATGAAAACAACAATCAACTCTCAACTCTCAACCTTCACCTCGCACGTCGCATATCGCACGTCGCACGCCGCACCGTGCGCGTCGCCCGCCGCCCCCCGCATCTCGCGTCCCGCCCATCGCAGCGCAGAGGTGCTGCCGCCGCGCGTGGCGTATGAGTTGTGGGCCGACACGTATCCTGCCGTCGCGCACAACCCGCTGATGCGCGTGGAGCAGGAGGTGGTGGAGCCGATGCTCGCGAAGCTGCGCGCCAGGCGGGCTCTCGACGTCGGTACGGGCTCGGGCCGTTACGTGCCGCTGCTGCAATCAACCGGCGCGTCGGTCGTGCTCGGTCTCGATTTCTCGCTCGCGATGCTGACGCGCGGGATCGGGCACCGGCGCATCTGCGCCGACGCCTGCCGCCTGCCGTTCAGACGCGGCGCCTTCGACGTGATCAACGCCTCGCTGATGGTCGGCGACGTGGCGGACCTCGGCGCCTTCACGCGCGAGATGGCGCGCGCGCTGGCGGTCGGTGGTCACCTCGTCTACTCGGACTTCCACCCGTCCTGGGCAGAGCGCGGCTGGAGCCGCACGTTTCGGGACGCCGACGGCACGCTCCACGAAGTCTCCTATCACCCGCATGCGATCGACGACCATCTGGACGCGATCGAGCAGGCAGGTCTGCACGTGCGCGCGATTCGCGAGCCGCGCGTCACGCGAAGCTTCGATCCCGGCATCAGGGCCTTCCGCCGGCGGTGGAACAATCCCCAGGCCGTCGTCGTGTTTCACGCCGTCAAAGAGCCGTGATCTGGGCCAGCGCCGTGTCGTTCGTGAACGCGCGAGTCGCCGCCGAAGGCCGGATCGAGGAGTCCGTCCGGTTCACGTCGCGGATTCTGTCCATCGGCGAGCGCCCCAGGCGCGGCGACACGGTCGTCGACCTGCGGGGCGGCGTCGTCTTGCCGGGGCTCGTCAACGCGCACGATCACCT
>Ga0066656_10001357_pt1 | contig 10631 bp, 9 predicted proteins | sample GraSoiAngelo_105_FD_71411 | JGI IMG/M metagenome (GOLD analysis project Ga0066656, IMG submission 71411) | Grasslands soil microbial communities from the Angelo Coastal Reserve, California, USA - 14_0903_05_40cm | ecosystem: Environmental > Terrestrial > Soil > Grasslands | place: USA... | reverse complement strand
GTCCGCGTATCGGGCTCCGCGCACGGCGTGGATCTTGGACAGCTCGACCGGGTCGTCATCCGCAAGGTCCTCCGCCGTGCGGAACCAGGTTCCCGCGCGGACGTAGTCGCCGCGGAGGAGCTCGACGTAGCCGAGCTCTCGGTTCGCGGATGCGGCGACCGCGCGTTCGCCGCTCGCTTCTGCGGCCGTGATGCTCCGGTGGAGCGCGGCGGCTCCCTCCTCGTCCTTGCCCTTGGTCGCGTGGACCAGGGCGGCGCCGAGCGAGAGCAGGGCGGCGGCCTCGAGCGCTCGATCGCCGGACGCTCGGCTGCCGGCGACCGCGCTCCGGAGGCTGTCGACGCCCGCCTGGACCGCGCCGGCGCTCACGGCGGCCTCGCCGGACTCGAGGAGTGCCCGTAACGCCGCTAGCCTTCCGCCCGCGTCCGTGCGCGCGGCCGGGGCATCCATCCGCGCGGCCTCCGCGAGCTCGGGTCCGGGCTCGACCCCAAGCTCCCGCCGGAAGAGATCGATGGAGGCCGCGAGCTGGCGCTCCACCGCGATCGTGTCGCCGCTGCCGGCGAAGGCGCGGATCAGAAGAGCGTGCGCGTCCTCGTCGAGGGGAGCCGCGGCCACCAGACGGGTGGCCAGGTCGACCGCCGTCCGAGCGTTCCCCGACGCGAGCGCCCGCAACGCGCCTTCTCTGAGCACGGCCTCACCGAGCCCCGCGAGCCGGCGACGCTCGCCGAGGAGCCATGCAGCGAACCCGGGGCTGGCCTCGATCTCGACGCCCTCGAGCAGCTCCCTGCCGAGACCGGGAAGTTCGACGGCCTCGAACGACGTCCCCGCCATCAGCACCTGGACGTCAAGAAACGACCCCTCCGGGAGTCGAAGCCGCACGACGCTCCCGCTCCCGACCGTGTCCGGGCCGCCCAAGAGCCTTCGGAGTTCGGAGAGGTTCCAGCGCAGAGCGCCCGCGGGGTCCTCGGCGTCCGGGAACAGGAAGTCGATCAGCTGCTGCCTGGTCGGCGCCCGGTCGGAGAGCGCCAGATACGCGAGCAGCGCCCACGCCTTCCTGCCCTTGGGCGCCGCGTAGACCGTTCCGTCACGGACCACCACGGGTGCGCCGAGCAGGTAGGCGGCGACCGACATGCGGAAACCTTCTCACTCCCGCTCACACGGTGCGGGGCTAGCGTCCGCCCAGCCGACCGAGGAGGACCGCCAACATGCCGACCACAACGCTCGACGAGCTCCGCACGCAGGTGCGCGGCGATGTGATCGCAACCGACGACGAGGCGTACGAGGAGGCGCGGCACGTCTACAACGCGATGATCGACCGGAGGCCGGCGATGATCGTCCGGGCCGCGAACGTCGGCGACGTCATCGCTGCCGTGAACCTTGCACGCGAGAGCGGGCTCGACCTCGCCGTCCGCGGGGGAGGGCACAGCGTTCCGGGCTTCGGCACGTGTGACGGCGGCGTCGTGATCGACCTGTCCCGGATGCGCGGCATCCGGGTGGATCCCGCATCCGCGACGGCTCGCGCCGAGGGCGGGGCGACGTGGGGGGACTTCAACGCCGCGACGTATCCGTTCGGATTGGCGACGACCGGAGGGATCATCTCGACGACGGGCGTCGCGGGCCTGACGCTCGGGGGAGGCATCGGCTACCTGGCACGTGGGTTCGGCCTCTCGTGCGACAACCTCATCTCGGCCGACGTCGTGACGGCCGACGGGCGGTTCCTGGTCGCCAGCGAGCGCGAGAACGACGATCTCTTCTGGGCGTTGCGAGGCGGGGGTGGGAACTTCGGCGTGGTGACCTCGCTCGAGTTCCAGTTGCATCCGGTGAAGGACATCTACGGAGGGCCGATGTTCTTCGAGCTGAGCGAGGTGGAGAACGTCCTGCGCTTCTTCCGCGAGCACATCGCCGACGCGCCCGAGCAGCTCGGCGCGTTCCCCGCCTTCCAGATCGCGCCGCCGCTCCCCTTCATCCCGGAGGACCGCCACGGCGACACCTTCATCGCGATGGTCGCGTGTTGGGCGGGTCCGCTCGAGGAGGGCGAAAGGGCGCTGAAGCCCTTCCACGACGTGGCTCCCGTCGTCGCGGAGTTCGTCGGGCCCATGCCGTACCCGGCCCTGAACAGCGCGTTCGATGGTCTGGTGCCTCCTGGTCTCCAGCACTACTGGAAGGCGAACTTCGTCGAGCAGCTGACGGACGAGGCGATCGCCGCGCACGCGGTGCACGGACCGGAGGTGCCGGCAGTGAACTCGACCGTGCACATCTATCCGATCAACGGAGCCGCGCACCGCGTGGCGCCCGACGCGACGGCGTTCGCCTACCGGAACGCGAACTTCGCCACCGTCATCGCTGGCATGTGGCCCGACGCGAGCCAGAACGAGGCCAACATCGCCTGGGTCCGCAACTACTACGAGGCCACGGCGCCCCACTCGGAGGCGGGCGGCTACATCAACTTCATGAGCGGCGACGACCAGGACCGGATCAAGGCCAACTACAGGGGGAACTACGACCGGTTGGTGGACGTCAAGCGCCGCTACGACCCGGGCAACCTGTTCCACCTGAACCAGAACATCAAGCCCTGAACCGGCATCCGCCCGAACGCCCCGAGCGCCCGACGCGATCCCTCCCGCCCGCGGGGGTCCCCCGTTCGCCCTGTTGAGGGGGCACCGACCGCCACCGATACGCACCACAGGAAGCGAGAGGAGCCCCCCGAAGTGCGGTTCGATCGCGACAAGGTTCCGGACGGCGACCGGCTGCGCCGAGAAGCGCGCGTGGCCGGGCTCCGCGAGTTCCGCACGCCGTCGCTCGAGGCGGTCGAACGTCGCCGCAAGCAGCTCTGGCTCGTGACGACGATCGTGATCGCTTCGGTCGCGGCCGGCGTCATGGTCGTGACGCGGCCGGCCGGTTCGTCGCCCCAGATGCTCTCGGAGCCCCTGCTCCGTCTGTCGGTGATCGTGCTCGCCGCCGCGTGTTGCGCGTACGCGATCGAGAAGGAGGTCCATCTCGGGCGCGCCACTCGGATGCTGACGGATGAGCGCGTCCTGACCGCGGCGCTCACGAACCGGCTGCATGAGGTCTCCCTGCTGCTCGATGCCGGGCGCGCCATGAACCAGCTCCTCGAGCTGCCCGAGCTGTTGGAGACCGTCCTTCGCAGCGCGTGCGAGCTGCTCGATGCGAACGGCGGCTCGATGATGCTGGTGGAGGGCGACGAGCTCGTGACGCTCTGCGTGCGGGGCCGCGAAGAGGCGGTCGGCGCTCGGCTGCGGCTCGGCGAAGGTGTGGCCGGCCATGTGGCGCTCCGTCGCGAGCCAGTGCTGATCGAAGGCCACGTCGATCCGAAGGAGTTCCCCGGGCTCGCCGACCGGGAGCCGTACGTCGAGAGCGCGATGTCGCTGCCGCTCGTGCACCGCGACGAGGTGGTCGGCGTCCTCAACGTCAACGCGGCCGCGGACTACGCCTTCACCGAATACGACCTGCGCGCGGTCGCCGTGTTCGCCGAACAGGCGGCCGCCGCGATCGCCAACGCCCGCCTCTACGAAGCGGAGCGTGCCCACGTCGCGGAGCTGATCGAGCTGCGCCACCGGCAGCTGGGAGAGGCCGGATGATGGCGCCGACGCTGAAGCCGCGCGTGCTGATCGTGGAAGACGACCCGGATCTCCTGGTCGTCCTTCGTGTGAACCTGACGGCGATGGGCGTCGAGCCGATCCTGGCGGGCGACGGGCGGACCGCGATCTCACGGATCCAGTCCGAGCGCCCCGACGCCGTGATCCTCGACGTGATGCTTCCGGGGATCGACGGCTGGTCGGTGCTCGAAGACCTCCACGCGATGGGAGATCCGGTGCCGATCGTAGTGTGCTCCGCGAAGAAGGACGCCCAGGACATGGAGCGTGCGCGACAGCTGGGCGCGACGGGCTACATCGTGAAACCGTTCGACATCGACCGGTTGATCGACGCGGTGCTGGAGGCGACCGGACGGAGCCGCACGGTGGAACCCGGACGCGCGACCGAGCTCGGCATCGAACGGCCCGAGCTCGCCTGACCGGCGTGCCGCGGCTCCCCCGTATCCTGGGGAGCCCGTGGCCCTTTCCGCCGAACGATTGCTCTGCGCACTGCGTCGAGAACCTGTCGACCGCACGCCGATCTGGTTCATGCGCCAGGCCGGCCGCTACCTCCCCGAGTACCGCGACCTCCGGGGTGATCGCGACATCCTCGAGACGATCCGGATCCCAGACGAGGCCGTCGAGATCACGCTGCAGCCCCTCCGGCGGATGCCGCTCGACGCTGCGATCCTGTTCAGCGACATCGTGGTGCCGCTCGTCGCGATCGGGATCGCCTTTCGGATCGAGGCCGGTCTCGGACCGGTGTTGGACGAGCCGTTCCGATCCCGGGCCGACATCGCGAGGCTCCGTGCGCTGGAGCCCGAGGCCGACGAGCCGTACACGCTCGAGGCCGTCCGCGCCCTCGCGGGGGAGCTCCACGTGCCGTTGGTCGGCTTCGCGGGGGCGCCCTTCACCCTCGCGAGCTATCTGGTCGAAGGGGGCCCGAGCCGGGATCACGCCCGGACGAAGGCGCTGATGTTCGCCGATCCGCCCACGTGGGACGCCCTGATGGGGGCGCTCGTCGACGTGATCGTGCCCCATCTCCGGGCGCAGGTGGGGGCGGGCGCGAGCGCCCTGCAGGTCTTCGATCCGTGGGTCGGGGCGCTCGCGCCCGCTCCCTACCGCTCCGGCGTCCTGCCGTACATGCGCCGATTGTTCGACGAGATCGCCGATCTTCCGGTCCAGGTGATCCATTTCGGTGTGGGAACGTCCGAGCTGCTCGAGCTGATGCGCGATGCCGGCGGCGACGCGATCGGGATCGATCACCGGATACCGCTGGACCGCGCCTGGGAGCGGCTCGGGCCCTCGATCGCGATCCAAGGCAACCTCGATCCCGCGGTGCTGTTGGCGCCGTGGGACGTGGTGGAACGCGAGGCGATCGACGTCCTCGAACGCGCCGGTGGTCGCCCGGGCCACGTCTTCAACCTCGGACACGGGGTCCTGCCGGACACGCCGGTCGAGTCGCTGCAGCGGCTGGTCGACCTCGTGCACGCGCGGACCGAACACGATGGGTGACGCGCCGACCCGCGTCGCCGTCGTCGGCGCCGGCGTCACCGGTCTGACGGTCGTCTTCCGGCTGCAGGTGGCGGACCCGTCGATCGATGTCGTCGTGCTGGAGGCGTCGCAGCGTCCCGGCGGGACGCTGCGAACGGTGGAGGTGGCCGGCATCCCGTTGGATGCCGGCCCCGATTCGTTCCTCGGGCGGAAGCCCTGGGCGACGGAGCTCTGCCACGAGCTCGGGCTCGAGACGACGAGACCGGCCGCGACCGGCACGTGGCTGTGGACGCATACCGGGCTCGTTCCCTATCCGGTGGGCACGGCGTTCGGGATCCCGGGCGACCTCGGCGACCTCTTCCACTGGAGTGGCCTCTCCGGTCGCGGCCGTCGTCGCGCGCTCCGCGACCTGGTGATCCGGAAGCGACGCGAGGACGGGGACGAGACGCTCGGCGGGCTCCTTCGCCGACGGCTCGGGGATGAGGCCACCGACAGGGCGCTGGCTCCGATCCTCTCGGGGTTGTTCGGCGGCGACGTCGACACGCTGTCGGCCGACGCGACGTTCCCAGAGCTCCACCGGTGGGAACGGGCGCAGGGCTCGCTGATCCGGGGGGCGCAGGCCGCCCTTCGCGACGCGAAGGGCGGCGGGCCTCGGCCTCCCATGTTCGTGCGGCCCCGGGACGGGGCCGCACGACTCACCGACGAGCTCGCCGGACGAGCGGATGATCGCCTGCGCCTCGGCTCGCGCGTGGAAGCGATCGCGCGCGAGGACGACCGCTGGGTCCTCCGCACCGCATCCGGTTCCGTCCATGCGGATGCGGTCGTGTTGGCGGTCGGTCCCGCAACGACGCGGCGGTTGCTCGAGCCGGTCGCTCGCGACGTGTCCGCCGATCTGGCCGAGATCCCCGTCGTGTCCGTCGGCGTCGTGCTGCTCGTCTACCGGGAGGGGAGCGCCGAGCAGCTCCCCGGCGGCACCGGCTTCGTCGTCCCGCGTGGCGAAGCCCCGATGGCCGCGTGCGGGCTCGTCTCGGAGACGTGGCCGGAACCGGCGTTCGGATCGCGTGCCGTCGTTCGATGCACGGTCGGCGGTGCCGGTGAGGAGGACATGCTCGATGCGGACGATGCTGACATCGTCCGCGCGTGCACCAGCCACCTCGCCGCCCTCCTCCCGTTACCGCAGGAGGCCGACGCCGCCGTCGTGATCCGCTGGCCCGGCGCGGTGCCGCGCTACCTCCTCGGACACCTCGAGCGGGTCGCTCGCATCCGCGAACATCTGCCGCCGGGTATCTTCGTGACCGGACAGGCCTACGACGGGATCGACGTCGCCGGATGCGTCCGCGGCGCCACCGAGGCCGCCGAGGCCGCCCGGCACTTCGTCGATGCGACGCGCAAGGAGCGGACGGCATGACCGAGACGATCTACACGCTCTATCCGGTCTTCGCTGCGACACGGGAGCTGCGGGATCGGTTCGCCGACGAGAAGGACCGCGCCCGCGCGGTGAGCGAGCTCGAGGAGCTCTTCAAGCGTTGGGGGGACGACGTCCGGGTGCGGGGCACCTATTCGACCGTGGGGTTCCGATCCGACGCCAACCTGATGCTCTGGCTGTCGGCCGGCTCCGCCGAGGAGCTTCAGCGTGCCGTCGTCGAGTTCCGCCGGACCGAGCTGGGTGACGGGTTGACGCTCGCGTGGACGTTCATGGGGGTCGTCAAGCCTGCCGAGTTCGCCCCCGATCACCGACCCGCGTTCGTCAAGGGGGATCCTCCGCAGACGTACCTGTGCGTGTACCCCTTCGTACGCACGCCTGAGTGGTACCTCCTTCCGAAGGAGGAGCGGGCCGCCCTGCTCCGGGACCACGGGGCGGCGGGCCGCGAGTTCCCCGAGGTGCTCGGGAACACGACGAACGCCTTCGGGCTGGGCGACTGGGAGTGGATCTTGGCCTTCGAGTCCCCCACGCTCGACTCGATCGTGGAGGTGATCCGCCGGCTGCGGGAGACGGAAGCTCGGCGTTACGTGAAGGTGGAGGTCCCCTTCATCACCGGGATCCGCAAGTCCGTCGCGGACGTCATCGACGACCTGGTCTGAGCGCTTAGCGCAGCAGCGAGGCGGTGTGATCGGGCACGTACCTGTACAGGTCCTTCGGAGGGCGGAGGTAGCCGTCGTCGGACTGCCGCGGCGGCAGCTCGATCTTGGGTTCCGGTTTCGGCTCCCACGGGATCCGTGAGAGGAGATGCGCGATGCAGTTGAGTCGCGCGCGCTTCTTGTCGTCGGCTTCCACGACGAACCATGGCGCCTCGGGGATGTCGGTGTGGACGAACATCTCGTCCTTGGCGCGTGAGTAGTCGACCCACCGCGAGCGCGCGTAGAGATCGGTGTCGGAGAGCTTCCACCTCCGCACCGGATCGTCCACGCGCTTGCGGAACCGGCGCTCCTGCTCTTCGTCCGACACGGAGAACCAGTACTTGATCAGGACGATGCCGTCCTCCACGAGGAGCCGCTCGAAGATCGGGCATTGCCGGAGGAACCGCTGGTACTGCTGCGGGGTGCAGAACCCGAGCACGTGCTCGATGCCGGCGCGGTTGTACCAGGACCGGTCGAAGAGGACGGTCTCGCCGCCGGTGGGCAGGTTGGCGATGTAGCGCTGGAAGTACCACTCGCCCTGCTCGCGTTCGGTCGGCTTCGGTAGCGCAACGTGCTTCGTGATCCGGGGGTTCAGGTGCTCCGTGATCCTCTTGATCACGCCTCCCTTGCCGGCGGCGTCCCTTCCCTCGAACACGACGGCGACCCGCGCCTTCGTGTCGTAGATCCACTCCTCCATCTTCACGAGCTCTTCTTGGAGTCGTGCCAGCTCGCGTTCGTAGATCTTGTTCGGGATCTTCTCGACCATGGCAAGCGAGTCTACGCGTGAGAAGGGGGACGCTCTTCTCGGCCTTCGCTAGCCGATCCGAGCAGTGCCGCGAGATCCGTGATCACACGGTGACCGTTCGTCGATGGGGCGAACCCCTCCGGCGGATGCGCGTCGGGTCGGATGATCAAGCGCGTGTCGATCCCCAGCGCACGGGCGCCGTCGCAGTAGTCGGCCTGGTCGTCGACGAAGATCGCGTCCGCGGCCTGGCTCCCGACCGCATCGAGCGCGGCCCGATAGATCGCGGGCTGCGGCTTGCGGGCCCCCACCTCGAACGACAGGATCAGCGCGTCGAACTCCCGCTCCAGGTCGAGCCGGGCGACGACCGGTCGCGTGTTGTTCGAGCAGTTGCTCACGAGCACCGTTCGCACCCCCTCCGCTCGGAGCGCCCGAACGGTCGGGATCGAGTCCTCGAACAGACGGATACCGGTCGTCATGAACTCGCGCTCGATCCGGACCAGCTCCCGGATCTGTTCCGCATCGTGGGTGAGGCCGGCGGCCTCCAGCACGGCTCGCGTGTCCTCCTCTTCCGTCGCGAACGCCCCGACGCTCCGGTCCGGCCGCGTCTGGTCGAACGCGCGCCCGAGCGTCGTCGGATCCATGTCCACGTGGCTGGCCAGCAGATCCCGCCACAGGTGCCAATCGCTCGCGACGAGCGTGTCGTAGAGATCGATCAGGACGGCGCGGGGCATGCAGCAAGGATAGGGGCGTCCGCGGGGCCCCCGTTCCGCCCTTCGTAGACTCGGCCCGATGGCCCGCGCGGCGACCCTCACCGACGAACAGGTGCGCCGAGCGAGGACCGCTGCACAGCTCCTGCACCGGCCCGGTAGACGCTCCGTGGCCGACCTCGTGTCCCATCTGACCGGTGTGCAGGCGCAGGTCCTCTCGGCCGCGAGCCTGGCGCTCCGAGCGCGCCGGGCGGGGCTCGCCGCGGCGGCCGTCGACCGCGCACGGGTCCGCGACCGCTCGATCGTGCTGTGCTGGGCGATGCGTGGCACGCTCCATCTGATCACTGCCGACGATCACGCGTGGCTGGTGCCGCTCGTGATCGAGCGACGGATCGCCAACGCCCACCGGCGTCTCCGCCAGGAGGGCGTCGGCGGGGACCAACCGAAGAAGGCGCTCCGAGCGATCGAGCGGATGCTCGATCGCGAGGGCCCGCTCCGGCGAGCGGAGATCGAGGAGCGGCTCCGGCGCCAGGGGATCCGCACCGAGGGCCAAGCGATCGCCCACCTCGTCTGGCTCGCTGCCGCAGAGGGCACGATCTGCTATGGGCCCGACCGTGATGGAGAGCGGTGCTTCGTGCTCGTCCGCGACTGGCTCGGGGGAGCGGCGACGGCGATGGAACCGGGGTCCGCGCTCCACGAGCTCGTCGTGCGCTACCTGGGCGCGCACGCCCCCGCGGAGCCGGCGGACCTCACGACGTGGTCGGGGATCGCCCTCGCCGATGCGCGCCGCGGTTGGCGGGACGTCGAGGACCGCCTGGTCGAGGTTCCGACGGAGCGCGGGCCGCGGTGGGCGCTCCGGAGCGCGATCCCGCCGACCCCGGAGGAGGTGGTCAGGCTGCTACCCGCCTTCGACGAGTACCTGCTCGGGTGGAAGGACCGGAAGCTGATCGCGCCCGCCTCAGGCTGGAAGATGATCCAGCGCGGCGGAGGCTGGTTGCACCCGGTGGTCCTTCTCGACGGAAGGGCCGTGGGGACATGGACATCGGAGCGCACGGCCGACGGGCTCCGTGTGGACGTGAGCCCCTTCGGACCGTTGGCTCCTGCGCTCCGTCGCCGCATCGAGGAGGAGGCGCGAGACATCGGCAGGTTCCTGAAGGCCGAGATCAGGACGTCCTACCCGAAGAGGTCGGCGAGGTAAGCGTCGACCCCGGCAGACCCGGTGACGGGGGCGAGGAGGTCGTCGCGGACCTCGGCGACCGGCCCACTCGCATCCAGGTGGGCGCGTACCTCCTCGGGATCGAGGAACCGCGACACCAGGCCGTACATATGGACGTCGTCGCGGGGCTTCTGCCGACGGTAGTAGCGCTGGGGGTACGAGATCGTCAGGGCGTTGCGCGCACGGGTGAGGGCGACGTACAGGAGCCGACGCTCCTCCTCGAGCTCCTCGTCGTCACCGGCCGCCATGTCGCTCGGGATGTTGCCATCGGACGCGTGGATCACGTGGACGACGTCCCACTCCAGGCCCTTCGCGGAGTGGATCGTGGACAGGATCAGGTAGTCCTCGTCCAACAGCGGCGCCCCGGCGAGGTCCGCCGTGGAGGCGGGCGGATCCAGGGTGAGCTCGGCGAGGAACCGGCCCCGTGACTCGTATCCGCGGGCGAGGTGCGTGAGCTGTTCGAGGTCGGCGGATCGGGAACCCGGCGAGTCGTACTTCCGGGCGATCACGGGCTCGAGGTACGCCCGGAGCCGTTCCAGCTGCGCGGCGGGGGCCATCGAGGCTTCGTCCCGGCAGCCGTCGAGTGCCGATCGGAGCTCGCGGATCCCATCGCCGGCGCCCTTCGGGACCGCGACCGGCTCCTCGAGGAAGTGGCGCAACGGCATGGACGGGTCGTCGGATCCGAGGAGACCCAGATCGTTCATCACGTTCCGCGCCGCCGTCGGTCCGATCCCCTCGGGGAGCTGGAGCACGCGGAACCA
>Ga0066656_10001356_pt1 | contig 10638 bp, 8 predicted proteins | sample GraSoiAngelo_105_FD_71411 | JGI IMG/M metagenome (GOLD analysis project Ga0066656, IMG submission 71411) | Grasslands soil microbial communities from the Angelo Coastal Reserve, California, USA - 14_0903_05_40cm | ecosystem: Environmental > Terrestrial > Soil > Grasslands | place: USA... | reverse complement strand
GCTCCGTGTGTTAAGCATCTTTCTTTGCTCAGTGCTTGGGAAAGTTTGGATCCGCCTTCACTTCATTGATTTGCTTGGTGTGGCGTTCGCTGTGCGCCGCGATGAGCAGAACAAACTCGTACCCATCCAGCTTTCCGAGCGGGCTGTCCGCCACATGATCGCGCAGACCAGCGGTGGTTTTCAGGTAATCCTCTGTCACCGCGCGGCTTTCCACGAAGTGCTTCATGGAGCCCTCCGGCGATCCGAAGCGATTTGTCGGCACCAGCGGCTCCGGCGCCTGCACCTTGTTCGTGCGGTCGGGAATCATCGCCAGCACTCCTTCGTCGGTTTTCTTGACGTCGCGCCCCGGCTCTCCGGCCGGCGCCATCATGACCTTTTCCTTCACCATTCCAAGGATAAAATCCTCCGCAGCGGCAATGTGCTCCATCACCTGGGCAACCGACCAGCGGTCCGGTGCCGGCTTGAAATTCCACTGCGCTTCTGAGAGGCTCTTCGTCGACTCAAGAACATTCTTCTTCGTCGTTTCCAGATACTGCAGCGCCTTGTCCTTCTCCGCTTGCGTCACTTCTTGTGCTGATGCCGCTACTGCTCCCACCATCAACAGCAACGCGAACAGCGCGCCTGCCAGGGACTTGGTTCTCATCTTTTTTCTCTCCTTGTCTTACGCGGCCGCGTGGCGGCCGGCTTTACTATTTTTGATTGGCGAAACGGGGTTGCAGAATACCACACCATCAGTCCTTCTTGCGCGTCGCAAGTACGGCCCCAAAGCCCCTATCAGGCGCGGATCGGCGGGGCCGCTTCGGCCAGCCCAAAGAACAAATCGGTGGCCGATTGACCAAGAGCTTTCTTCGGGAGGAGTGAGCGCCGCGTTCCGTATGGGACGATTACGCGGCGCTCCAGGGGTTTCTGGCTGGTGTCTAGCGATTATGCTGTGCAACTACTGTTATAGGAACTGTTTGCCGGACGGCGGTGCGCGTCACCCTATTGCTCGTCGTCCGCGACAATTTCTTCGAGGTCTGCACTTCCTTTCATTTACATGGAAGAAGATTTTCGTAAACTGACGCCGGTGTCGGCATTCTTTCCCGGCCTCTGGTCCGTCGGTCTCTATTCTTATTGCCGCAATTACCAAATGCAGAGCGGATGCCAAAAAACTATCGGCCGCGCATTTTCAATTGCTTGAAATTTTCAGTGAGTCTACTTCCTGCTTCAGGGTGGGAAATTGGTTCAGCCTGGAACAGCCGGGGCCTGCAAACGAATCGGCTCGAGCATCTTACGAGCGTTTTTCAACTCACGCCTGGTCTCAAGCTGCGGCGCCACCGGTTTTTTCTTTTCTGATCTCCAAGCCATCGCGTTTCAGGTAGCGGTACAAACTGGTGCGCCCGATTCCCAGGAATTGCGCGGCTCGCAGCCGGTTTCCCTGACACATCTCGAGCACGCGCTGGATGTGCACTTTGCGCACCTCTTCGAGCGACAGCGGTTTCCAGTCCTCACCCTCCCGCGAACCCTTCTGCCGGTGTTGCAGTTGTTCCGGCAAGTCCGCCAGATCGATGAAGTCTCCCGTTGCCGTGATGCATGAGCTGGAGATGACATTCTCCAGTTCGCGCACATTGCCCGGCCAGCCGTGTCCCAGCAATACGGTCTGCGCCCGCCGCGTCAGCCCGAGAATATTCTTTCCATAAGCGGCGTTGTATTTCTTCAGGAAAAACTGCACCAGCAGCGGTATATCTTCCAGCCGCTCGGTCAGCGAGGGAATGCGGATCTGTATGGAGCTCAACCTGTAAAACAGATCTTCGCGAAAGCGTCCCGCCAGCACCTCCGCGCGCAAATCCCGGTTTGTGGCGGCGATCAGCCTAACGTTGATGTGCCGTACTTCGGGCGACCCGACTCGCTGAATCTCGCGGTTCTGAATCACGCGCAACAGCTTCGCTTGCATCGGCACGGAAGTTTCTCCCACTTCGTCCAGGAACACTGTTCCGCCGTTGGCATACTCGAACAAGCCCGGCCGCGTGTCCGTGGCCCCGGTAAATGCCCCGCGCACGTGCCCGAAGAGCTGGCTGTCCAACAGTGTGTCCACCATTGCGGAACAGTTGCACACTGCCAGCTTCTGCTGGCTCGCCGGGCTGATCTGGTGGATGGCTCTGGCGACCAGCTCTTTGCCCGTTCCCGTCGGTCCCACCAGCAGGACATTGGTATAGTGGCGGGCGACCTTTCGAGCAAAATCAAATACTTCCAGCATCGCTGGGCCTTTCCCCACGATGCCGTGAAATTCCAGGTCCTTTAGCAACTGCTCTTCCAGCGCCCTCACCCGCCTTCTCTGGTCATACAGTGCGGCAACGTCGTCCAGCGATTTCTTCAACCGCGACCTGTCGATGGGCTTCGGCATGAAATCCGATGCTCCCCGCCGGATTGCTTCCAGCGCCGAATCCAGCGTGTAAACTCCCGACATCAGAATCACATGCACTCCGGGATCGCTCCGGGAAACAAGATCCAGGAACTCGTATCCGTCCATTCCAGGCATATGCACATCCGCCAGCACCATTCGGCAATGGCCACTCTTCACCAGCTTCAGCGCTTCTTCAGGGTTGGAGGTAGGAACGGCCTCATACCCCAGGTCCGCAATCACAGCCGACAGCATTTCCAGCTGCGCCGGATCATCATCCAGGATGCACGGTGTCAACGACGATTTTGGAGCTACAATTTCAGCCGTTCTTGACGAAGCCAATCCCACAATACCCTTTGACATGGCATCCCAAGTGCCACTTCCTTGTCTTCCGCCCGCGCTGCTGGTCCGATTCTTAGAAATGCTTCGAGTTTGTTACTCCGTTGAAACTATTGCAGTTATCGCTTTACAGCGGGCGATTATCGTTTCTGGCGGAGTACGGATTTCCTATTTGAGCCGGCCTGCGAATCGAGTTTCTTCCCGTCAATCCACTTCGGTCCACAATCGGTTCCTCTCTTCCCATTCCGGAACAGTGGCAGCCGAATTCAGCAGGAAGTACGCACACTCTTCCCTTGGACTCCCATGCCTCCTTCGGGCTTGGAGTTTACCGTTCGCCTTCTCCTCTCAGGCTATTTTTCTTTATCGATCAAATCGCAGTTCGGCTGGACCTGCTGGAGCCTGAACTTTTGCTGTCCGTTCAGAGTGACCCCTATGGGCTGAGCTCGGTAGGCCACGGAAAGGGGACGTTCGGGGGAAGTGGGTTGCAGAAGTCGCAAAAAAATCATCGACCCTGGAGAAAGGGAACGGCTGAGGGTAAGGTACTTGCCGCTCTCTTCCTTCCATTCGAGCTCCGACTTCTCTACGAAAAACGTGTGGGAGATATCCCATCCGGAGACCTCGACGGGATAGGAATTGCAAATCAGACGTTGTTCGGTCAACAGCACAGGGAACCTCTGCAAGAGGAAATTGCAGATACCCTGCCAACAGATTTTGGCCAAGTAAATGAAAGGAGAGTGTTTAGTCCAGTTCGAACTATCTGAAACTGTGCGCGGGCGGGACAACTCCCCGCTGAATGTTTACAACTGGGGCAGCAGGACGCGCCACGCGTCTTCCTTCACCTATCGCATTAGAATTGGCTTCGCAACAGATAATATGTGGCCACGGCTTTGATCGGGCCGTAGATATAACGAAACGCGAATATCCCCAGCAGCAGGCCGACCATGGCGTAACTGTTTCCCCGCAGCCAGTCCAGATAACGCTGCGAGCGTGTCTCACCCATGAACAACATGATGGCCGTGCTGCCATCCAGTGGAGGAACCGGCAGCAAATTGAAGGTGCCCAGAAGCAGGTTGAGCGAAAAGAAAGCCCCCAGCACGCTGCTCGGGAAGTCCGGATTGCCGGTTGAAGGGTCCTCGTGCAGCCAGCCGTGGGACCACCCCAGTCGCAGGCCCACGGCTGCGATCACCATCAGAGCGTAGTTCGTTACCGGTCCGGCCAGCGCCATCCACGCCGCCCGGCGAGGATGCCGGCGCTCCCACATGGGATCGTACGGTGCACTAGCCCAGCCAAAAAGATTGCTGGTCATGATCAGCGAGAGGATCGGAATAACCACCATGCCCCACGGTTCGCGCTGGATGTGCGGCACGGGGTTGAGGGACACCTGCCCGCCCGCGAACGCCGTGTCGTCCCCGCCGATTTTCGCGGCCAGGGCGTGCGCCGCTTCATGACAGGTGGTGGAAAATAGAAACGCAACGTACCAGATGAATCCCAGCGCAATCAGTTCCGGTTGGACATCAGCCATGAAGAACTCTTCATTTCCTCGCCGCCAGTAGCGTAGATGGCCCCGCCCACCTTTGCAAGCGACGGTGTGCTCAATTGCTCGTTTTTGCGGTTTCTGCGTTTACCAGAAACTGCCTGCTCGGAGTCGGGTAGATCTACTGATTAGTTCGAGCCAACACCACGGCCAACTCGGAGCCTGTGGTTGGCCGATGGCATAGAGCAGTAGCTGGAGCCGCCAGATGCTACGGAGCGGTTTGCGTTGGGATGGCCTTGGGGCCAGACGGCGTGAAATGGAAGCGAATCAGCCATTCGCTGGGAACACTATGACCGCCGACCTCGGGTGAAGTGAATTGCCAGCGGCGGGCCGCCTTCAAGGCGAGGCCGGCGAAATACTTGCTGGGCCCAGGAGAATCGAGCCTGGCCTCAGCTACATTGCCTGTGGGATCGACCTGAACGCGCACGCCGACGCGGACGACTCCATGAATAGTAGCGAGCGCGTTCTCAGAGGCGTCGGGCAAAACCTGCTCGAGGACTTCAGCACGTGCGGAGGATGACCCAGAATGGCTCGGTGCGTTTGCCGATGGGAATGTACCTGTCCGCACCGTTGCAGATGTCGGCGTCGGCGTAATGACCGCTGAACTCCGAGGTTCTGCCGTAGGCTTCTTCTCCGCGGCCGCTTTCAGCGAGTTTTGCACCGCAGCGGGCGCGGACGGCTTCGGAGCCGGAGGGGTTTCCCGGCGCGTGGGCTTTTCGACAGAATCCGGTCGTGCCGCGGGTTGCACGGCTGCCGTTGCAGCGGACGACGAGGAATCGGAGCGATGGCCAAGGATCTTCGGGAGCGCCACGACCGCGACGATAACAAGAAACGCGGCAGCAGCGGGAACGACGTAATTGGGAAGTTCCAACCCTTGCCTCGGCGCGTCTGGGACCTGAGGACGCGGCACCTCTGCATGCGCCTTTTGCAGCGCTGCTTCGAACTTAGGAACTTGCAACTTCGCCACGGGAACCGCCGGAACTGTGGACAGGGGAACCGCCAGAGGCGAAACGGATTGCCCGGCGGCGGCAGCGGCGGCTACCGGGTTGAGGCGCGCTGCAATTTCGGCAACAGTCCATCGGCGCCGGGGATCGCGGCGGAGGGCATGCCGCGCGACGTCGAGAAACGGTTGGGGAAGCGTATCCGGAACGATCGGATCCGCCTGGTTCCCCGGTTGCAATGCGCATGGGCGCTGCGTGAGCGTTTCGACCAAAGTCATGCCCAGGGACCAGACGTCCGCAGCTGCGGACAGCGGCGAAGTGGCTGTTTCGGGAGAGTCGTGAGCGTCGAATTTGCGAGATAACTTTCGGGACTCGCCAATGGGAAAGAGAGTGTCGCTGGAGAGCTTGAGCTGATCGGCAGTGGCCAGAATGTTGGAGGGCTTAATCCGGGAATGAACGTAACCAAAACTATGGAGGTAAACAAGAGCATCCAGCACGGGTCCGAGCATTTCGCGAGCCTCGGATCCCGTGAGGGCGCGCTGCGGAATAATCTGGGAGAGGTCTTCTTCGGCATATTCCATCACGACGTAGAGGCGATCCCGGTTTTCGATACGGCACCGGCCGATGTCGTAAATGCGCAGCAGATTCGGATGAACAAGCTGCATGATGCGGCGCCAGAGCGAGATTTGGAGATCCGCGTTCGGGCCGGAGGGGATGAATTTGATGGCGGCCTTTTTAGACTGCGGCTCGGCAAGCTGGGTGAGGAAAACGGCGGAATCCTCCGTTCCGCCTAAGTAGTGACGCAGCCGGAATCGATTATCGATGACCTGACCTTCGCACTGTCTCCAGAATTCGCTCATGGCGAACCTCCAACTGGGAATTCCCGAGCCGGCCGTTGGGGACACAACCAACAGCATGGCGCGCGACCGCCGGTGGAACACCGCGGCGTCTAGAGCAGAACTGGAACGTCTCGACGTGCGATTCGCAGGCGCCTGGGGCCGGGCGCTCATCGACCACATTTTGGCACGAAACGGGCCGGAAGGGGGAGTCTCGTTCCTATCGGTTATGGAAACGGCATGGTCAACCACTTAGCTAGCTTTGGGAGAGGCTGCCCGGATCAAGGCTTCGCAGGCGGAGATGCAGGCGCTGCGAAAATCGCGCGAGATTTTCTTATGGATGTCCACGGAATGAAGAAGCGTAGCCGTTCCGTGCAAAAGTGCTACCAGCGCCAATGCGACGGGTGTGTGCTCATCAGGCTGACCGCCAAATTGATTGCTTAGACTCTGCTTCAGGAATTCAAAAGAAGGCATGTGTTCCTTGCGTGCGAAGGCGATCGCCCAATCTTCAGAGATGAGCCGGAAATCATTGGGGTGGGCCGCAAAAAAGTCGAGGACCCCGCGGCAAACTTGCTCCGGGCTCCGGGAGGACTTGATCGCCGAGAAGAGGTTCAGCCGTGCGCGGCGGCGCAACAGGGAAAGGAGGTCTTCCTTATTGGAAAAGCGCTCATAGAGAGTCGGCGTAGTGGTGCCGCAGGCGCTGGCAACGGCGCGCATGGTGAGGGACTCCTCTCCGCGTTCGCTCAAAATACGGTGCGCAGCATCGAGGATGCGGCCTTCCAGACGAGCATCAGCCTTGCGCGGCATTCGACAACCCTCTCACTCACTATCACGCTGCATTATATCCTTTACATCGTTAAAGATACAATGTATAAAGAATACGTTCCGAACGACCTTCGTTGGGATCCCCAAAATTACGGAAAGACAGGTGCGAAACAGCAAGTCATGTTTCGATTTCAATATTGTGTGACCACCAAGGCCAGCAGGAAGCTTGCCTGGGAGGTTTTCTCGAATTGGCGGCGCTGGAATGAATTCGCAAACATTTATGGCCAGTTGAACTGGCGCGAAGGCCGGCCGTGGGAAGCCGGAAGCCGCCTGGATATCGAAGTGCTCGAGCCGGTAAAAACGGTAGTGAGCCACGTCGTTACGAATTGTCAGCCCGCACACAGAGTCGGGTGGATCGACCACTCGCTCGGCGTTGTTCTGGCGCAGTGGGTTAACTTCGAAGAGCATTCAGGAAAAGGCACACGGGTGCACACCTGGGGAGACATCGTCCATTCCGGTGTGAAAATTGCCGGGCAAACCGCTGAGCAAATCATCACCAGGTTTACCGAGACCTGGTACGAGAATTTTCGATCAGCGTGCGATCGGCTTGCAGAAGCCAGCGGCGACTGAGAGTTGTGCAAGCTTGGAATTTCCTCTGCCCCCGCAAATTGAAACCTTTCCAATAGTTTCAATTTGGAACGGGTATGCCTCAATGGCTCGGTTCGAGAGATTCCCGTTTGTATTCCCAAAAAGAAAGAGATTGATTCCAAAGGAGATGGTTCCCAAGAGCCTTTTCCTTATGGCGATTTGCGTGCGTATGCCAAGACGAGAATCTCCACACCGAGCAGGCGGCGCATTTCGCTCGAAGACGTGCGGGTGCCGCCCAAGGGCGAAGGAAATCTGTGTAGAGCCCAGGTAAACGTGGCTGCTGGCGAGGCTCTTTGAGAATAATCCAGCGGCCACTGACGCTCGCGAATACTGGAATCGGCGGTCAGAGGCGCATGAGATGTCGTTCTTCACTAATGCATCGATTCAGCGGAAGCTGGTCATGGTCATCTCCTGCACAAGTCTTCTCGGTCTGAGCATCGCTTGCCTGGCATTCGAGTATTACGAGAGGTCAAGCTTTCGTTCGTCCATGGTAAGTGGGCTCACGGCCAATGCGGACACTCTTGGCTTGGGTACAGCAGCCTCGTTGGCTTTTAATGATCGAAAGTCCGCAGAGGAGTGGCTGGCCACCATTCGTGCTGAAAACAATATTGTCAGCGCGACGCTGTACGGCAAATATGGGGGACTCTTTGCCGAATACCGGCGCGCGGGAACTGATGCCGGCTACAAATCACCCGTCTGCAGGAACGAAGGGGCTAACTTCGAAGCAGACTCCCTGACTCTTTGCCGGAGCATTTCTCTGGAAGGCCGAAAGGTCGGTTCCATTATCATCGTTTCGGACCTTTCCGAGCTGCGGTCTAGAGCGGCAAAGTACACGGAAATATCCGCTCTTGTCCTGATTGTTTCTTTCCTCGCGACGGTTCTCGTCTCGCACCGTCTCGTTGGTCTAATCACCGAACCCATCCTGCAGCTTGCCGGCCTGGCCGAGAGAGTGTCTGCCAAGGAAGACTATGCGTTGCGCGCAGTACCCGTAGGCAACGATGAATTGGGAAAGCTTTTCGGATCCTTCAACCAGATGCTGGAGCGGATCCAGGAACGCGACGTGGCACTCAAGGGTGCGAAGGATCAGCTCGAAGTTCGTGTTGAGCAGCGAACGAAGGAGTTGCAGAAGGAGGTCGTCGAGCGGAAGCGAACCGAGGGGCTGCAACGGATTGCGTACGATGCGACGCGCCTTTTGGCCGAGGCTGATAGTATGCAAGAGGCTATGTCGGAGATCCTGGAGGTCATTTGTGTAGGGATGGGGCATGAAGTGGCGGCCATCTGGAAATTAGACGAGGGAACGGACGTGCTCCGATGTACGCACGCTTGGCAGCGGGCAGGGACATCGGTCGAGGAGTTTCTGGAAGTAACTCGCAAGACATCGCTGCCTACCTCCAGAGGCTTGCCTGGGCGTGTGTGGGTCAACCAGCAGCCGGTGTGGATTGAGGATATAAGGGAGGACGCCGATTTCACTCGGGCAGAGGCAGCCGTTGCCTGTGGACTGCGTTGCTGTCTGGCTATTCCCATCTATCAGAATGCTGAACTCGGAGGCTTATTGGAGTTGTTCAGCGGGGAGGTCCAAGAACCGAATCAAGATGTGCTTCGCCTGGGCGTGGCGCTCGGCGGTCAGATTGGGCAATTCATGAGCCGCAAGCAAGCAGAAGCAAATTTGGTGAAGGCCAAAGAAATAGCGGAGGCCGCGAGCCGCGCGAAGAGTGAATTCCTAGCCAACATGAGCCACGAAATCCGCACGCCGCTGAACGGCGTGATGGGCATGACGGATCTGGCCCTCGATACACAGCTTGAACCGGAGCAACGCGAGTACCTGGAAACCGTGAAAATGTCGGCGGACTCCTTGCTAACGGTTATCAACGACATTCTGGACTTCTCCAAGATTGAAGCAGGAAAGGTCGATATCGAGGCTATCGATTTCAACCTGCGCGATTGTTTGGAGACGACATTGAAAACGCTGGCGATAAGAGCCGACGAAAAGGGCCTGGAGCTGCTGTGCGAAGTCGCTCCCGACGTGCCCGAAACCGTGCGAGGAGACTCCGGCAGATTGCGCCAGGTCCTCATGAACCTGGTCGGGAACGCCATCAAATTCACGGACAAGGGCGAAGTCGCGCTGAAAGTTCAAATGGAAGCAACTCATGATCATGATTTCACGTTGCGGCTTACGGTGGCGGATTCCGGGGTCGGCATTCCCAGGGAGAAGCAGCAAGTAATCTTCGATCCCTTTGCACAAGCGGATTCTTCGACCACGAGGAAATACGGCGGGACTGGACTGGGACTGACCATTTCGAGCAGGCTCGTGGAAATGATGGGAGGAAGAATCTGGGTGGAGAGTGAACTTTCAAGGGGGAGCCAGTTTCACTTCACGACTCGGCTCGGGATTGCCGATACAAAGGTGATCGAGGTCGGGACGATCGCCCCGCCTGAGATATTACGCGGCGTGAAAGTCCTCATCGTCGACGACAACCGCACGAACCGGCGAATCCTGGAAGGGATGCTAGGCCGCTGGGAAATGAAATCGACTTCGGCGCAAGACGGCGAGGAAGCTCTGAAGAAATTGTCCGAAGCCCAGCAGGCCGGAGCGCCCTTCGCGCTGATTTTGATGGACATGCACATGCCCCAAATGGACGGGTTCGAATTAATCGAAAGAATCCGGCAAGGATCAAACTCCTCGACGGCCACGATCATGATGCTGACTTCAGCTGGCCATCGCGGCGATGCGGCGCGTTGTCAGGAGCTGGGCGTCGCCGCGTACCTGCTGAAGCCGATACGGCAATCCGAATTGCGCGAGGCGATTGCGCGAGTTCTTGGCGCGCGGGAGCAGAAAGGCGCAATCGCTCTGATCACGCGGTACTCGCTACACGATGCCCGCGAACCCTCCAGTTCCTTGCGCGTCCTGCTGGCGGAAGACAATCTGGTGAATCAGCGACTGGCGTGCCGGCTGCTGGAAAAGAGGGGCCACTCCGTGGCGGTCGCGGCGAACGGCCTCGAAGCTCTGCAGGCGGTAGAAAAGGAGAGTTTTGACCTGGTTTTCATGGATGTGCAGATGCCAGTAATGGACGGGTTCGAAGCGACTGCGGCGATTCGAAAGAGGGAAGAACCCGGCGGAATGCGCTTGCCGATCGTCGCGCTGACGGCGCACGCCATGAAAGGCGACCGCGAGAAATGTTTGGCCGCGGGAATGGA
>Ga0066656_10001353_pt1 | contig 10643 bp, 7 predicted proteins | sample GraSoiAngelo_105_FD_71411 | JGI IMG/M metagenome (GOLD analysis project Ga0066656, IMG submission 71411) | Grasslands soil microbial communities from the Angelo Coastal Reserve, California, USA - 14_0903_05_40cm | ecosystem: Environmental > Terrestrial > Soil > Grasslands | place: USA... | reverse complement strand
CGCTGCATCGCCCATCCGAACAGGATGCCGACCACGAGCCCCAGGAGCGCCCCGAGGACCGCGATGATGACCGCCTCGACGCGGATCATCCGCTTGACCTGCCGTCGACTCATCCCCACGGCGCGCAGGAGGCCCAGCTCGCGGATCCGTTCGTAGATCGACAACCCGAGCGTGTTGACGATGCCGAACGCAGAGATGAGCACGGAGAGGATCAGGAGCACGTACACGATCGCGAAGAATTGGTCGACCTGTTTGACGTACGTCGCCTTGGTCTGCGCCTGGTCGTTCACCTCGACGCTTGGATAGTCACGAGCGACGAGTGCCTCAAGGTTGGCTCTGGCGGTCGCCTGGTCGACCCCCGTGGCGTACTTCAAGAACACGGTCGAGTCGAGCTGCTGTGCGACGTTCGCATCGTACGTTCCCAGCGAGACCGCGTAGTCGTTCAAGAGGGCGTTCGGCTCGAATATGCCGACCACGGTGAGCCTTCGCGAACCCGTGCGGGCGAACTGCATCTGCAGGGTGCCGCCCACGGCGAGGTGCTTCCCGTCGGCCTCCGTGCGCGAGACGGCAACGGTGTTCGGCTCCGAAAGCCCGGTGATCGATCCAGCGTCCATCTCGATGGAGGCCACTTCGGTGATGGTTGCGGGATCGATCCCCACGGGGAAGGTCGTCGAGGATCCGACCTTCGCCTCGGCGCCCTGTCGGAGCGGAGAGACCGCCGAGAAATCCGGGCTTGACGACAGACCCCTGGCGAGTTGCGGTGAGAACGGCGAGAACTGCGACGCGGTCAGCATCAGATCCGACCGGAGCGTCCGGTCGAGGACCGCGGTCACCGAAGACTTGAGGGACGCCGCGAACACGGCGACGAACGTCACGAGCCCGAGCCCGATCATCAGCGCCGCGGCGGTGGACGCGGTCCGCCGGGGGTTGCGGTTCGCGTTCTCTCCGCCGAGCTTGCCGGCGATGCGCCCCCGGAACGGACGACCGAGCGTCGATGCGATCGGACGCGCGATGAGTGGAGACAGCATCGCGACCCCGACGAAGGTGAGTGCCGCGCCGAGGCCAACCAGGTAGCCGGCATTCGACACCCCGCCGAACAACCCCACGGCCAACGACCCGACACCCACCACGGTGACCAGCGTCCCAACGATGACGCGGCGCCGGATGGAGCTGCTCGGGGCCGTGCTTTCCCGAAGCGCCTCGATCGGCGCGACCCGAGACGCGCGCCGGGCCGGCGAGACGGCCGCCGCGACGGTGATCGTCGTCCCCAACACGAGCGAAACGAGGACCGTCCTCGGCGCGATCACGAGCGCGGTCGGCGGAAGCTTCAGACCGACCGCCGCGACGAGCGCCTTCAGCCCGATCGCGAGCACGATCCCCACGAGCACCCCGATGACCGACGCGACGAGCCCGACCACCGCGGCCTCGACCAGGACCGAAGTCATCACCTGCCGGCGCATGGCACCGAGCGCTCGGAACAACGCCAGCTCGCGACTTCGCTGGGTCACCACGATGTTGAACGTGTTGAAGATGATGAAGGCGCCGACGAACAAGGCGACGAACCCGAACACGAGCAACCCCGTCCGCAGGAATCCGAGACCCTGGTTGACCTGATCCTGCTGCTGGCTCGCCGCGCTGGTGCCGGTGATCGCGTCGAAGCCGTGGGGCAGTACGCCGGCGATGCGCGCCGCGAGCTGTTCCGGCGTGGAAGAGCCGTCCCCCTGCACGTAGATGAAGTCGAACGTGCCCTCCCGCTGGAACAGGCGTTGCGCCGTCGGCAGGTCGAAGATCGCGAACGACGCGCCCAGCAGACTGTTGGAGCTCCCGAACCGGACGAAGCCGGAGATCGTGTACTCGTCGGAGGCGGCCGGCGTCACGACGCGCACCTGCTGGCCCACGGTCAGATGGTGATCGCCCGCCGTGCCGGCATCGATCACGACTTCATGCGGCCCGACGGGAGGCGCGCCGCCGGGCTCGAGCGTGAACGGGGAAAGGTCCGGGGACCAGGAGCTGCCGATCGTCGGAGCGCCGCCAGACTGGATGGTCTTCCCGGTCGCCGGATCGACGATCTGGGCGAACGACTGCACCGAACCCTCCGCGAACCGCACGCCGGGCACGGCTCGTACCGATGGGAGGAGGCGTTCCGGGATGGGGTTCAGCTCCTGACCTCCCCCTCCCCCGCCGCCTCCCCCCTCGGTCGGATTGAACGCCTGGTGCGCCTGCACCACGACGTCGGTGTTCGCGTACACCTGACCGAAGAGATCATCGAAGCTCTTGAGAGCCGTGTCGGTCAGGACGAAGGTGCCCGCCGTGAAGCCCACCCCGAGCACGATCGCGAGCGCGGTCAGGACCAGGCGCAGCTTCCGGGCCAGAAGGCTCTTGACGGTGGCGCGGAGCACTCGCTCAGACCTCGAGGGACTTGAGACGGTCGAGGATGCGTTCCGCCGTCGGCGCCTGCATCTCGTCCACGACCTGACCGTCGCCGAGGAAGACGGCGCGGTCGGCGTAGCTCGCCGCTCTCGCGTCGTGCGTCACCATCACGATGGTCTGTCCATGATCGGTTACGGCTCCCCGCAGGAACGTCAGAAGCTCGTCGCTGGATCGCGAGTCCAGGTTGCCGGTCGGCTCATCGGCGAAAACGATCTCCGGGCGGGAGACCAAGGCGCGCGCACCTGCAACCCGCTGTTGCTGGCCGCCAGAAAGTTCCGTGGGTTTGTGACTGAGCCGGTCTCGGAGGCCGGTCGTGTCGACGACCTCGTCGAACCAGGCACGATCGACGTCCCGCCCGGCGATGTCCAGCGGGAGCGTGATGTTCTCCCCCGCCGTGAGCGTCGGGATCAGGTTGTACGCCTGGAAGACGAAGCCGATCTTGTCCCGACGGAGCTGAGTGAGCAGACGTTCCGAGAGCGTCGTGATGTCCACGTCGCCGATGAAGACGTGGCCCTCCGTCGGGGTGTCCAGCCCAGCGAGGCAATGCAGCAAGGTGGACTTGCCCGAGCCCGAGGGACCCATGATGGCCGTGAACCCGGCGGCGGCGAACTCGAGCGTCACGCCTCGCAGCGCCTCGACGCTGGCGTCGCCCTCCCCGTAGACCTTGCGCAAGCTTTCCGTGCGCGCGGCGACCTTCGTGATCGTGCTGGACATGCGGGCGATCCTTCCTCGTGACGACACCGGCCCCGCGCGGAGCCGGGGCTCGTGGGCGCGGCTGGGCTCGAACCAGCGACCTCTCGCGTGTGAGGCGAGCGCTCTCCCGCTGAGCTACGCGCCCGGGAGGTCGTCACGATAGCAACGCCCCGGAAAGGCGACGGCGGCACGTGCCCGCGTCGTGCCGCCGTCAGGTCCAGGCTTGGCCCGGACCCGCGAAGTCTCGCACGGTGATGTCAACGGAAGCAAGACCTCTCAGGGAGCCGCTCGCTGGGACGTCATCGGGGTAGCATGTCCCGCGACCGGACCCGGGAGGCCATCGATGTTGGCGTCCATGCAGACCTTCATGAACGGCCTGACGTCGTGGTTGCCCGCGAAGCTCGAACACCCCGCGGAGATCCTGCTCTACTTCGCGATCCTTGGGGCGATGTCGGTGACCCCGCTCATCCTCTGGCTCGGATGGGCCGTCAGGTCCACCGACCGCGAAGCCAAGGGCTGAGAGTCATCTCGGGGCGCGCGTCTCGGCGCCCAGACGCTCCGCCAACACCCGCATCATCGCCAGGGACACGTCGGGCCGCTCGCGGATCATGCTCTCGAACTCCTGCCGTCCGATCCGGATCGTCCGCACGTCGCCCTCGGCGATGAGTGAGGCGACCCGCGGTTTCCGCGTGATGATCGACATCTCGCCGACGACATCGCCCGGCCCGCGCCGGGCCACCGTCGAGGCCGAGCCCGTCCCACCTCGCGTGACTCCGACGGTCCCGGACAGCACGAGGTGCAGCTCATCGCCGACCTCACCTTCGGACGAGATCACCTCGCCGTCGGCGAACGAACGTTCCTCGGCGAGGTCGGCGAGCCGCCGCAGGTCGGCTGTCGACAGCTCCTGGAACAACGGGATCGTCCGGAGCGCGAGCACGCGTTCCATCGGGGACATCGAGGTTCGTGAGCGGCCCATGGTTCCTCCTCGTTGGTCGGTCGTGCGCACGAGCTCGACGCATGAGCGGATGAGCGGATCCGGATCCTCGGCGACGAGGGCGAGCCAGTCGTCTCGTGGACCCATGGTGTTCGCGGTCCGCTCCCACAACGGGAGGAGCGGGCTCGCGAGCGACCGGTGCTCGGTCGCCTCGAGCGTCTCGAGCGCGTTCGCGAGCTGACCGGGATCGGTCCCGCGGAGGTTGTCGAGCGCGGCCCGCATCGCGTTGCCGTCCCGGCTGACGAGGGAAACGGCAGAAAGCGCCACGACGGCGTGCGACCGGCCGCGCTCGAGGACGGCCGATCTGAGCAGCTCCGCTTCGGCTCCGTCCGACGGGATCGCCGTCGCAAGCATCAGATCGTGATACGCCAACGAGGCTCGTTCCCGAGCCAAGCGGTCGATCACGGACGCCTGTTCGCGCAGATCGAGGCCGACGAGGACGTCGAGCGCCGCCTCGCGCAGGGATACATCGTCACCTTCGAGCGCACCGAGTGCCGGTGCGAGGGCGGCCTCCGGCGCGGCCGACGCGAGCGTGCGAAGCGCCTCCGTTCGCACCGCCGGCGATGGATCCTCGAGCATCGGCAGCGCGAACGCGATCACATCGTCCGGGCTCGCGACGCGGAGCCTCCGGATGGCCGCGGACCGCACGTCGGCGCGCTCGTCGGAGAGGAGCATGCGGAGGCTCCCCACCGCGCCCGGACGGGACGGCCCTCCCAACAGCGCCACCCCGACGGCGCCGGCGACCACCGGATCCGGATCCGACTCGAGCGGCCCCAACCACTCTTCAAGCTTGAGGACGCGCGACCCGTCCGCGATCGCCTCGACCGCTGCGAGTCGGACGACCGCCGCCTCGTCCCCGAGCGCACGGGTCAGGACCGACCCATCGAGCGCCCCCGACTCGGACAGCCCACGGATCGCGAGCGCCCGGATCATCGCGTCCATGTCCTTCGTGCGATCCTCGAGCTCAGCTCGGATGCGAGGGTCGTCGCCCGCCGCCAGCATCTCCACGCCCAGCCGGCGCACCCTCGGGTCCTCGTCACGCGATGCCTCGAGCGCGAGTCCGATCGCCGTCGCATCCAGCTCGAGCACGACCGGTGTTCCCTGGACCGGTCTGCCCTCGAACACGCTCGGGCGACCGGCACGGAGGGCGTCGACGAGCGCGCCGGTGTACGAACGGCGGATCCGCGACGCCGCCCAGATCGTCAGGACGGCGACCGCAAGCCCGATGATCGAGAGCTGCGTCGCCGTGAGGGCCTGCTGCCCCACGAGCGTCAGCACGCCCGCGATCGCGGTCCCCGTCTGGGTCGGTCCGCCCGAGATGAATGCCCGGACCTGATCGCGACGGGCTTCCGGGACGACGTTGACCAGCGTCTCCCAGGCCGGCGACGCCACGCCTTGCAACCAGACCATCACGACCCCACGGGTGACGACGAGCGCCGTGAACGCCGAGGTTGCGAGAAGGATCCCGAACGAGCCCCCGTACAGGACCGGGAGCGCGATGATCACCGTCGCCGCCCCGAACCAGGCCAGGAAGCGGTTCGCGAAGAGGATCGAGATCACGAACGCGACGATCGTGACGGCGGCACCGAACGCGCCGAGGAACCCGGCGAGGGCTTCCGGATCCGGATAGCGAGCCGTGGCCGCCTGCGCGAACGGCAGGAACAAGGAGAAGAACAGGACGGAGAACAGGACGCCGGCTGCGGTCATCCACATCAGGAGCGGGGAGCGGCGGACGAACGAAAGCGCCTCGGTGATGTCGCGCAGCGCCGAGGCAGAGGGCCGGACCCGTCGCCGAAGGACGCGTCCCTCTCGGCGTACACCCAACACACCGGCGCCCAGGAGGCACGCGCCCAGGAGGCACGCGGCCCAGACGAGCAGCAGGTTGCGGACGCCGATCGCCCCGGCGAGCGGTCCGGTGAGGAGCCCGCCCACGACCGAGCCGAGGATCGCGCCAGAGCCGAACAAGGGGAACAATCGCTTGGCGCGTCGGGTGTCGGTCACCGCGCCGGCCGCGCCCCACAGATACACCGATTGGACCAACGTCGCGACGGCGACCGTCAACCACAGCACACGATAGATCCATGTCACGTCGGTCGCGACGATCGCGCGCTCGACCACGACCACGACGGCCAGCAGCGCGGGCATGACGACGTACGTCCGCCGACGGTCGAACCGAGCGAGCGAGCCCGTGAGCACGAACATGGCGACGAGGCCGGTCACGCCTTGCACGAGGTACATCACGGGGAGCGCGTCCGGACCGATGCGCTCGAAGAACAGGGCGTTGACGCCGCTCTCGCCGATCGTGAGTCCCGCGGAAGCGACGAACAAGAGGCCGACGACCGAACCGACCATGCGGCCTTCGCCGGGTCGGATCCGAAGGATGTTCGCGAGGGCGCTCACGCTCCCGTCACACTCCCTCGGAAGCGTGCCCTAGCTCGCCGAAGCCAGCGGTGCGACCGTGAGCACCAAGGCGTCCACGGGGTGGCCCTTCAGGGAAAGATGCCGATGCTCGAGGTCATCTGCGACCACGCCGGCTGCTTCGGCGGCCCCGTCCGTCACGAGGATCTCACCGATCGCGCTCTTCGACGCGAGGTGAGCCGCGATGTTGACGGGGTCGCCAAGGGCCGTGAAGTCACTCATATCGTCCGACCCGACCATCCCGACGAACGCGGTACCGGTGTGCACGCCTGCACCGAGCGGGACCCACGGCCCATCGGGCGAGTCGTGGCCGGTCACGCGGAGCAGCTCTTGTGCGGTACCGATCGCGCGCGCGGCGTGCTCCGGCCCCGCCAGGAACGGGATGAACAGACCGACGATCTCGTCGCCGACGAACTTCTCGATGATCGCGTCACCATCGATCAGGACCCGGCTCGACTCCCGGTAGAAGCGGTTCATCAGTCGCGTGAAGTCGATCACCGGCATCTCGCGCGCGATCTTGCTCGAGCCTCGGACGTCGGCGAACAACATGGAGATCTCGACCTCACCTCCGCGGATCTGCTGACCATCGGCAGCGCTGGGACACATCTGGGCATGGTTCCCCAGTCCTTTGAAACAGCGCCCGCAGATCTTCGGCTGCTTCACCCATGGCTGGTATCCGTATCGCGCCAGGATGAACCTGCCCGGCGAGCCGAACGGAGCCTTGCAGAGCTTGCAGCGCGGGTTCGACGGGATCAGCCGGAGCGGGCTCTTGTCCTGCAGGTGCGGGTGCGTGCCGCTTAGGAAGTCGTGCCACTCCTCCTCGGGGGTCGCGTACTCGCCCATGCTCGCGGCGTAGCGTATCCGTCTGGCCGCCGATACGCCCGGCTCACTCCATCGGCTTGGCCTTCCGGCCCGGGAGCTGGTCGGTCTCGGTCTCGTCCCAAACGGTGGAGCCGCTGATCGGCTCAACGTTGAACTGGTAGTCGAAGACCATCGTCCCGCCGTAGGTCGATCCGAACGAGACGAGCGCCGCGGCGATCACGGATAGGATCGCGGCGAACGCGCTCGACTGCGACCCGTTGAGCTGGCCGAACCGTATGATCAGATCGATGATGACGACCCCCGTCGTCGTCAGCATGACGGTCATGTGCCAGTTCGCCGTGCGCCATACCTGGGTGTGGGCGGCGCGGCCGATGATCCCGGTCCGTCGGTCGCGTTGGAGCCCCTTCCACCAGTCCCAGAAGCCGGTCGTCGCGGTCGCGAGCGACACGACGAACCCCACGACCATGACCAGGGTCGCGGCTCGGAACAGATCGCGGGAGCTGAAGCGTCCACCGCTCCCGAACCACCCAAGCCACGAGAGCACATCGAAGAGCGCTGCCAGGACATAGCACACGATCGGGAAGTCGGTCAGCGGCGGGTGGGTCGGCTTGCCGTTCCAGCCACGGATCCCGAGGAACTTCCGGCCACGGAGCGTGATCCCCGGCCTGATCGAAAAGAGCCTCGCCATTTCCCCTCCCCCGTCGGACAGGTGAACGGTACGCCAGATCGGACTTGAAGGGGTCTGCATACCGGGCGTTGAACGAAAAGGGGGCGCGGGGCGCGCGATAGCGCCCCGGCCCCCTGACCGCTCCGGTTGACGATCTGTTCAGACCATCGCGCCGTAATGCTCACCGATCCGGTCCCGGTAATCCTTGGTCATGTACGTCCTCTCGTCGAACTCCGGTGCCGACTTGATCTGGTCCTTGGTGAGCCGCACGTAGACCTTCTTGTTGTCGAGGTCGACCCGCGTCAGGGCGCCGGCCGGGAGGAGGACCTTCTTCCCGAAGATCCACGGCCCGGTGTCGACGACGAGATACGACGAGCCGACGTCGTACCTCGCTTCATCGACGTGACCGATCGATCCGTCCGTCGCTTCGACGTCGAAACCCTTCAGATCGGCCATCTCTGGCAGGATGATCTCGGACGTCCAGAGGTCGATCTGCATGCGCTTCCGCCTCCTCGTTCCTCTCGGGGGCGTCTCAGCGATCTGCCGAGACACCCCTTCCGTACCCAGCGAGGTGGAGCGGAACCGTGGGGTATTCGACCGACAAGCAGCCGCGAAGAGATCACGGTGCAGCCTGGCCGTTTCGGATGCGCGTGCGCAGGGCATCTGGAGGACAGAGATGGCCGGCATCGAGCTGGATCGGGTGAGCAAGGTCTACCCGAACGGAACGAACGCGGTCTCGGCGGTCTCCCTCGAGGTGAGGGACGGGGAATTCATGGTCCTCGTCGGCCCCTCTGGCTGCGGCAAGACGACGGTCCTACGGATGATCGCCGGTCTCGAGAGCATCTCAGAGGGAACGGTTCAGGTCGGCGACGAGGTCGTCAACGACCTCCCGCCTCGGGAGCGCGACGTCGCGATGGTTTTCCAGAACTACGCCTTGTACCCGCACATGACGGTGTTCGGGAACATGGCGTTCCCGCTCCAGCTGAAGAAGGTCGACAAGCGAGAGATCTCACGCCGGGTCCGCGAGGCGGCAGACGTCCTCGGACTCGAAGACCTCCTCGACCGCAAACCGAAGCACCTCTCGGGCGGCCAGCGGCAGCGCGTCGCGATGGGCCGCGCGATCGTCCGGGAGCCGCACGCGTTCCTGATGGACGAGCCGCTCTCGAACCTCGACGCGAAGCTCCGCGTACAGATGCGGGCGGAGATCTCACGGATCCAAGACCACCTCGGGGTCACGACCGTCTACGTCACCCACGATCAGACGGAAGCGATGACGATGGGCGACCGAGTCGCGGTGATGAAGAAGGGGATCATGCAGCAAGCCGACGCCCCGCAGCACCTCTACGACGATCCGGCGAACCTGTTCGTCGCCGGATTCATCGGGTCGCCATCGATGAACCTGGTCGAGGCACAGCTCCATCGCGATGACGGCGCCCTGCTCGCGACGTTCGGGAGCACCACCCTGACGATCGACGACGCCGTGGTGAAGGCGCGGCCGGCGCTGAAGCGGTACGAGGGGCGGCGCGCGATCATGGGGATCCGGCCGGAGGACATCGAGGATGCGAGCCTCCAGACGGACGCGCCACGCGATCGCAGGATCGAGTCCACGGTCGACCTCCGAGAGGCGTTGGGATCGGACATCTTGCTCCACTTCACGGTTGACGCTCCGATCGTCCTGACCGATGACACGAAGGAGCTCGCCGTCGACGTGGGGACCGAGTCGATCGAGAGCCTCGAGCGACATGCGGAACGTGGGACATCGACGTTCGTCGCTCGCGTCAGCCCCCGAAGCGAGGCCCGGAGGAAGGATCGGGTCCAGCTCGCCGTCGACACCTCGCGCGTTCACTTCTTCGATCCGGAGACGGGGTTCGGGATCCACGACGAGGACACCGCCCACGAGTGAAGGAGGTACGGAGATGCGAGACCTCGGGACCCGCCACCGTCGCTACTTCCGGTCGGTTGCGGTCGTCAGCGTCTTGGCGTTCGTCGCGATCGCGTGCACGCAAGGAAGCTCCAACAACTCCTCGCAGCAGCCCTCCAACCAGCCCCAGACGATCGTGTTCGCGACGCAGGGTCTGGGGAGCGAGGGAAGCGCCACGAAGGCCGCGATCACGGCGTTCGAAGCGGCCAACCCCAGCATCACCGTGCAGGTGCAGACCCTGTCTCCGACGGCGAACACCGCCCAGCAGCAGCTGACGCAACGGTTCGTCGCCGGCGACACCACCCCGGACGTGATCACCGCGGACGTGATCTGGCCCGCGGCGTTCGCCAAGGCGGGATGGCTCGCGCCGCTCGACGGCTTCGGGCCGAGCCTGGATAGCTTCTTCCCGGGACAGGTCCAGTCCGGTCAGTACGGTGGGCACACCTACGCGATCCCCTGGTTCATCAACGCCGAGGGCTTGTACTACCGCACGGACCTCGTCCCGAGCCCGCCGAAGACGCCGATGGATGTCGTGACGGCTGCCAAGCAAGCGATGTCGAACGATCCTTCGATCAAGGACGGCCTCGCCTTCGAGGGCGACAAGTACGAGGGGCTCGTGACCGCCTACATCAACTTCCTGGGCGGTTTCGGCGGCTCGCTCGACCCTGCGAACCTGAACACGTCCCAGAACCAGCAGG
>Ga0066656_10001347_pt1 | contig 10651 bp, 9 predicted proteins | sample GraSoiAngelo_105_FD_71411 | JGI IMG/M metagenome (GOLD analysis project Ga0066656, IMG submission 71411) | Grasslands soil microbial communities from the Angelo Coastal Reserve, California, USA - 14_0903_05_40cm | ecosystem: Environmental > Terrestrial > Soil > Grasslands | place: USA... | reverse complement strand
GCGGCTCGCCGGCGCCGAGGAGCGCCGCGCCTTCCGCGCCGCCTACACGGGCCACGACCCGCGCCTCGTCCTGGGGGACGCGTGCGGCTGCTGATCGTCCTGCCCGGCGCGCTCGGCGACGTGATCCGCGCCCTCCCGCTCCTCGGGCGCATCCGGCGCGCGCGGCCCGACGCCTGGCTCGGCTGGGCCGTGGAGCCGCCCTCGGCGCCGCTCCTCTCCGGCCACCCGTGGCTCGACCGGCTGCACGTCTTCGAGCGCCCGCGGGGCATCCGCGCCCTGCCGCCGTTCCTGCAGCGCGTGCGCCGAGAGCGCTACCAGGTGGCCCTCGACCTCGGACGGGGCATCAAGAGCGCGCTCATCGCGCGTGCCTCGGGTGCGGCCGAGCGACTCGCCTTCGCGCGCGCCGACGGGCGCGAGGGGAGCTGGCTCCTCGCCACGCGCCGCCTCCCGCCCCAGGGGATCGAGCGGCCGAAGCTCGCCCAGTTCCTGGCCTTCGCCGAGGCCCTCGGCCTTCCGCCCGTGCCGATCGAGTTCGGGCTCGCGCCGTCGGCCGAGGAGGCGGGGGACGCGGCGGCGCTGACCGCCGGCCTCGACGGCCCGCTGGTGGCCGCGTGCGTCGGCTCCTCGTGCCCGAGCCGGCGCTGGTTCGCGGAGGACACCGCGGCCGTGCTGCGCGAGCTGCACGCGCGGCACGGCGCGAGCGCGGTCCTGCTCGGCGCCGCGGCCGACGCGCCCTTCGCGCTCGATACGCTGCGCGCGATCGACGGCGGCGTGCGCGATCTGGTGGGCCGCACCACGCTCCGGCAGCTGCTTGCCGTCCTCGCCCGGGCCCGGCTCGCCTTCGGTCCCGACTCGGGCGCGCTGCACCTGGCGGCGGCGCTCGGCACCCCGGCGCTGTCGCTGTGGGGCCCGACCAGCCCGGTGCGCTCCGCGCCCTTCGGCTGCGAGCGCCTGACGGTGGTGGGACGGGCCCCGTGCGCGCCCTGCTTCCTCCGCGCCTGCCCGATCGGGCGCGTGTGCATGCGCGACGTCGCGGCCGATGCGGTCGTGGCGCGCGCCGCGGCGGTGCTGGCGCAATGACCGCGCGGATGCCCTGGCAGGCGGAGGGGTGGCGCGGCTGGGTCGACGCCGCGGCGGGGATCGATCCGGCCGCCTGCCTGGCGGCCGCGGCGGGAGACGTCGGGCGCGCGTCGCGCCACGCGCGCACCCTCTCGCTCTCCGCAGCTGGCGGCGCGCTCTTCGTGAAGACTTATCCGGCGCCGGGCGGGTGGCGGGCCGCGCGCGCGCTGCGCATGGGGCAGGCGCTCGCCGGCGCGGGGCTCGCCGCCCCCGAGGTGGTCGCGGCCGCACGGCGCGGCGGCGCGGGGCTCCTCGTCATGCGCGACGTGGGCGGCGAGGACCTGCTCGCGGCGGTCGCCCGGCGGCGCGCGCGCCCCGGCGAGAAGCGCGCGCTGCTCCGCCGCCTCGGCGCCGAGGTGGCGCGCCTCCACCGCGCGGGCTTCGTGCACGGCGATCTCGTGCCCCCCAACGTCCGCGTCGTCGGCGAGTGCTTCATCTTCCTCGACAACGACCGCACGCGGCGGAGCCGGCTGCTGGTCGGCCTGGTCGGGCGCCGGAATCTGGTCCAGCTCGGGCGCTTCGTCGTGCCCGGGCTCACCTTGAGCGACCGGGCGCGCGTGCTCGCGGCCTATGCGGCGGGACGCGGCTTCTCGCGCCGGACCCACCGGCGTCTCGCCCGCTGGCTGGTCGCGAAGACCGTGGCGCGCCGCTGCGCCGTCGACCGCATCCCCGAGGCGGCCGCGGCGCGCGCCGGCTTCCGGGAGCTCATGCGGAGCGGCGGGCCCTTCGACCCCGAGGCGGTCGCATGAAGCGCGCGCTCGTCACCCTCGGGCATCCGGATCACGCCGGCATGCTGCGCGCGCTCCGCGTGCTCGACGCCGCGGCGCCGCGGTACGGCTGGGAGCTCCGCTTCGTGCTCGCCGGCCCCCATCCGCAGGTGGCCGCGGAGGGCCTCCCCGTGGCGCGCGTCACCTACCTGCCGGCGCTCCGGCGCTGGCGGGCCTGGCCGGCGCGGCTCGCGCTGCCGGCGACCGTGCTGCGCCTCGCGCGCCTGGCGCGGGGGGCCGACGTCCTCTACGCTTGCACGCTGTCGAGCTTCCCGTACTGTCTCTTCGCCGGGCGGCTCGCGCGCGTGCCGCAGGTGGTGCACGTCTACTCGAGCTACGGCGACGGCGCGGCCTACCACAAGCACCTCCTCGGCCGAGCCCGACACCTGATCGCGCCCTCGGCCGACTCGCTCGCGCTCGCGCGCCGGGCGCTCGGCGACTTCGCGCCCGGGACGCGGGCCCGCGTGGTCTACAACGGCCTGGACGTGGAGCGCATCGCGCGCGCGGCGGCGGCGCCCGTGCCGGCCGACGTGGCGCTCGGCGACGGCCCCCGGGTCGGCATGGTGGGGAACCTCGATCAGCGGAAGAATCCGGCCGTCCTGGCCGAGGCCATGGCCGCGGTGCGCGCAGCCGTGCCGGGCGCGCGCGCTCTCCTGGTGGGGGCCTTCCGCGATCCGGCCTACGAGCGCAGCGTGCGCGAGCGCATCCAGGCGCTCGGCCTCGCGGAGGCGGTGTCCGTGACGGGCTTCCTCCCGAACCCGTTCCCCGTCGTCGAGCGGCTCGACGTGCTCGTCCACCCGGCGCTGCGCGACCCCTTCCCGCTCGCGCTCCTCGAGGGGATGGCGCTCGCGCGCCCGATCGTGGCGAGCGGGGTGGGCGGCATCCCCGAGATGCTGGAGGACGGGGTGAGCGGGTGCCTCGTCCCGCCCGGCGACGCCCGCGCGCTCGCGGCGGCGCTGGTGGCGCTCCTGCGCGATCCCGTGCGGCGAGCGCGCCTGGGTGCGGCGGCGCGCGAGCGCCTGCTGATGCGCTTCTCGCTCGAGGGCTTCGCGGCGGGCGTGTTCGCGGCCTTCGACGACGCGGTGGGCGCGGCATGAGCCCCCGGGTCTCGGTCATCGTGCCCACCTACGACCGGGCGCACGCCCTGGGCGAGAGCGTGGCGAGTCTCCTCGCCGAGCGCGACGTGGACCTCGAGGTGGTGGTGGTGGACGACGGTTCGACCGACGGTACGGCGGCGCTGCTGGCCGGCCTCGGCGACCCGCGTGTGCGCCCGGTGATCCGCCCGCACGCCGGCATCGCCGCCGCCCGCAACGCCGGCATCGCGGCGGCGCGCGCACCCTACATCGCCTTCCACGACTCGGACGACCTGGCGCTCCCCGGCCGTCTCGCCGTGCCGCTCGCCTTCCTCGCGGCGCACCCCGACGTCGACCTCGTGATCCAGAACGGCCGCATGCTGCCCCCCGAGGGCGATCCCGGCGGCCGGGAGGAGCCGTGGATAAAGCCGAGCGTGGCGCGGGCGCTCGCGGCGCGCCCGATCGGCGTCGCCGAGGTCTTCCGCTGGAACCTGGGGCAGCTCCAGGGCATGTGTTTCACCCGCCGCGCGCTCGACGCGACCGGGCCGCTCGACCCGAGCTTCACCATCCTGGACGACCTGGACCTCGTGCTGCGTGTCACGCTGCGCTTCCGCGCCGCCTTCCTGGACGTGCCCGCCTTCGCCTACCGGCGCCACGCGGCCGGCGTCGCCCGCGACCGCGAGCGCATCCGCGAGGAGGCCATCCGCCTCGCCGAGAAGCTCGTGCGCGAGCATCCCGAGACCCTCGACCGGCTCGGGCGCAGGGTCTTCGTCCGCCGCCAGGCGCGCCGCTGGGGGCGGCTCGCGACGGCGCGTCTCAGGGCGGGTGACGCGCGGGGCGCGCGCGCGGCGCTGGCCGAGGCGCGCGCGCTCCACCCGGGCAACGTCGCCTACCGCCTGCGCGCGCTCTGGCTCGCGCTGCGCGGCCGGGAGTGAGGGTGCGGATCGCCTTCATGCACCGCCGGCTGGCCGGCGGCGGAACGGAAGCCGACCTCCGCCGCATGGCCGCCGGGCTCGCGGCGCGCGGGCACCAGGTGCACGTCTTCGCGGCGCGCGCGGACCGGGCGCCGCCCGGCGTCACGCTCCGGCGCGTGCCGGTGGTGCGCGCCGGCCGGCTCGTCCGCCTGCTCTCGTTCGCGGCCCTGGCGCCGCGTCTCGTCGCACGCGAGCGCTGGGACGCAGTGGTGGGCTTCGGGCGCACGCCGCGCCAGGACGTGGTGCGCGTCGGTGGCGGGACGCACCGGAGCTACCTCGCCCGCATGGAGGCTGCGGGCCTCCGGCGGCGCTGGCGTGGGCCGTACCACCGCGCCGTCCTCCGGCTCGAGGCGCGCGCCTTCGCCCCGGGCGCCTACCGGCGTGTCCTCGCCGTCTCCGCGCGGGTGCGCGACGAGGTCGCCGCCGACTACCGCGTGCCGCGCGAGCGGATCCGCGTCCTCTACAACGGCGTCGATCTCGAGCGCTTTCATCCCGCGCGGCGCGCGACGCTCGGGCCGGCGGCGCGCCGTGCCCTCGGCCTCGCGGACGGCGAGCGGGTGTGCGCGGCCATCGGCAGCGGCTTCGCGCGCAAGGGGTTCGATCTGCTGCTGCGCCTCTGGCGCGAGGCGCCGCCGCGCGACACGGCCCTCGTCCTGGTGGGCGACGACGAGCGCCTGGCGTCCTACCGCCGGCAGGCGGAGGCCCTCGGCAGGCGCGTGCGCGTGACCGGCCCGCGCCCCGACGTGGAGGCCGTGCTCGCGGCCGCCGACGTCACGTGCCTGCCCTCGCGCCAGGAGGCCTTCGGCAACGTCGTCCTCGAAGCCTGCGCCGCGGGCGTCCCGGTCGTCACCACCCGCCGCGCCGGCGCCGCCGAGCTGCTCGACGGCCCGCTCGCCGCCCTGGTCATCGACGACCCCGAGGACCTGGACGCGCTCGCGCGCGCGCTGGTGCGTGCCCTCGGCCCCGAACACGACGCCTTCGCGCGCGCCGCCCGCGCCCGCGCCGAGGACTTCCCCTGGGAGAACCACCTGGATCGCCTCGAAGCGCTGCTGGGCGAGGTGGCCCGTGGCGGATAGCGCGACGGCGGTGGCGGAGGCGCCGCTACCGCCCGCCGGGACGCCGCGATGACCGCGGCCCGCTACCTCCGCCGCGGCCGGCTCCGCGCCTGGGTCGCCCCCGGCGTAGACCTCGAGCACGCGATAGCCGACGACGGCGACCCCGATCACCTCCTCACGCGCCCCGACTGCCGCATCGTGAAGCTCCAGCGCAAGGTGGTCGTCGGCCGCATCGAGACCGCCGCCGGCACGCTGTGGGTGAAGCGCTACGCGGTCTTCGCGTGGCGGGTCGCGCTCGCGAGCCTGTGGCGGGCGTCGCCCGCCTTCGGCGCGTGGGCGGGTGCGGGCGCCCTCGCCGCGCACGGCTTTGCCACCCCCGAGCCGATCGCCGCGATCGAGTTCCGGCGCGCCGGCCTGCTCCGGCGGAGCTTCTTCGTGACGCGCGAGGTGGCGGGCGCGGTGACGGCCGACGTGCGCTGGCAGGCGATCCTGGCGGACCCGGATGCGCCGCGGCGGCGCGCGGCCCGCCGCGCCTTCGCGCGCGCGCTCGGCGAGCTCTTCCGCGGCCTGCACGCCGCGGGCCTCTACCACAACGACCTGAAGGACGTGAACGTGCTGGTGGACGGCCCGCCCGCGGCGCCTCGCTGTGTCCTCCTCGACCTGGAGCGCGTGCGCGCGCTCGGGCGGATCGGGCGCCGCCGCCGCCTGAAGAACCTGGTCCAGCTCGTGCGCACGCTCGGCCGGCAGGCGAGCGCGACTGACCGCGCGCGCTTCCTCCGCGCCTACCTCGGCGGGTCGCCCAGGCGCGCCGAGCGGCGCGCCTGGGCGACGGCGGTCGCGCGCCGCGCCGCGCAGAAGGACCGCCGGCGCGGCCCCGCTCCGGCACCGGGTGGCGGGCCGACCGTCACCTGCACCGTCGTCTGCCAGGACGAGGAGGCGCACATGGTGCCGTGCCTCGAGAGCGTCGCCTGGTGCGACGAGATCGTGGTGGTCGACGGCGGCTCGCGCGACCGGACGCCCGCGCTCGCGCGCCGTTTCACCGACCGGGTGCTCGTCAATCCCTGGCCCGGCTACCGTGCGCAGAAGCAGTTCGCCCTCGACGCCGCGCGCGGCGAGTGGGTGCTGAACCTCGACGCCGACGAGCGCGTCTCGCCCGAGCTGGTGGACGAGATTCGCGCCGCGCTGCCCGCCGCTCCCCCGGGGGTGGCGGGCTTCGCCATCCCGCGGCTCGTCTGCTACCTCGGGCGCTGGTGGTTCCGGGGCGACTGGTACCCGCGCCGCGTGGTCCGCCTGGTGCGGCGGGCGGCGACGCGCTGGGGCGGCACGGATCCGCACGAGCGCGCGGAGGTGTCGGGACGCGTCGTCTGGCTGCGGCAGCCGCTCCTGCACCACAGCTACGCCGACATCTCGGACCACCTGCGCAGCCTGAACAAGCTGACGGCCGTGGCGGCCGCGCAACCTGGTCTGCCGCGCCGGGTCGGCCCCTGGCGCCTGGTGGGCGAGCCGGCGTGGCGCTTCGTGCGCGCCTATCTCCTGCGGGGCGGTGTGCTCGAGGGGTTCCCGGGGCTCTTCGTGGCCGCGACCGGCGCGTTCTACGTCTTCCTCCGCTGGGCCAAGGTGCGCGAGCGGCGCGCGGCTTGATCCCTGGGGGGTGAGACGCCCTCGCCGCGCGCCCGGCCTTCTGCTACACGGCGACCGGGCCGGCGCCGCGTGGTGCCCGCCCGCTTCGCGTGACGGTCTCGGTCATCATCGTCAACTGGAACGGCGGGCCGGCCCTCGACGCGTGCCTGGCGAGCCTCGCAGCAGGCGGTGTCTCCGAGGCCGAGGTGATCCTGGTCGACAACGCTTCGAGCGACGCGAGCGCCCGGGCGGCCTGCGCGCGCCACCCGCGGGTCCGGCTCTTGGAGACGGGCGCCAACCTGGGCTTCGCGGCGGGTGCCAACCGCGGCGCGGCCGCGGCGGGCGGCGACGTGCTCGTCTTCCTGAATCCCGATGCGCGCGTGCTGCCCGGCGCGCTCGCCACCCTGGTCGCGGCGCTCGCGGGCGCGCCACGGGCGGGCATCGCCGGCGGGGGTCTGGCGGGCGAGGGCGGCCGATGGCAGCCGGCGTCGGCGCGCTTCGGGCCGCTCGCACATCTCGTCCTCGACACCACGCTCGGGCGGCTCGGGGCGCGGCTCCGCCGCGCGCCCCACCGTGTCGACTGGGTGTACGGCACCTTCATGGCGGTCCGCCGCGACCTCTTCCGCGAGCTCGGCGGCTTCGACCCGCGCTACTTCCTCTACGGCGAGGACCTCGACCTCTGCTACCGCGCTGCGCGCCTCGGGGTGCGCACCCTCCACGTGCCCGCGGCGCGTGCGGTCCACGGCGCGAACCTGAGCGCCGCGCAGCGCTTCGGGGATGCGCGCGAGGCCGAGGTGGTGAAGGGTGAGATGCGCTTCTACGCCGCGCGCGGCGGGCCGGGTGCGCTCCGGCTCTTCCGCGCCGCGGCGGCGTGCAAGTTCGGCCTCAAGACGGCGCTCGCGGCGGCCCTCGGCCGGCGCGCCGCGGCCGTGACCTATGGCCGCGTGGTGCGCGCCTGCCTCACCTTCGCTCCGGACGCCTCGTGACCGAGCTGGTGACGCTCGCCGTCCCGTGCCGCAGCGACGAGCCAGCGCTCGGGCGCACGCTCGCGGCCGCGCTCGCGAGCTGGCGGCACGTGCCCGAGTCGGCCACCCACGGGCTCGAGGTGCTGGTCTGTCTCAACGGTGCCGACGCGCGGCTGCCGCGCGAGGCGCTTCTCGCGTTCGTCCGCGCGGCGGGTGTGCCGCTCGCCGAGGTCGACCTCGAGCGGGCCGACGGGGCCGGGCTTGCACCGCCGGCGTCGGCCCTCACGGTGGCGGCGCTCGTCACCCGGCGCGCCGGGAAGCCGATCGCGTGGAACGCGCTCCGCCGGCGCGCACACGGGACGCTCGCCCTCTTCGTGGACGCGGACGTGTCGTTCGCGCCCGACGCGTTCGCCCTCCTCCTGGGTGCGCTCGCGGCAAGCCCGCACGCGGCGCTCGCGTCGGCCAAGACCACCTGCGCGCCGCGCGCCGGGCTCTTCGAGGGCATCATGGCGGCGCCCTACGGGGTCGACTTCCCGAACCTCTCGCCGCAGCTCTACGCGGCGCGCGTCGCGGCGCTCCCGCCGGCCATGCCCGAGGACCTGATCGAGCCCGAGCGCTGGCTCGAGCTCGTGCTGGGCCGTGACCGGATCGTCCGCGTGCCGGCGGCACGCGTGGCCGTTCGCCTCCCCGGCACGCTCCCCGACTTCTTCCGGCAGCGCATCCGCATCGAGATGGGCAAGGTGCAGCTCGCGCGTCAGTACCCCGAGCTCGCGGCGCGTGGCGCGCCGCAGCCACGCGCGCGGGCCGCGCTCGCGAGCCTCGGCCCGGCGGGCCTCGCACGCCTCGCCGGCTACTTGGGGCTGCGCAGCGCCGCGCACGCCGTGGCCTGGTTGCGCTACCGCCGCGGCGCGACGGCCGGCATCTGGCGCCAGGCGGCAACTACCAAGGAGTGGGACGCCGCATGAAGATCCTCTTCCTGGTGACGCGCTTTCCAGTACCGCCGTGGCGCGGCGACCAGCTGCGTGCCTACCACCACCTCCGCCTCCTCGCGCCGCGGCACGAGATCACGTGCGCCGCGCTCGTCCTCCGCCCCCCGCCGCCCGAGGCGGCCCGGGCGCTGGCCGCGCTCGGCGTGCGCGTCGAGGTCGTGCGCCTCGGCCTCGCCGGGGCCGTGCCGGCGCTCGGCCGTGCGCTCCTCGGCGATCCCCGGCCGTTACAGGTGCTGCTCTACGCGCGGCGGCGGGCGCGGGCCCGCGTGGCCGCGCTCGCCGCCGGCGCCGACCTGGTGCACGCGCAGCTCGTGCGGGCGGCCAGCTACCTGCCGGCGGGGCGGCGGCCGGCGGCCGTGGTCGACCTGGTGGACGCGCTGTCGGCGAGCTTCGCCCGCCACGCGGTGCGCGCGCGGGGGCCGGTCGTGACGATCGCGGCCGCCGAGGCGGCGCGACTCCGCCGCTACGAGAGCGGGATCGTGCGCCGCGGGCTCCCTTGCCTGGTGGTGGCGGAGACCGAGCGCGGGTTGCTCGGGGGCGGCGAGGCGGTGCGCGTCGTCCCCAACGGGGTCGACCTCGCCGACTTCGCGTACGTCGAGGACCGGCGGCCGGCGGCGCGCCTCGTGTTCGCGGGCAACCTCGGCTACTTCCCGAACGTAGACGCGGCGGTCTTCCTGGTGCGCGACGTCTTTCCGCGCGTGCGCGCCGCCGTCCCGGGCGCCGAGCTCCGGCTGGTCGGGGCGCGCCCGACCCGGCGAGTGCGGGCGCTCGCGCGGCGGGCGGGTGTCTCGCTCGCCGCCTCGGTGCCGGCGATGGCGCCGGAGCTGGCTGCGGCGACCGTCGCGGTCGCGCCGCTGCGCGCCGGTTCGGGCCTCCAGAACAAGGTGCTCGAGGCGATGGCGGCGGGAACGCCGGTGGTCGCGACCCCGCACGCGGTCGCGGGCCTCGCGCTCGGCGCGGGCGAGGAGGTGCTGGTGGCCGACGACGCCGCGGGCCTCGCGGCGGCGGCCGTCGCGCTCCTCCGCGACCCGGCACGGGCACGCGCCCAGGCGCGGGCGGCGCGCGCGCTGGTCGAGCGGCGCTACCGCTGGGAGGACTCGGCGGCGGGCGTCGAGGCGGCGTGGCGGGCGGCGGTGGGGGCCTGACTGACCGTCTCCGTCTGATCCGCAAGTTTGGCGACCGCTACCACGAGATGCCGCACTGGAAGGCGATCTACTGGCTGTACCGCACGCCTCGCGTTCACTGGGACGCAGACCACCTGGTCAACCCACGAACCGGCACGCTTTACCACACCATCGAACCGGGGCAGCCGCCACGCCTCGAACACCGCCTGCCGGTCCCCGTGCCCAGGCCTCGCGCGGAGGAGATCCTCGGTGCCTGCGAGAGGCACGCCAAGAGCCCAGCCCGACCCCGCTTAGCTGTTTCCTAATCGCATAGCCATCGGCCGACCTACTTCTGAGCCGCCGACTCGATCTCGGCGGGGAGGCGGTACGCCCGCGCGGTCGCGCCCATCAAGGTGAACAAACCGACGAGTCTCGCGTAGCTCGCGCCGGCGCGCGGCCTCGTCACCGGTGAGCCGGGCTAACGGTCGCCTCCACGTGCAGGTGGTGCTCCGCAGGGGAGGCAGTACGCTCGCATGGAGAAATGATTCCGTTCGCCCGCCCGGCTTACGGCTATCGGATTGTGACAGGTGCTCGCGTCGGGAAACGAGCCTCACCAGCACTCACCACCGCCCGTTCACCGCTCGAAGTCACGCTGCCCCCAGACGCAACGAGGCCGGCGCGTGTCGTATACACGGCTTCGTCGAGAAGACTGCCGCCGCAGCCGCCGCTCGGGGCGTTGGCCAGCGCAAAGACCCCGTGGGCGGTGCCGCCCGCGAACGACGTGGAGATGTAGTCAGCGACCATAGCGCCCTGATTCGTGCGGGCAAGCCAACCGAGTGACATGGGACCAGCGAGCTGCATGGGAGTGCTCCAGCTCGCGCCCCCGTTGCTCGACGAAATGAACCCCACGTCGAGCTGACACGTGGAGGTCGAACAGTTGGCCTGAGGATAGTAGTAGTAGGTAAGGCCCAGGTGTGCCGAGCTGC
>Ga0066656_10001344_pt1 | contig 10661 bp, 8 predicted proteins | sample GraSoiAngelo_105_FD_71411 | JGI IMG/M metagenome (GOLD analysis project Ga0066656, IMG submission 71411) | Grasslands soil microbial communities from the Angelo Coastal Reserve, California, USA - 14_0903_05_40cm | ecosystem: Environmental > Terrestrial > Soil > Grasslands | place: USA... | reverse complement strand
GTGGTGCTCCGCCGGACCTGGTACGCGCCCGATCTGACCGATGCGTTCCTCGTGATCGCGCACGACCCCGACCCTGCCGTCCGAGCGCGAATCGCGACGGCCGCGCGCGCAGCGGGCGCGTTAGTCAATGTGGTTGACGATATCCCGCGGTGCGACTGGGCGGCGCCCGCGGTGGTCCGGCGCGGCGAGCTCCTCCTCGCGATCGGCACCGGTGGCGCGTCGCCCGCGCTCGCGAAGAAGATCCGCTCGCGGCTGGAAGCACAGTACGGCGCCGAATGGGCCGAGGTCCTGCGGGTGCTTCGAGAGGTCCGGGAGGAAACATTGCCCCTTCTCCCGGACCTCCGAACCCGTTCGCGGCGTTGGGCCGAGGCGCTCGATCCCGACGAAGCGGCCGCGCTGGTCCAAGCGGGTCAGGTCGAGGAGCTTCGCTCGCGGTTGCTTGCGCGGCTGCTCGACGGAGCGGACGCCCCGTGACCGGCCGGGTCGTTCTGATCGGGGCAGGCCCCGGCGATCCGGAGCTGATCACCGTGAAGGGCGCCCGAGCCCTCGGCGAAGCCGACGTCGTGATCTTCGACCGCCTCGTCGCTCCCGCCCTGCTCGACCTATGCCGGCCGGAGGCCGAACGCCTCTACGTCGGGAAGGAGCCGGGTCGGCCCGCGGTCCCACAGGAGCGGATCTGCTCCCTCCTCGTCGAGCAGGCGATGGTGGGAAGGGTCGTCGCCCGGCTGAAGGGCGGTGATCCGCTCGTGTTCGGGAGGGGTGGCGAGGAGCTGCTCGCCTGCGCGCGGGCGGGCGTGCCGTGCGAGGTGATCCCGGGGATCACGAGCGCGGTCGCAGCACCTGCTTCGGCCGGGATCCCGGTCACCCATCGCGGCATCGCGAGATCCTTCGCCGTCGTGACGGCGTCGACCGCGGGCACCGCGCACGCGCCCGACGCCGCCGACCTCGGTCGCGTCGCGACCGCGGTCGACACGCTGGTGCTGCTCATGGCGGCCGGGAAGCTTGAGGCGACCTGCCGGGCGCTGATCGCCGCCGGTCGTCCTTCGGGCGAGCCGGCCGCGATCATCCAGTGGGCGACCACCCCGGAGGAACGGAGCGTGATCGCCACGCTCGAGGAGCTGCCCGCCTTGGCGGCCGCGGCCGGCATCGGGCCGCCCGCGACCCTTCTTGTCGGCGCGGTGGCGGCGGTCCCCGCGGAGACCGCGGCGCTCGCCGCCCCGCTCGCACAGCTCGATACTCGATAGAGGCGGTCAAGACCGCCACTCGCGGTCGAGCAGGCTGTAGACCGCGAGGTCATAGAAGCCTCGGCTGCCGCGGCTCCCCTCGCGCTCGATGCCTTCGTAGGTGAACCCGAGTCGTTCCGGGACCGCGCGACTCCGTGCGTTATCAACGCCCGCTCGGATCTCGATCCGGTGGAGGCCGAGCTCCTCGAACCCGATGTCGATCATCGCCCGACAGGCGCGCGTGATGTGACCGCGTCCCTCGTGCTTCGCGCGGATCCAGTAGCCGATCTCGCCGGCGATGCCGAACGGCCCGAGCATGAGACCCACCCCGCCGAGGAATTCCGACCCGCTCCAGAGGCCTCCCCCTCCGGTACCGGCTTCGTCGGCCACGACGGTCTCGAGCCACGTCCGCTCATCCTCGATCGTGCGGACGCCCTCGACGAACGGCATCCACACGGCGATCCTCTCGCGCTCCTCTTCGATCGCATGCCACAGCGCCTCGAGGTCTGGCATCTCGTACCGACGGAGCACCACGCCCGAGCCCAGATCGACCGGCAGCGGGCTCATCGCGACTGCGCTCGCCACTCGTCCTCGAGGATCCCGTAGATCACGAGGTCGAGGAACCCCTCCGGGGTCCGGACGCCACCGCGCAGCACGCCCTCCTGGCGCATCCCCAGGCGCTCGGCGACCGAACGGCTCCTCGTGTTGGTATCCGCAGCACAGAGCTCCACCCGGTGCAGCCCGAGCTCGTCGAAGGCGAAGTCGAAGAACCGGCGGCACGCGCGCGTGATGATCCCCCGTCCTTCGAAGTCACGGCCGATCCAGTAGCCGATCTCGGCTCCCGCATCGGACACGTCGACCCGAAGACCCATCGAGCCCGCCAGCCGGCCGTCGACCCAGATCCCGTTCCCCTCCAGATCGGTCTCGGAAGCGAGGCAGCGCTCGATGAACGCCCTCGTGTCGGCTGGCGTGCGCGTCTGGGGCTCCCAGATCATCCACGGGTGCAGCCGGTCGCGATTGGCGTCGACCAGCGCGAACGCCTCCTCGGCATCGTCCAGCGTGTAGGTGCGGACGGCGATCCCATCGCCGAGATCCCAATAGATCGGGTTCACGAGCCGCTGGGCACAGACGACGCAGCTGCCTCGCGCCTCTTCAGCTCCTCGTCGTGCAGGACCCGACGAAGCACTTTGCCCACCATCGTCTCGGGGAGGGAATCCCGGAACTCGACCTCGTGCGGGATGCGATAGCCGGTCAGGCCCACCTTCGGGTCCCGGCACCACGCGATCAGGTCTTCGGACGTGAGGGTCGCACCTTCCTTCAACACCACGAACGCCTTCACTCGCTCCCCGGTCCGATCGTCGGGCACACCGATCACGGCGACCTTCGAGATGGCCGGATGGTGATACAGGACATCCTCGACCTCGTTCGGGTACACGTTGAAACCCGACACGAGGATCATGTCCTTGAGACGATCGACGATCTTGAAGTACCCCTCGCTATCCATCACGGCGACGTCGCCCGAATGCAGCCATCCGTTGCGGATCATCAGGGCCGTTTCCTCCGGCCGCTTCCAGTACCCGAGCATCACCTGCGGCCCCTGGATGCAGAGCTCACCAGGCTCACCGGTCGGCATCTCCATGTCCGGATCGTCGAGCGACATGATCCGCACGTCGGTGTCGGGGATCGGAAGCCCGATGGAGCCGGGCTTGCGCACCCCGTTGAACGGGTTCGCATGCGTGACGGGCGAGCACTCGGTCAGCCCGAAGCCCTCGACGAGCTGCCCGCCTTCGGTCACCCGCTCGAACTCCTTGGCGACGGCCGCCGGCAGGGGCGCGGCGCCCGAGACACACGCCTTTATCGACTTCAGGTCGAACTTCGGTGTCTGGGGATGCTCGTTGATCGCGATGTAGAGCCTGGGGACCCCGGGGAAGATCGTGGCGTGCTCCGTGTGGATCAGCTCGAGCAGCATGTGGATGTCGCGGGGGTTCGGGACCGGGATCAGCTTCATCGCGTTGAGAACCGCGACGTTCATGGACAGCATCCCGTAGGAATGGAAGAACGGGAGTGCAGCGAGCATCGTGTCCTTGCCGTCCTCGATCACGGAGATCCACGCAGTCGACTGACGGGCGTTGGCCGTGATGTTGTCGTGCGAGAGCATCGCGCCCTTCGCGATCCCGGTGGTTCCACCGGTGTAGATCAGCACCGCGACGTCCCGCGCCGGATCCACCGTGGCGACGGGTGGGACGGGGTGCCCTTGTTTCATCGCGGCGCCCCAGCGCAGGACCGGCGCGCCCTTGGGCACGGGCGGCCAGGGCTTCCCGGCGGCCCGCTGCGTCTTGCGGAACACGGCGATCGGCGCCAGGAGCTTCTTGATGGGCGGCATGTAGTCGTTCAGCCGAGTCACCACGACGTTCGCGATCTGGAGATCGTCCAGGAGCTCGGCGAAATCCGGATACAACAGGTCGGCGATCAGCACGACCTTCGGCTCGGCGTCGCGCAGCTGATGCTCCATCTCGCGCTTCGTGTAGAGCGGGTTGTTCCCGACCACGATCGCGCCGATCCGCTGGCACGCGTAGTAGGTGATCACGTAGGGCGGTGAGTTGGGCACGACCAGCGCGACCCGATCGCCCTTGGAGACCCCCAGGGCGGTGAGCATCGCGCTGCACCGCTCGACCTCCTCGAGGAGCGTCCGATAGGTCATGTGCCTGCCGAACCAGGCGATGGCGGCCTTGTCCGGATACCGGCCCGCCGCTGCATCGAGGATCGCGAACAAGCTCTCGTGCGGATAGGGCTCGAGCGTCCGCCGCACGTCAGCGGGGTACGACGCGAACCAGGGTCGATGGTCGGTCATGCGCGGCATCATAGGCGGCGTGGCGTCGGTGACGCAGGAGACGAGGGGCGGGGACGGGCGAGGGCTCTTCACCCGCGGGATGCGACTGGTGGTCGCCTACGTCCGCATGCACCCGAGGCCGTTCCTGGTGTCCGTCGTCGGTTCGCTCGTGTTCGCCGTCTCGTCCGTGCTGCTGACGACGGCGCTGGCACGCGCGACCGATAAGGTGCTGCGACCGTCGTTCAGCGGGCCCGTCCCGGCCGGCTCGATATGGCTCGCGGTGCTGGCGCTGATGACGTTCGGGGTCGGACGCGCGCTCGGCATCATGTTCCGCCGCTACTACAGCGGGGTCGCCGGCGAGCGGGTGATGGCCACGCTCCGCAACCGGGTCGCCGATCGCTACCGCGACCTCCAGCTCCAGTACCACCGCGAGACCCCGACGGGCGAACTCCTCGCGCACATGGAGGCCGACGTGAAGGCCGCCGTGGACGTCTTCTGGCCCGTCCCGTTCGCGACCGGCGTGATCGCGATGACGCTGCTCGCGATGGGATCCCTGCTGCACGCCGACCCGTGGCTCGCACTGATCGGTCTGATCCTGTTCCCGTCGCTCGCCCTGATGAACCGGAGCTTCGCGAAGCGGATGGAGGAGCCCGCCCGCAGCGCGCAGGAAGACATCGGCGAGGTCTCGGCCGTGGCACACGAATCGATCGACGGCGCCCTCGTCGTCAAGACGCTCGGACGCGAAGACGCCGAGACCGAGCGGCTCGCCGTCAAGGCGAGGGCGCTCCGGGACGATCGGGTGCGCGGCGGCTACGTCCGGGCGACCTTCGAGGCGGGGCTGGATGCGTTGCCGACGCTCGCGACGGCTCTCCTGCTGGCGGTCGGCTCCTGGCGGGTGGCCGCGGGCGCGATCACCGTCGGCGATCTGATCGGGTTCGTCGCGCTGTTCGGGCTGCTGTCATGGCCGATGCGGTTCATCGGCTGGATCCTCGCGGAGCTGCCGCGAGCGGTCGTGGGGTATGCCCGGCTGGAAGAAGTGTTCCGCACCAGCGTCACGCTGAACCCGCCTGAACACCCCGAGGAGTTGCCGAAGGGACCCTTGGGGATCGAGGTCCTCGGGGTGCGCCACCTCTACGACGGCGTGCCGATCCTCGATGGGGTCACGTTCGACGTCCAGCCGATGGAATCGGTCGCGATCGTGGGCCCGACCGGCGTCGGCAAGTCGACGCTGGCACAGCTGCTCGTACGGCTGGCGGATCCCGAGCAGGGCAGGGTCCTGGTCGGAGGCGTCGATGTGCGCGACGCGGACCCTGTCGCGCTCCGCCGAGACGTGTCGATCGTGTTCCAGGAGAGCTTCCTGTTCGCGACGACCGTCCGCGAGAACATCGCGCTGGATGCCGATGCGGCTGAGGCGGACGTCGTCCGCTCCGCGATGATCGCGTCGGCGGACCGCTTCATCCGCGAGCTCCCGCAGGGTTACGACACGGTGGTCGGAGAGCGTGGCTACACGCTCTCCGGCGGGCAACGGCAACGCGTGGCGCTCGCACGAGCCCTCGTGCGCGCGCCACGCGTCCTGATCCTGGACGACGCCACCTCGTCGGTCGACCCGACGATCGAGGCCGACATCCTCGCGGCGCTCCGGCGGGAGCTGTCGACGACGCTGATCGTGGTTGCCTATCGGCTCTCCACGATCCGCCTCGCCGACCGCGTCATCTTCCTGGAAGACGGCGTGGTCAAGGCCACCGGTCCGCACGAGGACCTGCTCGCGCGCCAGCCCGGGTACGCGTCGATCATCCACGCATACGAGCGCGCCGAACGGACCGAGCGATGAGCGCCGTCGTCGAGCTGCTCGCCGACGATGAGGACGTGAAGGTCCCCGAGCACCTGAAGGGCGCCTTCGCCGTCCTTCGCCGCGGCCTCAAGGAGAGCCCCGAGCTCCGGACCGGGCTCGGTTTCACGGTGATCGTCTCGCTGGGCGTGACCGTCGCGTCCCTCGTCACGCCGGTCCTCGTCCAACAGATCTTCGACAAGGGCTTCACGCCGACGTTCAGCGCTCCGTTCGTCTACGGACGCTGCGCCGCCGCCTTCGTGCTCGTCGTCCTCGCGTTCCTGGCGGCCCGAGCCGCCGGTCGCCGGCTGGTCCGTGCTTCCGAGAACGCGCTGATGCACCTGCGCGTGCGGACGTTCCGCCACATCCACGCGCTGTCGATCGCCGAGCAGAGCGAGGAGAAGCGTGGCGTGTTCGTGGCCCGCGTGACGGCCGATGTGGACGCACTCCAGGAGTTCATGGAGTGGGGCGGGATCGCATGGATCATCTCCGGCGCTCAGGCGATCGGCGCGTTGCTGTTGATGCTCTATTACTCGTGGCAGCTCGCGACGGCGATCATGCTGCTGCTGATCCCCCTGCTGATCGTCGTCTGGTCGATGCAGGCGAGGCTGTCCGCCGCGTTCAACGCGGCACGGACCCGCGTAGGCGAGATGCTCTCCGAGGTGTCCGAGTCCGTGATGGGGGCGGCCGTCGTCCGCGCCTACGGGCTGGACGAGCAGACCCACGACAAGGTCGAACACGCGATCAGCGAGCGCTACAAGGCGGAGGTCCTCGCCCACTTCCGCGCGGCCACCTTCTGGCCGATGTCGTCGATCTTCTACGCCGTCGCCCTCTCGACCGTGATCGTCCTGGGGTCGATCTTCGGCAGGGCGTGGGGACTCACGTTCGGGCGCGTTTCGGCGTTCCTGTTCCTGGCCGACGTCTTCTTGCACGTGTTCACGGATCTCCCCGAGATCTACAGCGAGACCCAGACCGCGATCGCCGGATGGCGGAAGATCCTGGCCGTCCTGGACCTGGACATCGAAGTCGTCGAGCCCCCGAACGGCGTCGCCTTGCCTGGTGGCCCGCTCTCGGTCAAGGCCGAGGACATCCGCTTCGCGTACCGCGAGGGGCCGGAGGTGCTCCACGGGATCACACTGTCGGTCCCGGCGGGGGGCCACGTCGCGATCGTGGGCGAGACCGGGTGCGGGAAGACCACATTCGCGAAGCTGATGTCTCGCCTGGCGGACCCGCTCGCCGGCCGGATCGTGATCGGCGGCGTCGACCTGCGCGACGTGGAGAGCGACTCGCGGCGCACGCGGATCCGCATGGTCCCCCAGGACGGGTTCCTGTTCGACACGACGGTGCGCGAGAACGTGCGCTACGGCAGACCGACCGCGACCGATCCTGAGGTGGAGTCGGCGTTCGTCGAGCTGGGGTTGGCGGATTGGGTCGCCGGATTGCCGGACGGACTCGCGACGCCGGTCGGCGAGCGCGGCGAGGCGCTGAGCGTCGGCGAGCGCCAGCTGGTTGCCCTGGCACGCGCGCAGATCGGCGACCCGGGGCTGCTGATCCTCGACGAGGCGACGTCGGCGGTCGACCCGGCGACCGAGCGGCGGATCACCGAGGCGCTCCGCCGGCTCTCCGCCGGACGCACGGTGGTCACGATCGCGCACCGCTTGTCGACGGCCGAGGGCGCGCAGCGCGTGTTCGTGTTCGACGCGGGGAAGCTCGTCGAGGAGGGGACGCACGGCGAGCTGGTGATCGGTGGCGGCAGGTACGCGGCCCTCTACCGGAGCTGGCTCGGGAACGTCCGAGAGGGCGTTGCGATCGACGGCGAAGGCGAGCCCGTGCGAACCCAACCCTGAGGTCGGCCGCTTCAGCCTCGCGATACCCTCGCGCGCATGTCGGACCAGCTCCGTGCGATGGCTCGCCCCTCGCTCTTCCCCGAGGAGGGCACCCTCCAGCTGGATGGCCTGGAACGCCCCGTCACGATCCGGCGCGACCCGTTCGGCGTGCCCCGGATCGAAGCCGAGACCCTCGACGACCTCTGGTTCGCGCAGGGGGTCGTGACCGCGGGGGAACGGCTCTTCCAGGTCGAGCTCGCGCTGCGCGTTGCGACCGGTCGTTTGGCGGAGATCTTCGGCGAGCGCACCTTCGAGGACGACCGGTTCATCAGGACGATCGGGCTGCACCGCGCGGCCGCGCGACACGTGCAGGCGTGGACCGAGGAGGACCAGCACCTCCACGGCCGGTTCCGGAACGGGCTCCGGGCGTGGATCGACGCCGCGCCGGCCGTCCCCGTCGAATACACGCTGCTCGATCTCACGCCCGATCTTCCCGACGACCCCTTGCCGTACGCGGCGGCGTTCGCCTACCTCGCCTGGTCGCTGTCGAGCAACTGGGAGTCCGAGCTCCTTCGGGCGGAGCTGGATGAGCGGCTCGGCCGCGAAGCGGCCGAGCTGCTCATGCCGAGCGCGCCGAGCGCGCGCGGCCAGGGCTCGAACGATTGGGTCGTCGCGGGCTCCAAGACCGCATCCGGCATGCCGCTGCTCGCGAACGACCCGCACCTGCTCGTGACGCAACCCGGGCCCTGGCTCGAGCTCCACCTCCGCGCGCCCGGCTACGAGGCTCGCGGCGTCGCGTTGCCGTTCTCGCCCGGAATCATCCTCGGCGCAACTCCACACCACGCCTGGGGCGTCACGAACGTCACGGGGGACGTCCAGGACCTCTACGAGGAGACCCTGAACGACGACGGGACCGCCGCGCGGTACCGGGACGGCTGGGAGCCGCTGATCCTTCACGAAGAGCGGATCGGGCTCCGCGGCGAGCCCGAGCCCCGCACCGTCACGGTCCGGGAGACACGCCACGGCCCGATCCTCACCCACGGCACGGCGGGCGTCCTGCGCACCACCTATCGGCCGATCGACCGCCACTACGCGCTCCGGTGGACCGGCCACGAGAGCGCCCTGCGTCCCTCGCTGCCGCTCGAGGTCGCGCGCGCTCGCGACGTCGAGGAGTTCCGACAGGCGGTGCTGCAGATCGGATGCCCGGGCCAGAACTTCGTGTACGCCGACGTCGACGGGACGATCGCCTATCAGTGCACGGGCTGGTACCCGCTGCGCGAGGCCGGCGACGGCACGCGGCCGGTCCCCGGCTCGACGGGCGAGCATGAATGGCTCGGATGGATCCCGCTGGACGAGCTCCCGGCCGAGACGAACCCGGACCGAGGGTTCATCGCAACCGCGAACCACGACATCCAGCCGGCGGACTACCCCTACGTGATCGCGAAGGACTTCCACCTCCCCTTCCGCAAGCAGCGGATAGAGGAGCTGATCGAACGGCACGACCGCCACGACGTGGCGTCGATGCGGGCGATCCAGATGGACACGATCTCGAGGCCCTCGCTCGAGACGGCGTCACTGCTGCTCCGGATCGAGACCCGCTCGGATGAGCAGGCGAGCGCCGTGAAACTCCTCGGCGCCTGGGACGGAGATCTCCGTGCGGATTCGGCCGAAGCGGCCCTGTTCAACCTCTGGTGCGCGGCCATCGCTCGGCGGGCCGTGGAGCCGAAGATGGGCGAGGAGCTGTTCTCGGCATACGACTCCTGGAGGGAGATCTTCCAGGGAGCGGTCCTGCCTCGCATGCTCCGCGATCCCGTCGGGTGGCTCGACGACGACCTGCTGCGCGCCGCGCTCGACGACGCGATCGAAGGAGCCGACGGCAAGACGTGGGGCGAGATCCACCGGCTCCTGATCGCACACCCGCTGGCCTCGATCCCGGGGTTGGAGCCGTTGTTCACCGCGGCCGACGTCGCGTTCGGCGGCGACGAGCAGACGGTGGCCCAGGCTGGCTTCGACGGCTCGCTCGGGTTCCGACCGGCGGTGATCCCGTCCTGGCGCGTGGTGTGGGACCTCGGGGACCTCGAACGGAGCCTCGGCGTGGTTCCGACCGGCGTGAGCGGCAACCCTGCCTCCGCGCACTGGAACGACCAGCTCGAGCTCTACCTCGGGGGCGGGGCGAAGCCATACGGCTTCGCCCCGCCCCCGACCGCGCCTACCTTGACGCTCCTGCCATCGTGAGCCGCTACCATCGGGTACGCCATGCCGAAGTCGAGAGGTCGCCCCAAGCAGCGGAGCAGCCGTTATCAACTGGAGCCGCAACGGAAGAAGAAGGTGAAGGCGAGCCCCCGATGGTACGGCCCACTCATGCTCGTGCTGATGGGCATCGGGGTCGTCGCCATCGTCTGGAACTACACGCGCGGCGATCAGGCCAGCAACACGGTCCTGATGGGCGGGCTCGGAGTGATCGCGATCGGGTTCTTCGGCGTCACGTTCTGGCGGTGATCTCGGCCCAGATCGCCGCAGGACGCCTGCTCCGCGGCGTTCACACCTCGTTCATCCTCTGTGGATAACCCTGTGGATGACTGGTTGGCACGCGTGTGGAAAACGACCCATCCGCCCGGTCAGGCTTCCGCCACACGCCGAACCACCTGCATCTTCTCGCCGCAATGACGGGGGAGCTGGAGCTCCCCCAGACGGGAGACCTTGAACTCGGTCCCGCACTCGCCGCACACGAGGTAGACGTCGAGCCCGTCGACGTCTTCGGGCTCCGACGGGGGTGGACCCTCGTCGAGGGAACCGGGAGCCGGGCCGGAGAGGGCTCGAAGGTGGGCGATCCCGAGCCGCCATACGAGGTAGGCGAACGGAACGACGGTGAGGAAGGCGAGCCACCGGGGCACGGTTCCACCGTAACAGCCAGCCGGGATAGGCTTGCCGGGCGTTCGCGTTCCCGACGCTTC
>Ga0066656_10001343_pt1 | contig 10662 bp, 7 predicted proteins | sample GraSoiAngelo_105_FD_71411 | JGI IMG/M metagenome (GOLD analysis project Ga0066656, IMG submission 71411) | Grasslands soil microbial communities from the Angelo Coastal Reserve, California, USA - 14_0903_05_40cm | ecosystem: Environmental > Terrestrial > Soil > Grasslands | place: USA... | reverse complement strand
CGTCTCGGCTACGAGCTGGACGGGGGCTCGACGACTCCGGGAGGGCGGATGCTGAGAAGTATTTGCGCGACCGTTGCCGCCGTCACCTGCCCTTCGCCAAAACTCCGTTCGGCTCGTTTTGCGAACGTCCGTGCTCTTCTGACGAGCGCCAAGACGCTGGAAGCTGGTAGGAGGCACGGGTTGTCGCCATCCTCTGGGATGAGGTTCTCAGCGGAGGACGGACGGCGGCCAGAATGAAAGAGAGAAGTGGTGTGCGTTCGTGGCGTGAAGACCGGCCGGTCCGGTGCACGGCGAGCTGGTGGCGCAAGGCGAGGTTTTCAGGGGCGAGCTGGCGGCGGCCACCGCAGAGGAAGGGGAAGAGACGAAGCGCCGAGCCTACAGAAATCCTCCCGAGATTTACTTGGCGGGATCCTCGGGAGACACCTCGGCGATCTCCTTGAAGTGATCGCCCTCCACCACATTCAGGAAGATCACGGCCGCGGTGTTGTCGCCCTTGGCGTCCCAGGCGACGGGCCGCGAGTAGGCAATGCCCTGAAAGGTCGCTGCGCGCAGGGCCGCGGTGACCTCGCCCCGAGCCGGCAGGCCACCCTTCCGGCGCGCCGCCGTCTCGACGGCGCGCAGGATGAGCCTGGCTGCATCATAGGCGTTCACTGCGTAGTTCGCGATGGGGCCATAGCGCGCCTTGTAACGCGCGGCGAACTCTGCCGAGCCCGGCACCCGGCCGACGGCGGGCGCCGCCGACAAGACGAGCACTCCCTCTCCCTGCGTCGTCGCGCCCTCCGCGCGAGCTATAAAACCCTTCGCGTCCCAGCAGCCGTCGCCGCAGGCGAAGAGCTGCCTGCGGCCCGTCGCCCGCAGCTCCCTGAGGAGGGGCGCCGCCTCAGCGATGCCGGCGAAGAACAGCAGGTCGAAGTCCTTCGGTAGCGACGCCACGGTCGGGCCGAAGTCGGTCTGCCCGACGGAGACGTGCGTCCGGCTGGCGACGTCGCCCCCCACCTGTGTGAAGGCCTGGGCGAACAGATCGGCGAGCCCGCGCCCGTACGCCGTCTGGTCGTCGACCACCACCGCCCGCTTCTTTCGAAGCTTGCGGACGAGGTAGCCGGCGATGGCGGGGCCCTTGTGATCGTCGCGATTGGTCAGCCGGAAGACGTTGTCGAGGCCGCGCTCCGTCACGGTCGGGCTCGACGACATGGCGGTCAGCATGCCCAGTCCGCACCCCTTGTAGACCGTGGACGCCTCCACGCTGACGCCGCTGTTCACGTGGCCGACGACCCCGAGCACCCGGGCGTCGTCACAGAACTGCTGGGCGAGCACCTTTGCCTCCCCGGCGTCCGCTCGATCATCGCCGCTGACGAGCGCGACCTTCGCGCCCAGGATCCCACCGGTGGCATTCTGCTCGTCGACCGCCAACTCGACCGCCTGCTTCTGCTCGACGCCGAACGGGGCGGCGCCACCGGTGAGGGGGCCGGCTACGGCGATGGCGATGATCCTCCCGGCGAGCTGCGCCCCCGCGGGAGCAGCCGGCAGCGCGAAGGTGAGCACGGTCAGAACGGCCAAGACGCCTCTGCTCCTCATCGTCCACTCCCTCCTCGGCGAGCTATCGGGACACCATCTAACTCAGCCAAGCAGGTTACTACCTCGTAGTATAAGTGGGCAAGGGCCATGAAGCCGTGGGTCTTCCACCTGGGCTACGGCGCCCTCTGCCTCGACTTCGCCAACACGGTGAGCTGGCGCGGCAGCGGTGAGCCGGTCGACCATCTCCAGGCGTACGATGACCTCATCCGGTTCGCGCGCCAGGCGAAGCTCGTCTCGGCGATCGACGCCAGGCGACTCCGGCGCGAGGCTCGACGCCGGCCTGACGCGGCCACGCGGGCGCTGCGTCACGCTGTGGCGCTGCGGGAGGCCCTCTACCGCATCTTTGGCGGGCTGGCTGCGGGCCGGCGGCCCTCGTCGGCCGACCTGGCAACGCTCAACGCCGCCCTGCCGGCGGCGCTCGCCCAGCTCTACGTCGTCCCCGAGCACGACCAGTTCGCCTGGGCGTGGGCCGGAGACGCCGCGGCGGTTGAGCGCCTCGTCTGGCCGGTGGCGCGGGACGCCGCCGTCTTTCTCACCTCCGTTCGACTCTCACGTCTCCGCACGTGCGCCAATCCACGCTGTCGCTGGCTGTTTGTCGATGTGACGCGGAACGGGATGCGGCGGTGGTGCTCGATGGCGGTGTGCGGGAACCGCGCCAAGGTGGGTCGCTACCGCCAACGCCAGCGGCGCGGCTGACGAGCCTGGGTCGGCCTCCTGCCCGCGGGGGCGGTTAGAGTTGGTCTCGGCCGGTGCCGTTCGAGGTCGTTGCGATCGCGGCCGCGAAGTCGCCGGGCGGTGGGTGAGGCTCCAGGGTGGTGTGGCCGGCTCTCACCTGGACCTGGCGGGGTTGAGCGGAAAATCCGGGGTTAGTCGGCCGTCCGCTGCTTGACCCGCGGCAGCGACCCATGAACAGTTGTACCAGCACAACTGTACGGGGCGAAGCGGGCGGGCAGCATCCGTAACTTCGGATCTCACTGCTTCTGCGGATCACGCTGACCTCGCACAGGTAGATGACTGACTCACCGTGGCAACGAGACGTCGGCCTCCGTCTGCCGAGCAGGTGATCGAGGCTTTCGTGCGTTGGCTGAACGCCGAACGTGGTAGCGCCTACGAAATCGTGGAGCGACCGGACACGAGAGAGCGGACACACCCTGTGATCGACTACGTCCTGCGCGACCGGGTGAAATGAGGAGCGATGTACTCAGGGCAGGTCGCAGCCTTGAGTGGCACCGGGCCCCGGCACCCGTCAGGGAACTTAGCGAAATCACTGCCTGTGGACTCGCCTTCTCAAGACCGAGACGCTGGTTCGAATCCCGCTGGGGCCACCAACTTATTTGGGTTGAGGTCTTCTGCTAAGTTTTTCCTCCTGCCTCGGACGGGGACGGGAACCCTGCTGTGCGCCGGTGCCGTTCTTCACTCGAGGCCGCGTCCCCAAGAGAGAAGCGCCTTCCGCGTTCGCCTGATCTGCGACGGGGCAAGCCTCAGAGAGCGCTTGGCGTTCTAAGTGCCGACCCCGGTCGGAGTCTGCCAAGACGCTGACGCTCGGTCCAAACGTTCAGGTCGATGCGCTCAAGCCGCTATCACAGCGTCTTCAGAAGGCGGCATTTCTTGTAACCCCTGGCGGGTCCCCAAGAAGTAAACTTACGGCATGACGCGTTTAGTCGACGTCGAGGGTCGACGCCAAGGCGTGATGACAGTGCGGGAACAAGTGGCGGCCTTCCTGAGGACACAGACTACCCTTTGCCTCTGCGATGAATGCTTGGGGCGTGCTCTCAGCATTCACGCCGCATCGGCACATCGGGCAGCGGTGCAACTGTCCAACTCGGGCGACTTCCAGCGAGCATGTCAGTCCTGTTCACGGTGTGCGAAAGGCAGGCTCACCACGGGTGTGTCGCTGCGTCTGTGACGGCTCACAGCCGCCTACGGCTACCTCGTCAAGCCGGTTGAGCCTGAACGTCTGAGCCGACTGGTCGCGGAAGCCGAAAACTAGGGCGAGGATCTTCTCGGCGTCATCGCCTTCGGGGCTTCTCGCGCACGTCGACAAGGTCGCGGAGCGGGACTTTGAGCGCAACGGCGACGCGGTAGAGGCTGTCGAGCGAGATGGACTTCTCGCCGCGCTCCACCTCGCCGATGAACTTCCCGCTGAGGCCCGAGCGTTCGCCAAGCCGCTCCTGACTCAGCCGGCGCTGCTTGCGCAAGGCGCGCAGGCGCTGTCCGAGGAAGCTTCGAACGTGCTTGACGGCGCGTTCACTCATTCCGCTGTCGCCCTTTTCTTTCTATTCGTAGGCACCTTTGTGAACTCGATGCAACTCTTAGTCAAAGACGTTCAACTGGTGGAGGCGTCGATCGTCCGACTGCGCTTGCGAGGTCCGGCCGCAGAAGAGCCCGCGCAGTGGCACCGGGCCGTGGCACCCGGCGTGGAAGTTGGTGAAATTACTATCCATGGGCTCGCCCTCTCAAGGCTGAAACACGGATTCGAGTTGCGTTGCGACGTTCCGGCGGCTACTCGCTTTACGCCGCCAGGGCTTTGCCGACGATTCGGAAGACGAAGTAGTCCGTCCAACCCTTGGCAGAACCCTCCGGGGTTTCGAACCCGCGATCAGGCTACTTCGGGAAAGGAGACTGGCATGCGGGATGAGGGAAGGGGTGGCCGGGCATGGGCCCTCGAAGGCCTCGGCGCAGCGCCGCTGCGCTGATCGCTCGTTGCTTCGCTACGTCGGAAACCGTTGACGCCGATTGACGCGGGAACGCTCTGTGGGGCCGTCCTGGGCCGCCTGCGGCAAGGCCATGCCTGCGAAATCCGCGGAATTGCGCGAGGTGGAGAGGTAGAATCCCTTACCCTCCACCAATAAATTATTTTTTACTAATATAGAATTATAGGTGTTGGTACCAAAGCCGGAGTAGTACCCGATCAGCCTGCACGCACTTCTACTTGTACGTCATGCTCGACGTCTTCAGTCGGTATGTAGTCGGCTGGATGGTGGCCCATCGCGAGAGTGCCTCGCTGGCGGAGAGGTTCATTCGCGAGGTGTGCACCCGCCAGGGCATCCGCCGCGAGCAACTCACCGTCCACGCCGACCGCGGCCCGGCGATGACCTCGAAGCCCGTCGCCCTCTTGCTGGCCGACCTGGGCGTGACCAAGACCCATGCCCGGCCGCACGTCTCCAACGACAACCCGTTCTCCGAGGCGCAGTTCAAGACGCTGAAGTACCGGCCGTCGTTCCCCGAGCGGTTCGGCTCGATCCAGGACGCCCGAGCTTACTGCCACGTCTTTTTCCCGTGGTACAACACCGAGCACCATCATTCGGGCCTCGGCCTGCTGACACCCGCCGACGTGCATCACGGCGTGGCCGAGCAGCGGATCGCCGCGCGGGCGATGGTGCTCACAACAGCCTATACTGCGCACCCCGAACGCTTCCCGGGCGGGCCTCCCCACCCGCCAGCGCGTCCCGAGGAAGTGTGGATCAACCGACCCAAAACCCGAGCGAGTAACTACGGAGGCGTCCTGCCCCGAACCCGCGGTCTCCTTCCACGCCGGATCGGCCATCGAATCGGTGATCCTTGACCGCCTGAGAGCCTCCGGCTACGCTCGGCCCACTCTTGGCGCTGCCCTAAACTGACCCGACTGCTTTAGGGAGGTCCGGCATGAAGTGTCCCCGCTGCCAAGCGGAGAACCGTGAAGGGGCACTATTCTGCCGAGAGTGCGGGGCGACATTTGGTGCCGTTTGTTCGAGCTGTGGTGCCAAGGTCGCGGCTGGAAGTAAGTTCTGCGATGGCTGCGGAGCGCCCCTTCGCGCTACTCCAGCGTCCGGTCCAAAGCCGTCCCGTTTCACTTCTCCTGAGTCCTACACCCCCAAGCACCTCGCCGAAAAGATCCTGACCTCGAAAACCGCCCTGGAAGGCGAGCGCAAGCAGCTTACGGTGCTCTTCTGCGACATTGCGAACTCGACGGCCTTGGCGGAGCGGCTCGGCCCGGAGGCAATGCACACATTGTTGAACCAGTTCTTCGAGTTCGCACTGAATGAGGTCCACCGGTACGAGGGTACGATCAACCAATTCCTGGGTGATGGTTTCATGGCATTGTTCGGGGCGCCGCTTGCCCACGAGGATCACGCCCGACGGGCCGTGCTGGCGGCGCTGGGAATTCGTCAAACCATCACTGCGCGGCAAGGGGAGCTGGCCGGAGAGCACGGAGTGAAGCTCTCGATCCGCATGGGGCTGCATACGGGTCTCGTGGTCGTCGGTAAGATCGGCGATAACCTTCGGATGGACTACACAGCCGTGGGCGATACGACCAACCTCGCCGCCCGCCTCCAGCAGCTCGCCAGGCCTGGCAAAGTCTACCTCAGCGAGAGTACCCAGCGTGCGGTCGCGGAGCACTTTCAGTGTCGCCGCCTTGGCGAGCGCAACGTTAAGGGCAAGATCGACCCGATCACAGTTTTCGAACTCGTGGGCCCAGAGGCACCTCGTTCTCGGCCGGACCAAGGCGGCATCGGCTCTCCGCTCGTGGGACGCGAGCCGGAACTCGCGGCCTTAGCGGAGTGTTTCGAACGCCTCTTGGCCGGCCACGGCGGCATCGTATTTGTCATAGGCGAGGCCGGGCTCGGTAAGTCCCGGCTCGTCACCGAAGCTCGCCGCCAGTTCGCCGACGGCAGCCTTCTCTGGCTTGAAGGGCGTGCCCTCGCCTACGGTCAGACCATTAGCTACTGGCCCTTCCTCGAAATCCTCCGCACTTGCGCCGGCATCCACGACGACGATCGCCCCGATGCGAGCTGGGCCAAACTGGAGCACTGCATCACTGCCCTCTTCCCCGACCAAGTGGCTGACATTCTGCCCTACCTGGCTACCCTCCTCGCGCTCGAAGTCCGCGGCACCCTCGTGGAGCGCGTCAAGTACCTCGACGGCGAGGCCATGGGCCGTCATGTCTTCCGCGCCTCTCGCCGTTTCTTCGAGCGCCTCGCTCAGCAGCATCCCGTGGTCCTCCTCTTCGAAGACCTCCACTGGATGGACCAGTCGTCCACCGAACTCCTCGAACACCTATTCCCGCTCACCGAAATCGTCCCACTCCTTGTGTGCGGCGTCAGCCGGCCGGACCGCGGGACCCCCGCCGCCCGTCTACAGCAGACCGTCAGCCAAAAAGGCCCCGAGCGCTATAGCGAGCTGCGCCTGACGCAGCTTTCCACCGCCGACAGCGTGCAGTTCGTGCGCAACCTCCTCGATCTTGACAACCCTTCGCCGCGACTCCAGGACCTGATCTTAGCCAAAGCCGAAGGCAACCCGTTCTTCATCGAAGAGGTGGTCCGCGCCCTCATTGCCGTGGGCGTCCTCGCACGGGACGCCGAAAGCCGGACTTGGCGGCTCACCGACCGCGCCCGCCAGATCACCATCCCCGACACCATCCAGGGGGTGATCATGGCCCGCATCGACCGCCTGGCCGATGACGTCAAGCACGTCCTCAGGATTGCCGCGGTCATCGGCCGCAGCTTCCTCTACCGCGTCCTGCGCGCAATTACCGAACCCGATCTGGATCTAGATCCCAGGCTCGCCGACCTCCAGCAGCTCGAGGTCGTCCGCGAAAAGCGCCGCCTTCCGGAGCTGGAGTACATCTTCAAGCACGCGCTGGTCCAGGAAACCACCTACGAGAGCATTCTCACTCAGCACCGCCGGCGCCTGCACCGGCAGGTCGCGGAGTGCATCGAGACGCTCTTTGCCGAGCGTCTAGAGGAGTTCTACGGCCTGCTCGCCTTCCACTACGCGCGAGCGGAGGAGTGGGGCAAGGCCCAGGAGTACCTTGTCAAGACGGGCGACCAAGCCGGCCGCATCGCCGCCGATGCCGAGGCCCTTGCTCACTACCGCCTTGCGCTCACCGCCTATGAGCGGGCCTTCGGCGATCGCTGGGACCCGCTCCAGCGGGCGATTCTCGAGCGCAAGATGGGAGAGGCGTTCTTTCGCCGAGGAGACCATCAAGAGGCGATTGAGTACCTGCGGCGGGCTCTCGCCCTTCTGGGCGCCCCGTACCCGACTTCGCGCTGGGGGATTCGTCTGGTGATCGCCGGAGAACTGGTCCGGCAAGTCGGACATCGTCTGTGGCCGCGCCCCTTCCTCAAACACGGGGCAGCTGTGAGCGATGTGGCCACGGAGGAGCGCTCGCGCGTTTACGAGCTCATGGCGTGGATCGATTATTTCATCGATCAAGAGCGTGTCATTCTCGATGGCTTGATGCAATTGAACTCATCCGAACGAAGCGGCCTCTCTGTAGGGGTCGTTCGAGGCTCCACCATTGTTGGGATCATGTGCGACCAGATTCCTCTCCCGCGGCTCAGCGCACAGTACCACCGTCGCGCCGTGGCTCTGGCGGAACGGGTCCAGCATCCCGTGGCGCTCGGCCTGGCTTACCTCGGTCTTGCGTTTCACCAGCACGTCTGTCTGGGTATATGGGACAGCGCTCTGGAGAATTATCATCGAGCGGCGACCGCGTACCGGAACGCGGGCGACCTGCGGGGATGGGGAGCGGCGACCGGCCTGAGTACAGCGCTGCTTCACTTCAGAGGGGATTTGACCCATAGCCTCGAGCAAGCCCAGGAGCTCGTTCGCGCCGGCCAAGACGGAGCTGACCAACAGATGGTGGGGTACGGCTTCTACCATCAGGGGTGGACCCGTATGCAAGCTGGGGCTTTGGATGACGCTGTCGCGAACATCCAGAAGGCGATGGAATGTTTTCGGGCCGTCCCCGATTACGCGGGCGTGGCCGAAGCAAGCGGCCTTCTGGGGCAGTCCCTTCTGCGCAGAGGGGAAATGGCGCGAGCCCTGGCCATTCTCGAGGAAAGTAACCACCTCATCGCACGGAACGGGTGGCGGGGCCACCAGATCTGGTCGACGCGCCATGGCCTTGCAACAGCCTCCCTGGCTGCGGTGGAACACGCCGCAGGAGCTGAACGGGTCATGATGCTGAAGAGGGCGAAGCTGGCTTGCCGCGCCGCCTTGAAGCAGAGTAGAGCTCTTTGCGATGCGGTGCCGAGTGCATATCGGCTTTGGGGCACCTACGAATGGCTGACAGGCAGGCCCGCCGCCGCGGAAGTATGGTGGAAGCGAAGCCTCGCTGCTGCCCAGAGGTTGAGTGCCCGGTACGACCTCGGAATGGCATATCTGGAAATGGGACAGCGGCTACGGAGGCGCGCGGACGTCGAACGAGCTGAGACGATTTTTGCCGAACTCGGCGCCGAGTTGGACCTGGTAGAAGCACGCCGCTTCTTGGAACCAGGGTGTCCGTAGCTGCGACGATGCTGTACCGCGAGATGAATATGCGCTCTCGCTGGAGAAGGTCGAGCGAAAGATGAACGAGTTAAGGTGAAGCCGATGGCTTTAGGGCACCGTTCAGCGCGTTTGCCACCGCGGCGTGCAGAGGAGGCGCTCCTACACTAATCTCGTGAACCCGCTGGCTCATTCCTATTGACAGGCTCCGGCCGCTTCGACCTGCCCGTGTGGCAGGGGCTCTACGAAGAGCTGAAGGACCGGAGGTTCGTTGTCCTTGCCGTCGCGTTGGACAGCGGCGGCACCGCGAGCGCCGGGCAGTGGATCTTGGCTGCCAAGCCGACCTATCCCTGCCTGATTGACGAACGACACGTCGTGGCCGAGCTTTACGGCATGGTCAATGTGCCGAGCGCCGTGTGGATCGACGAAGCGGGGCGGATCGTGCGGCCGACCGAAGTGGCCGGCGCGAGCGATGCGTTCCGCACTCAGATGGATCGAAAGACCAAGCAGATGAGCGCCGAGGGCACCGCCGATCGGCAACGTACCCGCACGGCGTACCTAAATGCGCTGCGTGACTGGACCGCGAAGGGGGCTGAAAGCACCTTCGCGCTCTCAGGGGACCAAGTCTGCCGGCGGTCCTCGGGTCCGAGCGCGGAGCATGCGCTCGCCGCTGCTCACTTCCGCCTGGGACAATACCTTCACTTGTCCTTCGCCAAAACGTCATCCCACTCAGTTGACGGACGGCCGGCGCTCTCGCGACAGGCCAAGGAACGGTAGGAGACTGTAGACAGGAGGCCGGCCAGCAGGTCCATCGGGCCACCACTGAACGATGCCGAGCGTTTGTGGGTGGGGTGGCGAGCAGCCTGACGGAGGGACGGGACTGATCGTCGCGAACCGGCTCGGCAGGATCAGGCGGCCCGTCGGACGTAGCGATGGTGGAGGCCACCGACTTCGCGAATCGGGATGACCCTGCCGAGTTCCGGCCGCTCAATTCGCCGGCCGTGGGGCGCGTCCTTGTCGAGCGAAAGGTGAGTACGCGCCCGGTGGTAGTACGCGAAGTAGCGAGCCAGGGTACGGCGCAGGTGTCGTTCGCCGAGGACGAGGACGTGATTCAGACATTCGCGCCAGATGGAGCCGATAAGCCGCTCCGCGAAGGGGTTCTGCCATGGGCAGTGAGGCGCCGTCAGAACTTCGCCGATGCCCATGCCCTTCACGCGTTGCCGGAACACGAGCCCGTAGACCGAGTCGCGATCGCGGAGGAGGTAGGACGGCGCGGAGTCGTCCGGGAAGGCGTCCACGATCTGCTGGGCGGTCCAGTGGGCAGTAGGGTGTTCGGTCACGTTGAAGTGGACGACGCGCCGGCGATGGTGAACGAGCATGACGAGAACGAAGAGGACGCGCAAGCGCGCGGTGGGAACCGTGAAGAAGTCGAGGGCGACCAAGTCGCCGACATGGTTGGCGAGAAACGTCCGCCACGTCTGAGACGGCCGGGGACGCCGCTTCGGCATCAGCCGGGAGACGGTGCGCTCGGCGACGTCGATACCGAGCTTCCGAAGCTCGCCATGGATTCGTGGGGCGCCCCAGAGGGGGTTCGCGGTGGCCATGCGGGTGATCAGAGTCTTGATCTCGGCATGGACGGCCGGGCGACCTCCGGTCGAGCGGCCAGAGAGCTTGCTCCAGTACTCGCGGAAGCGGCGCCGCTGCCACCGCAGGACGGTGTCGGCGGTAACGATCACGAGGGGCTGCCTCCACCCGGCCCAGACTCTAGCCAGCCAGATCCAGAAGAGGCGATCCGTCGTGCGCAGCTTGGGTCGGGCCGTCGTTCTTTTGTACACA
>Ga0066656_10001342_pt1 | contig 10665 bp, 27 predicted proteins | sample GraSoiAngelo_105_FD_71411 | JGI IMG/M metagenome (GOLD analysis project Ga0066656, IMG submission 71411) | Grasslands soil microbial communities from the Angelo Coastal Reserve, California, USA - 14_0903_05_40cm | ecosystem: Environmental > Terrestrial > Soil > Grasslands | place: USA... | reverse complement strand
GTTAACGTCACATTGACTCCCGGCGGGACTGGTTCTTCCACAGTAACTGTTCTAACGACATCTTCTACACCCGCGGGTTCTTACAGCTTGAGCTTGACCGGCACGACCTACCTGCCCTCTCCATGCGAAGGAGGTGTAGGCACTTGTTACGATCCATTATCCCATTCCATTACCGTTACGATAAGCGTCTCAAGCTTCAATGTTGTAATCACTCCACGAATTGTCACCATAATTCCGGGCTCGAAAGGTACGTCCACGGTTACTGTCACTAGCCAGAATGGTTTCACAGGCTCTGTGAGTCTGACATCCGTATCCTCTTCCGGTAATCTATCGTGCACTCTAAGTCCAACAGGGGTTTCGCTGGGAACAACGGCGACTTCAACACTTTCCTGCAGCGGATCTCCCGGCCTCTACGTCGTAACCGTAACCGGCACAAGCGGGTCTTTGTCTCGTTTAGGCAACGTCACTTACGTGGTTTCAGATTTCTCGATCGGGTCAATTCCGGCGAGCTTGAACTTGGGGGCGTCTGGGACCACGGTAGTCGGCCTGACCAGTATCAATAATTTTGTCGGAAGTGTGACACTCACTGCTTCAGCCAGTCCGAGTACAGGCTTGACAGTAACGTGTCCCACATCTGCAACGCTGTCAGCTAACGCGACTACTAATACGACCTGCACGCTTAGATCGACGGTAACTGGCACTTACACTGTATCCTTCACGGGCAATGTTAGTGCAACATTCCATTCCGCTTCCGCACTAATTCACGTCGGCGACTTTACGGTAATTGTGTCGAGTCCTGTCAATTTCAACTCTGGCGCAACCGGGGGCTTCATCTCCGTCTTACTATCCAGTACGAACAATTTTGCAGGAGGCATCAATGTCACATCCACGGTCAGTCCATCATCGGGATTGAGTGTAGCTTGTCCCACGGCTCTCGTTAGCCTGACAATTAACGGCACTGCGAGTGCTAGATGCAACCTTAGTTCAGGAGCACGTGGAACATTCGTCGTTACGATTTCCGGTCTCGGATCGCCAGGGACAGCGTTGCATTCTGCTTCATCGACCGTGAACGTCGGCGACTTTACCATCACAATTACCGGCCCAGTGAGCTTCAACTCGGGCAGTTCCTCTTCGGTCTCGATCTCGCTTGCTAGCATTAGCAATTTCGCGGGCAGCGTCACTCTGATCCCCTTCAATCCCCCCGCCGCAGTGACGATCACATGCCCGTCAAGCCCGGTTAGTCTGAACAATACAACTGCGAACGCCTCGTGTAACATGAGCTCTTCGAGCTCCGGATCTTACACAGTGACTATCACCGGATCGGGTTCTCCAGGTACTACGTCGCATCAGGCCTCTGTAACGGTCCGAGTTGGCGACTTTGTCATAGTGGCTAGCGGGAGAGTGAATTTCAATTCCGGCTCTTCAGGTGCAATCATCTCCCTCTCTCTGAACAGTACTTTCAGTTTCAGCGGCTCGGTCTCCTTGGTTTCGAGTACAACTCCCTCGACCGGTTTGACGGTCTCATGCCAAACATCAGTGAGTTTGTCTACCAACGGCACAGCCATAGGTTCCTGCGATCTCAACTCAACGTCTCCTGGCGTCTACGTTGTCACCGTGACTGGGTCTGGCTCTCCCGGCACCGCGACTCATCGAATATCTTCCATCATCCATGTAGGCGGGTTTGATTTCGCTGTTCGACCTCGAACGAACTTCAACAGTGGTGCCTCTGGCGCCGTAGTCACGGTTTCGTTGAACAGTACCTTCGACTTCGTTGGCTCGGTCACGATCACATCCAGCCCGATCACTGGTTTGACTGTAAATTGTCCCGCTTCATCAATTAGCGTGTCTGACAATTCTACGAACACTGTGTCATGCGGTCTGAACTCGACCATCATTGGACGATACGCGGTGAATATTACTGGCACAGCATCTCCCGGTACCGCTAGTCATTCCGGGTCGGCGGTAGTTCATGTCGGCGGCTTCACGATAACCCCGCTTGGCGCAACTAGTTTCAACCTTGGAGCGCCTGGAATTTCTGTTACTCTTACGGTAACAAGCAACTTCGACTTCTCTGGGTCGATAACTTTCAGCTCCGCAACATCTGCTCCTGGCATTCTGACAATTAACTGCAATGCTCCGACAATTACTCTAAACGGCAATTCTAGTGCAAACACATCATGCGGTCTTTCTAGTTCGACTCAGGGCACCTACATCGCATCTTTCACCGGCAACGGATCTCCCGGGACTCTATCTCACACTGTAACTTCTACTGTCCACGTGGGGGATTTCACTATCTCATTCGTTACCCGGATGGATTTCAACAGTGGCGCTTCAGCCACACTGTCAGTGTCCTTGACTAGCCTGAATAATTTTGCCGGGACCGTCTCATTTTCACATGTCGAAGTCCCCAACACAGGGCTTACAGTTACTTGTCCAGCACCACCTGTTAGTCTGGCTGCAAATGTTACTGCAACGACTCCCTGTACTTTGACCTCTGCCCAAGCTCGCACGTACTCCTCGACAATTACCGGCAGAGGATCTCCAGGCACTTCGTCACACGCATCCGTTGTTACCGTTCACGTTGGTGACTTTACAATAAGTGTGTTAACCGTTGACATTAACAGTGGTCAGACCGGGCAATCTGTAAGCATTACAGTAACCGGCACTTACAATTTCACAGGAACAGTCGGTCTTGCAGGAAGTGCCTCGCCCGCTGGAGGCTTAGCAGTGAACTGTTCCGGTCCCGGGATTAACCTCTCCGGGAATAATACTGCCAGCTCGCAGTGCTCGTTGGCCTCGACAAAGTCCGGTACCTATGTTGCCTTTGTAACGGGTGCAGGTTCTCCCGGCAGTACCTCACACACCGCGAGTGGAACTGTCCACGTCGGCGACTTCACGATCAATTTTGTGGGTAAGAACATCAATGTTGGGCAGACAGGCATTTCTCTTAACGTCACCCTATCCAGCACTTTCAATTTCGCGGGTGGCGTAACATTGACTGCTTCATCGACGCCCTCTGGACTGACAATCAATTGTCCAACTACTGCGGTGGCTCTGGCACCTAACGGCACCTCCACCACGCTTTGTTCTCTGAACTCAAGCACGTCCAACATGTACCCCACTGCTATCTCAGCAAACGGGTCTCCAGGTACCGCCTTCCATGCTGCCGGAGCCACGGTTCATGTTGGCGACTTCACCATCTCTGTCCAGTCCTCGACCAATATCAACTCTGGAGTAACAGCCGCCTTCACCCAGGCAACTCTCACCAGCAAGAATAATTTCGCAGGGACAGTGAGTCTTGCTCCAACGATCACTCCGAGCAGTGGGCTATCTGTCAGTTGCTCCGGCGGTATTCTGGCGGAGAACGGGACCGTAGTAGCATCATGCGCACTTAGTTCCTCGACTCCCGGAACCTACGCTCTGACAATTGCGAGTTCTGGTTCACCTGGAAGCGCAGCTCATTCAGCTTTCATGACGGTCCACGTTGGGGTCCTTCAAATGACGGCGCCATCTTCGTCGAGTTTCAGCGTCGGGACTTCTTCAGTTCCAGTGACAGTAACAAGTGTCAACAACTTCTCGGGCACTGTTGCTTTGTCGTCCGCTGTCAAGCCTGTTTCTGGGCTTACGGTCACTTGTCCGGGCCAAGTTTCTCTCTCGCCAAATGCGTCCACGATAGCATCTTGCGGACTAAGCTCAACCTCGATCGGGACTTATGATGTCACGACTACAGGAGCTGGCTCGCCAGGTACTGCAACTAGTGCCGCAAGCATAGCTGTCAGTGTAGGCAACTTCACCATTACTGCTTCCAATGCAAATCTCAACGTCGGTCAGACCGATCAATCGGTCAATGTTACAATTACAAGCATCAACTTCAATGGCACGATTACACTTCAAAGTAGCGCACAACCAAGTGGCCTAAGCGTACAATGTCCAACTACCGCCCTGACGGTCAATGCAAGCCAGACAATCAATGTGCTCTGTTTCGTAAGTTCCACCTCACCGGGAACTTATGCAGTAACCATCACTGGCGTGGCATCGCTGGGGGGCACGTCCCATTCCGCTGCCGCCTCAGTCTCAGTTGGAGACTTCAGTATTTCACTGCCGCCGCGTGTGAACTTCAACATCGGTCAAACAGGTGTGCCTGTAAACGTAATCCTGACTAGCACATTCAATTTCTCAGGTAGCGTAACGATCAACCCCTCGACTGCAAGCGGGCTGGGGATTACATGTCCAACGAGCCAAGCCCTTCTCACTCCCAACTCTGCAGTCACCCTGACTTGTTCGTTGAACTCTGCTTCTTCTGGAACATATCCATTGACGATTACTGGAGTAGCATCGACAGGAAGCGCAACTCATTCTGCGATATCGACGGTCCACGTTGGCGACTTCGCTTTCTCAAGCACTACCCGGGTGAGTATGGCACCGGGTTCGACCAGTGCAGTGATAACTGTTACTGTGAGTAGCCTTAACAATTTCGTCGGAGACATAACAATCAGCACCTCAACAAATCCCTCTACTGGCCTAAGCGTAAATTGCCCATCTAGGGTTTCGTTATTGGAGAATCTGACGATTCAGTTTTCCTGCGGGTTGAGTTCGGGTACTCCGGGAACCTACAATGTTACCTTGACAGGAGTCGGCTCGCCGGGTACGTCGTCTCACTTATCCAGCACGATTGTCCAAGTTGGAGATTACGTTATCTCGACTCCGAAGCCCTCGATCAGTTTCAACTCAGGTGCCTCTGGAGCAGTCATACCGGTCAACCTGACGAGCAAAAGTTTTGACGACTCCGTTAGGCTCTCGTCGTCAATCATTCCTGCTAACGGCCTATCGATAACATGTCCATCATCCCCGGTGGGGCTGACATCGAACAATACTTTCACTACGAGTTGTTCTCTAAGCTCTTCGGCACCCGGAACGTATCTCGCAACGATCACTGGAGTTAGCTCTCTCGGCAGTATCACTCACTCGTTCAATGTGACACTGCATGTCGGCGATTTCGGCATTTCAGCTAGCTCTCCGGCTGCAGCCCAAGCAGGCACCTCGGCGACTTCGACAATTACTCTTGCAAGTTCTTCCTTCAATGGTTCGGTCTCCGTCCGAATTTCACCTCCAACTGGCCTTTCATGCAATCCGCTTACCACGAGTGGGCAATTGGCGGCCAACGCTACAAGTAGCATTCCCTTGAGCTGCTCGTCCTCAAAAGCTGGAACCTTTAACGTGCCAATGACCGCAACAGGTTCGCCTGGCACATCTTCGCACGCAGCCAGTGCCACCTTCACGTTCGTCGACTTTAACATGACCTCGACTCCGAGCGTAGTGCCACCGTTACTTCCGAACGCGGTCGGCAATTCGACGATTACGATCAGATCCCTCAACGGCTTCACAGGCACTGTCGACCTCGTCGCTAGTATCTCGCCGGCTTCCGGCTTCGTCTGCACTCTAACTCCTGCGAGTGTCGGTGTCACACCTCTACCGCCTGGGAACTCCAATTCCACATTGTCTTGCAGTGGCTCCGCTGGACTATACACTGTTACAGTTACAGGAACCAGTGGTTCCCTCTCTCACACAACCACAGTCTCATACACTGTGCAGGATTTCACTGTCGCTGCCAGCCCCACCTCTCTCCGAGTCAGCGCGGGAAACCCAGGGAACTCCGCAATAGCCGTCACCAGCTTTAACGGCTACTCTGGCACGGTCGTCCTAACCGCTGCGATAGCTCCGGGCTCTGGACTCACTTGCAGCTTCACGCCAGGCAGTGTCATTCTCGGAACTTCGAGCAGTTCGACACTCTCGTGCAAGGGCTCTGCCGCCACATACAATGTGAACGTAACGGGGACCAGCGGGTCCTTGTCCCACTCCGTACTTGTGATTTATACGGTCCAAGACTTCACAGTCACCGCTAGCCCATCTAGTATCACCGTCTTGGCAGGAGCTGTGGGTAGTTCGACCATCAATGTCACATCGGTGAATGGTTTCACTGGCACTGTCGCTCTGACAAACTCGACTTCTCCATCGTCGGGGTTGACATGCTCTTTCTCCACAACCTCGATAAATCTAGGAACTTCGGGCACTGCCACTCTCTCCTGTAGGGGAATTGCGAGAACATTCACCGTCACGGTGACAGCGACTAGTGACTCGCTCTCCCGTTCCGCTACGGTGACCTTCATCGTCACCGACTACAACTTCACAGCGAGTCCGACTAGCGTGACCATAATCGCGGGCTCTACCGGCACGTCGACAATAAGCGTCTCCCCGATCAACGGCTTCACAGGAAGCGTGGCGCTTTCAACTGCTCCTTCAACTGGGCTGACCGCGAGTCTAGACATTCCTTCAATCACAACATCAGGCACTGCTCAGCTGACGCTTGGTGCCTCGTCCGGAGGCAACTACACTGTCACAGTAACAGGAAGAAGTGGAACCTTGTCACATTCCGTCATCATCTCAGTGATAGTCTCTGATTTCTCAGTAACGGCATCCAATTCTGTTAGTTTCAATTCGGGCGCGTCGAATCCGCAAACTGGCATTACGATCACGGCGATCAATCATCTCACAGGGTCCATCACTCTGTTACCCTCGGTCTCCCCCCCAGGATTGACCGTTACCGGTTGCGCACCTAACCCAGTGACCCTGAACTCGACTGTCACATCTACAATTTCCACGTGTGCTTTCAGATCATCGACGCCCGGCACATATACTGTAACAATGAAAGGCTCGCTCTCAGCAACGTCACTTAGCCACTCCTTCGTATTGACCGTCAATGTTGGCGACTATTCGATATCTGCTGCTGGACGAGATTTGAACGTCGGCCAAACTAACGCATTACTGAATGTCACACTAACATCGAGGCTGAACTTCAACGGCAATGTGAGCCTAGCTCCTACTTCTCCGCTGGGATTGACCGTCTCTTGTCCCGCGTCTCCTATTGCGTTAGCGGCCAATGCAGTCCGAATTGTGTCCTGCACGTTGACCTCAAACACGGCTGGAACCTATGCAGTCAGCATCCAAAGCAACGGTTCGCCGGGGACTGTCACTCAATCAGTCTCGTTCACAGTGCACGTTGGAGACTTCTCCCTATCCCAAATTCCTCCGACAAACATCAACGTCGGCCAGTCCGGAGTTTCGCTCACAATTGGTCTCAACAGCACCTTCAACTTCGCGGGTGCCATCACACTCGTAGGTACCTCTTCCCCATCGGGTCTCACACTAACCTGTCCAACAACAGGTATCTCATTGTTGGCCAACAAAACGGCCACCGCCTTATGCTCACTCTCCTCTACAACTGCCGGAACCTATAGTGTCACCATTACCGGGACTCCGTCTCCGGGAACTGTAGCACACGTTACACGTGTTACCATCCACGTTGGCGACTTCATTCTAAAGGCCACAGGTGTCGACCTGAACATTGGTCAGGCAGGCATTTCAATTCATCTATCGTTGAACAGTACGTTCAACTTCGCCGGGAGCATAAGTCTCACAGGAGTCTCAGCCGCCGGTCTGACGGTTACTTGTCCGTCGCCCGTGACCCTCAGCCAAAACAGCACCTCACAATCGAACTGTTCGTTAGTTGCCACGACTCCTGGAACATATGCGGTTACACTTACCGGTCAAGGCTCCCCTGGAACTGCATCGCATTCCTCGACTGTGATTGTACACGCAGGAGACTTTGTCATCAATGTCGTTGGAGCGAATCTCAATGTCGGACAAACCGGAGTATCAGCCAATGTCACTGTAACAAGCAAGTTCAATTTCGCGGGGAGTGTTACACTAAATGGCGGCGCCAACCCGACGAGTCTGAGTGTAACCTGCCCAGCCAATCCCTTGGTCCTGACCCCGAACAGCACTGCAAGCGCACAGTGCTCCTTAGCCTCAACTACTTCCCTGACTTACATAGTAACAGTTACCGGTTCGGGCTCGCCAGGGACCGTTTCCCGTTCAGCCTCAGCCACTGTTCACGTGGGCGACTTCACTGTAGCTACATCTTCAGCGAATCTGAACCTAGGACAAACAGGGGCAACGATCACTGTTACGATCACAGGCATTGGCAACTTTAACGGAAATGTGACTCTTGGGGGGTCGGCTTCGCCCAGCGGTCTATCAGTTTCCTGCCCCACTTTACCAGTTATTCTGTCGTCAAACCGCACCGTCACAGCCGCCTGTTCCTTAAGCTCCACAACGCGAGGAGCATACAGCGTAACGATCACAGGCTCCGGGCTCCCCGGTGTTTCCTCACATTCAAGCGGACAGATCGTCCATGTCGGTGATTTCACGATAACGGCCGGAAAAGTCAGTCCCTCATCAATCAATTCAGGATCAGTGGGCAATTCTACAATTACACTTGTCGGCACGTCCAATTTCGCTGGCGGTGTCAGTCTCAGCATACAAGCACCTGCCGGCATTTCTTGTTCCTTGAGTGCACCGAGTGTGACTTTGGCCCTCAACGGAACATCCACGTCAATCCTGTCCTGCAGTTCCAGTTCGGCAAAGGATTACAACATAACCGTCACAGGAGTTGCTGCAGTTGGCACCGCCACACATACAACTTCTCCGCCTATACTGTATCATTTCGTCGACTTCACGATCTCGGCAAGCGTGTCGACAGTCACCGTTAAGGTCGGGGTCGCGGGCACATCGACCATCACGATTACTGGATTGAACAACTTCAACGGTACCCTAGCCCTGTCCGCAACAATCTCGCCCAGCACAGGTCTCACCTGCTCTAGCATCTCACCCGTTACTCTGCCTCCTTCAACAGGCACGTCCGGTCTCTCCTGCAATGGATCGTTATCCGGAAACTATACTGTCACTGTCAAAGCTACCTTGAACAGTCTGCTGTCTCACTCGATCATCGTGACCTTCTCAGTCCAAGACTTCACAATATCTGTCAGCCCAACGATAGTAAGATTCCACGTGTCTTCCTCCAACTCAACCAAAATTACACTCTCTGGGCTCAATGGTTTCTCAAGCAATGTCACATTCGCCACTACAGTACAATCTGGAATTTCTTGCGCACCCATCTCGCCTGGCACTCTGAAGGGTTCAGGCATAGCAACGTTGACTTGCTCCTCCACTATTGCAAGCAACAGCAACTATCTAGTGACGGTGACCGGTACAAGCGGGTCACTCGTACGTTCTGCAAACGTCACTATCAATGTGTGGGACATCTCGATTTCTACGAGCGCTATCCCACCTTTCGTCGCCGGTTCTCCGCCATCCTCTACTATCGTCTCTGTCACTAGCACCGGCCTGGCCGGAGTCGTGAATGTCACTGCCTCCGTGCTACCCGTTACTCCAGGGTTGTCTGTTACGACAAACCCGTTAACTCTGACTCTGACGCCGGGCGCAACGGCCACGACAACTCTGACTGTCAGCTCGACCTCGGCGACGCCCAATGGTACCTATACAGTCAACGTGTCCGGGGCAAGTGATTCCCTTGTTCGCACAATCCCCTTGACGATCACAATCACAGGAGACTTCAGTATCAGTGTCAGCAGTAGCATTGGCAGTTTTGTTCCAGGCTCCTCGGTAAACTCAACTGTCACGATCAAGAGCTTCGGTTTCTCAGGAAACGTTACCCTAATCGCATCAGCATCTGCTTCTGGTGCTTCGGCGGTTCTGAATCCAACCAGCTTACTCTTGACGGTAAACGCTACGAAGACTTCGATCCTTACTATCCGTTCTCCCACTGCAGGAAACTTCAACGTGACAGTCACAGGTTCTCACGGGACACTTTCTCATTCAGCGATACTGAGGGTCACAATTGTCGACTTCAACGTCACTGCCAACGTAACAAATCTGACAGTTAACTCAGGGTCGGTTGGAAACGCGACGATTACGGTTAGAAGCTTGAACAATTTTTCAGGCAGCGTACAACTTACCGCCAACGTCGGTTCGAACGGAGTCACGCCGACCCTCACTCCAGCTGCGGTTACTCTCACCGGGGGTAAGTCCGCTAACTCTACTCTAACGGTCTCGATCTCCAGTAACACTCCCATTGGAAACTATACGATCAGAGTGATTGGAACAAATGGCGGACTCTCTCGCGAGGTCGATCTGATTATCAGGGTGAGAGACTTTAGGAGCGGCGCGATTCCTTCAACTCTCATTATCGGGTCCGGGTTAACGCGATACTCGAACGTCACTCTCACGAGTGTGAATGGATTCACAGGCACTATCTCACTATCCGTCACGGTTTCGCCCGTGGGACCAAATAGGCCTACAGCGTCCCTTAGCGTCCCAACGATAACACTCACCGCTGGTGGAACAGGCGTTTCGACGCTTACGATCTCATCGGTCGGCGCTGCCCTAGGGAACTACGTCGTGACTGTCAATGCCACATCCGGAGGCGTTCTCCACCAGATTCTCGTAAGCGTTAACATTGTAGACTTCAGCGTCACATCAGGATCCTCAAGCCTGACGATTTTGGCTGGCAGGACGAATTCTACAACTGTGAGAATTACTGGCATCAACAGTTTCAACAATACCGTGACGCTTACGGGTACTTGGAACCCTGTGACGCTGAACGGGCCCTCGTTCATCTTCACCCCAGTCAATGTTACTGCCACAAAAATAGGTTCGGTCAATTCGACACTAACAATCTCGACGAGTCCCTTCACCCTCGCAGGCAACTACACTCTAACAATAACTGCGACTTCGATTACGCCCGGC
>Ga0066656_10001335_pt1 | contig 10685 bp, 7 predicted proteins | sample GraSoiAngelo_105_FD_71411 | JGI IMG/M metagenome (GOLD analysis project Ga0066656, IMG submission 71411) | Grasslands soil microbial communities from the Angelo Coastal Reserve, California, USA - 14_0903_05_40cm | ecosystem: Environmental > Terrestrial > Soil > Grasslands | place: USA... | reverse complement strand
GTTCTTGCCGTGGCCAACCGCGCCACCGGCAAGAGCATGGGCGAGCACTGCGAGGAAATGGCAAAGACCTGGAACATCGCGCGCGATTCCCAGGACAAGCTTGCGCTTGCCAGCCACGAGAAGGCGGTCGCAGGGCAGAAATCCGGATTCTTCGACGATCTGATCGTTTCGGTCGAAGGCATGTCGCGCGACGGCTTTCCGCGCGCGGACACGAGCCTCGAGCGCCTGGCGAAGCTGCACCCGGCCTTCGATCGAACGAGCGGCAAAGGCACGATCACCGCGGGGAACGCATCGCCGCTCACCGATGGCGCAGCGGGTCTGTGGGTGGCCACCGGCGCGGGAATCAAGCGCCTGCCCGGCTCCGTCCCGCGCGCGCGCCTTGTCGATTGGGAGATCGCGGCGGTGAACGTCTTTACCGAGGGATTGCTCATGGCGCCCGCGTACGCGATTCCGCGCATGCTGGCGCGGAACGCAGTCGCCTATCACGATATCGCGCTGTGGGAGATCCACGAGGCGTTCGCCGCGCAGGTGCTGTGCAACGTCGCCGCGTTGGAGAGCGCCGACTTCCGTCGCCAGAGAGCGGGCGTGGAAGCGAACCTCGGCAAGTTTCCGTGGGAGCGGCTCAATCCGCACGGCGGTTCGGTCGCGCTCGGCCATCCGTTCGGCGCGACCGGCGCGCGCATCCTCTCGCAGGCGGTGAAGGAACTGGCCGCGATGCCCAAAGGAAGCCGCGCGGTGGTGAGCATCTGCGCGGACGGGGGGCTGGGCACCGTCGCGCTGCTACAGGCAGAATGATGGCGGAGCGCAAATGAATTCCCCCCCGGAAAATCTCGTCGAGATCTCCGGCGTCGAATTCTCCTACGGCTCGAGAAAGCTGCTGAAAGGCCTGAGCCTCAAGATTCCGCGCGGCAAGCTCGTCGCGATCCTGGGTGCAAGCGGCTCGGGGAAATCGACGCTGCTTCGCCTGATCGGAGGCCAGGCGAAACCGGATCGCGGTACCGTCAAGGTCGCGGGCGAAACGGTCCACGAGCTCGACACGCACGCCCTGTACGCGCTGCGCCGCAAGATGGGGATGATGTTCCAGGCGGGAGGGCTATTCACCGACATCTCGGTGTTCGAGAACATCGCCTTCCCGATGCGCGAGCACACCGAGCTCCCGGAAAGCGTGCTGCGCAGGATCGTGCTGATGAAGCTGCACGCGGTCGGCCTTCGCGGCGCCCAGGCGCTGGCGCCGGGCGAGCTTTCCGGGGGGATGGCGCGCCGCGTGGCGCTCGCGCGCGCAATCGCGATGGATCCGATGCTCGCGATGTACGACGAGCCCTTCGGCGGGCTCGATCCCATTTCGATCAACGTGATCGCGAATCTCATCCGGCAGCTGAACGATTCGCTCGGCGCGACCTCCGTCGTGGTGAGCTACGACGTGAGCGAGGCGGTGAAGCTCGTGGACTACGTCTACGTGATCGCCGACGGCGTGGTCGCGGGCGAGGGGACGCCCGAGGAGATGCTCACTTCCAAGGATCCCTACGTTTACCAGTTCATGCACGCGCAGCCCGACGGGCCGATCGCCTTCCACTATCCCGGACGGCCGATCGGCGAGGATCTCGGGGTGAGGGGTCCGGCCCGCTAGGAGGGATGCAGGCGGGGGTCAGTCGACCCGGATGTTCTTCTCGCGGATGATCTTGCCCCACTTCACCGTTTCGGACTTGATCAGCTCGCCGAATTGCTCGGGAGTGCCGGCGACGATCTCGGCGCTTTGCACGTCGAACTTTTCCTTCATGTCCGGGGCGGCGAGGATTCTCGCGAGCGTCCCGTTGAGCCGGTCGATGACCGGGCGCGGCGTGCCCGCCGGTGCGATCACCCCGACCCAGGAAGTCGTCTCGAAGCCCGGATAGAAATCCGCGATCGTCGGCAGGTCCGGGAAATGCGGCGAGCGCTGCCGGCCGCTGGTGGCGAGGCCCACCAGCTTGCCCGACCGGACGTTCTGCCCGATCGCGCCGCCCGCCTGGATGAGCATCACTTGCACCGTGCCCGCGAGCAGATCGTTGATCGCGGGGCCGCCGCCTTTGTAGTGGACCGCTTCCAGCTCGATTCCGGCGGTCTCCTTGAAGAGCTCGAATGCGAGGCGGCTGGAGGAGGCGGGCCCGGCCGAACCGTAATTCAGCTTCGCGCCGTTCGCTTTTGCATAGGCGACGAACTCGGGGACCGTCTTCACCTTGAGGCTCGGATGCACGACCAGGATCTGCGGATAGCGCGCGAGCAGCATGACGGGCGCAAAATCCTTCACCACGTCGTAGGGCAGCTCCTTGTATAGGTGCGGGTTGGAAGCGAAGGTGTCGAAAGTCATCATGATCGCGTAGCCGTCCGCGGGCGATTTCGCGAGCTGGGCGGTGCCCACGATTCCGCCGGAGGCGACGCGGTTCTCGACGATGAACGGTTGACCCAGGACCTCGGCGAGTTTCGGGCTCACCAGCCGCGCGGCGACGTCGGACGCGCCCCCCGGGCTGGAAGGCACGAACACGCGCACCGGCTTCGACGGATAATCCTGCGCCGCGCCTTGGAACGCGAGCAAGGCGGCGAGCAGGGCGAGCGCGACTCTTGGCATTCGTGACCTCCCGTGCATCGCAATTTTATATAAAAAATCGCGGTAGATCCGTGCGCTGTCTGCCGGGTCCGCGAACTCCGATCTGTCGCCCCGCTCCGTCTGCGGTAAGATCGAAAGCCATCCAGGGGTTCCCATTTGGCGATATCCAGTAAAGCCATTGTTCGGCGTGCTTGGCTGCTCGGTGTGCTGCTCGCGTGCACCGGGTGCTCGGCCACCTACACCGTCGGCGGCACCGTCTCGGGCCTGACCGGCGCGCGCTTGGTGCTTCAGAACAACGGCCGCGACGACCTCAACATCGTCGCGAACGGTCCCTTCACGTTTACCACCCGAGCCGTCGAGAGCGCCCCCTACAACGTCACGATGCTCGCCCAGCCCACCGGGCAAACCTGCTCGGTCACGAACGGCAGCGGCCGGGTCCCCCGGGCGAACGTGACCGACGTTTCGGTGAATTGCAGTAATGCCGTTCATGCCCTCTATGCCTTCGTCGCCAATTTCAGCGACAACAGCGTCTCGAGCTACGCGTCCGATATCTCGACCGGACGGCTCAAATATCTCGGCAAGGCGGCAGCGGGGGTGAATCCCCAGTTCGTGACCGTCGATCCCTCGGGCAGGTACGTCTACGTCGCGAACAACGCGGGCAGCAACGTCTCGCAGTACGCGATAGGCGCGAACGGCGCACTCGTGGCTATGCCCGTTCCCACGGTCGCGACGGGGCTGTTTCCCTTCTCCGTCACCGTCGACCCCTCCGGCAGGTATGCCTACGTCGCGAACGGCGGCGGCAACAACCTCTCGCAGTACACGATCGGCGTGGATGGTTCGCTGACGCCCATGCCCGCCCCCACCGTCGTTGCGGGAACGAATCCTCAGTCCGTCGCCATCGACCCCTCCGGCAAGTATGTCTACGTCGCGAACGATGGTGGGACGGTATCGCAGTACACCCTAGGTGCGGACGGTTCCCTGACCCCCCTGTCCACGCCCGGCGTCGTGGCGGGGACGAATCCGAAATCCGCCGCTGTCGACCCCTCGGGCAGGTATGTCTACGTTGCGAATAGCGGCAGCAACACGGTTTCTCAGTACACGATCGGGGCGGACGGTTCGCTCGCGCCCATGTCCAGCGCTGCGGTCGCGGCGGGGTCAAGTCCCCAATCCGTCGCCGTCGAGCCTTCCGGCAAGTACGTCTACGTGGCGAACATCACCGGCGGCAATGTCTCCCAGTACACCATCGGTTCGAATGGTTCGCTCACGCCCATGGCGATCGCTACGGTCGCAGCGGGGACGAATCCCCAGTCCATCACCGCCGATCCGTCGGGAAAATATGTCTACGTGGCGAACCGCGGCAGCAGCACCGTCTCGCAGTACACGATCAGCGCGGGCGGTGCGCTCACAGCCAATGCGCCGTCCTCCGTTCCCGGCCAGAGCGTCCCCCAGTCGATCGCGATGGCGAAGGGCATGACACCCGTCCTGCTGGTTCCGCTGCACGTGTACGTGGCAAATGAAAGCGACAACGACGTCTCGCAGTACGCGATCCGGACCGATGGCTCGCTCGCGCCCCTGTCCACCGCCACCGTCGCAGCGGGATCGGGTCCGCAGTCCTTTGCGGCCGACCCCTCGGGCAAATTCGCCTACGTGGCGAACTTCGCCGGCAACGATGTCTCGCAGTACACGATCGGCGCCAACGGTTCGCTTACGCCCATGGCCGCCGTCCCTGCGGGAACGAACCCCGCTTCCTTCGCCACCGACCTCTTGGGCAAATATGCCTATGTGGCGAACTTTGGCGGCGGCGTTTCGCAGTACACGATCGGCACGGACGGTTCGCTCACGCCCATGGCCGCGGCTACCGTCACGGCAGGAGCGAACCCTCAGTGTGTCGCCGTCGACCCCTCGGGCAGGTACGTCTACGTCGCGAATAGCGGGGGCGGTAACGTCTCGCAGTACACGATAGGGACGAACGGGGCGCTCACGCCGGTGTCCGTCGCCGCCGTCCCGGCCGGGACCAGTCCGATCTCTTTCGCCGCTCATCCTTCGGGCAGGTACGCCTACGTGGCCAATTCGGGCAGCAACGACGTCTCGCAGTACACGATAGGCGCGGACGGCTCGCTCACACCCATGGCCCTCGCAGTCGTCCCGGCGGGGATGAATCCCCGGTCTGTCGCCGTCGATCCCTCGGGCAGGTATGTCTATGTAGCAAACGGCGCGAGCAACGACGTCTCCCAGTACACGATCGGCGGGGACGGATCGCTTGCGCCCATGGCCGTCGCATCCGTCGCCGCCGGAACGAATCCCAGCGCCGTCACGGTCGATCCGTCGGGAGTTTTCGTCTACATTGCGAATCTGGGCAGCGCCGACGTATCGCAGTACGCAATCGGTCTCAACGGGACACTGACGCCCATCGCGACCCCCTCCGCGGCGGCGGGAACGAGCCCCAGGTCCGTCATCGCCGTCGGTCGGTACGAATAGAACCTTCACTCGTTCGGAGAAGCGCTCCGTGAAAAAAGCGATTCGCGTTCTTGCGGCACTTTGGCTTTGCGCGATTGCATCCGCATTCGCGGCCGACCCCGCCGACACGATATTCGTGAACGGCAGGATCGTCACGGTCGACGACGGCTTCACGATCGCGGAAGCGGTCGCGATCAGAGGGCAGCGCATCGTCGCGGTCGGGAACAACGCGGACGTGCTCGAGCTGCAAAGCCGCGGCACGAAGGTGATCGATCTCAAGAAGCGGACTGTGATCCCCGGGCTGATCGACAATCACGCGCACTTCATCCGCGCGCCGGAGCACCAAGAGATGCGCCTGGACGGCGTCACCTCGCGCAAGCGGGCGCTGGCGACGCTCGCCGGGCGCGTGGGCGCCGCGAAATCCGGTGAGTGGATCGTGACGCTCGGTGGCTGGTCGGAGGAGCAGTTTACCGACGACCCGCGCGGGTTTTCACTCGACGATCTCGACCGCATCGCTCCCGCCAACCCGGTGGTGCTGCAAGCCGTCTACAACCACAGCTATCTCAATACCGCCGCGCTCAAGGCGGCCGCCATCGACGCGGACACGCCCGATCCGCGCGGCGGCACGATCGAGAAGGACGCAAGCGGCTTGCCGACCGGGGTCGTGCGCGGCGCGGGCGGCGTCGCCTTTGTCGCGGCGAAGATTCCGTTGCCGGACGGGCAGCAGTGGCTCGCGAACGTTCGCAAGTTCGTCTCCGAGCTGAACGCGATGGGCATCACCGCCTGGTACGACGCCGGCGGGCGCGGCGTGAGCGAGAAGCACTACGAGGCCTACAAGACCCTCGCCGATCGCGGCGAGCTGAACGCGCGCGCGTTCTGGACCACGATCCGCCAGCCCGGGACGCCCGCGGAAGTGGACAAGGTGATCGCCGAAATTCATCAGCACACGCCGTTCCAGGGCAGCGACATTTTCGACAACATCGGCTGGGGCGAGTCCCTCTATCAGCCCGCTACGACCAACCTGCTGCGGAACGACTTGGTCGTCAAGCCCGAGGACATGCGCGAAGTGCGCCGCATCGCGAATGCGGTTGCCGAGAGCGGCATGTTCCTGAACGCCCACGTCGAGATGGAAAACGCGATCGATGCCTATCTCGCCGAGTTCGAAGCGATCAACAAGGTCGAGCCGATCAAGGGCTTGCGCTGGGCGTTCTCGCATCTCGACCAGGTGAACGACGCGCAGCTCGAGCGCATGAAGCGCCTGGGCATGGTCGCGGGGCTGCACAGCCGGCCGCTCATCCAGGGCGCTCTCATGCACAAGGCGCACGGCGAGCGCGCGTGGGACATGCCTCCTTTCAGGCGCGTGCAGGACAGCGGCATCGTCTGGGGACTCGGGTCTGACGCCACCGCGGTGACGACTTCCAACCCTTTCTACACCCTCTGGTTCGCGGTGACCGGGCGCATGATCGGCGGGCGCAAGGTCAATCGCCAGACGATCACGCGCACGGAGGCGCTGATCGCACACACGCGGAGCAACGCGCGCTTCATCTTCCAGGAAAGCAATCTCGGCTCGATCCAGCCGGGCAAATACGCGGACCTGATCGTGCTCGACCGCGACTATTTCGTGGTCCCCGCACAGCAGATCAAGGACATCAAACCCATCATGACCTTGGTCGGCGGAAAGATCGTGTACCGGGCGGGAATATAGGACGCCGGGCCGCCGGCTCACCCGAGCTTGGGCTGCGCCTGCTTGTTCCTCGTGCCAAACCACCACAGCACGCAAGTCGTCGTCAAATAGAGGATCGTCCCGATGATCAGGTGCTCGATCTGGAGCGCCTGCTCGGGATCGAGGTCTTCCTTGTCGACCAGTTTCCGCGCCTGGTAGTAGATCATCGTCGTGAGGACACACAGGTAAACCGTCAGCGCCGGGCGCACGACCCCGCGAAACAAGTCGAGCAGCACCAGCAGGATTCCGCCGAACTTGCCGACCGGCACGCCCTCGCTGTAGCGCTTCGGCTCCATCGCATAGCTCGCCGCGAAGGCCTGAGAGGCGGCGGCGTCGGCCGCAGCCTCGGCTTCGGTCTGCGCCACCTGCACCCGGCCGGCCCACTCCTTTTCCATGATCTGCATGTCGACCTGCTTCAAAGCGAGATCCTGCTCGAACTTCTGCTTGGCGGCCTGCATTTCGAGCTGCCGGTTCTTGTAGTCCGCATAGCGCTGCAGGGCAACCCCGATCAGACCCGTAGCGCCGCCCGAAAACACAGACCCGAATATCGTTCCGATAATTTCAAGCATCTGCCACCTCCAGTTCAAACGGTTGTCCGTCCAGGTATTGCTCGAACCGGCGCACCGCGGGAAACGAAAGCAAGAGCGCCGTCTGCCCGTCCATCGTGCCGCGCTTCTCCCCGAGCGCGATGCACCCGAGCAACTGGCACTTCAGTCCGATCGTTCTGTCGCCCATGTAGTTGGCCGAGTGTATGAGCACGCCGGAGCGCTCGGGAACGTCGATCAAGCGGTAGGTGTTGCGCTTGAGCCTGGGGGAGGGCGCCCAGGCGACCTTGTAGACGCCGGGCGGGATGCACGACAGTCCCGATGCGTTGTCCCGCCACGGGCATTCGCCGCTGTAGGACTGGAACGTGCCCACGCTCAGCACTCCGAAGGTCCCCGCGTCGGATTTCTGGATCCGGCGAAGCTGGGCACGCACCACTTTTTTCGCTCCCCGGAGCCTGTGTAGCAGAACCGATGTCCGCGCGTCAATCCTGTAGGAAATGACAGGGGGGCTGCCGCACGCGCGCTCACGTGCGGGTTCTGCTCGCGCGTTCCTGCGTGCCGTATGATGCTGCGTCCGGCGAAAGGAGCAAAACCGTGCCGCGCGGGCCTGAGGACGGTGGCGACGTACCCGTGGTGAACGCAGGAATCGGGATGCCGGTCCTCCGTAAGGAGGATTCGCGCCTGCTCACCGGACGCGGGCGCTTCAGCGACGAGGTCAACCTCCCCGGTCAGGCCTACGCCGCCATGGTGCGCTCACCGCACGCGCATGCGCGCATCGCGGGAATCGACGCGGTGCAGGCGCTCGCGGCGCCCGGCGTCCTCGCCGTCCTCACCGGCGCGGATTTCCTGCGGGACGGACTGAAATCCATTCCGCACCGGCCGTTTTCGCTGAGCCCGCCGGACATCCGTCTTGCGAACCGCGACGGCTCGGAGATCTTCATCGCGCCGCATTTTCCGCTGCCTGCGGACAAGGCGCGATTCGTCGGCGAAGCCGTCGCCATGGTCGTGGCCGAATCGGTTCACGCGGCGAAAGACGCTGCGGAACTCGTGCGCATCGACTACGAGCCGCTGCCCGCCGAAACGAGCGCCGGGGCGGCGGCGCGGCCTGGCGCGCCGCGCGTATGGGACCAGAGGGAATCCAACGTCTGCATCGACGCTGACGTAGGCGATCCGGTCGCGACCGACGCGGCATTCGCGCGCGCCGTGCACGTCGTGCGGCTGGAAACCCGGGTGCAGCGCGTGACCGGCGCGCCGATGGAGCCGCGCGCCGCGGTCGGCGCCTGCGACGCGGCGGCGGGGCGCACTACGCTGCACGCGGGCAGCGGCGGCGTGGTGCGCCAGAAGCGCGAGCTCGCGTGGATCCTCGGCGTCGAGGAGGACGCGGTGCGGGTGGTCGCGCACGACACCGGCGGCAACTTCGGCACGCGCAACAGTTTTTTTCCGGAGTTCGCCCTGGTGGCGTGGGCTGCGAAGCGCCTCGGCCGTCCCGTGAAATGGACTTGCGAGCGCAGCGAGGCGCTTCTTTCCGACTACCAGGGACGCGATCTGACCGTGAGCGCGGAACTCGCCATCGACGGCGAAGGAAATTTCCTTGCGTTGCGCTCATCCAACCTGAGCAACGCCGGCGCGCATTCCGCCTCTCACGTGCCGCTCTCCAAGGGCGCATCGATCATGACGAGCGTATACCGGATTCCCGCCGCGCACGTCCGTGCCCGCGCCGTCCTCAGCAACACGCCTCCCACGACGCCCTACCGCAGCGCGGGAAGGCCCGAGGTGATCTTCGTTCTCGAGCGGCTGATCGACCTCGCGGCGCTGCATCACGGTTTCGACCGGGTCGAGCTGCGGCGGCGCAATCTGATACCGGAATCGGCGATGCCTTTCGCGAATCCGCTCGGACTCACCTACGACAGCGGCGCATACGAAAAAGCGATGTCTGCGGCGCTCGCGCTGGGCGACTGGAACGGTTTTCCCGCGCGACGCGATGCAGCGCGCAGGCGCGGGCGTTTGCGCGGCATCGGCGTGGCGAACTACGTGGAGGTGACCTCGGGCTTTCCGACCGAGCGCGTGGAGATCACGGTGCGGCCGGAAGGCCGCATCGACGCAGTGATCGGAACGCTCTCGAGCGGCCAGGGTCACGAGACCAGCTTCGCGCAGCTGCTGGTCGAGTGGCTCGGCGTTCCTTTCGACAGCGTGCGGCTGGTCACCGGCGACACGGACGTCGTCTCGGAGGGCGGCGGGTCGCACTCGGGCCGATCGATGCGGCTCGCCAGCATCGTCATGGGCAAGGCCTCGGAAGCCGTCGTCGCAAAGGGAAAGGAGATCGCCGCGCATCTCCTCGAAGCGGCGCAAGCGGACATCGAATTCAACGCAGGGACTTTCACCGTGAAGGGAACGGATCGCTCGATCGGGATCTTCGAGGCCGCGGCGGCCGCGCTCGGGAACGGCGTGCCCGAAGGGCTACGCGGTCCGCTTGCCGCTGCCCATACGGAGACCGTTCGCGTCGGCGGGTTTCCCTACGGGTGCCAGGTGTGCGAGGTGGAGGTCGATCCCGAAACGGGCGTCGTCGAAGTCGTGCGCGTCGCTGCAGTCGACGACGTCGGCCGCGCGATCAACCCGATGATTCTTCACGGACAGACCCACGGCGGCCTCGCGCAAGGCATCGGCCAGGCCCTGCTCGAGGAATGCCGTTACGACCCCGAGTCGGGGCAGCTGCTGTCGGCTTCCTTCATGGATTACGCCATGCCGAGGGCCGACCTCTTGCCTGAATTCGCGACCGAGCTGAGCGAAGTGCCTTCGACGGCCCACCCTCTGGGCATCCGCGCCGGAGGCGAAGGCGGTACCACGCCCGCCCTAGCGGCCACCATCAATGCGATCGTGGACGCGCTCGCGGAATTGGGCGTCACCCACATCGAGATGCCGGCGACGCCGGAGCGCGTCTGGCGCGCCATCCGCGCGGCGCGCGAACACAGCGGCTGACCAGAGGGGACGGCCGCGGTGCGGGGTTCTCGGACCCGATCGCTGCGGGCTATTTCGCCGGTCTTCTGAGATAGTTTCCGCCCGGTGCGCCGACGATGTTGCCGTCGCGATAGACGGGCCGGCCGCGCAGGAACGTGGTCTTCACGCGCCCGGTCAGCTCCTGTCCTTCGAACGGCGTGTAGCCTTGCGCGGACTCCGAGTCGGCGGCGCGGACGACGAATGATTCGTCCGGGTCCACGAGCACGAGGTCCGCATCGAACCCCGGAGCGATGTCGCCCTTGGCGAGCAGCCCGTAGCGCCGCGCCGGATTCCAGGAAAGGACCTCGGCGATGTGGTTGTAGCCCATGCCGCGCTTGCGTCCCTCGCTCAGCACCCCGGAGAGCAGGTACTCGGTGCCCCCAAA
>Ga0066656_10001328_pt1 | contig 10705 bp, 7 predicted proteins | sample GraSoiAngelo_105_FD_71411 | JGI IMG/M metagenome (GOLD analysis project Ga0066656, IMG submission 71411) | Grasslands soil microbial communities from the Angelo Coastal Reserve, California, USA - 14_0903_05_40cm | ecosystem: Environmental > Terrestrial > Soil > Grasslands | place: USA... | reverse complement strand
CGAGCCCGAAGCTTCACGCCTACGGCAAGGCTGTCCGCGAGACGAGCCCCGACGTGAGCGCGATCACCGATGCGCTACCACGCGTCAATGAGCTCGCCGATCGGCTTCGCCGCGCGCTCGACGCCGACGGTGGTGTGGCCGACGACGCGAGCCCGACGCTCAAGCGCCTGCGCCGGGAGATTCGTGAGCGTCGCCGGCGGCTCTCGGTCGAGCTGGAGCGCGCCTTCCAAGGTAGCGAAGCCGATCGGCTCTTCACCGACCGATACGTGACGCTCCGCCACGGCCGGTACGTCCTGCCAGTGCGCGCCGAGGCGCGTGGTCGAGTGCGCGGCATCGTCCATGACCGCTCGCAGAGCGGCCAGACCCTCTTCATCGAGCCCGAGCACGTCGTCGACGCCAACAACGATCTCGTGCAGGCCACCCGCGAGGAGGAGCACGAGACCGGGCGGATCCTCGGCGAGCTGACGGACGCGGTGCGGGCACGCCTCGACGACATCCAGGCCCTGCTGAACGCGGTGGGGGAGCTCGACTGGGCCTTCGCGCGCGCTCAGGCCGCCGAGCGCATGAGCGCCACGGCGCCCCTGATCGACACCGCCCACACCGTCGCGATCCGCGGCGCGCGCCATCCGCTCCTGCTCGCCCAGAGCTGGGAGGATCCGACCAGGCCGATCGTGCCCGTCGACCTCGAGCTCGGCCCCGATCGCCCGCTGCTCGTCATCACCGGCCCCAACGCAGGCGGTAAGACGATCGCGCTCAAGACCCTCGCGGTTCTGGCCCTGATGGCGCAGGTGGGTTGCCACCTCCCTGCAGACGAGGGCTCGCGGCTACCCGTGTTCGACGACGTCTTCGCGATCATCGGCGACGACCAGTCGGTCGCCGAGAACCTCTCGACCTTCTCGGCCTTCGTCAAGCAGGTCCGCGAGATCCTCGACGCGGCCGACGAGCGCTCGCTGGTGCTCCTGGACGAGCTCGGCGCCGGGACGGATCCGGACGAGGGCGCGGCGCTCGCGCAGGCGATCCTCGAGGAGCTGGCCGGCCGTGGTGCGCTCGTGATCGCGACGACCCACCTCGAGCCGCTCAAGGCGTTCGCGTCCACCCATCCGCGCGCGCGTAACGCCTCGGTCGAGTTCGACACCGCGACGCTGGCGCCGACCTTCCGGCTGCGCTACGACCAGCCCGGCCAGAGCTACGCGCTGACGATCGCCGCGCGCCTCGGCCTCGACGCCCAGCTGATCGCGCGGGCGACGGCGCACCGCTCCGAGCACGCCGTCCGGCTCACCGACCTGCTGTCGACGCTCGACGCCCACGCCCGCTCGGACGCCGAGCGCACGCGCGAGATCGAGCGCGTTCGGGCCGAGACCGCCGCACAGCTCGCGAAAGCCTCGGAGACGGCGACCGCGGCCGAGCACCGGGCTCAGGCGATCGTCGCGCGGGCTCGCGCCGAGGCCTCCGCGCTCGTCGCCGACATCCGGCGCGCGCTCGCGACGGAGTGGGACAAGCTCAAGCGCACCGAGCGCTCGCGCCGATCGCTCGAAGAGAGTCGCCGCCGCGTGCGTGATGCCTCGTCGAGCATCGAGACCGTGGCCCCGCACGTCCCGGTGGAGATGCCGGCCACCCTCGTGCCCGGCGCGACCGTCGCCGCCGAGCACCTCGGCATCCGCGGCGAGCTCGTCGCGATCGCGGGCGGGTCCGCCACCGTCCGCTCGGGCTCGGTCACGGTCCGCGTGCCCCTCCAGGCCCTCCGCCCGGCCGGCGCAACCGGGCGAGGGGGAGTCGGGGTGGGGTCCGGGGCGAGTGGGGTTCCGAAGCCCCGCGACCCCACCCCGACTCCCCTTCGCCCGGTCGCGCCGGAGATTCTCCTTCTTGGCAAGACGACCGACGAGGCGCGCGACGCGGTCGAGCGATATCTGGACGCCGCGTTCCTGGCGGGGCTCTCCAGCGTGCGATTGGTTCACGGCAAGGGCACCGGCGCGCTGCGCAAGGCGGTGCGCGACCTCCTCGGCGGTCATCCGTTGGTCGACTCCTTCCGCGAGGGCGAGCCCTCCGAGGGCGGCGGCGGCGCCACCGTGGCCGCGTTGAAGGTCGGGTGATGGCGCAATACGCTCAGGCGCTGCTCGACGACGTCCGTAACGCCGTGGACATCGTCGACCTCGTCGGCCGGTTCGTGAACCTCCGCAAGGCCGGCGTCAACTGGAAGGGTCTCTGCCCCTTCCACGGGGAGAAGACCCCTTCGTTCATGGTCAACCCGAAAAAGGGGATCTTCCATTGCTTCGGCTGCGGAGTGGGCGGCGACGTCTTCGGCTTTCTCATGCGCCAGGACCGTCTCTCGTTCCCCGAGGCCGTCCGCTCGCTCGCCAAGACCGCGGGGATCGCGCTGCCGGAGGAAGGCGTCCGGAGTGGTGATTCCGGCCGCGAGGAACTCATCCGGATCGTCGATCTCGCCTGGCGCTTCTACGACGACACACTCTGGAGGACGGCGGGAGACCGCGCGCGCGCCTATCTCGAGCAGCGCGGCATCGACGCCGACGTCGCGAAGCGCTTCGGCCTCGGCTATGCCCCGGAGGGCTGGGACGGGCTCCTCACCTTCATGCGCTCGCAGAAGGTCACGGACGACGCGCTGGTCACCGCGGGGCTCGCGGTTCAGCGCGAGAACCGTAGCGGCGTCTACGACCGCTTCCGAGGACGGCTGCTGTTCCCGATCCGCGATCTCCAGGGCCGGGTCGTGGCCTTCGGCGGGCGTGGATTCGGGGACGAGCAGCCGAAATACCTCAACTCGCCGGAGACCCCGCTCTACACCAAAGGCAATCTGCTCTACGCCGCCGACATCGCCCGACCCACGATCCAGACGAAGAACCGCGCGCTCCTCGTCGAGGGCTACGTCGACTGTCTGATGGCCCACCAGCATGGGTTCACCGAGACGGTGGCGGCGCTGGGCACCTCGTTCACGGCGGCTCAGCTCGCCCTGCTGCGCCGCTACTGCGACGAGGTCGTCACCTTCTTCGACGCCGACGCGGCTGGCCAGAAGGCGGCGGAGCGCGCCGAGGAGCTGCTCGAGCCCACCAGCGGCGGCATGGCGTGGGCCGTGAACCGCTCCGGATCGTTCGAGGGTGGTGGCACCTTCCGAGTGAAGGTCGCCCTGCTCCCAGCCGGCCACGACCCCGACACCTTCTTGCGTGAGTCGGGCGCCCCGGCGTTCGCGGAGCGGATCGGCGCCGCGCGGAGCCTGCTCGCCTACGCGCTCGATCGCGCCGTCGTCGATCCCGACGGCGCCACCGGCGCCCGCGCCCGGACGACCGCGTTCGCGCGCGTGGCGGTGATGCTGGCGAAGGTCGCCGACGCGCAGGAGGCCGCGGCGCTCTCCCGCGAGGCGGCGGCCAAGCTCGGGGTGGACGCGACTCAGCTCTGGATCGAGGCGCAGCGGCTTCAGTCCTCGCTGCGGACGCCACCCGCGCGGCCGCAGACGGCGCCGGCGCCGTCGTCCACGCCGCCGGTCGAGCGCGATCTGGTCACGCTGCTACTGCGCTCCGTCGAGGCGCGCGCCGGCTTGTTGGCGATCCTCGACGAGACCGACGACCTCGGCCACCCGCCGCTCCGCTCGATCGTGGCCGCGCTCAAGCGCCGGCCCGACGCTCCCGCGGAAAGCCTGATGACCGATCTCGAGACCGACGAGGCGCGCTCGGTCCTCTCCTCGCTGCTCGTGGAAGATCGCGAGAGCCTTGACGTTCAGGTTAGCATCGAACAGTTCCAGCGACGGCTCGAGCGCAGCCAGCGGTTGCGGCGTGCGCGAGAGGTGAGCCAGACCATAGCCGAGACTCAGGCGAAGACGGGGGTCGCGGCGCCCATGCACACGGAGCTACGAACGCTGCACGAGGAAAGCGCCGTCGTGTACGGGATCACGGGTGGTGTCGCCCAGTCGTTAGAACATGGGACTCCGGGGTCCCCAAGGAGCTCAGACGAATGAGCGAAGAGCCAAAGCTGGAGGAGCTCGACCGACTGATCTCGATGGGGAAGCAGAAGGGCTTCCTCACCTATGACGACGTCAATAATGCCCTCCCTTCGGACCTCGTCTCGCTCGACCAGCTCGACGACATCATGATGATGTTCGGCGCCATGGACATCGAGGTGGTGGACTCCGCGAAGGCCGGCCGCCTCCCGTCGGAGGTCCGCGAGCGCAAGGCGCAGGCCGAGCCCGAGGACAATGACGACGACGGCCCGCCCGAACCGATCGACCTGACGCCGGGGCCGGTCGGGCGCACCGAAGACCCGGTGCGGCTCTACCTGCGCGAGATGGGCCGCGTCGCGCTGCTCACGCGCGAGGGCGAGATCGCGCTCGCCAAGCGGATCGAGGAAGGCAAGAACCAGGTCACCGCCGCCATCCTCAGCACCAACCTGGCCCTCGAGCGGTTCCGCGAGCTGCGGGACCAGCTCCGTCAGCACGACATCTCCATCAAGGAGGTCGTCGACGTCAACGAGGAAGAGTTCACCGAGGAGAAGGAGGCGGACCTGACCCGCCAGGTCATCGCGGCGTTCGCCATGGTCGACCGGCTCCTCCGCGAGCGCGACAAGCTCGTCGCCCAGGCCCGGAAGCTGCGGCTCAAGTCGCCCGGCCGGCGGCGGACCAAGAAGGGCAAGGAGCCGGCGTGGAAGCGGCTCGAGGCGCAGGCGCAGCAGCGCCAGGTGAAGGTGCTCGAGCGGCTCCGCGCGCTCAACATCGGCAACCAGATCATCGATCGCGAGGATTCGGACCTGGGCCGTCGCGGCCTCGTGCAGCGCCTGCGCGACCTGCTCGACGACGTCGAGCGCGCCGAGCACGTGATCCGCCTGTGGACCAACGGTCGACGCCCGTCGGCGGACGAGGTCCAGAACCTCATCTACGTCTCGTTCCGCGATCCGGGCGTCAACGGCGGCACCGCCGTGGGTGGCGGCGACCTCCATCTCAGGGCCGCCAAGAAGTTCCAGTCCCCCAAGCAACAGCAAGTGTGGGTCGCCCAGCAAGAGATCAAGGTCGCGGAGGCGCGCGCCAACGCCAAGGCCGACGAGATCAAGCGCGTCATGACCATCATCAAGGCGGGCCAGGTCAAGGCGGCGCAGGCGAAGAAGGAGATGGTCGAGGCGAACCTGCGTCTCGTCATCTCGATCGCGAAGAAGTACACGAACCGTGGCCTGCAGTTCCTGGACCTGATCCAGGAAGGAAACATCGGCCTCATGAAGGCCGTCGATAAGTTCGAATATCGGCGAGGCTACAAGTTCTCGACGTACGCCACCTGGTGGATCCGCCAGGCGATCACCCGGGCGATCGCCGATCAAGCCCGCACGATCCGCATCCCGGTGCACATGATCGAGACCATCAACAAGCTCATTCGGACCTCGCGCCAGCTCGTGCAGGAGCTCGGCCGCGAGCCAACCCCGGAAGAGATCGCGACGAAGATGGACGTGCCGGTCGACAAGGTGCGAAAAGTTCTGAAGATTGCTCAAGAACCAATTTCACTGGAAACACCGATCGGAGAGGAAGAGGACAGCCACCTGGGCGATTTCATCGAGGACAAGCAGGTCGTGTCGCCCGTGGAGTCGATCATCGGCCTCTCGCTGCGCGAGCAGACGAACAAGGTCCTCAACACGCTCACGCCGCGCGAGGAGAAGGTGCTGCGGTTGCGCTTCGGCCTCTCCGACGGCTGCGAGCACACGCTGGAAGAGGTCGGGCAGGACTTCGCCGTCACGCGCGAGCGGATTAGACAGATCGAGGCCAAGGCCCTGCGCAAGCTCCGTCATCCGTCGCGCTCGAAGAAGCTCCGGAGCTTCCTGGAGTCCTGATTGCGTATGATGACCCCGCGGGCCCATAGCTCAATGGCAGAGCAGCCGGCTCATAACCGGTTAGGTCTTGGTTCGAGTCCAGGTGGGCCCACCATTGGAGCGATGGCCTTGAGACCGGCTTGGACCGAGGGTGGCCTGATAGAGGCGCGTGTGGCTCCGATCTGCGGGCAACCCGAGCGTTCGGCGCGGGTGGCTCCGATCTGCGGACAACCGACGGCGCTGTTTAGCATAAAATCGGAGGTGGCGTGGACGCTCAGCTCCTGACGCTGGTAGATTTGCAGGCCTTCGATGCGCGCATCGCCGCGCTCGAGGCCGAAGCCGCCCGCCTGCCGAAACAGATCGACGCCATCCACGCCGCCCTCGTCCAAGCCAAGAAGTCGCTCGACGCGCTCCGGACCAAGGCCGACACGACCCGCAAGGATCTCCGGAGCCGGGAGAAGGACCTGGAGGTCACGACCGCCAAGCGCGCCAAGGCCGACGCGCGCCTGTGGGAAGTGAAGAACAACGTCGAGTACTCGGCGGTGCTCGCCGAGATCGAGGCGATCAAGCAAGAAAAGGCGCAGGGCGAGGAAGAGATCCTCGGCCTCATGGAGCTGCAAGAGCGTCTCGCCGGGGAGATCCGCGAGGGCGAGTCCCGCTTCCGGGCCGAGGAGCAGCGCGCCCAGCAGGACGAGGTCGTCGTGAAGAAGAAGCTGGAGGCGGTCGAGACCGAGCTGGCCGTCGTGCGCGCCGAGCGCGACTCGCGCGCGCGCGAGCTGCCCCGCCCCTTGCTCACCGATTACGAAAGGATCTTGAAGGCCCGGGCCGGCGTCGCGGTGGCCCGCGTGACCAACACCGCCATTTGCGGCGGTTGCCGCGTGTCGATCCGCCCCCAGGCGATCCAGGAGCTGAAAGCCGCTACGACCCTGATGCTCTGCGAGAGCTGCGGCCGGTATCTCTACTGGCAGGAATCCGCCTGACGGCCCGACGGGCCGGCGCGCCACCGCCCGCCTCCCCGTCCGAGATCGTCCTCTACACCGACGGCGCGTGCTCCGGGAACCCCGGCCCCGGGGGCTGGGCCGCGATCATCATCGACGGCGGTCAGGAGCGCACCGTCTCCGGCGCAGACCCACGGACCACCAACCAGCGCATGGAGCTTCTGGCGGCCATCGAGGGCCTCGCGGCGATACCATCGGGTAAGCGCGTGCTCCTGCACTCGGACAGCGCCTACATCGTGAACTGCTTCCGTGAGCGCTGGTGGGAGCGCTGGCAGAAGAACGGCTGGAAGAACGCCCAGAAGAAGCCGGTCGCCAATCGCGACCTCTGGGAACGACTGCTCGCCGAGGCGCAGCGCCACGACGTCGTCTGGTGCAAGGTGGCCGGCCATGCCGGCGACCCGCTGAACGAGCGCGTCGACGCCCTGGCCCGCGGCGCGATCGCCACGCTCGGCGCGCAGCTTGGCCGGGACGCGTAGATCCCTCGCGATCGCGGCCGCGGCCCTTGGCTCGTCCAGTCGACTAAGCCGAACGGACGGCGATTCCCTTCGGCGCGAGCACAGTCGCCGCCGACCTCTATCGCCCGGCGCACCCGCGTGGCGCGATCCTGCTCGTGCACGGCCTCTCGCCGGCGGGTCGTCGCCAGCCGGATCTGGCGCGACTGGCCGAGCTCCTCGCGCGCCACGGTCAGCTGGCCCTCGTCCCTCAGTTCGAGGGGCTGGCCGCGTTCAGGCTCGACGGCACCGAGGTCGCGGCCGTGGTCGCGGCGCTGGACCACGCGGCGCGGCTCGCGAGTCCCGTTGCGATCGCCGGCTTCAGCTTCGGCGCCGGGCCGGCCCTCCTGGCGGCCGCCGAGCGGCCTCGCATTCGTCTGGCCGGGAGCTTCGGCGGCTACGCCGACCTGCGCTCGGTCATCGCGTTCGTCACGACGAGCGCCGCCCCGGAGCCCTACAATCGCTGGAAGCTCCTTCAGCTCCTCGCTGGATTCGCCGAGAACCCCGTCGACCGCTCTCGACTCGACGCCATCGCGCAGGTGAAGCTCGCCGACCCGTCGGCGGACACGACACAGATGGAGGCTATGCTCGGCGCGGACGCGCGATTGGTGCTGGCGCTCGTCTACAACCGACGCCCGGACGCGCTCGACGGCCTCCTCGCGCGGCTGTCGCCCGGCGCCCGCGCCGCCCTCGACCGGCTCTCGCCGTTGCCCGCGATGGCCCGCCTGCGGGGCCGCGTGCTGATCGCCCACGGCCGAGCAGACATCTCCATCCCGTACACGGAGAGCGTGCGGCTCGCCGAGGGGGCTCGGACCCGCGCCGTCATCTTGAGCACGTTCCATCACACCGGCCCGCTCTCCCCGCTGGAGCTCGTGCGCGCTGGCGTGCCGGACGCGTGGAAGCTGCTCGGGCTGGCCGATGCCCTGCTGAGCGACGGGAGCCTCTGACTCCCCTAGGCTATACTGTCGGGTGCGCCAGAGAAGGCTGGACGGTCGCCGGCCGTGGCAACGCGGCGGGAGGAAAGTCCGGGCTCCGCAGGGCAGGGTGCTGGGTAACGCCCAGGGGGGGTAACCCCACGGACCAGTGCCACAGAAAAGAGACCGCCGTCTCGTCGAGCCTGCGAGGGTGGCGAGGCGGTAAGGGTGAAACGGTGAGGTAAGAGCTCACCAGCGGCGCGGGTGACCGCACCGGCTAGGTAAACCCCACCCGGAGCAAGACCAAATAGGGGAGCAATGGCGTGGCCCGCGCCGCTCCCGGGTTAGGTCGCTGGAGACGCCGGGCAACCGGCGCCCTAGAGAAATGACCGTCGCCCCGGCGGGAAACCGACGGGGAGACAGAACCCGGCTTACGGGCCTTCTCTGGCGCGCTTTTTGTTCTCCATCACTTGGGCACCACCAAGTTGTCCACACTGGGGGGTGGCCTAGAATCCGGGCCGGTAATCCGTAGCCGCCTGATCGCTTTCACGAGCTCCGGATTCGCGACCTGCGTGTAGATCTCCGTCGTCTCGAGCCTCGCGTGCCCGAGGAGTGCCTGGATGTAGCGAATGTCCGTCCCCTGCCGGAGGAGGTCCGTCGCGAACAAGTGTTGGAACCGATGCGGCACGCACTCGGGGACCTTGCGCCGCCGTCCCCAGCGCGCCGTGCGCCGCTCGACGGCCTTCCGCTGCCAGGGGGAAACTTCGACCAGGGCCCTTGACCGAGAATGCGCCGACCCTCCGTAACGGCCGAGCACCTATTGTCCTCTCACGCCACGGTTGCGCATATTCCGGAAAGGTAACGCCTTATGGAATGCGCGCGCGCGTTGACGAGGTAGACGGGTTATGGGAACTTACACGGACATTGCTGCTTAGCTGGGAGGGAGCTGCGAGAACGCGTTGGGAACAATAGTAATCGTCTCGCCTCCGGCTCTCTTCTCTTTGTCGTGTCGTCAATGAGCGTCGGAGAAAACGCCTGACTTCGTGAAACGCGCTATGCTGATTCTATGAATCTCTTCATCGTCTCCCGTCAGCACCACGATCTTTACGAGTACCTGTGTGAGCGTCTATCCGGAAACGCATGCGTCCGCGTTACCGTCGATCGTCGATCGGGAGAGCGCCGGCACCGGGCGACGCCGGCCGCCGCGGAACGCCGCCGAATGGAACGACGGATCCGTCCGGAAATCGACGAACAACTGAGGATCCACTCCCACGCGATCGTGACGGTCCCTTCGGAAAGGCCGCCAGCCGAGCCCCTCACGCCGCTGCGCGATACGCTCCGCTGGGTCGATACGGTCCAGCATCACGTAACTGCCGTCCGCTCGGTGCTTTACGAGCACGAGCGGTTGCAGCGGGAGAGCGACGCGCTCAAGCAGGAGAACGAGCGTCTGCGGGCCGAATCGGACCGCGCTCGGAAGGAGCTCGAGCATATCGATGCCCAGCTCGCCCGCGCGATCTCGATCGCGAATGACCTTTTCGCCAGGATTCACCACGGGCCCGCACCTCACGACGCGGAGGGATCGCGTCCCGCCGCTTCCTGAGCCATTCTCGGAAGTTGCCCCTCACTCGCACTGCACCCGCGACTGGCTCGTACTCGAAGCCGCGTCAGTCTCTTCGAGCCCACCGTCACAGGTCGATTCAGCTCGCTCGGAAGTCCTGAGGCCGCCCGAGGCCGCGGCGTCGAAGGGTCAGCGCGAGATGCGGGCCGTCGTAGAACCCGAAGCGTCGAGCGACGGTGCTGACCTTGTCGCGGGTCTCGCGGAGCATGGAGATCGCCGCCTGGACGCGCACCCGAACCAGATACTCCATCGGCGGCAGGCCCATCTCTTCGCGGAAGACGTGCGCGAAGTGGTCGGCGGAGAGCCCCGTACCCGCGCTCAGGTGCGCCACGCGCACCGTGTGATCGGCGTAGCGGGCCACCGCGCGCTCCACGGCTTTGCTCGAGGCAGCGCTGAGCGGTTTCATCAGTGCGCCCTCCGGATCCGGAGGCAGCAGCGTCGCGATCTCTCGAAACAGCCTCGCGAAGTCCACGGGCTCCGGGATGACGAGCGCGGAAGGGCCAACGGCCGGCTGCAGGAGCGGGCCGATACGATCAGCCGATCCGATGACGATCATCGGGCCCTCGGGAAACATCGTCTGGAGGCTCTGCAGGCCCAGCACACGCTCCAGCGAGGCGGACCTGAGGTCCACGATGACGAGATCCGGCGTCATCGTGCCCAGCATCTCGACGGCCTTGCCGATTCGCGCCGCCACGTCCACGCGGCACCGCGGCTGCAGCGCCACCGCCAGCGCGGCGCGCAGACCCGGATCCGATCCGACGACCAGTACGCGGCGCGCGACCAGGGTCGGTTGCGGGATTGCGACCGCCGGGTCACCGTGGGCGGCCAGGAGCTGCCGCACGACGAGCTCCATCACCTCGGGCTCGGTGGGCTTCACGAAATAGTCGGCGGCGC
>Ga0066656_10001319_pt1 | contig 10729 bp, 8 predicted proteins | sample GraSoiAngelo_105_FD_71411 | JGI IMG/M metagenome (GOLD analysis project Ga0066656, IMG submission 71411) | Grasslands soil microbial communities from the Angelo Coastal Reserve, California, USA - 14_0903_05_40cm | ecosystem: Environmental > Terrestrial > Soil > Grasslands | place: USA... | reverse complement strand
GCATTTTTTGCCGCCAACTGGGCTTGGGCATACTGCATCCGCTGAACGGTGTCGTAATCGTCCGGCTTTATTTTCAGAGCGGCTTGATAGTCAGCGATGGCCTTTTCGTACTCCAAGATCGCCGCATAGGTCGCGCCGCGTTTCACCAGCGCATCCTCGTTCGTCGGCGTTTTCTGAAGGATAATGGTATAATCTTCCACCGCCGCCGGAAAATTTTTCAGATTCCGGTTCGCCCACGCGCGCCGATCATAATTCAGCGGATCCTCGGGATCTTTCTGGATCGCCGCGGTAAAATCAGGCACGGCTTTGTCCCACTGCGATAAACCGATCTCGGCAAAGCCACGTGATTTCAACCCGAGCAAATCGTCGGCTTTAGTTTCCAATGCCTTGTTGCTGTCAGCCAGAGCGGCGTCGTATTGCCGCGCTAAATCCTCCGTCTGCGCGCGCTCACCATATCCACTCGGGTCTTTTGGAGACAGTTCGATTTGTTTCGAAAAATCCGCGATCGCGGAACTGTATCTCGCTCCAGCTGCGGCGCCATCGCCGGCTGCTTCAGCCGCTCTTGCCGCCGCACGATACGCAGTGCCGCGATCGCGATAAGCTAACGGATCATCCGGACTGGCCTCGACGACTTTGGTGTACTCTGCAATCGCCAGGTCGTATTGTTTCGCATCGATTAGCTCGAGCGCTTTCCGGCGATGCCCATCCGCGTCTCCACCGCCGCCGCGCTTCTTCCCATTGGTTACCGGCGCCGCAAAAAAGAGCGCTGACAATAAAATCGATAAGGTGAATGTGGTTCGAATCTTCATGTTCTCCTCCGGATCCCAATTTTTGAGCGATTAATGCCGCACAAGCCAGCAAATTAAACTGCGAAATCACAGCACCATGCCACAATCAGCCGCATGGAGCGAAACACCCGGCAACTCTCCCGAGGTTACGCCGCACTCTTCGCCAGCATTGCGATTTGGTCGATGCCTTCGCTCTTTCAATTTTACCTCGTCCGCTACTACGAGCCGTTCGCGCAAAATTTCTACCGTTACTCCGTCGCCTGCCTCGCCATTGCCCCATTCGTTTTCTACCGCGTGCGTCGTGGCGGCCCCAAGATCGACATCCATGCGCTCGGCCTTTGCCTCATTCCGTGTATTCCCAATGTCATCCATCAAATCACACAGGTCGTTTCGCTCTTCTATATGGGACCCGGCGTGTACGCGATTTTCAATCGCTCATCCGTAATTTTCACCGCCCTGCTCGCGCTCGCATTTTTTCCTGAGGAGCGCCACATCGTTCGCCAATGGCAATTTCAACTTGGAACGCTGCTTGGATTGCTCGGCGCGTTCGGCGTGATCTGGTTTCAATCGAACGGGCAAGAACCCGCCCTGAGCGCAAGTCGAATGGGTCGACATATTGCTTGGCCCGGGTTGCTCATCGCCTTCACCGCCACATTTTGCTGGGCGCTTTACGCCGTGCTCGTGAAACGTCCTTCCGCCCAACTGGGCGCGATTCGCAGTTTCGGCGTGATCAGTTTGATTACCTCCGCGCTTTCATTCCCGCTGACCTTGCTCTTCGGCAGAATCGACGCCCCGCTTCACGCCGGTGCACATGTAAATCTCATTCTCATTATCTCCGCCATCACCTGCATCACCATGGCGCACGTTTTGTATTACGTTGCGATCCAGGAAGTCGGCGTCGCGCTCGCGCAAACACTCCAACTCCTCTGCCCGCTCGGTGCGCTCGCGCTCTCCGCTTGGATTTTCCACGAACGCCTCACCTCGGCCCAATTAATCAGCGCCGCCATTTTGCTCATCGGCGCATTCCTCGCCATGCGCACCAAACCCGCAGCCGTCGTCGAGACCGCAGAAAATATCTAGGATTTTTTCAACGCCTGCGCCTTGCGCACCAGTTCGATAAATCCCGCGCGATAACCGTTCGCGTCGCTTCCTTTTCCTTCCTGCGCCCATTCCAGCACCGTCCCGAATGTTCCGTTCCCTTTATGCTCGGAATCACGCAAAAGCATTCCAAATTCCGCGACCGCGGCCGCAAACTTGAAGTCCGGGGACGTGCTCGCAAATGCCGCATTCGAGTCAAGCACCGGCCGCTCAATTAGCTGGCTCTTATCTTCATCCGGCTTTTTGTAACGCAACTTCACCGTCAGCATTTCATCAGATGACAATGTCGCTTTTTCCGGCTTTGAATATTTCAGCGGATCGACCGGTGGCACGTTCGCGGTCGGATTCGCACTCACTCCCACCGGAACGACTTCGTACAGCGCGGTCACGGTGTGGCCGGCGCCGATCTCGCCCGCGTCCACTTTGTCATTGTTGAAGTCTTCTTTTCGCAGCATCCGTTTTTCGTAACCGATCAAACGATACGACGCTACCCGCGCCGGATTAAACTCGACCTGGATTTTCACGTCCTTCGCAATCGTCACCAGCGTTCCGTTCATTTGTTGCACCAAAACTTTCCGAGCTTCGTCGAGCGAATCGAGATATGCGTAGTTGCCGTTTCCCTTGTCGGCCAATTTTTGCATTGTCGAGTCTTTCAAGTTGTCGGTGCCGACTCCGAGCACACTGAGAAAAACGCCGGTCTTCGCCTTTTCCTCGATCAACCGAATCAAATCACCCTGATTGGTCACGCCAACATTGAAATCGCCGTCGGTCGCGAGAATGACACGGTTCACGCCGCCTTTGATGAAATTGTCCGCCGCGACTTTGTAAGCGAGCTGAATCCCTTCAGCGCCGTTGGTCGATCCGCCCGGCTCCAAACTTTCCAGCGCCGAAAGAATTTTCTCTTTCTGATTGCCTGGCGTCGATGGGAGCGCCAGTCCGGATGCGCCGGCGTAAACTACGATCGCAACACGATCATTCTCCGTCAGCTTCTCGACCAGCAATCGCATCGATTGCTTGATCAGCGGCAACCGCTCAGGCGGCGTCATCGAACCGGAGACGTCGAGAAGAAAAACTAAATTGCTCGGGCCGCGCTTGTCGGTCGCAATTTCTTTTCCTTTCAATCCAATTCGGACGAGCCGGTGCGACGTTTCCCATGGACAACTCGCAAGATCGACGTACACCGCGAACGGCTTTTGATCAGTCGGCTGCGCGTAATCGTAGGTGAAGTAATTGATCATCTCCTCGACGCGGACTGCATCTTTTGGCGGGAGCGAGCCTTCATTGACAAACCGCCGAATGTTCGAATACGACGCCGTGTCTACATCGATTGAGAACGTCGAGAGCGGATTTGTCTTCGCATCGAGAAACGGATTCTCGAGGATGTGATCGTAAGCCGCGGTATTGAACTCGCCGTTCGGCTGGCGGATTGCGCCATAACGATCGCTCCGATCAAACTCGGCAGCGGGAAGTGAATACGCCAGTGATGCCGATTTAGTGAGTGATTGGGCTGGAACTCCGCGCGCAACTCCGGTTTTGGCTGCCGCCGGGGCTGCGGGAGTGGCTGCAATCTCCTCATGAAACTCAGGTTGAACTTCCGCTTCAACTGGCTTCTGGCCGACCTCTTCGGCGGATGGAATGTTGGAACCAGTAACTACAACTTGCTCAGCCGATCGGTGTTTGAGCGAAACAACCGTCACTCCCGAGACAATTGCGAAAATCGCGATCACCGCCGCAATCGCCAGCGGCCGTCCAATTGACCAAAACCAAGGATCATCGCGGATGTCGCTCAAGCTTCGCGACGGCGGCCTCGGTCTTTCATTCGCCATCTCGGCGGCGAATTCGTTCTTCAGCGCGCGCGAGAGCTCACGTGTTTCCTCAACCACGCGCTGCGCTTCCGGCGATTCGGCGACTGCGCGCGCGATTGTTGATTTTTCCGGCTCTTCGAGTTCGTCGAGCGCGAATGCCGTTAATTTTGGATCATCAATATTCATGTCAGATTGTTCTGGGATTGAATTGGATAAAATCTTTGGCGACTTGGCCGTAGCGCTGCCGCAGCGTTGTCAGCGCGGTGTGAATCAGAACGCCGACGCTGTTGGCCGTCGTCTTTGTAATCTCGGCGATTTGTTGATAGCTGAGATCGTTTTGAAATTTCAGCTGCAACACTTCCTGTTGCCGCGCCGGCAACGTCGCCAGGATCTTCATTAAAAATCCGCTCGCTTCTCTCTGCTCGATACGCTCGAACGGCATCGGCTGCTCATCCTCGCGCGACTCAATAATTTCCTCTTCGAGATAAATCATTCGCTTTTCTTTCCGGCAAACGTTCAACGCGCCGTTCCGACAAACGGTGAACAGCCAGGTCGCCGTTCTGTCCGGAGCGACCGCACCGTTACGCTGAAATTTTATGAATGTTTCCTGGACCACGTCCCTCGCCCTTTCGTTGTTGCCGGTAATTCGCGTCGCATATTGAAGAAGTGGGATCTCAAATCGTCGTAACAGCTCCTCAAAGTTTTGCTGCGCTTCCATTATCGATTCGAACGCGATTTAGCCGGGCAAATCATATCATATCCAAAAAATCAGTAAGACACGCCCGTCAGTGTGTAGGTAATCGGAACTTGAATACTGGAGGCGGCGCCCGATTTGAAACGCCAGTTTCGCAAAGCTTCCACGGTCGCATGGTCCAGAATCATACTGTCGGTGCTTTGCGCCATACGGGCATCAATCACGTTGCCGGCTTCGGTATTCACCGTCAGCTGCGCGACTCCCGATCCGGTGATTCCAGCGCGCCGAGCTTCGTACGGATAAGCAGGACGCGGTGCGTACAACGTTAACGCTTTCACCGAACCGGAACTCATCGCTCGTCCTGTTCCGGTACCAATTGATCGAACAAGTGGTGTCACGGGCGTTTTCTTGCGCGGATGAATTGGAGGTCGCATCGAATTCTCTTCCGGAAACGCATCCTCGTCAGTCGCTGGTTGAACCTGGTCCGGTGGCGAGACGTCTTCTGCCTCCGGCGGCGGTTGTTCGCCGTTGTCGATTCCAATTACATCAGAGATTTCAGTCCCCAAACCTGGAGTCACAGGTCGTGCCTTGTTTCCTGCAATTGCGATTGCTGCCAGATGGATCGCAACCGCACAGCCGAATGCGACCCAAATCAGCCAGCGGCTATGCGCTCGATAAATCAGTGCAGCGTCCATTGTCATTCTTTCAATGAGATAGACACCGCAAAGCCGAAAAAATTAGCGCGGTTCTGAGACGATTTTGCATTGCCAAACCGGCAACGCGGTTTTCACTGTTCAACCAAGCATGCAATTAGGTTCCTATCTGGCGGGACGGCAGCAGAGGATCGATCGGGCGCTGGATCGATATCTGCCGAAGGAGAACGTCCGACCGGCGACAATTCACAAGGCGATGCGCTATAGTTTGTTCGCCGGTGGAAAACGATTGCGGCCCATTCTTTGCCTGGCGGCGGCGGAAGCGTGTGGCGGCAAGATCGACCATGCATTGCCGCTCGCCTGCGCGATGGAATGCATCCACACCTATTCGCTCGTCCACGATGATCTCCCAAGCATGGACAACGACGATTTCCGCCGCGGACGTCCGACTTGCCACAAAGTTTTCGGCGACGGCATCGCCGTGCTCGCGGGCGATGCGTTGCTTACAATCGCCTTTGAAATCGTCTCGCGCGCAAAGCCGACGTCACGTTATGACGTGTCGATCTTGTTGCGCGAGGTCGCCGTCGCCGCGGGCAGCCAAAAGCTAATCGCTGGACAAGTGGCCGATCTCGAAGGCGAAGGAAAGCAGATTGGCATGGCGGGGCTGCGTTACATTCACGAAAACAAAACCGCCGCAATCCTGACAACTTCGGTCCGACTCGGCGCGATGAGCGCCAATGCGAACCCGAAACAATTGAATGCGATCACCAAATTTGGACGCGCGCTCGGTCTGGCGTTTCAAGTGATCGACGACATTCTCGATGTGACCCAAACGAGTGAGAAGCTCGGCAAAAGCGCCGGCAAAGACGTCGCCGCGCAAAAAGCGACTTATCCCGCGATCATCGGTTTGGACAAATCGCGCGCCGAGGCGAAGAGACTCACCAAGCAAGCGCACGCTGCACTGGCGACTTTCGGTGCAAAAGGCGACGCTCTGCACGCGCTCGCAAATTATCTGCTCGAACGCGAATATTAAACGGCGAGCGCGAGGTTCGGGTCGATCTCTTCAGTAACGTTTGAGCTGGCGCCGTTCTCCAATTTGAGCATCGCGGCAAACGCGATCATCGCGGCGTTATCGGTGCATAACCACGCTTCGGCGGTTTTGAATTCCACGCGTTGGCCTTTGCACGCTTCGCTCAATTGCTTTCGCAGTTCGCGGTTGCAACTGACGCCACCACTGACCGTGACAAGATCGACATCGAACTTTTTTGCAGCCGCGATCGTTTTCCAAACTAGAACATCGAAAATCGCTTGTTGGACCGACGCGCAAACGTCGGCAAGAAAATCGCCGCGCAACGTCGGCAACAAATAGCGGACTGCCGTTTTCAGACCGCTGAAGCTGAAGTTTTCCGATTCTGGCATGCTCCGCGGCAAATCGAACCGCTTCGAGTCGCCTTTCTCGGCGCATCTCTCAATCTCCGGTCCGCCGGGATAACCAAGTCCTAACAACTTCGCGATTTTGTCGAACGCTTCGCCGGCAGCATCATCAACGGTTCGACCAATGACTTCATATTCGCCGACGCCGCGCACAAAGATCGACATCGTGTGTCCGCCGCTGACGACCAGCGAAACGTTGGGCTTGATTTCTGTTTCGCCAAAAAATGGCGAGAGCAAATGCCCTTCGAGATGATTGATCGCGAGATATGGTTTGCCGAAACCGATCGCGAGCCCTTTCGCGATTGACGCACCTATCATCAACGAACTGGCCAAACCCGGTCCGCTCGTCGCCGCGAAGGCGTCGATTTGCGAGATGCCGATCTTCGCTTCGCGCGTGATGCGCTCAAGCAAGCGCGGCGCGTGCACAAGGTGATTACGCGACGCGACTTCTGGCACAACGCCGCCGAATTTTTCGTGCTCCGCAATCTGCGACGCGACTTCACTAGCCAGCAGCTGCGAGCCGCAGTGGCCATTGCGACCACGCAAAATCGCAACCGCTGTTTCGTCGCAGGAAGTTTCGAGCGCTAAAACTGTCATGTCGAGCGTAGTCGAGACATCTCTAGATATTCATCCGATTTTTGCAGTAGGAAATAGTAAGAGATTGAACTCGTTCGTCTCCCGACTCTCTCGCCGCTACCCTCGAGGCGCAACCGTCCATGTCGCTCGCCCCGCTCGCTCCATTCCTCGACGGAGCCTGTCGTGAGCGAAGTCGAAGGGCTCGGAATGACAATCGAGTCGAAAACGCGTCGGCTACTTCTTGATCGGTTCGCCTTTGGGTGTGTTTTGCTGAGCGTAAATCATTACGCCCTTGAGCGCGTCGATGGCGCGCAGCATCTGCGGATCCGTGCTCTTGATGAAATTCTTGTCCTCCTCCGGCTTGATCGTGTCGCCACTGCTACGCGCGGCAAAAAGTTGGCGTTCCAGCTCCGCGCTCATCGGGACTCGGATGTTGGGCGCGACCCCGTTGCCATGAATGACTTGTTTACTCGGGGTGTAATACTTCGCGGTCGTGAAACGCAACGCCGATCCGTCCGGCAACTGCATCACATTTTGGACCGACCCTTTTCCAAAGGTTGTTTCGCCCACCACGATTGCGCGGTGCAAATCCTTGAGTGCGCCGCAGACAATCTCCGCGCCGCTGGCGCTCCCTTCGTTCACCAAGACTGCCATCGGAAAATTCGGCCGCTGTTTTGCGACGCCGGAAGTTGTGTAGTCGCGCTGCTGCGAAGCGACGCGACCCTGGGTGGAAACGACCTTGGTGTTCGGCGGCAGAAATTGCGCGCAAACATCGACCGCGCTGTTCAGCAGACCGCCGGGATTGTTGCGAAGATCGAGAATCAGCGCCTGCATCCCTTGCTTTTGCATTTCATCGAGCGCTTTCGACAACTCATCGGCGGTCGGCTCGTTGAATTGAATCAGCCGCACGTAAGCAATCTTGAACGAGCCGGTCAGATCGGGATCGAGTAGTCGCGCGCCCTTGACGCTTTGCACTTTGATCTCGGCACGCTCGAGCGCGTAATCCTTGACCTCCTTAGTGGATGGCCGAATCAACGTCAGCGAAATTTTCTGGCCGGGCGCGCCGCGCAGATGGTTGATCACGTCTTGCAAATCCATTCGCTCAGTCGAAGTCCCGTTGATTTTTAAAATCTGATCGCCCGAGAGAATGCCAGCCCTAGCCGCGGGCGTGTCCTCCATCGGCGTCACGACAGTTGGCAGGCCGTTTTTGATTGCCACTTCAATGCCCAAACCGTTGAACCGGCTGCGCGTGTCTTCCTGCATGTCGCGGAAATCATTTGGGTCCATGAACTGACTGTGCGGATCGAGCGAGCCGAGCATGCCCTTGAGCGCAGCCGTGATCAGGTCGTGGTAGCTGGTTTTGTTTCCATCGACATAATCCTGGCGGATTAACTGAACCGCCTTGGCGAAAATGGCGATCTGGGAGTAACCGCTGTCCTCGTCTTGATCAGCGGCAGACAAGCTGTGAAAGCCGACGCTGAAAAGCAGAACGAGAGCCAACAAACCGAATGCTCCGATAAGGATACGGCGCTTCATCTTGGATTGAGCCTGGAAACGGTCGGACATTCGCTCATCCAAAATTTTTGGCAACGTGCAAAGCGTCGTCTAAAGTTGCGCCGCCGTGGTAATTCGCTTGAGGAAATTTCTCGCCTGCGTTGTTGTCGCAGCCGCGACGTGTTTGCCATTGACCAACGCGGTCGCACTCCAAACACCCGATTCGGAATATGAGGCGGTAGCGGAGGAATTCATCAGGGGCTACTTCGTCGCGCGACCCCTTCTCGGCACCGCCATGGGCCTGCACGAATACGATGGCAAGATCACGGATTACAGCCGGCTCGCGCTCGACGCCGAACTTTCCCGCTTGAAACGGTTCGAGGACCGGCTCCGGAAATTCGACCTCGATAAACTGAGTCAGCGGCAATCGATCGACTTGCGAATTCTGCAAGGAGCGATCCGCAAAGAAATTTTCCAGCGCGAAGCGATGTCGATCTATGAGCGCGACCCGATGGTTTATGCGCGCGCGGCAGACGTGAACATCTATATCAAACGCAATTTCGCGCCGCTGGATGATCGCGTCCACAGCATTGTCGCGATCGAATCGCAAGTGCCGAACATTCTAATCGCGGCCAGAACGAATCTCGATGCGGTGTTGCCCAAGCCCTACGTCGAGCTCGCGATCCAGATTGCAAAGGGCTCGGCCGATTTTCTGCGACAAAATCTTGTCGCAGCAGTCGCCGATCTTAAGGACGAACGCATTCGGACGGAATTTTTAGAGGCGAACCGGAGAGCAGCGGCTGCGCTGACCGATTATGCCGCCTGGCTCGAACGCGACAAATTACCCAAAGCGACCGCCGATTTCGCGCTCGGCGCAGAAAAATTTCAACGGCTGTTGAAAGAGACCGAACTTGTCGATCTTGCGCCCGAGAAAATTCTCGAGATCGGGCTGACCCAATTGCGCAAAGAGCAAAAAGCATTCGCCGAAACTGCCGAGAGGATCGATTCGAACAAATCGCCGGCGGAAGTTTTCAAACAAATGCAAAGCGAACATCCGACGCCGGAGAGCTTGCTCGGCGATATCGGGAAAGACCTCGAGCAGATCCGAAAGTTTGTTGTCACCCGAAAGCTGGTCACGATCCCATCCGAAGTTCGAGCGCGCGTGAAAGAAACGCCGCAATACCGCCGCGCGACTTCTTTCGCATCCATGGACACACCGGGGGCGTTCGAGAAGCGCGCGACCGAAGCTTACTATTATGTCACACCGCCAGAAAACGATTGGGCGTCGCTGCAAAAGGACGAATGGCTGACCGCGTTCAACTTCTACACGGCCGACGTTGTTTCAATTCATGAAGTTTATCCCGGACATTACGTTCAGTTCCTGCGCCTGAACGCATCGCCCGCCAGCAAGGTGGAAAGGATTTTTGGCAGCTACGCGTTCATCGAAGGCTGGGCCCATTACTGCGAAAAACTGATGATCGATGAAGGCTACGGGACGGTCGCAAATCCGAGCGAAGCCGACGCCAAACGGGCGGCAAAATATCGGTTGGCGCAAGCGGACGAAGCGATGTTGCGATTGTGCCGGCTGTGCGTTGCGATCAAAATGCACACCCAGAAGATGACGGTGGAAGAAGCGACCAGGTTTTTTCGGGAAAACTGTTACTACGAAGAAAAACCGGCCCGGACTGAGGCGATGCGCGGCACGTTCGATCCCCTTTATCTCAACTACACGCTCGGCAAATTGCAGATTCTGAAATTGCGCGACGATTATAAATCGCAAGAGGGCACAAATTTCTCAGCCCAGAGATTTCACAACGAACTTCTCAACCACGGCATGCCGCCGATTCGTCTGCTCCGCGAGCTCATGCTCAAGGACAAATCGAAGTGGGACGAAGTGCTTTAATCTTCGTCCGAATCGCCTAACAAATCTTTCAACAGCGGCTGCGGATTACTCGGCAGTTCTTCCACATCGCGTAATTTCTTGGTAATCGCGCGTGATCGCACCGCTACGGTGTCGACGTGACGCGCGGCTTGATCGAGCTTGTCTTTCACCGCCGAGAGCGCTTCGCCAAATTTTCCGAATTCAGTTTTGACCGCCGCCAGTAAATTCCAAACTTCGCTGGAACGTTTTTGGATCGCGAGCGTCCGAAATCCCATCTGTAAACTATTGAGCAGTGCCGCCAGCGT
>Ga0066656_10001314_pt1 | contig 10746 bp, 9 predicted proteins | sample GraSoiAngelo_105_FD_71411 | JGI IMG/M metagenome (GOLD analysis project Ga0066656, IMG submission 71411) | Grasslands soil microbial communities from the Angelo Coastal Reserve, California, USA - 14_0903_05_40cm | ecosystem: Environmental > Terrestrial > Soil > Grasslands | place: USA... | reverse complement strand
GCCGTCAGCTCGAGCGCGCGCAGCCAGGCCCGGCGGCTCTCGGCCGCTCGCGGCATCGCCTCGGCGGCTTGCATCGTCCCCGCCTCACCCGCCGGATGCCGCGGAATCATGCGGTGTTGCCGGCGTCGACGGTCAGTACGGTGCCGGTGATGCTCGTGCCGCCGTCGCCGAGCAGGAACTCGACCGCGCGCGCCACGTCGTCGACCTCGGGGAGGCGGTGAAGCGCGCTGCGGCGGACGATCTGCTGCCGGTGCGCGTCGCCGAGGCCGTGGGTCATCTCGGTGTCGACGAACCCGGGCGCGATGGCGTTCACGTTGACGCCCATCGTTCCGACCTCGCGCGCCAGCGACCGCGTGAAGCCGAGCATCGACGCCTTGGTGGCGCCGTAGACCGAGAGGCCGGCGTAGCCGGTGAACCCGATGATCGAGGCCACGTTGACGATGCGGCCGCCGCCGTCGGCCATCATCGCGCGCACCACGTATTTCGTGAGCACGATGGGCGACAGCGTGTTGAGTCGCACGAGCTGCTCGATCTGCGACGTGGGCATGAGGGCGAGGGCGCCGTTGGTTCCGACGGCCGCGTTGTTGACGAGGCCATAGATCGCGCCGAGCTCGCTCCGCAGCGTCTTGACCAGCTGGGGGACGCCGCCGATCTCGGCCAGGTCGAACGGCACGAAGCGGAACGATCCCGCGCGCGCGCGTTCGGCCTCCTCCATCGCCAGCGTCAGCTGATTGGTCTCCTTGCGGGCGATGGCGATGGCGCGGTAGCCCGCGGCGGCGAGGCGGCGGGCGATGCCGAGCCCCAGGCCGCGGCTGCCGCCGGTCACGACGACGTTACGCATCACGGCGTACCAGCTTGCCGGCGCCGTTCACGCCGAGGCCGGCCACGACGTTGATCGCGGCCGGCACCTTGTGCCGCGGCAGCGCCGCGCGACAGTGCCGCACGAGCTCCTGCTCGACGTCCGCCACGCCGCCGTCGGCGGGCGCATCCAGCACGACGTCGGCGACCACGAGCGCGCCGGTGATCGGATTCTTCCGCGCCCGCACGCGCGACATCCGCACGCGCGGGTGGCCGTTGATCACCGCCTCGACCTCTTCCGGATGGACCTTGAGCCCGCCGACGTTGATGACGCCGCCCCGGCGACCGACGAAGTAATAGCGGTCGCCGCGCCGCTCCACCATGTCGCCGGTGTCCACGAACCCGTCGGCGTCGGCCACGCGCTCGTCGGCATCGCCGAGGTAGCGGCTGGCCGTGCGCGTGGAGCGGATGCGAAGCGAGCCGTCCTCGACTTTCATCTCGGGGCCGCCGGTCCGCCGGCCGAGCAGGCCCGCCGGAAAGCCCGCGCGGCCGTCGCCGACGTCGAAGGCCACGCCGGCCTCCGTCGACGCGAAGGCGTGGGCGACCCGGGCGTGCGGGTAGCGCGCGCGCAGACGGTCGAGAATGGCCTGGTCCGCGATCTCGCCCGACAGGCGCACGTACTGCGGCGCGATGCGCTGCGCCGCGGCGCTCATGAGCGCCCGACGCCAGTGAGACGGTGTCCCGGACATGTGGGTGACGCCGTGCGCGCCGGCCCGGATCAGGAAGTCGGCGGTCGATTCCTCGGGGCAGGACAGCACCATCGAGCCGCCGCCCAGGAGCGCGCGGAGAAAGATCTGCAGGCCGCCGTAGCGGCGGATGTCGTAGAACGTCGCCCACACCGGCGGGACGGCCGGCCGTGCCCCGCCGATGATCGGCGCGGTGAGGCTCGACAGCGTGTGCGCGACCAGCTTCGGCCGTCCCGTCGTCCCGGACGTCAGCAGGATCCACTCCGTCCGGTGTCGTGCGGTCCGGTCGCACGCGCCGGGCGCGATCTTCGGCGTGCACGTGGCGAACGTCGCGACGCCCGGCGCCTGGACATCGGCGGCGCCGTCGGACACCTGGGCGTCGACGCCCGCGGTGGCCGCGACGCAGGGCAGGTGCTCGATCGCCAGATCGGGCGGGCAGAGGACGACGCGGGACGCGATCCCGTCGAGCTCGATGAGCGCGAGGGCGGCGGTGAGCTGGTCGCGGGCGGCGAGGAGCACCGAGCGATCACGCAGCGACTCGAGCGCTCCGCCGAGGCTCGAGCCGTCGACGAGATCGCCCAGCGAGACGCTGGCCTCGGCCCCCCACAGCGTGCGGTCGTCGAGCGGCCTGGCGTCGCTCAGCGCGGCCCAGAGCGAGTCGGGCTCAGCGGGCTGCATCCTCGTAGAGCCTGACGAAATCGCCGACGGTCACCGGGAATTCAGCGTCCTTGTCGGAATCGAACGGATCGACGCCCAGCTCGTCCTCCAGACGGGCGACGATGATCGCCAGGCAGAGCGAGTCGAGACCGGAGTCGAGGAGCACGAGGTCGTCGGACAGCGGCGCGAGCGTCCGCTTCTGCTCCCGGGCCACCTTCTCGAGCTGGGCGATGACGGTGCCTTTCACGGACGTCGTCCCGGTCTCCGCACGCATGACGGACGCTCCTCAGGCGGCGGGCGACGCCGCGGATTCGGTGTCGTGAATGACGATCACGCGCTTCAGCAGCGACCGCAGGAGCTCCACGCCGGTGAACAGCGCCGCGGGCGGCTCGGCGCCGGCGCGGCCCGGCAGCCTCAGCTCCGCCTCGAGCGCCCGCAGGAGCCCTTCGGTGTGGACGACGTCGACGACGCCGTGGACGTCGGTGTATTCCCGCTCCGACGAGCCCTGCCGCTTCGCGAGGTCCGCCAGGTACGGCATGAACCGCGTGATGAACCCCTCGAAGAAGGCCATCATCACCACGGTCTTCACCGCCGAGAGCTGGCCGACGAACCGCCGGACCTTCTCGAGATCTCGATAGATGGCGAAGGCATCCGAGTCGGTCGGGGCCGCGTGCGCCGCGACGGCGAACCGGCGCAGCATCCCCGGATGATTGTCGCGGACCTCTTCGAGGAGGTTGTCCTCGATGATCGCCTTGGCGTCGTGCGACGCGACGGCGAGATGGGCCGCGGTCATCCAGTAGATGAAGTTTCCCTCGAGCACGGCGGCATAGCGGGCGATGATCCCGCGGCGCTCGTCGGGCGCGAGGCGATCGGGATCGGGGAGCGAGGTCATGAGGTCGTCGATGGCCCGCTCGATGGAGTGCCGGATCGGGACGGTGAGCGATACCTCGTGGCCCAGCATGGGCAGTCCTCCGCGCGGCATCCTTGGCCGGTCGCGCGTTACCGGGCACAGGAGCGATTGCCCCAAGGCTACGCGGCGCCTGCAGGCGCGCCAACCCGCAGAGAGAGGAATCTTGCACACCGCACAGGGACATGTAGACCCCCCGAATGGGGGCCGCCGAAGGGTCGGTCAGCCGCGCAGGCCGAGCGGAGATTGCGGAGATTCTGGTACGCGCTTGCCACTCCGGCGCGCCGCCGGGCAATCTCGGATGAGCGCGAGCGTCAGGACTCCGGCGCCGCTCCGGCCCACCGGGCCGGCCGAGCGCAGGGCAAATCTCGTGTGAAATCGGGCCGATCGCGCCGCCCGCTCGGCGCGCCGGCCTGCCTCGTCGCCGGTCGTGCGTGCCGGTTTTCCTCGCCGGGGCGTGGCTTATGCTCTGGCAGGAGCGTATGCGCCATCGCCACGCGCTCATGGCGGTGTCCGTTCTCGCGGCCGCGCTCGGCGGCTGCACCGCCATCGGCTTCCACGACTCCGCGATGCGCGCCCGGCTGGACTTCGGCGCCGCCGACCGCCTGGCGCTCTGCGTGTACGTCGACAAGGGCATCGGCGAGCGCGCCGCGCGCACGCTCATCGCCGACGCGTGGAGCACGGAAGGCCGCCTCTACGGTCTCGCCGTCGACGTGGTGAGAGTCGTTCCCTGGAAGCGCCGGGGCTTCATGATGGACGACATCATGGCCACGATCACCCGCGAGCCGCTCACCGCGCCGTGCGACCGCGTGATGGCGCTCGTGAATCGTCACCTCGGGGACGTCGCGTGGAACCTCCTGCAGCTGCCGGAGATCCTCGGCGCCGTCAACGACGAGACGCTCACGCACGGCTACACGGTCGCGCGCCGCGCGAGCCTCAACCAGCTCTTCGAGTCGCCGGCGGACGTCGCGCGGCACGAGATCTATCACATGCTCGGGTGCGACGAGCACTTCAACATGGGCCGCTGCTATACGCAGATCGCGATGCTCAAGCGCTTCAAGCAGGCGACCGGCAGCGATTTCTTCCCGGCCTGGGACCTGACCAAGCAGCGGATCGTCGCAACTCGCGACGAGGTCAACGCCCGGCTGGTCGGGATCAACGCCCAGGCGGCGTCCGCCCTGCCCCGGCAAGCACGCCAGACATCCCCCTTCGGGGACTAGCGCGCCGAAGCGGCAGCGCCGGCTGCCGGGGCGTCGCGATCGTTCACACCACCGACAAAGTTCACAGTGGGTCCCGAATCACCCAGCCCCCGGACGCGGTAGTGCCCCGAAACATGAGGGAAATCTGCGCTGGGGCACGAGTCGTATACGAATAACTTGTTCATATGATGTGCACACATGCGCACCATCCCTGACGGCCGGTGCGCGGTGCGGCATGCTCCTTGCCAACTCCGGCGTGCCCATGAGGACACGGTACTTCGCCCGGACCCTCTTGATCGCTGCGCTCGGTACCTCTCTCGCCATCCCGGCTCCGCCGGTCGTTGCGTCGGCCCTCCTCGGGACCGCGCGAGGCCCGCAGACTGCCAGGCTGTCACTCGACGGCGGCAAGTCCTGGCTCACGCTCGGCGGCCAGTCTCTGCCGCTGCTGGCGGGTACGGAGATCCGCAGCTCGGCGGGGAATGCGGAGCTCACGCTCAACGAGGGCAGTCGCATTCTCGTGATGCCGTTCAGCGCGCTCACGGTCGCCCAGACGAGCCGCGGCGTCGAGATGTCGCTCGCCTACGGTCGCATCGCATTCAGCTTGCCGCCGCGCACGACGGTCGAAGTTGTCACCCCCACGGCCCGGCTCGAGCCCGGTGCCGGCCAGCCGATGGAGGGCGAGGTCTTCGTGACCGGCTCCGGGCTGACGGGTGTGCAGATGACCCACGGAACCTTGAACGTGCGACGGCTGTCGCAGCCGCGCGACGTCATGCTGGCCGGCATCGAGCCCGTGTTCCTCCCGACCCGCCCGTCGATGGCAGGAATCTACTTCAGCGCCGACACGCCGAGCACACCGCCCGCCGACGCCAAAGGCGTCTTCACCCCGGATGGCCGGAGCATCGGCTGGGTCGGCCGTGACGGGGCGCTCGTCATCGAGCCCGGGTACACCCGGAACCTGACGCGCCCATTCTCGCCGAAGCTCGTCCGCTTGGCGACGAATGCGATTCCCGAAAAGGATCGAACCGAAGAGGCCATTCCGTTGTTCGACGTCAACGGCGGCTACCTCGGATATCTCGCCGGGCCGGTGTTTTACGCGCAGACGCCGACCCCGCCGACCCCCGAGGCGGGCACGCCTGCCGAGGGCGCGCCGGCAGACACGGCCACCGGCGCCAGGAAGGGCCTGTCGACGCCGGCGATCGCGGGCATCGGCGCGGCGTCGGCCGCGGGCATCGGCGTGGGTGCGGCGGCGGCCGGGGGGGCCTTCAAGAAGGACAAGAAGAAGAAGAAGAACAAGGAAGACGAATGCCCGCCGAGAACGAAGCCGGCGACGCCGACGTCGCCCCCTGGTCGGTGTGACTCCTGACCCCGGCGCATCGGATGCGACCGACGCGGAGGCGAGCGTGAAAGCGATGCGACGTTGCAGCATCATCATCGCGGCGTTGCTGGGCTTGAGCTCATGCGCGGGTGTGCCATCGCAGCCCGCCCGATCGCCGGCGGCCGCGCTGCCGTCGCCCGCACCGGCGACGACGGCGGCGCCCGGGGCGTCGGCGCCGGCGCCGGTATCACCACCGGACGCCGATGCGCGCGGAGCGGCGCCGGACGTCGCCGACCTGACGCTGGGGACCGGCGACCTCATCGAGGTCTCGGTGTTCGACGTCCAGGAACTCTCGAACCTGAAAGTGCGCATTCCGTCCAGCGGCGCGATCACGCTGCCCCTTCTCGGCGCGGTGCCGGCCGCGGGTCTCACCGCGGGCGAGCTGCAAAGCGTCATCCGGCTGCGCCTGCAAGAAAAATACATGCACGACCCGCAAGTCTCGGTCTTCGTGACCGAGCACAAGAGCCAGCGGATTTACGTGAGCGGGCCCGTGAAAAGCCCGGGTCCACAAGAATTGATCGGGCGTGTGCGACTCGCGGATGCCCTGGCGATGGCGGGGGGGCTCACCGACGAGGCGGGCCGCTCCGTGCAGGTCATCCGCAAACGGACCGACACCCCGACCCCGGCCGTGGTCACGACGGTGATCGACCTCGACAAGCTCGCGACGTCGAAAGACGAAGTGAACATGGAGCTCCAGGCGGGCGACGTCGTGGAGGTCGCGCGCGCGGGAGCCTACTACGTCGGTGGTGAAGTCAACCGTCCGGGGCTGTTCTACCTCAAGACGCGTACCACCGTCGCCCAGTCCACGGTGAACGCGGGCGGCCCCAAGGACGTCGCAGACTGGGACGACCTCCGTCTGTACCGCCGACGCTCCGATGGATCGACGGAGGTCAAGACGTTCAGCCTCAACGAATTCGAAAACGGCGCGGCGTCGCCCGAGCTGCAGGCCGACGACGTCGTCATCGTCGGCAAGTCCGGGCTGAAGGTGTTTCTCTACAGCGTGCGCGACTTCTTCAAGTTCGGCATCGGCGCCAGCCTGCCCATCCTATGAGCCCGCTCCTTCCGCCCGAGCGCGAGATCCGAGCCCTGCCGGCCGGCGAGCAGGCGCTGGACGGCACGCGGTCCGAGCACGTCATCTACGGGTATGGCTACCCCACCGAGGAAACCTCGTCCCACTTCTGGGATTACTGGCGCGTCGTCGGCCGCCGCCGCTGGACCATCATCACGTGCTTCCTCGTCCTCGTGATGGCCGCGACCGTCTGGTCGTTCACCACGCGGCCCGTCTATCGGGCGACCGCCACCGTGCGAATCGAGAAAGACCAGCCCCGCATCGTCAAGTTCGAGGAGGTCGTCAAGGAGGATTCGCAGCAGGACTACTATCAGACCCAGTACCGGATTCTCCAGTCCCGCTCGCTCGCGAATCGCGTCATCGGCTTGCTCCAGCTCGACCAGCATCCGGAGTTCGTCGACAGGCCCAGCGCGCTGCCCGAGCGAACGGAGGCGACGGTCCGTGAGTGGCTCGTCCGCTGGATTCCGATGCCGCCGCCGCCCGCGCCCGAGGCCGCGGAGGACCTCGTGGTCACCTCGCCGCTGACGAGCGCCTTCCTCTCCAGGTTGACGATCGAGCCGATCCGAAGCTCACGCCTGGTGAAGATCGCCTTCGACAGCGGGCATCCCGATCTGGCCGCGCGTGCCGCCAATTCCGTCGCCGAGGCGTTCATTGCGCAGCAGCTCGACCAGAAGGTCGAGGCGACGCGGTACGCCACGCAATTCCTCGCCAGGCAGCTCGACGAGGCGCGCGGCAAGCTCGAGGAGTCCGAGGGCAAGCTCACGAGGTTTCTGAACGGCCACGACATCCTCTTCGTCACGGCCGACCGCGGCGGCCAGCAGCAGGACCTCGTGACCCAGCAGCTCGCCCTGCTCTCCGACGCGCTGCTCAAGGCGCGCGGCGAGCGCATCGCGAAGGAGAGCCTCATGACGCTGGCCACCACGAGCAGCACCGACGCGCTGCCCGCCGTGCTGCAGAGCGCCGTGATCGGCGGCCGCAAGCAGGAGCTCGCGACGCTCGAATCCGAGTATCGCAGGCTCGCGCAGACGTTCAAGGCGGACTATCCCCGCATGCAGCAGCTCGCCGAGAAGATCACAGAGACACGGCAGCAGGTGCGCGTGGAGAGCGAGCGCGTGGTGGCCGCGCTCCACACCGACTACCAGGCGGCGTTGCGGACGGAGCGTGAGCTCGAGGTGGCGCTCACCCAGCAGCGCCAGCTGGCCCGGGGTCTCAGCGACAACATGGCCGAGTACAGCCTGTTGCGCCGGGAAGTGGACACGAACCGTGAGCTGTTCGCCTCCCTGCTCGGCAGGCTGCGCGAGACGCAGATCTCCGCCGCGCTGTTCACCTCGAACATCTCGGTGGTCGACCGGGCCGAGATTCCGAGCGCGCCGTACAAGCCGAACAGGGCGCACAGCATCCTGATCGCGTGCGTGGCCGGCCTCCTCGGCGGCGTCGCGCTGGCCTTCCTGTTCAAGTACCTGGACACGAACATCAAGGACGCCAAGGAAGTCGAGTCGGTCCTGCGCGTCCCCGCCCTGGGGCTGGTGCCGTCGCGTCGGGCGCTCGCGGGACGGCGGGCGCGGCGGATGCTCGGCGCCACCGACGGCGCGCCGTTCGCGCTCCTCGCCCACTCGGAGATCGCGTCGGTCTTCTCCGAGGCCTTCCGAAATCTCCGCACCAGCCTGCTCTACTCGACGCCGGACCATCCACCGAAGACGATCCTCGTCACCTCACCGAATCCCGAGGACGGTAAGACGTCGCTGGTGACGAACCTGGCCATCACGCTGGCGCAGCTGGGGTCGGGCGAAATCCTCGTGATCGATGGTGACATGCGCCGGCCGAACCTGCACGACATCCTCGCCGTCCCCAAGGCTCCCGGCCTGTCGACGTACCTGACGGGGCAGGCCGAGCTCGCGGACGTCGTCGTCCCGAGCCGGATCCCGAACCTGTCGGTCATCCCCGCCGGCCGTGTCCCCGTGAATCCCTCGGAGCTCCTCGCCTCCGCCCGGTTCAAGCAGGCGCTCGAGACCCTGGGCCAACGGTTCGCCTACATCATCATCGACACGGGGCCGCTGTTCGGCGTGAGCGACGGCATGATTCTGGCCGGTCAGGTCGAGGGCGTGGTGCTCGTCCTCCGGCAGGGGCGCGCGAGTCGCGATGCGGCCCAGCGCGCGATCCGGAGCCTCATGTCAGTGCGTGCGAGGTTGCTCGGCGTCATCCTCAACGACGTGGAGATCGGTAGCTCGCGGTACTACGGCTACTACGAGTATTACAGCAACGGCGGCAGCAACGGTCACGCCTCGAGCGGCGAGGGAGAGCGTAACGGGACAGGGGCGGAGCCGGCCGTGGACGACGCCCCGCGTGTGAGTTGAAGAATCAGCGGATCTTCATTCGTCTCGAGTCGCGACGTCGTCGAGCCCTCGCGGTCGGCCTGACGCTCGTCGCGGCCGCGGCGCTGGCGGGCGTGATCGTCCAGCCGGTCGTCGCCGACCGCCTCGCCACGAACGCCGTGACCATGGCCGACCGGGAACGGGCGACGGCCTGCGATCCGACCGACCCTGCCCTGCATCTCTGGCTGGCCCGGGCGTACGAAAGGGAAGGCGACGTCGAACACGCGCGGTCGCATTTCGACGAGGCCCTTCGCCTCCGTCCGACGGACGGCTACGCCGTCATGCAGGTGGCGGTGCTGGCCGAGCGTCGTCACGACACCCAGGCGGCGCGCGCCGTCATGCGCCAGGCCCTGGCACTCGACCCTCACAACGTCGCAATCCGCTGGGACGCCGCGCTCCTCGCGCTGCGTCTGAACGATCGCGACCAGGCGCTCGAGCACCTTCGCTACGTGCTCGCCGTCGATCCGGCGCAGCGCGACGCCGCCTTCCAGCTGGGCCGGGCGCTGCTGAAACCGAAGGAGGACCCGCAGGCGCTCCTGCCCTCCGAGCCGGAGGGGGTGATCGGGATCCTGGTCGCGGCGCTCGAGCACGACGACCTTGCGCTCGCGACCGTGGCGTGGGCCAGAGGGCAGTCGCTCGCGGCGACCGTGCCCGCCCACATCGGCCGTCGGTACCTGCAGCACCTTCTCGACAGTGGCCGCGGCCTCGCCGCCCACGGCGTGTGGACGACGCTGGTGCGCGGTTTTGAGGACGACGGCAACGCGGTGTGGAACGGCAGCTTCGAAGCGGATCGACTGCTCGGCTGGGGCTTCGACTGGCGGATCCAGCGTGTCTGGGGCGTCGACGTCGCCCTCGATCCGTTCGTGGCCTCGGCGGGGCGGCGCTCCCTGCGGCTGACGTTCAACAGCTTCCCGACGCTCGACTTCGGCGGCGTCACGCAGCTCGTCGCGGTGGAGCCGGGGCGCGAGTATCGTCTGCAGGCGCGCGCGAAGGCGGCCGCGTTCGAGACCCGATCGGGCGTGAAGCTCGAGATCGTCCGGCCCGGAGACAAGGTCGCGCTGGCGGAAACCAACACGGTCGCGGGGACGACGGACTGGACCCCCCTCACCGCGCGCATCCGCGTCCCCGATGACGTCAGCCTCGTCATGCTCCGCGTCCGCCGGGAGCGAACGGTCTCGCCCGAAGGCAATCTGGGCGGCAAGGTCTGGATCGACGACGTGAGCCTGCGATGAGCCTGACGCGGTCCGAGCGGTTCATCGAGGCGGGCACGCTCTTCCTCGTCGTGTTCACGCCCCTGGCCTTCGGCACGACGGAGCGATGGTCGGAGGCCGTCGCCGAGGTGGTGATTCTCGGGATGGTGCTCGTCTACGTACTCGCGAACGTCCGCAACTGGGAGATCCGTGTCGAGCTGCCGCCGGGCTGGCTTCCGGCGACGTTGTTTCTCGCGCTGGCCGCCCTGCAGATGCTCACCGGCTTGTCGGCGGATGCCCACGAGACCCGGCGCTATCTCCTCAAGCTCGGCGCCCTCGCCGCGTTCTTCGTCGTCTGCTTCAACACCTATCGCACCCGAGCGCAGGTCGGCCGCGCGATCTGGACGATGCTGGCGACGGGGACGCTCATCTC
>Ga0066656_10001309_pt1 | contig 10764 bp, 9 predicted proteins | sample GraSoiAngelo_105_FD_71411 | JGI IMG/M metagenome (GOLD analysis project Ga0066656, IMG submission 71411) | Grasslands soil microbial communities from the Angelo Coastal Reserve, California, USA - 14_0903_05_40cm | ecosystem: Environmental > Terrestrial > Soil > Grasslands | place: USA... | reverse complement strand
CCCCGCACGGGGATCGTGGAGCCCGCCGGGGGGCACGATCTGGATTTCGAGGTAATGGTTGCCCGAGCCGAGCGTCCCGAGCTGATCCGATCCTCTCGAGACCGCGCGGTCGCTCACATGGGCGGGGTCCGCGCCCGGCAGGCACCCGCGGCCTTCCATTCGATCCAGATCCTCCGGCCATCCATACCCGCGCGCGATGCACCAGCCCGCGCCCTCGACCATGACCCGGCGGAACTCGGCTTCTGACAGGTGGACGAAGCCCTTGGCGCCGACGCCGGACGGGACCGCGGCGAAGAGGGCCGCGACCAGCTCACGGAGCTTCGGCCGGACCTCGTCCTCGCCGAGGCGCGTCCGCAGCAGCCGCATCCCGCAGTTGATGTCGAAGCCGATCCCGCCGGGCGAGATGACGCCCGTCTCCACGTCCATCGCCGCCACCCCGCCGATCGGGAAGCCGTAGCCCCAGTGCGCGTCCGGCATCGCGAAGCTGTAGCCCACGATGCCGGGCAGGGTCGCGACGTTGGCCGCCTGCCCGAACACCTGCTCGTCCATCTCGCCGAGCAGGCCCTCGGTGGCGAACAGCCGCACCGGCACCCGCATGCCGGGGCGGAAGGTCGGCGGCAGCTCCCACACGGCTTCGTCGACGCGTCGGATGCCTGCTGGCGCAGCCATGGGGGACTCGTATCGCCAGCGGCCTGGTTGTCAAGCAGGCAGCGGGACCATCTCCTCCACGATCGCCACCAGGTCGCCGAGCGCGAACGGTCGCCGCACGACGCGTTCCCACGGCCCGACGCGCGGCTCGTGCAGCGGACGAGCGAGGAGCACGACGGGCGGCCGGCCGTGCTCGTCCAGCACGAGATCGAGGACCCGGCGCTCCTCGGCGGCGACGGCCGCCTCGTCGAGCACGACGAGGCGCACGGGCCCCCGCGGCTCCCCGAGCGACGGAAGGCGGAAGGCGGTGCGGAGATCGGGGGCGCCGACGGCGTCGTACCCTCGCTCGATCAGCTCCGCGCGCAGAAGCGAGCGGGGCCACTGGTCGTGCAGGACGAGGAGGATTACCGGAGGGAGGCTCAGACCGTGTCGCCCCGGCGCGCACCTGTGGTCATGATGCGAGCGTCCTCCGTCAGCTACACCCTCGTCGTCCGTCCCGACAAGCAGGGGACCAGAACGCCGTGCCGCGGGCGACGGGTTGTCACGCCGACACGAGCGGGATAGGCCCTCCCCGGATGCCCGCCTTCCTCGTCCACGGCGTCGCGGACACGCACCGCCTCTGGGACAAGCTGCGGTCGCGTCTGTCGCGCCGCGACGTGCTGGCGCCGAGCCTCCCCGGCTTCGGCGCCGCCACGCCTCCGGGCTTCCAGCCGACGAAAGAAGCCTACGTCGACTGGCTGATCGATGAGATCGAGCGCGCGGGCGAGCCCGTCGATCTCGTCGGCCACGACTGGGGCTCTCTCCTCGTGCAGCGCGTGGTGTCGTTGCGGCCCGACCTGATCCGCACCTGGGCCTGCGGCGACGGCCCCATCGACCGCGAGTACGTGTGGCACGACCTTGCGCGGCAGTGGCAGACGCCGGGCGTGGGCGAGGCGATCATGGCGGCGATGAGCGGGGACGCCCTGGCCGACGGCCTCGTCGCTGGTGGCGTGCCGGCAGAGGACGCGCGTGCCGTGGCCTCGCACGTCGACGCGCGGATGAAGGAGTGCATTCTCGGCCTCTATCGCTCCGCCGTGCGCGTCGGCCACGAGTGGGAGGACGATGTCGCGCGTGTCACCCGACCGGCGCTGATCCTGTGGAGCCGGGACGATCCCTACGTCGCGCCGCGCTTCGCCGAGCGGCTCGCGGCGCGCGTCCGGGGCGAGCTCGTCCTTCTCGAGGGCTGCGGCCACTGGTGGCCGCTCGAGCGCCCCGCCGAGGCGGCGGCGGCCCTCGAGCGCTTCTGGCGCGCGCACCCGTAGCGCAGGACAGTATTCCGCTCGCAGCGATTGCCGCAGCCCGTCGCTCGCGGCACGCGGACTGTCATGCTCGCCCGCGTCCGCTCCGGCGCTCTCCGCGGCATCGATGCGCTCGTCGTCGACGTCGAGGTGGACGTCTCGACGGGTCTGCCGCACACGACGACCGTCGGCCTGCCCGACGGCGCGGTGCGGGAGGCAACGGACCGCATCCGTGCGGCGTTGCGCAACGCGGGCTTCGAGTACCCCACGCGGCGCGTCACCGTGAACCTCGCGCCCGCAGGGGTACGCAAGGAGGGCCCCCACTACGACCTCTCGATCGCGCTCGGCATTCTTGCCGCCGAAGCAAAGCCGCCGCTTCCCGATCTCGGCCCCTGGTGCGTCCTCGGCGAGCTCGGCCTCGATGGCCGCGTGCATGACGTCCGGGGCGCGCTGCCGATCGCGGCGGCGGCCCGGCGCGCGGGCCTCGCCGCGATGCTCGTGCCCGCTGCCAACGCGGCCGAGGCGGCACTCGCGGGCGGTCCGCCCGTCTTCGGCGTCGAGACACTCGCCGAGGCGGTGACCCATCTGCGTGGCAACAGCAGGGAGCCTGTGACGGTCGATGCGGCGGCCCTCCTCGCTGTTGCTCCACTCGCCGCGGGCGATCTCGCCGACGTGCGGGGCCAGCCGCACGCCAAGCGCGCGCTCGAGGTGGCCGCCGCCGGTGGCCACAACGTCCTCCTGTTCGGATCGATAGTGAACTACTCCGCTTCGTCCTCGAAGCCCCGTTGACTTCCGGGCGTTAAGCCCTCGACGGCTCCTTGCGCCGCCACCCTGTTCCTCCTGTTCCCGGGTGGGTTGCCCTCGTAGGCGCGCGAGCGGGCGATTCACTCGGCGGTACCACCTGGCCGATGCCGCACTCGCCGAATGCCGGCCCGAGCCGCTCGCGGCGGGCCTCGGGAGGCCGCGCATTCCGGCGCACGGACAGGCTCTTAGCCTCGATGTGACAAAGCCTACGCCACCTCCAAAGGCGGTCGAGGTGGGTAAACCGCTCGACGACGGCCCGCGAGCGCCCGACCTCGAGCGTTGCGCAGCCGTCGGGACGAACGATCACGCCGGCCCGCTGCAGACAGAGGTAGCGCAGCATGTGAATCGTCTCGAAGCGGAACAGGCCGCGCCGCCTGCGCATCGGCCGCCGCGGCTGGGCAGTCGTCGCCGTCTGGAGGCCGCGCATGAGGTTGAACGCCAGCGCGCTGAGCAGTTGCCAGGCGCTCCTGCCGGCGTAACGCATCGTCGGGACGCAGCCGAAGGGGAAGCCGCCCTTCAGTTCGCCGAACACCCTTTTCGTAAACCCCGGATAATCACCGTCTGGACCCTCATTGCCACAAGCTCATATCACCGTCCACAAAAACGTATCCACAGGGCGCCAAGGATCCCCATTAGAATGAGGACTACGGGTAAAAGCAGGTTCAGCATAGCCTCAAGCCGGAAGGGTGATTTCTTACGTGACATCACAAGCATCCCCGTGATGCAGCCGCGGGATCCGGCAGATCTCGATTGCGTCCTCGCAGACGACCTGCCTCGAAGTCGGGATCCCTGAAGAAGCAGTTGAATGAGCATGGCGGGTTGTTGATATCGTAAAATCCGAAGTCAGTGAACGGTAAACCTCCATCCAGGCTAAAGCAGAAAAACGTTCTGGGAGCCAACTCCAACCGCGTGCATATCACGAGAAGGCCGCTTGGATCTGCACGGTTTACCGGATCGTCGAGCACATACCGATATAAGTTTGGATCGTGAGCTCGGAATTTAATCGGATCCTTCGCAGTCCAGCGGCCAGTCTGCGCATCATAATCACGGGCACCAAGCCGCAGGAGTTTAGTGTCCGTGTCATAGAGCCCTCCCGCAAACCCAAATGGCTGGAACCCTGGATTCGTGTTCAGCGTCACGCGGCCGAATTCGTCGTAGTCGAGGCGCTGCGCCACCAAGCTAGTCCCAGTATCGACGACAAGCCGAGGGCTGCCGAGCTGGTCCGCGAGTATCCGGTACGTGCTGCCTCCCTTGATTAGATAGTCTGGCACGTTGGGACGGCTGCCATAGACAAAGCGCGCTACGATCGCGCCACTCCCGTCCAACTCTGCAAGCAGCCTCAGCCGATCCTCGTAGAGGAAGCCCTGCACCACAGCACCATTGACCTTCTTCCCGATGCGGCGATTCTCCCCGTCGATCAGGTATTCGATCGCCGTGCCGTTGGGGAGAGTTACGTCGCGCAGCTCGCCCAGCTGGTCATAGCTGTACGTGGTCGTCTGACCGCTGTTCGTCTTCGTGAGGAGTTCCCCGTTCGCCGTGTAGCTGTACACGGCGTCGTCATAGGCGAGAATCCGGTCTTGATCGTCGTAGATACCCGTCTCCGTCTCGACTCCAGTGACGCGCGTCAACCGATTTCCGTTAGCGTCGTAGCCGTAGGTCACGCTCGGCAAGCCGTCGCGCATGACACTCGTGAGGTAACCACCTGGGTCGTAGCCGTAGGTGTAGGTATCAGTTTGACCCAAGACGGTCTCGACCTTCTCGGTGATCCGCCCGATGGCGTCACGGGTGTAGGAGACACTGAGCACGGGCGTTCCACCCGTACTTGCGGAATAGGTCGTCACCTCGGCCAACTCGTTGTAACCAAGCGTATCGGCCACCTGGCCGAGCGTGCTGCCTGTCGCCAACCCCGTCTGCGGGTCGCGCGTGAGCGTGAGCGACCCGGCCTGGGTCAACAGTCCGTCTGCATCGTACTGGAAGCTCACCGTCTGGCCCCCATTCACGCTGGTGGAAGAGACGCGCGAGGAGCTGTCATAGATACGAGTCCCGCTCCCAGCCATACTTCCCGTCCACGCGGTCCCAGTGGGAAGATGCCCGTCATAGGCGTAGGTGATGACTCCACCATCCGGGGCGGCGACGCTGGAGAGGTTTCCCGTCGTTGGATGGTATGCATAGGCGCTAACGCCAACCGCCGTCGTGACGGTGCTGAGGCGCCCACCTGAATCGTACCCAAGCTCGACCGTCTGGCTGTCTGGCTGTGTGATGCGCGTCAGCTGCCGGTCGAGATTGTAAGAGTAGATCGTGGCCGTGGGCCCGGCCCCCACATCCGGCGGGACGTACGCGCTCTCCAGATTGACCGCCGTGTAACTGGAGGTGTGGGTCGGGCGCCCCGGGGGGGTCACCGAGGTCAAATTGCCATCAGCATCATATGTGTACCGGACCTGCCTTGCGTCCGGCAGCGTTTCGGTCACCACGCGATCCGCGTCGTTGTAGGTGAAACCCAATGTCCGCGATAACGGGTCAGTGACACTCACGAGGCGGTTCAGCGTGTCATATCCCATGCTGAACGTGCGCGCGCTTCCGCTAGTTCCGCGGGTTGCGGTGATGAGTCGTCCCTGGGCATCGTAGCTGACATTGGTCGGTGCCCGGCCTCCAAGCCGGTCGGACAGCACTCGCCCTTTTGCATCGAGCGTCTGCACGCGCTGTCGGCCTGCCGGACTTTGCTCCGTCACCGTGCGCCCAGCGGCCGCGAACGTGCGGGTATAGGTACGTCCGTTGCGCACCAGGGTCGTGGTCTCACCAGTTAGACTCAATGGATTGGTGGGATCAGCCAGAGTGGCGGTTCGTGACTCGGCGAGCACGGAGACCCGCCACGCTGCCCGAGGGTTGCGCGACGAGGGTCCACTGGAATGTGAGGGGATCGCCATCAGGGTCGCTCGACCGCGTGCCGTCGAGCTCGACCGTCGTACCGACCGGGGCCGTGACGTCGGGGCCTGCATTCGCCACCGGCGGATGGTTCACATGGGCGCAGAGCTGGGGATTATCAACGATGCCGTCGCAGTCGTCGTCCGTCCCGTTCCCACAGATCTCCGGGCCTTGAATCCGCAGCGCGATGCTGCCCGTCTGCCCGCCCGGATTGACCGCCTTCGCGACACTGACCACGCCGGGCGACAGTTGCGGGGGAATGACGAAGACGACCTGATTGCCGGTCGCGTGAAGGATTTGGGCCTGCACACCATCGACCACGATGCTGACATTGGTCGCGCCAAACCCGCGACCCTGAATCGTCACCGAGGCCCCCGAGGGCGCACAGCGGGGTGTGATGCTGAGGATGTCCCCGGCGCCGTGAGCCTTCGGGGTCCCGACCAGCAGGCTGACCGCCGCCAACCCAAACCGCACCCAGTGTAGTGGTCGTCGCATGGGGCCCTCCCCTCCGACCCCAGCATCCGCCGAAGCCGTCCGCGATTAACGTAGGCGCGGCGTCTAGCACATCGCACCAACCTGCTGTCAAATAAAATCTAGACACAATCCGGAATTCCGTCGATTGAATGCGACCAATCAACCGTCAGTCAGGTTTGCCGGGCCATTGTTTCTCTCAAAGGCTCCGCCGACTCATGACGTGAGGCCAGGCGAGCCGTGCGATCCTGATGAGTCAGGCCGTCAGGCTGCGACCAGGGCCCGACGGTAGGAGCCGGGGAGGCGCACCAACAGTCACGGGGGAGACGGTCGGGCGCCGTAGGCTCGCGTCTGGCCGCTGCCGCTCCACTCCAACCACATGGCCGTACGCGTGAACTGCGCCGCGAGCGCTTCCGCGAGCCTCAACCGGCGCGGCGGTGTCGCCCCTCGCATCCCGCTCGGCTGCGCATGCGCCTGAGACCGCGCTGCGCCGGCAGCTGCGGGCCTCGGATGCAGCTCGGTATCGCTCGCCCCGCGGGAAGGTCTCCCGCCCTGCACCCTCGACCGGGCGGTCGCCTTGATGCGCCGCCGGAGCGTGTCGGCTCATCGGTCCCCATCGGGGCGCGGAGCCTCCCCGGCGGCCGTGGGCCCCAGGGCGCCGGGGGCAGCCCCGTCCTCCCTTCGTGCTGCTTCCCGATATTCCGCCCGCAGCGATTGCGCCAAGCGAGCGTCCGCGGCACGCGGATGTGATGCTCGCCCGCGTCCGCTCCGGCGCGCTCCGCGGCATCGATGCGCTCGTCGTCGACGTCGAGGTCGACATCTCCACGGGTCTGCCGCACACGACCACCGTCGGCCTGCCCGACGGCGCCGTGCGCGAGGCGACGGACCGCATCCGCGCGGCGCTGCGCAACGCGGGCTTCGAGTACCCCGCGCGGCGCCTGACCGTGAACCTCGCGCCCGCCGGCGTGCGCAAGGAGGGTCCGCACTACGACCTGCCGATTGCGCTCGGCATCCTCGCTGCGGACGCGAAGCCGCCGCTTCCCGATCTCGCGCCCTGGTGCGTCCTCGGCGAGCTCGGGCTCGACGGCCGGGTGCACGGCGTGCGCGGCGCGCTGCCGATCGCGGCCGCGGCCCGGCGGGCGGGTCTGGCAGCGATGCTCGTCCCCGCCGCCAATGCGGCGGAGGCGGCGCTCGCCGGTGGCCCGCCCGTCTTCGGCGTCGAGACGCTCGCCGAGGCGGTCGCTCACCTGCGTGGCGAGTGCCGAGGGCCGACGACGGTCGATGCGGCGGCGCTCCTCGCGGCTGCTCCACTCACCGCGGGCGATCTCGCCGACGTCCGCGGTCAGCCCCACGCCAAGCGCGCCCTCGAGGTGGCCGCCGCCGGTGGCCACAACGTGCTGCTCATCGGTCCCCCGGGCTCCGGCAAGACGATGCTCGCCCGGCGTCTGCCGTCGATCCTGCCCCCCCTCGGCCTCGACGAAGCAATCGAGGTGACGATGATCCACAGCGTCGCCGGCCTGCTCGACGGGCGCCCGCTCGTGGCTGCTCGGCCCGTGCGCGCGCCGCACTGCTCGATCTCGGATGCCGCGCTGCTGGGCGGTGGGAACCCGATCCGGCCGGGCGAGGTGACGCTCGCCCACCGTGGGGTGCTCTTCATGGACGAGCTGCCGGAGTTCCGGCGCAACGCCCTCGAGCCGCTGCGCCAGCCGCTCGAGGAGCGCCGCATCACCGTCGCGCGCGGCACCGGCGCGGTCGCGTTCCCGGCCGCGTTTCAGCTCGTCGCTGCCATGAACCCCTGCGTGTGCGGGTGGCTGGGGGACGCGTCGGACCAGTGTCGCTGCACGCCGCCGCTCATCGACCGGTACCGGGCGCGCGTCTCGGGACCGCTGCTCGATCGCATCGACCTGCACGTCGAGGTGCCTCGCGTCGCCGTGGCGTCCCTCGCCGAGGACAGCCCTGGCGGCGAACCTTCCGCCACGATTCGCGCCCGCGTGGTCGCCGCGCGCGCCCGCCAGCAAACGCGGCTCGCGCGGCTCGGCGCGGCCGTCAATGCGCACGTGCCGGGACGCGAGGTCCGTCGCCTCTGCCGGATCGATGCCCGCGGCCGCCGGCTCCTCGAGGCAGCGAGCGACCGCCTAGGGCTGTCCGCCCGCGCCTATACGCGCATCCTCCGCGTGGCGCGCACGATCGCGGACCTGGCGGGCGAGGACGAGATCACCATCTCGCACCTCGCCGAGGCGATCCAATACCGGAGCCTCGATCGGCGTCCCAGATCGTAGCCTGAGGAATCGGTGACGAGAGCGAAGCGGTGCCCTCCACGAGCACGTACTCGGGACGGTGGCTGGACCCCTTCGTCCAGACCCCGACGGAGCTGTTCACCGATGTCAGTGTGCCCGCTGCGCGGTCGGACCGCAAAGTTCGTGACGGGCGTGAGCACGACGCCGCTTGCCGGGGTTACGTAGGCAAGCCCTTCCAGCTCGTCGGCTCCTTTCCGACTCGGTCACGGCTCGCTTTCCGAAGCGGAGACGCGCGAAGGAACGCGGCCGCCTGCGGACGTCGTGCCGTGATTCCGGCTCCCGCGAGCCTCGGGAGCGCTGACTTCTCGATCGCGATCCTCGTTCAACATGCCGCGTGTAGCCCGCGCCACGAAGGACGCAACGAGCCGACGGGGCGCATATTTCGCGAATGCCGCACCGATCTTGTTCGGGAAGCCGGGAACCGATAGGACGCGGCCTCGAGCCGCGGCCGCGAGCGCATGCGTCGCGACGTCGTCAGCGGTCATCCAGAGGAAACGCGGCACTTTCGCCACGTCGAAACCCGTGCGTGCGGGCAGTCCGGTCCTCGTGAAGCCCGGACAGACGACGGTCACCGAGACGCCGTAGTTCCGATTCTCCTCGCGGATCGCCTCGCTGAAGCTGTTGACGAACGCCTTGCTGGCTCCGTAGACGGCGGCGTAGCCGGAAGGCTGCAGACCCGAACCAGATGATACGTTGAGGATCGTTCCGCAGTGTCGCTCCCGCATGCCCGGCAGGACCGCGGCAGTGAGGCGTACGATCGCCGTGGCGTTCAGCCGGATCGATCGCGCCTCTTCTTCCGGGGTCCCGCCGGGGAAGAGAGAGAGCTGCCCCCCACCGGCGTTGTTGACGAGAAGGTCGACAGGTCGCTCGCTCGAGGAAAGACGCGCTTCCACCCGCAGCACGTCGGCGTCTTCGGTGAGGTCTGCGGCAACCACCTCGACGGGTCGTCCGGACACGCGCTCAAGCTCTTGGCCGACCTCACGGAGACGCTCGCGTCGGCGCGCGACGAGAACGAGCTCGACGTGGTCGGCAGCCAGTCGCCGCGCGATCGCCTCACCGATGCCGCTCGAGGCGCCGGTGATGAGCGCCCGAGTCCACCGGCTCGACCCGGGACCTCTCTGTGCAGTTCCTCGCATCGTCACCTCCGCGTTTGCTTTTGAGACCGCGGCGATTCATGTAGTGACCAGGAAGTCACTAGCTTCCCGATAATGACCGGATAGTCACTTGAGTCAATACACCGCCAGGGCCAAAAGACGGCAGCGACTCCATCCGTCCGACCGTCGTGCGTTGCTGATGGATGCCGCGGCGCGCGCCTTCGGACGGCTCGGCGTCGAGGGCACGAGGATGGATGACGTCGCCGCCGAGGCCAGCGTCGCCAAGGGCCTGCTCTATCGGCATTTCCCCTCGAAGGACGCCTTGTTGGAGGCACTGATGGAGCGAAAGGGCGCCGAGTTCAGTGCCCGTCTGCAGCAGCGCCTAACCAAGGTCGACGCGGCTCACGGCACTCCGGGACAGCTCGTGACCGAGGGCCTCCGCCTGTGGATAGAGCAGGTGGCGGGCGACATCGCGAGCTTCAACTGGATCGAGACCGGCGCGGCCGGCGCGTGCACGCCGTTCCGGGATGAGGTGCGTCGGTTCGTGGCCGAGCGCATTCTCAGCGTGGCGCCAAACATCGACCATGCGACGGCGTCGCTCGTCGCCAGCGCGTTGCAGGCGGTCGCCGAGTCCGTCACGACCGCGTGGAGGCAGCAGTCTCAACCGATCTCCCATGAGGAACTCCTGTCGCTCCTCGTCACGTTCTGCGTCGGGGGGCTCAACGGCGTGGCGCAGAGCCTCGGCATCGCGATCAGGCTCGATCCCACGGCTTCGCACCGGGGCCGGCCTCTACGAGCATGACCCTTCAACCCGACCATCGGCCCGCGCTCAAGACACCCTTGGGCGCGACCGGGCTGCCACGTTACGGGTATGCAGTGCTCGAGCATTTCATCGAGCCGGCCGAGCTCCCTGCGTTCCGGACCGACATCGTTCACGCGCTCGCGATGCCGCAGAGACCATCGTGCGAACGTCCCAACAACACCCTCGTTCCGATGCGGTGGAACGACAACGCCGTGGCGCGGGTCCTCGGTTCGGAGATCCGGCGCAATCGGATTCGAGAAGTGACCGACTCGACGGATCTGCGTTGGATCTCCGGCTACCTGAGCCTCAAAGAGCCCCGCTCCCCATCCCTGTGGTGGCATCAAGACTGGTGGTGTTGGGATCATCCCGCGAGCTTCGATCGTCGACCACCGCAGGTCGCGCTTCTCTGCTACGTCTCCGCGACCGACGACCGCAGTGCTGCGCTGCGC